>Ga0302325_10007012_pt1 | contig 25144 bp, 22 predicted proteins | sample Palsa_T0_2_FD_201948 | JGI IMG/M metagenome (GOLD analysis project Ga0302325, IMG submission 201948) | Peat permafrost microbial communities from Stordalen Mire near Abisko, Sweden - Palsa_T0_2 | ecosystem: Environmental > Terrestrial > Soil > Palsa > Peat permafrost | place: Sweden: Abisko... | reverse complement strand
CTTGACAACACGCTCTCCATATCAGTCCTGGCAGAACAGCAATACGCAGCTTCCCGAGCAGCAGCTGTTACCCACCACCACACAGCCGAGTCCAGCCGCCGAGCACCCCGCCGGTACGCAGGTCTTGGTGCTGCCGCTGCCCTGGTAGCACGTTCCGGAACAGCACGTGGCATCGGTACCCTTTTTCCCAGATCCGGAGGCATCGCACGTAGTCGTAACCGTCGTGCCAGTAACCTTGCACGACGCCGCCGCCGCCGCGGACGCGATCACCACCGAATAGATCAAAGGCGCCGTAAATGCCGCCCCACCGATCTTCGCGAGCCTCACGGCGGCCTCGCGGCGTGAATAGTCATGGACGACGAAGGGCCCCTCGTCCAGCAACCCGCAGCGGCTCAGCTCATCGAGCGCCCGCTCCACGAGCTCGGGCGCCAGCCTCGACTCCCGGCCGATCTCCTCGGTCGAGCGCTCGCCGTCGCAGCGCTCCCAGACCGAGACGGCGGCACCCGACAGGCAGTGCGCCTGGTGACTTTCCTCGTCGTAGACGACGAGGTCGTCGTCGACCCGTTCGGTCACGATGCCTTCGCTGCGAGCCCGCGGACGATGCTGCATGTTTGCCTTCCATGGTTGGACACTGGGAAGGGTGACTCCCAACCGAATGCCTGAAACCTCCTCACCCAGCGTACCGCAATCGATTCGTCATCTCCGGGCGCCGCTGCGGCCCGGCGCCATCAACCGGCGTGAACGGCGATCTCGTTCGGCTGGGCCTGCGCCACGGCCGAGCGAATCAGCGCCTCGATCGCGGGCACGCCCTCGGCGGGCGCTCCCGCGATCATGCCGTTGGCATCGACCAACACACCCGAGGGCGTGGCGCGCAGGGCGTAGGCGGTAAACGTCTCGTCGACGTCCTGTCCCAGCGCCGTGCCAAGTTCATGCTCCTGGCTGAGCCGCTCGACCTCCGTCGCCTCGCCGGAGAAGATCGCCGCCAGCGTGAGCGTGCCGGCGAGCGACTGCTGCCAGCGCGCCAGAGTGGGGAGCATGGTCAGGCAGGGGCCACAGCTCGTGCTTACGAATACGAGCATGGCCGGCCTGGCGAGCACCATGAGCTCGCTCAGCGATCCCGCGGTGCCCCGTACCTGGGTGAGCGCGAAGTCCGGTGCCTTGGTACCTCGCGCGAGCCCGGGCGGTAGCTTGGAGGCGATCGAGCGGCCGAGCTCGGCCTCGAGCCGGCGCTTGGCGCTCCAGAGCTGCCCGACTACGAGCGCCAGTGTGCCGGCGAGGACCGAAGTCGCGACGAGGGCGACCCCAGTGCCGTTGAGGCTTCCGAGCGCCCGAACCAGGTTCGGCCCGGTCCCAGCGGCGAGGATGAAGATGGCGGCGGCCGCGAACAGAGCGTTGCGGATCAGGGTTGAGCGCCCGGCGGGCTCGGAATGGATCGAGCCGAAGCAATGACAATCCGGCGCGCGTCCCTGCGACATCGCGCGGGCGACGGCGACGATAAAGATGCTCAGCAGGACGAGCGCGGCCACGGCGCCCCAACGGGCCGACGGCCGGACCACGAGCGCCACCGCAACCGCCAGCTCGGCGACAGGGAGGGCGACTCTTCCTGGACGGGCGATGCGTGCGGTAACGCCGAACTCCTCGAGTGCGCGCTGCGCACCTCGGAGGTCAAGAAACTTGCCGAAAGCGGCAATGAAGAACACGGCAGCCAACAGGCAGCGGACAGTCAGCAGCAGCGCATTCATTCTCCAATCATAGGTTCGGGGGCCCGCGGACATCTAACATCGCCCGGTGATGCGACTACGCAAGCGGCATTCGCCGCCGTCAGTTGTGGTTGAAGCGTTTGGCGCGCAGGTGCAGGTGGCGCTCGAGGTTTCTGAGCTACGCGAGCGGGTCGAGGAAATCCTTCCCCCGAATTGGGGGCCGTGTGACGTAACGGAGGCGACCGGCCAGTTTGGCTTGCGCCAGACCGATGCGGAGAGCTACGAAGTCACCGTCGACGGGATGCCCTGGCTCGAGCACGCCACGCTCGACGTAGCGCTGAGCATGCTCGACGCCCAGATCCGGCTTTTTATCGCCACCAATGCCCACGACCGCATCTTCGTCCACGCGGGAGTGGTGGCAACCGGCGGCAAGGCGCTCGTCATCCCGGGCGAGAGCTTCTCGGGTAAGACCACGCTGGTCAGTGCCATGGTCGAGCTGGGGGCGACTTACTACTCCGACGAGTACGCGGTGCTCGATGACCAAGGTCGAGTTCATCCCTACCCACGGCGGCTTTCGATCCGGGGCGCGAACGGGAGCGCGACTGAGGAACGACACGTAGCTGAGCTGGGCGGTGCCGCCGCCGTGGGAAGCGCGGAGCTCGCGGCGGTGGTCGTGACCCGCTACCGGCCGGGTGCCGAGTGGCAACCAGAGCGCGTGTCGACCGGACAGGGCGTGCTGGCGCTGCTCGCCAATACAGTTCCGGCCCGAGAGCGTCCTCAGGAGTCACTGCGGGCGGTGAGCCGCGCGGCCGCCGGGGCGATCGTGCTCGACGGCGATCGAGGTGAAGCCGGTTCTGCCGCGCAGGCCATGCTCGACGCGCTGGCCGCGCACCCGCTCACGAAGTCTCCGCCGCCGGATCGCTCCGGCGCCGGCGGGCGATCGTGAGCTTCGGCTCGCGGCGCGGCCCCGCGTCCGAGCGCTGGCTGGCGTTGATTCCATCGTTGCTGGCCGTCGCCGTGTTCGTCGGCTGGGCGGACAGTGAAGGCGGCGTTGTCCCTGCGACCTGGTACCCCGGCGCCCTGTTTCTCCTCGCGCTGCTGACGGTTACCTTCGCGGCGGCGCCACCACGCTTTCGTGAGCTTTCAGCCCCTACGCGCGTCGGGCTCCTCGCGTTGACGGCCTATACGGCGTGGAGCTATCTGAGCCTGACCTGGGCCGCCGCGAAGGGGGTGGCGTGGGACGGTGCCAACCGAACGCTGCTCTATCTCGTGGTCTACGCCCTGTTCGCGATCTCCTCGAACCGGGCCGAGCGGGCGGCGGTCACGCTCGGCGCGTGGACGCTCGGGATCGTCGGCCTGGCCGTGGCGGTGCTCGTGCGCCTCCCGCACGGCGTGGGGGCCGGGCCGGCGATCAGCGGAACGGGTCTCGACAACCCCCTGGGCTACACCAATGCCGAGGCGGCGCTGTGGCTCATGGCCGCGTGGCCGGCGCTCCTGCTCGCTTCGCGCCCGGAGGTGCCGCCCTGGCTGCGTGGCATCTTCGCCGGGGGGATCGTCGTGCTCGTCGACACCGCGATTCTCAGCGAGAGCCGCGGCGCCCTGATCGCGGGCGTGATCGTGTTCGTCGCCTTCTTCCTGGTCGTGCCCGGACGCGTGCGCTCGCTGCTTGTGCTCGCGCCCGTGGCGATTGCCTGTGGCGCGAGCGCACCGCACGTCCTGCGCGTCGCCAACGGGTTCGCGGCCGGCCCCGTCGCGCGATCCGGCGTGGGTGGGGTGGCGGCGCCGATTCTGCTCGCTTCGCTCGCCGTCGCACTGGCCGTGGCCGCCGGCGCCATGGTCGAGCGCCACCGACCTCCCAGCGAAGCGGCCGTGCGCACCGGGCGGCGCGTGGTGGGAGCGGCGGGTGTGGCCATCGCCGTGCTCGCCGTCGTCGCCGGCCTGGTGGCGGCCGGTAATCCGGTCTCGCGCGTCAAGTCCGAGTGGCGGTCATTCAAGGGCGCCACCGCGCAGACCCGCCCCGGGGCCGGTCGTCTGACGGCGAGCATCGGAGGAGCGCGCTATGACTACTATCGCGTCGCCCTCGACGTGTGGCTCGAGCACCCCGTGCTCGGGGTCGGGGCCGACAACTTCGCCGAGTACTACCTCGCGCGGGGGCGAGATCTCGAGGCGCCCACCTCGCCCCACAGCACGGAATTGCGTGCGCTGCTCGAAACCGGCCTGATCGGCGCGGCGCTGCTGGCGGTCGCGCTGGGCGCGGCACTCCTCGCCGCCCGGAGGGCGCTACGCGTGCCACGACCATTGGCACGGGCCGTCGCCGGCGGCGCCTCGTTCGTCTTCGTCTACTGGCTCGTGCAAGGCTCGGGCGACTGGTTCTGGGAATTTCCGGCGCTCGCCGCCCCCGCTTTGGCCATGCTCGGGCTGGCCGGCGCACTCGTCCCTGGGGCACCGCAGGCCGAGGCGAGATCTCCGGCCACGGCCATCCGGCGGGTCGCCCTGGTCTTCGCCGGCGCGGTCTGCCTCGCCGCTGCCGCGTCGCTCGCGCTGCCGTGGCTCTCCGACCGCGAGATCGATCGGGCGAGCCAGGTGTGGAAGCTCGACCCGGCGGCCGCGTTTCGCCAGCTTGACCTGGCCGCTGACCTCGACCCGCTCAGCGGCCAGCCGGCGCTCACGGAGGGGACGATCGCGGAGCGGCTCGGGATGCTCGACCGCGCCGAGGGGGCCTTCGCGCGGGCGCGGGCGCGAGATCCCCTCAATGCCTATGCGACGCTCGAGCTCGGGATGATCGCGGCGCACCACGCCCACCGCAGGCTGGCGGAGCGACTGCTGCGCCGCGCCGCGACGCTTGATCGCCAGAACCCGGTGGCGCTCCAGGCTCTGCACCAGGTGCGAGCGCGACGCCAGCTCGACATCGCCCAGCTCAACCAGGAGTTGGCGCAAGCGGGCACATAGTGCCGCACCACTACACTCGCTAGGCGATGCGCAACCAACATATCTCCGTGCGCAGCAGGATCGTCCTCGTCGGCGTCATCGCCTGCGTTGGCGCGCTGTTGGCCACCACGTCGGTCGTCTTCGCTCGGGCGGGCGGGCCGTCGCAACAGGTCGCTCGGATCGCGCGCACCACGGGCTACGGCGCGACCGGCCCCGGTGCGAGCTTGGTCAGCCCGAGTAGGAGCGCGGTCAGCCCCGCCAACGAGAAGGACCCGCCGACGCCGGCCACGGGCACGCTGCCCTTCACCGGCCTCGACCTGCTCGTGGTCGCCCTCATCGGCGCCGGGCTGCTCGGGCTCGGCCTCCGGTTGCGGCGGCCGCCCGGCCGCGTCGCTGCCAGCGGCTGAGCCTGACGCTCCCGCTGGTACCCTTAAAGGTCCAGAAACGCCGCGCCGGACCCCCGAAGGATCAACCTCATGCATCGTTCCACGCAGCCAGGGGCCGTCGGCCTCTACGAACCCAGCTACGAGCACGACGCGTGCGGCATCGCGCTCGTCGCCAAACTCCGGGGCGAGGCGTCCCACGCGGTGGTGGAGAAGGCCCTCGACGCGCTCGAGAACCTCGAGCATCGTGGCGCCGAGGGAGCCGACCCGAGTACCGGCGACGGCGCCGGCATCCTGCTCCAGCTCCCCGACACCTTCTTCCGGGCCGTGGCCGGGGTCGAGCTCCCCCCGCCCGGCCTCTACGGCGTCGGCATGTGCTACCTGCCCACCGACGCCGAGCGGCGCACGGAGGTCGAGGCGCTGATCGAGGAGACGATCGCCGCCGAGGGCCAGCGCGTGCTCGGGTGGCGCGAGGTTCCCGTGGACGAGCGCTACGTGGGGATGACGGCGGGGGCGGCGGCGCCGACCATCCGCCAGGTTCTCGTCGGGGCGCCGAGCCAGATCGCCGACCAGGACGCCTTCGAGCGCAAGCTCTACGTGATCCGCCGCGTGATCGAGCGCAGCGCGGGCCGCGACCTCGCGCTCCCCAGCTTCTCCTCGCGCACGATCGTCTACAAGGGGATGCTCACGGCGCCCCAGCTCCCGCACTACTTCCCCGACCTGCGCGATCCGCGCCTCGCGAGCCGCCTGGCACTCGTGCACTCACGGTTTTCCACCAACACCTTCCCGAGCTGGGAGCTCGCCCACCCGTACCGGATGATCGCCCACAACGGCGAGGTCAACACCCTGCGGGGAAACATCAACTGGATGAAGGCACGCGAGTCCCAGCTCGCCTCCGAGCTCTTCGGCGAGGATCTGGAAAAGGTCATCCCGGTGGTCACCGACGCGAACTCCGACTCGGGCACCTTCGACAACGTCCTCGAGCTCCTCGTGCTCGGCGGGCGCTCGATCGCCCACGCGGTGATGATGATGGTGCCCGAGGCCTATCGCACCCGCGCGGACCTGCCCGAGGACGTACGGGGCTTCTACGACTACCACTCCTGCCTGATGGAACCGTGGGACGGTCCGGCCGCGGTGGTGTTCACCGACGGCACGCTCGCCGGTGCCGTGCTCGACCGCAACGGGCTGCGACCCGGCCGCTGGGTCCAGGACAAGGACGGCTACGTCGTCCTCGCCTCCGAGACCGGGGTTACCTCGATCGCCCCCGAGCACATTGAGCGCAAGGGCCGGCTCCAGCCCGGCCGGCTCTTTCTCCTCGACCTCGAGGAGGGCCGGATCGTCGAGGATGAGGAGATCAAGTCCAGGATCGCCGGGCAGAAGCCCTACCGCGAGTGGTACGAGCGCTCGGTCGTCCACATCAACGACCTCCCCGAGCGCGAGCCGACCACGCCGCGGATCGAGCCCCTGAGATCGAAGCAGCTCGCCTTCGGCTACTCGCAAGAGGACCTCAAGCTGATCATCGCGCCGATGGCGTCCAATGGGCAGGAGCCCGTCGCGAGCATGGGCAACGACGCCGCGCTCGCCGTCCTCTCAGACCGCCAGCCCGCGCTCTTCTCCTACTTCAAGCAGCTCTTCGCCCAGGTCACCAACCCCCCTGTCGACTCGATTCGCGAGAACGTGGTGATGAGCCTCGCCACCGGCATCGGCGCCGAGGTCAACCTGCTCGCCGAGACCCCAGAGCACGCCCACCAGCTCGTGCTCGATCAGCCCATCCTCCGCAACCGCGAGCTCGAGAAGCTCCGCCAGGTCTCGCACGAGATCTTCCACGCCGCCACCATCGACATCACATGGCCGATCGAGCAGGGCCCCGACGGCATGGAGGCCCGCCTCCAGGCGGTGTGCGACGAGGCCGAGAACTACGTGGCCCACGGTGCCAACATCCTCATCCTCTCGGACCGCAACCTCGGTCCCGAGCGGGTCGCGATCCCCTCGCTCCTCGCCGTCGCGGCGACCCATCACCACCTCGTGCGCCATGGCACCCGGCTGCGCACCGGGCTCGTGCTCGAGTCCGGCGAGCCCCGCGACATCCACCACATGGCGACGCTGATCGGCTACGGCGTGGCGGCCATCAACCCCTACCTCATGTTCGAGTCTCTCGACGAGCTCGCCCTGCACTCGCTCCTCCCCGTCGACCTCGACATCGAAGAGGCCGAGAAGCGGATCGTCACGGCGATCGGCAAGGGCCTGCTCAAGACGATCTCGAAGATGGGGATCTCGACCATCCAGTCCTACTGCGGCGCCCAGATCTTCGAGGCCGTCGGCCTCGAGCCGGGGCTGATCGATAAGCACTTCACCGGCACCTCGTCGCGGATCGGCGGGATCGGGATCGACGTCCTCTCAACCGAGGCGCTCGAGCGCCACTTCCGCGCCTACCCGCGCGTGGATCGCGAGGTGCTCCCGGTCGGCGGCGTCCTCCAGTGGCGCCGCGACGGTGAGCTCCACATGTGGAACCCGGACACCATCGCCAAGCTCCAGCACTCGGTCCGCGGCCAGAACGGCGACTCGGCCACCACCTACGCTGAATTCGCCAGGATGGTCAACGAGGACGCGGCCAAGAAGGCCTCGCTGCGCGGCCTGATGAAGCTGCGCACCCTCGAGCGCCCGATCCCGCTCGAGGAGATCGAGCCGGCCATCGAGATCGTCAAGCGCTTCACCACCGGCGCCATGAGCCTGGGCGCGCTCTCGCGCGAGGCCCATGAGACGCTCGCCCGGGCGATGAACAGCATCGAAGCGAAGTCGAACACGGGCGAGGGGGGAGAGGATCCCGCGCGCTTCCTCGACGACCGCCGCTCGGCCATCAAGCAGGTCGCCTCGGGCCGCTTCGGGGTGACCATCCACTACCTCGTCAACTCCGATCAGATCCAGATCAAGATGGCGCAGGGGGCCAAGCCCGGCGAGGGAGGCCAGCTCCCGGGCCACAAGGTCGACGACTACATCGCGAAGATCCGCAGCTCGACGCCTGGGGTGGGGCTGATCTCACCCCCGCCGCACCACGACATCTACTCGATCGAGGACCTCAAGCAGCTCATCTACGACCTGCGCTGCGCCAACCCGCAGGCGTCGGTCTCGGTCAAGCTCGTCTCCGAGGTCGGGGTGGGGACGGTGGCCGCGGGCGTGGCCAAGGCCAACGCCGACCACGTCACCATCTCGGGCCACGACGGCGGCACCGGGGCCTCGCCCCAGTCCTCGGTCCAGTACGCCGGCGTGCCGTGGGAGATCGGCTTGGCCGAGACCCAGCAGACGCTCCTCCTCAACGATCTGCGCTCGCGGATCACCGTCGAGGTCGACGGCCAGATGAAGACGGGCCGCGACGTGGTCATCGGAGCGCTGCTCGGCGCCGACGAGTTCGGCTTCTCGACCGCCCCTCTGATCGCCATGGGGTGCATCATGATGCGCGTCTGCCACCTGAACACGTGCCCGGTCGGAGTGGCGACCCAGGACCCCAAGCTCCGCGAGCGCTTCCGCGGCCAGCCCGACCACGTCGTCACCTATCTGATGCTCGTGGCCGAGGAGGTGCGCGGGCTCATGGCCGAGCTCGGCGTCCGCCGCTTCGCCGATCTCATCGGGCGCACCAACCTGATCGAGGTGGACGGCGCCATCGACCACTGGAAGGCCCGCGGCGTCGACCTCACGAGGGTCCTGACCATTCCCGAGCTTCCCCCGGGCGCGCCCCGCCGGCGCACGCGCGACCAGATGCCGGTGCTCGATGATGCGCTCGACTGGGAGCTCGTGCGCGCCGCCGCGCCGGCGCTCGAGCGCGGTGAGCCGGTGGCCTTCGGGCCGGTCCCCGTGCGCAACGTTAACCGCACCGTGGGCGGGATCCTCTCCGGCGAGATCGCCAGGCGGTACGCGGCGGAGGGCCTGCCCGAAGGCACCATCGAGGTCACCTTCCACGGGTCGGCCGGTCAGAGCTTCGGCGCCTGGCTGGCGCCCGGCGTCAGCTTCTCACTCAAGGGCGAGACCAACGACTACACGGGCAAGGGCCTCTCGGGCGGCATCGTCTCCGTCCGCCCCCCGGAGTCGGCCGGGTTCCGGGCCGAGGAGAACGTGATCGTCGGCAACACCGTCCTCTACGGGGCGACCGCGGGTCGCGCCTTCATCCGCGGGCTCGCCGGCGAGCGCTTCGCCGTGCGCAACTCCGGAGCCAACGCGGTGGTCGAGGGCGTCGGCGACCACGGCTGCGAGTACATGACCGGGGGGCGGGTCGCGGTCCTCGGCCCCACCGGGCGCAACTTCGGCGCCGGGATGAGCGGGGGCATCGCCTACGTCTACGACGCCGACGGTGGTTTCGAGGGGCGCTGCAACCTCGAGCTCGTGGACCTCGAGGAGCTTGGCGAGGACGACGAGCTCGAGCTCCGCGCCCTGATCGCCGAGCACCAGCAGCGGACCGGCTCGCTTGTGGCCCGCAACCTTCTCGGCGACTGGGAGAACGCGCTCGCGCACTTCGTCAAGGTCATGCCCCGCGACTACAAGCGCGCGCTGGCCGAGGCGGCGGCGGCCAAGGCCGAAGAAGCGCTCGCGTAGCGTCTCAGCAGACGCGGAACCTGGCCTTCAGGGTCTTGCTCGCGGCCTGCTTGTGGCCACGCTCCCGGTAGGAGAGCCGGACCTCGAGCCGGTGCAGCCCGGGGCGTAGGCCGCCCACGCGGAGCGAGAGCTGCGCCGGGAGGTGGCGTACGGTCTTGCCGTCGAGGGAGAACACGGCGCGCTTGAAGTGCAGCTTGGGGCGGCGCGACTTCGGAATCGTGGTCGAGGTCAGGATCGCGGTCAGCGCCGCGCCCTTCGCGGTGCAGCTCCGAAGCGAGGGCGTGGTCAGGGTGATGAGCTGGTTGTCGAGCCGCGCCCTGGTGATCTCCTCGCGCGGCGCGGCGCCCGGCGTATAGGTGTCGGTGGCGCCGCTCGTGGTCCCGAACGAGCTCGTGGCGGTGAGCTCGTAGTAGATCTCCTGCCCGCGCGGCAGGCCCGACAGGGTGGCCGCGACCGTCTCGGCACTGGCCCCGGCCGCGAGCGGGATCGAGGCGCGCGTCGATCCGAGCGCGGGTGTCGGGCCGTAATGGAAGGCGGTGGTGGTCCCTGCGCCAAGAGGGTTAACCGTGCCCGAGACGATCGCGCTCGTGGTCGTGAGCTCGCTCGCCGCCCCGGTGGTCACGGCCGGCGGGAGCTGGACCTCGCCGATGGCCGGGGTGGCGCCGTCGTCGAGGAACCACAGATTCCCGTCCGTGCCCGGGACGATCGCGTACGGCGCGCTCGCCGGGGTCAGCCCGGCCGTGTATTCGGTGATCGTCCCCTCGGGGGCGATCTGACCGATGGCCGGTGGGCTCCCGCTGTCGGTGAACCACAGGTTCCCGTCCGGGCCCGCGACGAGGTCGTCGGGTTGGCTCCCGGCCCCCAGCCCCGCGGTGTATTGGCTGACCAGGCCCGCCGGGGTGATCCGCCCGATCGCCGCCGGGCTCCCGGTCTCGGTGAACCAGAGATTCCCGTCGGGGCCCGCGACGAGGTCGCCGGGCACGCTGCCCGGGCTCAGCTCGACGCCGTAGGGGGTGGCGAGGCTGAACTCGGTGATCGTGCCCGCGGGGGTGATCTCCCCGATCGCCGGCGTGCTCCCGTCGTCGGTGAACCACAGGTCCCCGTCCCTGGCCGCCACGATCTCGCCAGGGCTGGCGCTCGGGCTCAGTCCGGTGGTGAATTCGGTGATCGCGCCCGCGGGGGTGACGCGCCCGATGGCCGGCGTGCTCCCGGCGTCGGTGAACCACATGTTCCCGTCCGGGCCCGCGACGATGGCGTCCGGCTCGCTCCCCGGGTCCAGCCCGTTGCTGTACTCGGTGATCGTGCCCGACGGGGTGATGCGCCCGATCTCGCCGTTTCCCGGGTCGGTGAACCACAGGTTCCCGTTCGGGCCCGGGGCGAGGTCGGTCGGCGTGCTCCCAGGGTCAAGGCCGGTGCTGGATTCGGTGATCGTCCCGGACGGGGTGATGCGTCCCACCTCGCCGCTTCCCGGGTCGCTGAACCACACGTCCGAGCCCGCGACGATGTCGTAGGGGTCGGCGCTGACTCCCAAGCCCGAGGAGTACTCGTTGATCGTGCCCGTGGAGGTGACCCGCCCGAGCGCCGGCGTCATCCCCTCGTCGGTGAACCACACGTTCCCGTCGGGGCCGGCGAAGAGGTCGAAGGGGGCGGCGCCGGGGCTCAATCCTCGCGAGAACTCGGTGATCGTCGCGGCCCGCGCCCCCACCACCGTCACGCCGAGCATCACTACGCCGAGCGCCGACAGCGTCGCCAATCGCCTCCTCCACACACGGCACAGCATCCACCAGGATCATAAATTCGCGGACAAGGGCACGCGACGAAGTGACGATTCAGGGGTCCGCGGGGAGCTCGAGGGGAGCCGGCCGCCCCAGGTAGTACCCCTGTGCGAAGTCGACGTCGTACTGACGCAGGAGGGCCAGCGTCTCGGCGTCCTCGACGCCCTCGGCGATGGTCTGCTGTCCGAAGCCACGGGCGAGGCTGACGATGGCGTGGACCAGATGTTTGTTGGCCGGATTGGCGGCGAGGTCGCGGACGAACTCGATGTCGATCTTGAGAAAGCGGATGGGAAAGCTCTTGAGGTAGCTGAAGCTCCCGAAGCCGGTGCCGAAATCGTCAAGGGCGACCGAGCAGCCCAGCTTGTAGACGCCGAGGGCGAACTCCTTACCCCCCTCGAGGTCCTTCATGAGCGCGGTCTCCGTGAGCTCGAAGACGACGTAGGAGGGATCGGCGCCCGTGCTCGCGAGACGGCTCTCGATCAGGCCGAGGAGATCGGAGTCGCGCCCGAGCGACTCGGCCGAGACATTGACCTCGACCCGGCGACCGGCGGCGGCGTGCCCGATCGCCTCGGCGACGCACCAGCGGTCGATCTCCTCGATCAGCCCGTACTTCTCGGCGACCGGGAGAAAGGCCCCGGGGGGCACGATCTCGCCGTCCCGGCCGATCATGCGCAGGAGCAGCTCCACGCTGGCCTCGCCCTCCTTGAGGGGGACGATGGGCTGCGCGTAGAGGACGAAGCGCCCCTCGTCGAGGGCCTCGCGGATCCGTCCCACCCAGGTGAGCGCGTCGAGCTCGCGCTGCACCCGCGTCCGCTCGGCTCGCTCCTCGGTCACGTCGCGGAAGACGACGACCACGCCGCGAACGCTCGGGCCGCTGCGCAGCGGTGCCGCCGAGTAGGCGACAGGCATGATCGAGCCGTCCTTGCGGGTGAAGGCATCGTCATTGACGCGAATGGCCCGGCCCTCCTTGCGCACCCGCACCAGGTCGCATTCCTCCTCGGGGTAGAGGGAGCCGTCCGCCCGCTGGAAGTGGATGGCGGCATGGACCGACCGGCCGCGCATCTCCTCCTCGCTCCACCCGAGCATCCTCGACGCGGCCGCATTCATGAACGCGAGCCGCCCCTCGCCATCGAGGGCGTACAGACCCTCGGCCATATTCTCCATCACCACCGAGCGAAACTCTTCGGCGTGGTGGCGCTCGGTGATGTCGACGACGAGCACGCCGACGCCGATGATCTCCTCGTCGATGCGCACCGGGTAGTAGCTGGCGATCCAGACCAGCGAGCCTCCGGGTGCCCCCGGGTCGGTGCGCACGATCTCGACGTTCAGGAGCGCCTTCCCGGTGCTCAGGACATGCTCGAACGAGGGGCGTATCTGCGACCACAGATCGGGGACGACCTCGGCGACCTTACGGCCGATCTGACCCTCGCGCGAGATCCCGCTGGTGGCCGCGAGGGCTTCGTTGATATGGCCGATACGGAGCTCGCGGTCGACGAAGGCGAAGCCCACGGGGGCGCTGGTCAGGAGCGTCTCGAACAGCGTCCTGGCCTCGGCCGTCTCGCGCTCGGACTCAGCCAGCGCCTCCACCTGCTCGAGCAGCCTGCTGTTGAGCAGGCGGAGGTGCTCGCGGTCGAACTCGGCCTCGGGAAGCGGCGGGGGCAGGAAGCGCGGTGCCTCGAGGGCTTGCTCGACGACGCGGAAGACCTCCTCCGGCTCCCAGGGCTTGGCGAGGATATCGGTCACCCCGCACGCCTCGGCGAAGCGGCGGACCTCATCGACGTCGTACGCGGCCGTGCAGAAGACCACCCGGGTGATGGCGGTGGCCGGATCGGCCCGCAGCAGGCGCACGAACTCGTAGCCGTCCATGTCCGGCATGAGGATGTCGGCCATGACCAAGTCGGGCCGCGCCGTGCCTATGAGCTCGACCGCCGCCGCGCCGGTCGCCGCCTCGAGCACGGCGTATCCCGCGTGTCCGAGTACGGTGGCCAGGAGCTCGCGGTCGATTGCCCGGTCGTCCAGGACGAGAACCGACGGCATTCGCGCGGGCATCAGCCCCTACTCCCGGAGGTCGAGCATGAACGTGCTTCCGTGGCCGAGCTCGCTCTCGAAGACAATGACGGCGCCGATCAGGTTGGCGAGCGCCTGACAGATGTAGAGGCCCAGGCCGATGCCCTCGTAGAGCCGGGCCTCCGGGCCGCCGGTCTCCTCGAAGGCTGCGGACAGCCGCTCCTGATCCTCTTGACTGATGCCCCGGCCGGTGTCGATCACGCTGAACCGGATCACCCGGCCGACCTCGTCCTGCACCCGGCTCAGCTCCATCCGGACCTCTCCCTCGTCGGTGAACTTGATCGCGTTCTCGGTCAGGTTGATGAGGATCTGTCGCAGCGCCCGCCGGTCACAGCTGACCTGGTCGGCGCCGGGCGCCTGCACCGTGAGCCCGATGCCCTTCTCGTCGGCCACCGGTCTGAGCCCGGCCGCCACGCCCTCGAGCAGTTCCCTGCCGTCGATCGTCTCGACCTCGAGCTCGACTTTGCCCGATTCGATCCTGGCCAGGTCGAGAAGGTCGTTGATGAGCGAGAGGAGGTCCTTGGCGCTCGACTGCACCGTGCGCAGCTGCTTGATCTGCTCGTCGTTGAGGGGGCCGGGCAAGCCCATGAGCAGGGTTCCCGTGAACCCGAGGATGGCGTTGAGCGGGGTGCGGAGCTCGTGGCTCATGTTGGCCAGGAAGCGATCCTGGGCGTGCCCCGCGCTCTCGAGCTGGACGCTGACCTCGCGGCGCGCCTGCTCTGCGCGCCGGCGGTCGGTGACGTCGCGGATGGCGGCCGTGGCCCCGAGACCGTCCTCGGTTTCGAGTGGGCTGAGGCTGATCTCGACGGGGAACTCGGCGCCGTCCTTGCGCCTTCCCCACAAATGCAGACCGGCGCCCATCGGGCGCGCGCGGGGCTCGGCGAAGAAGCCGGCTCGCCGCGCGGGGTGGTGGGCGCGGTAGCGCTCGGGAATGAGCATCTCCACCGGTTTGCCTACGAGCTCATCGTGTGTGTAACCGAAGAGCCTCTCCACCTCGGCATTAGCGAGCTGGATCTCCCCGTCGCCATTGACGATCACGATCGCGTCCGGAGTCGACTCGAACAGGGAGGGCGTAGACGTTACCTCCGGAGGTAGCGTACCGCGGCCTCGGTCCGGTTCCGCACCCCCAGCTTGTTGAGGATGCGCTTCACGTGGGACTGGACGGTGCTGGTGGCGATCACGAGCCGTTCGGCGATCTCGCCGTTAGTCGCGCCGTCGACGATCATGCCCAGGACCTCCAACTCGCGGGGGGAGAGCGCCTCGAACCGTGGATCGGGTGCGAGGTGCGCCGACCCGTCGTTGCCACGCCCCGACTGCGACTCTCGCTGGAGGGAGCCGGCGAGGATCACCGTCTCGCGCAGCTCCTCGATCTTCTGGAGGAGCTTGGCGTTAAGCACCCGCAGGTGCTCGCGGTGGAAGTCCTCGGAGGGCAGTGGGGCCAGCGGATCGGCGGCGCTCGAAAGGACTTCGTCGACCGCCCTGATTACCTCGTCGGCCTCGCACGGCTTGATCAGTATGTGAGAGACACCGCACGCCGCGGCCAGGTCCCGCACCTCGTCGAGCACATAGGTCGCGGTGTAGAACATCACCGGGATGTGGGCGGTGGCCTCCGCGCGGCGCAGCTCCCGAACGAGCTCGTAGCCATCCATGGACGGCATCAGGATGTCGGCGATGATGAGCTCCGGTTGCTGCGCCTGCGCCAGGCGCAGTGCGTGCTCGCCGGTGTCCGCCTCGAAGACCGCGTGCCCCGCGTGGCGCAGGACGCTCGCGAGCAGCTCGCGGTCGGGCGCCCCGTCGTCGACGATGAGGAGCGAGGCCATAGGTCACCGACCGTCGGGCCGCCCGGTCAGGCCGCCAACGGTTGGACGCTGCACAACTCCCAGATTGCATGGCATAGCGGCGCTCCTATCCGGTTCGGGCCCACCGACACCCCCCTCGCGCCTACGCATCGAGATACAACCGAAAACTGTCCGCCCATTCATAGCAATTAGCAACCCTCCAATGTGGGTAACTTATCGATCCCCATTTGCGGGGATGCCGATTACCAGCTCGGCTTGGCTGCGCTAGCCTTGCACCATGGGCGAGCTCGGCGCATTCCTGAAGATTCATCGGGTTGGTTTTGACAAGCGCGACCCGCAGCGGCGCGTGCGCGACTACAGGCAGTACTTCTCGCTCCAGCCCGAGGAAGAGCTCCGGCGCCAGGGCTCGCGTTGCATGGACTGTGGCGTCCCGTTCTGCCACGAGGGGTGCCCCCTGGGGAACCTGATCCCGGACTGGAACGACCTTGTCTACCGCGACAAGTGGCGCGAGGCGATCGACCAGCTCCACGCGACGAACAACTTCCCCGAGTTCACCGGGCGCATCTGCCCGGCGCCGTGCGAGTCGGCGTGCGTGCTCGCAATCAACGACGACCCCGTCACCATCGAGCAGATCGAGCTCGCGATCGTCGAGCGCGCCTTCGAGGAGGGCTGGGTCCTCGCCGAGCCGCCCGATCGCCGCACCGGGCGCAAGGTCGCCGTCGTCGGAGCCGGGCCAGCGGGCCTCGCCGTCGCCGCCGAGCTCAACCGCTGCGGCCACAACGTCACCGTGTACGAGCGCGACGAGGGCCCCGGCGGGCTCATGCGCTTCGGCGTTCCCGACGCCAAGCTCGAGAAGCACATCATCGACCGTCGCGTGGCCCTGCTCGAGCAGGAGGGGATCGAGTTCGTCTATAACGCCGACGTCGGCTCGGCCGCGCTGCCCACCGAGCGACTGCGCGAGGAGTGCGACGCGATCGTCATCTCGATCGGCTCGCGCGTGCACCGCGACGTCGAGGCCCCGAATCGCGACCTGGCGGGGATCCACTTCGCGATGGACTATCTCTACCAGCGCAACCGTTGGGTCGCCGCCCAGGAGGGGCGAGCCTCGCGGGCGCCCGCGCCCGGCCGCGAGATCATCGCCGCGGGGAAGCACGTGCTCGTTATCGGGGGAGGTGACACCGGGATGGACTGCATGTCCAACGCCAGACGCGAAGGCGCGCTGAGCACCGACATGCTCGACGTCTACCAGGCGCTCGCGCCCGACGGACGCGACGCCCTGCATCCCTGGCCGATGCCGCCCAAGCGCACCTTGACCACCTACGCCCTCGACGAGGGTGGAAAGCGCAAATGGGGGACCGAGGTCACCGGGTTCATGGGCAAGGACGGCCAGGTCACGCACGTATTCGCGCGCAAGGTGACGGGGACCTCCTCGCGCGACCTGACGCCGGTGCCCGGCAGCGAGTTCGTCCTCGAGGCCGACCTCGTGCTCATCGCGATCGGCTTCTCCGGCCCCGAGCGCGAGGGCATGGTCGGGCAGCTCGGCCTCGAGCTCGACGATCGCGCCAACATCTCCACCAAGATGACCTACCGCACCTCGGAGTCCGGCGTCTACGCGTGCGGCGACGCCCGTATCGGCCAGTCGCTGATCGTCACCGCGATCGCCGAGGGACGCAAGTGCGCCCGCGTGGTCAACCAGGATCTCGGCGGCAGCCCGATGGACGCCGACCGCGAGATGCTCGCCGTGGGCGCCTGGAGCGGCGAGGTCGATCGAACCCTGCGCCACGAGGCCGAGGCCGCCGGGAACGTCCGGCCCGGGGACGAGTTCTTCACGGGACCGGGGGCGCGGGGCCGCTGAATCGGCGCCTCGACGGTGAGTAGGTTCAGGTCGTTTGAGGGAGGTTTTCCCCGCTGCTTGCGCGGGGATGCTACTTTTAGCTTGCCGGGTGCTGCGCGGCGTGTTGCGGCACATTGGGGCAGAGAGGTTTTTTCAAACATGGGGCGGGGCAACTCGTCCCTGTCGGTCAGGGAACTGCGCCCCCACTTCCCTGGCTCTGCCGGAGGGCTCGGATGGATCCGGGCCCTCCGGTCCTTCTTCTCTGTTGATGATGGCTCGCCCGCGCGCTATACCGCAGGCCGGTGATGCCGTGTGCGTCGTGTACCTCGCGGCGCGCGTCGGGGGCTTCGTGACCGAGGTGCAGGACGGCGGGCGGCGGGTGCTGGTGGAGACCGAGGACGGGGCCTCGCTCGTGTTCGAGCTCAGCCGGGCCACGGGGACATTCCTCGCCGACGGGCAGCAGTCCGGGGCGCGGTTGCTGTTCGAGCGTGACGGGGGTGTCATGGGGGTGTGAATTCTCGGGCGGTTTCGGGGGTGGAGCGCCGCGCGCGTTCGAGACTCCCGGGGGTCGTGCTGCGAAACGCCGGACAGTCATGCCAAACGCAGCCAGGCCTCGTCGATCGCATGATCGCGGCGCTCGCCGGCTGCCAGCAGGGCCTGATCACGACCCGCCAGTTGCTGGCTCTCGGGCTGACCAAGGGCGCGATCGAGTACCGGACCCAGATCGGTCGCCTCCACCGCCTCTACCGGGGCGTCTACGCCGTCGGGCACGTCCCGGTCTCGCCCTACGCCCACGCCCTCGCGGCCGTCCTCGCCGGCGGCCCCGGCGCCGTGCTCAGCCACGCCTCGGCGGCCACCCTGTGGGGGATCGACAAGCACTGGCGCTCGCCGCTCGAGGTCACCACGACCCGGTCCTGCCGCGGCCGTCGCGATGAGCGCCTGCGCACCCACCGCTCGCAGACGCTCACACCCCGCGACGTGACCGACCACTTCGGGATCCCCGTCACCACCCCGGCGCGCACGGTACTCGACAACGCGCCGCGCCTCGACGACGCCGCCCTGGCGCGCGCGGTTAATGACCTGCGGCACGCCAGGTACCTGTCGCTTGACGACCTGGCGGAGGTCGTCGACCGCTGTCCTCCGTGCGCGGCCGCCAAGCGCCTGCGCGCGCACGTCGCGCGGCCTGGGCGGGCTCCCACCCGCTCGCCCTTCGAAGACGCGTTCGAGCGCTTCGCCGCGCGCTACGGGCTGCCCGAGGCCGCGATTAACACTCGCGTGGCGGGACACGAGGCCGACATCTTCTTTCCCGAGCACCGGCTCGTCGTCGAGCTCGACGGGTGGGAGTTCCATCGTGATCGGGACCAGTTCGAGAGTGACCGCGACCGCGACGCGGACCGCCTGGCCGCGGGCATCGCCACGGTGCGCGTGACCAGGGACCGCTTCGATCTCGAACCCGCCCGAGAAGCCGCCCGCCTGCATGCGATCCTGGCCCGGCGATCAGCGCGCCCGTGATTTGCAACTATGCCGGTGCCGCGTGCCCTCCTTCTGCCGACATAACCGCTTCGTTCAGAACTGCCCGATCTGCGCGCGCGAGCAGGCGGCTGAGCTGCGTCAGGTGGTGTCCCCCGGTACGGCCAAGGGGTCGCGGACGCCGTCGCGGAGTGCGTCCGGGCGCAGCGCCTCGACGCGATCCACGGGGATGCAGGTCCGGCACCTGGCGCGTGGTGCCGGCGACGGGTTCCGCTCGTCGCTCGTCCCCGGGGTGAAATCGAGCGAGGACGCCGAGCGGCTGGCCGAGGAGCTCGCCTTCGCGGTGACGCGCCTGGTGCGGCTCGAGGACGACCCGCCGGGCCTTTACGCCGAGATCGCGGCCGCCGCCAGCGAGGACCTCGAGGAGCGCACCTGGCTCGCCTTCCTCATCGCCTACCTGGGCCCGCTCGACGGAGACGACCCCTTCGCCGGGGTCCGGGCCGTGCGCACGTCGTGGGCCTCGGGGGCGGAGCCGGACCTGACCGGTGTGCCGCTCGGCCCGCGCACCGCGCACGATCCCGCCCGCGGGGTGCGGACGCTCGAGGCCTACCGGGCGTGGGCGGTACGGGCCGGGTCCCAGGGGGCGGCCTTCGGGGGTGATCCTTCGTGGTCGCCCGAGCGCCGGTTCGCCCGGGCCTTCGAGCGGCTGGCGCTGCCCGGGCTGCACCGCGACGCGCGCTTTGACCTGCTCGTCACGCTGGGCCGGCTCGGCGTCTACGAAGCGCGCGCGGGATCGCTCCAGTTCGGCGGCACCAACGAGACGACGATCGCTGCCAAGCGGGCGCTCGGCATCGGCGACACGATCCTGCTCGAGCGCCGCGCCGCCGCGCTCGCCGAGGCCGCCGAGCTCCCCCTCGAGGCGCTCGACCTGGGCCTCTACAACTGGGGCGTGGGGAAGCGCTCCGCGGTGGGCCTCGAGCCCACGGCCGAGCCCGATCCCGCGGCGCTCGAGTCGGCGCGAGCCGCACTCGGGCTCTAGCGAAGCCGGATTCCGCTTTGACGTCCGCCCCACCGCTTACCTTCTGCGGCATGTCCCTGTGCTTCATCGAACCTCAGAATGCGATCCGCGTCATCGCCGAGTCGGTGGGACGCGAGGCTCGGCGTCAGATCCTCGGCGAGGTCGTGCGCGCCTGGGTGGACGAGATCCCCGAGCCGGATCTCAACTCCCACTACGCGAAAGCGGTGGCCGACCTCGACGAGCACGACCTGTCGCTGCTCGCCGCGTGGCACGCATCGCTCGAGGTAGGGCACCCGATCCCCAACAAGGAGTTTCTCGTCAACGTCTTCCCGTCGCTGGGCGAGAACCGGCGCGAGGCGCTCAAGATCGCCGCCGGCTTTCGCGGCGAGGAGGCCTTCGAGGCCGGCGTGGGGGAGGAGCAGGCGTTCGACACCGTGCTCCCGTGGCTCTCGCACGAGCGCTGCGTGCAGCTCGCCGGCGAGTGCCTCGAGCTCTACTGCTGGGATCGCTTGGGGATCGACAACTAGTCGACGCTAAGCCAGCGCCGACTCGATCTCGGCGATGGCCTGCTCGGTCGAGCGGAACCACACGGCGCGGATTCCGAGCTCGCGCGCCGCTTCGCAGTTGAGCTCGATGTCGTCGACGATCAGCGCTGCCTGGGCGGGGACGCCGAGGCGCTCGAGGGTGAGCGCGTAGATCTCGGGCTCGGGCTTGCGCAGGCCGACGAAGGCCGAGTCGACGACGACGCTGAAGATCTCGTCGACCGGGAGCTTGGCCCGCCACAGGGGCTCCCATTCACGTACGTTGTTGGTGCAGATCGCCATCCGGTAGCCGCGGGCCTGGAGCGAGCGCATGTAGTCGATCAGGCGCTCGTTGGGGTGCAGATGACGGAAGTAGGCCTCGCCGAAGCCGTCGAGGGAGATCGGGCGAGAAAGCTGCGCGGTGAGCTCGGCCCCGAGGCGGTCGAGAAAGGTGGTCTCGGTCATCCTGCCGGTCTCGAGCTCGAACAGGGGGTGGCGGCCGTCGTCCTCCCAGATCTTCCCCATCGCGGCGCCGAGCTGCTCAGTGGAGATGCCAGAACTCTCCTCGAAGGCCACGAAGCCGTCGAGCAGGGGCGAGGTGAGCACGCCGCCGAAGTCGCTGATGATCGCCTCCACCGCCTTCATCGCGCGCGCAGGAGGTCGTAGACGCCGATCCCCTCCCGTCCCCGCATCCGCCAGCGCAGGAGCTCGGAGAGCAGGGGAAGCTGGCCGCACACGGTGGGCGGCTCGATCGCCTCGCCCGCGGCGCGGCGCGCGTACTGGTCGGCATCCTCCTCGCCGAACCAGAGCTCGAGGCCGACGCGCGCCGGGACGCCGTCGGTGGTGTAGGTGCTCGAGAGGCGGGGCTCGGCGACGCGGAGGGCAACACCGCCCTCGAGGAGCACCCCGTCGAGGAGCTCGCTGTCGTGACCCTTGGCCCGCCGCGGCCGCGCCGCGAGCACCGCGAGCCCATCCTCGCCGGAGAACCAGGCGGAGACGGCACGCAGGGCGTCGAAGCGCTTGGGGTCGAGCACGCCCAGGCGCCGGGTGCGCTGGCCGGCGCAATCCACCGCCTGCTCCTCGCCGTCGACGACCACGGTCCCGTGGACGCGGGCGAGCTGATGGAGGCTGCGGATGCCGGCCGCGCCGAGCTCGAGCTCGGCGACCTCGCCCACCGGCGCGAAGATGAGCTCGAAGCCCGCACCGGCCAGCCGCCAGTCCTCGTCGGAGTGTGAGCCCTCCACGCGCGTGGGCGTGCCGAAGCTCGAGCACGAGCCGCCGTCCCACACCGTCGCGGTCCCGAGCTGACCGCCGCCCGGGTCGCCGAAGGCGAAGCTTCGGGTCTCCGCTGGCTGGCCGTCGCTCACGGCCGCAGCTGAGGCGGGTCTACCTCGGTGGCCGTACCGTCGACGTCAGCGGGGCCGGGCGCGCCCGCTCTACCCGCCCCGGGCGCGCGGGCCGATCCCGCGAAGCGGCCGGCGCGGGCTACGAGCCGGTGCTGGAAGTTCCGCACCAGCCCGGCGCGCACGAGCATGCGCGTGGGCGGGAGCAGGAGCACGAGGCCGGCGAAGTCGGAGATGAAGCCGGGCACCATCAGCAGTCCGCCCCCGAGGGCGACGAGGGCTCCGTCGACCACCTCGCGGCCCGGCGGCCGTCCCTCGGCGAGCGCGGCATTGAAGCGGCGCCATACCACCCGTCCCTCCGAGCGCATGGCCCACATTCCCAGCGGCCACGCGGCGATCAGGAGCAGGATGGTGAGCAGAACGCCGATCGCCTCGGCGACGCGCACGATCACAAAGAGCTCGGCGGCGACCCAGACGAGGAAGAGGATGAAGAACATTCACCCACAACTGTATTCATGTGCCGCTACGTCACTAGACGAACGAGGAAGCGACGCCTTCGAGGCGCACGCCGGGGAGGCGATGGAGGCCGACCATCTCGATCAGCGTCCGGATCTGCGGCTGGGCGCCGCATAGGAGGATCCCGCGCCCGTGGCGACGCAGGCGCCGCGCGATCATCGCCAGGTCGAGCATCAGCGACGGGTCGGCGAAGGCGAGCTCGGTGAGGTCGACGATGACGTCCGTCTGCGCACGAATAGCTCGCGAGAGGGCTTGGCGTCTGCGTCCCTGCGTCGTCCGATCCTCGTCTCCCCTGCACCGCAGGGTCGGCGGCTTGTCATCGAAATCGACGATGGCGAGAACCTACCGACATCTAGGCTCGCGATGCAAGCCCTACACACAAATAATGTCCAGTGGATGACGTGACCAGCGCGCGCCCCTGGCCGATAGACTGGACGACATGGTTTCCGTTGAAGAGGTCACCGAGGCCCTCAGGGACGTCATCGATCCTGAGCTCGGACTGGACTTCGTCGAGCTCGGGCTGATCTACGGCGTCGAGGTCGAGGGCGGCTCGGTCAATGTGACTTTCACGCTGACGAGCCCCGGGTGTCCGATCGGTCCGCAGGTCTCCGAGCAGATCGAGGAGTTCGTCGGCGAGCTCGGCGGCGTCGAGGAAGTGGCCTCGACGATGACCTTCTCTCCGCCCTGGACGCCCGAGCGGATGAGCGAAGACGCCAAGTTCGCCCTCGGGTTCTGACCTAAATCCTGTGCAGTTGTGCCGGGCGGGCCCGATCCATCGGGCCCGCCCGGCTACTATCCGCCCGCCGAGGCGCCGCTCAGGGGGCGACGGCTACCTCGGCCGAGACTTGGGCGGACGGGGTGGGGGTCCGGTGACGCCGAGGCACCCCACCCACCTAGGAGAACTCCGCACCGCGCCGCAAGTTGGTGAGATGCGGAGTCTTAGGGCGTGTCGTCGCCCGGGGCGAGCTCGCGTTTGAGGCTGATGGCCCGGATCGAGTGCTCGTCGGGCAGCTTGTCGAGCACCGAGGCCACGACATCCTTGACGTCGTGCTCGTCGTGCCCGAGGTCATCGAACAGCCCCTTGAGCGCGGTATGGACGATCTTCAGCTGCGCGGCCGTGAGGTCGAGGCGGAAAGCGATCTCGCCGGGCTGAACGGGTTCGAAGTCCTCGGCCATGGGCTCGGAACCGTATCCGGCGCGGCGGACGACGGCAAGCTCGTCAGGCGTCGGGCGGGCGGCCGCGGCGCGGCGGACCCGTAGGCGGTGATCGGCTCCCCCGCGTGCGCTTGGCGCGCATATCGGCCGCGGGGCCGTGCTTGGGCCGCGAGGAGGCGGTGGGGATGATGCCGAGGCCGCGCTGCTCGTCGCCGGCCGATTCCCCGCCTCCGTTGCTCTTGGCGCCCCCGTTGCTCTCGGCGGTCGAAGCTTTGCCCGGCTTGGAGCGCCGCCGGGCGCCCGGTCGCGGTTTGGCGCGGGCCGCGGCCACGAGCTCGTTCAGGCCGTCCTCGATGCCATCGGCGATCAGGTCGATGTCGGGGAGCGCGTCGTAGTCGCCGAGCAGGCCGTAGTCGATCCTCCCGTCGTACGACATGATCGCCACCGCGAGGGCGTGGTTACGGGGCAGGAAGGCGATGGGGAAGACATCGACGAGTCGCCGCCCGAGCACGTAGAGGGGGAGCTGGGGCCCGGGCACGTTGGTCACGAGCAGGTTGAAGAGCCGGGTCGAGAAGTTCAGGCGCGAGGCCTGCGCGAGGATGGTCGGGGGAGCGAGGTTGTTGACGCTCGCGAGCGTGGCCGCCCCGACGGCCTGCTTTGACTCCTTCAGGCCGTCCATAGCCTGCTTGACGAAGCGCAACCGCGCAACGGGGTCGGCGATGTATACGGGCAGGGGAGCGCGCATCGCCGTGAGCTGGTTTCCCAGCTCGCCGCGCTGGTCCTGGGTGCGCACCGACACGGGCACGAGCGCGCGCAGCTCGAGCCCCTCGGTGCGGATCCCGCGCGAGCGCAGCCAGCGCGCGAGCGCTCCCGAGACCACGGTGAGGAGGACGTCGTTGACGGTCCCGCCCAGGGTGTCCTTGACCAGTTTGTAGTCGGAGAGCTCCTGGCGCACGACGGCGAAGCGCCGGTGCGGTCCGATGGCTACGTTGAGCGGCGTCTCCGGGGCGGGGTTGAGCCCGGCCCAGACGATCTCGCCGACGCCCTCGGCGGCGTCGCGCACGACCGACAGAGTGCGGCTGGGCTGGGTCGCGGCGGTGAGGGCTCGCGTGGCCATCTCGGCCGTCGTGGTCACGAAGCCCCGTACGCCGGCGACCACGAGCTCGGCCGGGGAGGGCTCGGGTGCCGCGCGCCAGGGCTCGAGCTCCTGCTCGCTGGGCGGCGGGCCGTCCGGGCTCAGGTCGAAGAGCACGGTGGCGAGGTCGACTCCGGAGATGCCGTCGACGAGCGAATGGTGGGTCTTCATGATCAGGGCGAAGCGGTCGTCGGCCATGCCTTCGACGAGCCAGCACTCCCACAGCGGCTTGGCCCGGTCGAGCTGCTGGGAGGCGATCCGGGCCGCGAGCTGGAGCAGGTGCTCCTCAGTCCCCGGGGAGGGCAGCGCCGCGTGGCGGACGTGGTACTCGAGATTGAAGTTCGGATCGTCGACCCACAGCGGTCGTCCGGTGTCGAACGGCGGCGTCGCCAGCTTCTGCCGGTAGCGCGGGACGAGGTGCAGCCGACCTCGGATGTGGTCGAGCAGGTCGGCGAACTCGGGGGGAGGGCCCTCGAACAGGAGCACGGCACCGATGTGCATGTGGGACTCCGGCCCCTCCTGGTGGAGGAACGAGGCGTCGATCGATGTGAGTCGGTCAAGGTGCTCCTGCGCCACGTGACCAAGAGTAGCCCCGCAGGCGGCCGGTCGCGGGCCCCGCGGGCCCTTAACGGCCTGTACGCTTGCGGCGATGGCGTGGGACTTCTCGACCGACCCCGCTTTCCGGGAGAAGCTCGACTGGATGCGGGGCTTCGTCCGCGAGGAGATCTGGCCCCTGGAGACGCTGGTCGAGGAGCTTGGCTGGGAGGGGCTCGAGCGCGCGGTGGCCCCTCTCCAGGACGAGGTCAAGCAGGCGGGACTGTGGGCCGCCCACCTCGACCCCGAGCTCGGCGGTCAGGGCTTCGGTCAGGTCAAGCTCGGTCTCATGCACGAGATCCTCGGCACCTCGCCGGTGGCG
>Ga0302325_10007011_pt1 | contig 25145 bp, 18 predicted proteins | sample Palsa_T0_2_FD_201948 | JGI IMG/M metagenome (GOLD analysis project Ga0302325, IMG submission 201948) | Peat permafrost microbial communities from Stordalen Mire near Abisko, Sweden - Palsa_T0_2 | ecosystem: Environmental > Terrestrial > Soil > Palsa > Peat permafrost | place: Sweden: Abisko... | reverse complement strand
TCGCACAGCGGGCCCAGCGCGAAAGTTGCCTCCGCTGGGGGTTCGACTTCCACGGCTCCGGGGGAGTTCACCTCCACCGCGGCCTCGGCCTCCGGCGGGCAATCGGCCACGTCCTCCTCCGGAAGTGGGAGCGGCGCCGCCCAGCACGAGTTCGGAATCGGCTAACGCCCCAAGCTCAGCTCTGCGGAAACACCTTGCTCATCAGCCGCAGGGCGAGGGGATTGCCGCGCGGGCGCAGGCGACCGGTGGCGATTGCGCGCAGCGGGTCCAGGCGCTGGCCGACGATGTCGACCCAGTCCTGGTAGGAGAGGCGCAGGCGCAGGTCGGGACTGAGCGCATCGCCCTGCTCGACGGCGGAGGAGCCGTTGTTGACGGTCAGGTGCCAGGTGGGGATGTCGGGGTCGGTGAACTCCCACTGGAAGGTGGTGGGACGCTTGAGGCCATGCTCAGGGTTGACCTGGCGGCGGATCGTGTCGAACAGCAGCGCCACGGTCTCGGGGTCGCGCTTGGCGGGGCCTTCGCGCACGCCGAGGATGCCCGCCTGGGCGAGCGTGCGCCCGCGCTGGGAGACCTCCAGGGGAGAGAGCCCGGGCGGCAGCAGCGCCGGCCCCGGGAGGTTCTCGACCGGCAGGCCCGCGGAGCGCAGCTTCGTGGTCATCGAGATCAGGCCCTCGACGCCGACCTCGTCGTAGGTGGCGCCGAACACGGTGATGTAGCGATCGTCCCAGCCCGGGGGCATCAGAACCTGGGCGGTGTAGCGGGTCACGTCGCGCAGGGCCCCGGCGACGGCCTTCGGGACGCCGACCGGGTCTTCGCGGCGCAGGTCGGAGAGCAGCTTCACGCCGAAGCCGATGTGGCGCTGCTCGTCGGTGGAGATGTTCTGGATCCCCTGGCGGAACGCGGGGAGCGCGTTGCGCTGCTCGAGGTAGTTGCCGATGAAGTGCTGGCCGGGCTGCGCGAGCGAGGCCTCGATCACGACGTGGTAGAGCGTGACAGCCGCGGCGAGCTTGGCCCGCGAGCGGTCGGCGCGCAGCTCGTCGGCCATCGTGTCGAGGCGGTCGAAGATCTTGCGAAAGCCGGGCGTCAGCTGGGGCTTGATCGCCTCCAGGCCACTCGACATCGAGCCGTCGCCGATCCCGCAGACCTCATGCATGAAGCGCTTGAAGAAGACGGCGTGGCGGGCCTCGTCGACCTGCTGGGTGGTGAGAAAGTACTTCTGCTCCTCCAAAGGAGCCGCGTCGATATAGGGGGAGAGGTTGTCGGCAACGGCGTCCTCGCCCCAGAAGAACAGCGAGTAGTTCCACAGGGCTGCCTTGCGCTCGAAGTCGGTGAACTCCTCACGCCACTGGCGCGCGTCCTCGGTGAAGTCGAGGTCCATCGCCGACCAGTTGCCGCGCTCCCAGCGCGCGTAGAGATCCTCGTAGGTGATCGAGTCGGTGGGGAGGTGGGCGTCCGGGGACGCGGTCGAGCTGGAAGGGGTTGTGGTGGCGCTCGCCATCGGGCTGCTCCTCTATACGCGGTCGACTTTGGCCAGGTAGCCAGTATGGAGGCTATCGAATCGAATCGAGCTGAGGCGGGGCTCCTAGAACAGTCGTCCAGGAAGGTTGACTTGGGGCTGTTTAATCGTTCTACTCGACGGCATCGTTCGTCAAAAAGGGAGATGCGATGAGACGCTTGGGGCTCGGGCAGACGCAACACACTGGACGATCGGGGCAGCCGGAGAGGCGCTCTCCACGCATCGCCCTCAGGCTCGGGGCGCTGCCTCTCGCAGTAGTGCTCGCGGGACTCTTCGCTTGCCTATCGAGTGCACCGGCATTCGCCACGACCTGCAACAAGTTCGCCGCGAGCGGCGTGCCGAGCGGCATCGAAGGCAAAGACACCAACGCCGGGACTGAAGCCGCGCCCTACAAGACGCTCAAGAAGCTGCAGGAAACGCTCACGGCGGGGCAGACGGGATGTCTGGAGTCTGGGCAGACGTTCGACACCGAAAACACGACCCTCGCAGGGGGACACGGTACGGAAGCCTCGCCCGTCGTGATCACGTCCACCGAATCGGCCAAACCCGCGACCATCACGCATGCACTCGCGATCCAAGCAAATTATTTGACGCTTACGCACTTGATCTTCAAATGGAAAATGCCCAAGCCCTGGGCCTGTTGGAATGCCGAAGGCAACGCCTTTGAATGTCCGGGCGAACCACAGAACTCTGAAGATGCTGTGCAGCTACCGATCGCGGCGAAACATGACAGCCTCATTTTTGACGAAATCACAAACGAAGACACAGATATCTGCATCAATACAATCGTCGGGGCAGAACACACGCTGATCGAAAACGACCGCATCTATGAATGCGGGCCAGAATACAAAGGCACCAAGAGCGTCCCCAACGAAGAATCAGCCTGGCACGACCACGGTATCTACGACTACGGCAAGTTCACCGAAATAAAGAACGACTACATCTATGGTAATTCGCATAATGGGATCCTGTTTTACGGCGGCGGCGAAGGTGGCGTGGCCGAACACAACATAATCGACGGTAATGGCAACGGGGTTGACTTTGGAAACAATAAAAATGCAACTGCACAGTGGAATATTGTCACAGGCAACTCTTTGGACGATCACGGCAAATGCGTCGAACCCTACGAAGGCGTAAAAGGTTGTGACGACTTCGCCGCGGCGGCCTATGGTGCGGAAGGCGGCATTTTTAAGCACAACTGCACTTATGACAACTTGTCAGGCGAAATTGAATACTTTACCTCTGAACCGGCAGAAATGGAAGGTGTAGCAATCAGCGAAAATATACTTAAAACCAACCCGCTCTACAAAAACGCGGCCGCACACGAATACGGCTTGGCCAAAGGCTCGCCCTGCCTCGGCTATGGACCGAATACCGCGCAGCCTACCCCGCTTGCGACCACGGAAGCGGCGTCGGCGGTGAAAAGCACAGAGGCCACGTTGAACGGCACGGTCAATCCCGAGAGTCTGGAAACAAAATACTCCTTTCAATATGGTCTCACGACGTCGTACGGGAAAGAAACGAGCGCAGTGAGCGCCGGCTCGGGCACGAGCAACGTCAAAGAGAGCAAGACCATCACCGGTCTGGAAGCAGGAAAGGCCTACTACTTCCGGATCGTCGCGACCAATGCCACGGGGACGACCGACGGTGAAGGGCTCACGTTCGGAGCACCCGGCAACACTGCCGTGCCCACTGTATCGCTGAGCACTCCAGATCAGAATGTCCCGGAGACGTCTACAACGGGAACCTGGATCAACAGCCCCACGTCCTACTCCTATCAGTGGGAAAGGTGTAATGCGAGCGGTGGAGAATGCAAAGAAATCTCGGGCGCGACCAGCTCGACCTACACGCCGGTCGAAGCCGATGTGGAACATACGCTGCTCGTGAAGGTGACGGCGAAAAACGAAGTGGGATCCAATTCGGCGTCCTCGGCGGCGACGAGCAAGGTCAAGCCGATCGGTCAGATCACGGAATACTCCCTGCCCTCAGGTAGTCAGCCTATTGGGATCACTGAAGGCTCAGGCGGCGACCTCTGGTTTACCGACAATGGAACCAACAAGGTTGGGAAGACGACGACGTCGGGCACGATCACCGAATACTCCCTGCCTGCAGGCAGTGAACCGGGTGGGATCGTCGCGGGTCCTGACAAAAACCTGTGGTTTGCCGAGACCAAAGATATTGGGAAGATAACCACGTCGGGAACGGTGACAGAATACTCTCTGCCCGCGGGGAGCAATCCATACGAGATCGCTGCCGGTTCGGATAGTAATCTGTGGTTCACCGACAACGGTACCGGCAAGATTGGGAAGATCACGACGTCGGGCACAATCACCGAATATTCCCTGCCCGCAGGAAGTGACCCAAACGGGATCGCCGCGGGACCGGATAAAAATCTGTGGTTCACCAACGAGGGAACTGGCAAGATTGGGAAGATCACGACGTCGGGCACGGTCACTGAATACTCGTTGCCATCAGGCAGCGCGCCAAGCGGGATTGCGGCGGGTTCGGACGGCAACCTGTGGTTCGCCGACAGTGGAACCGGCAAGATCGGCAAGACGACGACCTCGGGTACGATCACCGAATACTCCTTGCCGTCAGGGAGCAGTCCTTACGGGATTACTTCGGGTTCGGACGGCAACTTGTGGTTCGCCGATGATGGAACCAGCAAGATCGGGAAGATCACGACATCGGGTACGATCACCGAATACTCCCTTCCCGTGGGGAGCAACCCAAACAGGATTGCCGGGGGCCCTGACGATAACCTATGGTTCACCGACAAGGGGACCGGCAAGATCGGGAAGATCGTTCCCTGAGGCGGGTCACGACACCTCGCGCACCGCACCCGTGTGCACGTCGTAGACAAACCCGCGCACGGAGTCCTTGTTGGGGATGAACGGGCTCGCCTTGATGCGGGCGATCGACTGGCGCACGTCCTCGTCGAGGTCGGGAAAGGCCTCGACGGCCCATGCCGGCTTGATGCCGGTCTCCTCCTGGATCGAGCGCTTGAAGTCGTCGTCGGAGAACGTGAGCATCCCGCAGTCGGTGTGGTGCAGCAACACGATCTCCTTCGTGCCGAGCAGCCGCTGGGAGATCGCCAGCGAGCGGATCGCGTCGTCGGTGACCACCCCGCCGGCGTTGCGGATCACGTGGGCGTCGCCCTCCTGCAGGCCGAGGATGCGGGAGGGGAGGAGGCGAGCGTCCATGCACGCGAGCACCGCGACTTTGTGGGCCGGTGGGAGCGGCAGCTCGCCGTTGTCGAAGCTGGTGGCGTACTCGCGGGCGTTCTGGAGCAGGTCGTCGGTCGAGCTCATGGTCTGAATCTCCTCGGTCGGTGGGGTGTGGCTCCTATACGTCGGCGGAACGATAGTAGATCACAAAGTGGATTGAAAAACTTCGGTTTGCGGAGCCGTCTGCCGTACGGCGCCCCGATGCTCCCCCGTAAGAATCGGCAGTGCTTGGTCACGGCGCCTATGCCGACTCTTTGCTCGACCAGCACCGCGAGAAGCGCTACACGGCGCGAAGCGTGTACCCGGCGTAGGAGGTGAAGAGATAGCTAGGTCGCCGCAGCATCGCATCGGTCCACGCATCGTTGAGCGTTTCGAGCACTTTGCCGGGCGCGTGCGAGGACTCTCCGAAATATGCGATGCAATGCTCGACACTGAACCCGACCGTAGCCAGCCGCTTGACCTGGCTGCTCGTGGGGCCGTAGCACCAGTGGTAATAGGCGGGAAACTTGCCCGATGCGCCCGTGCTTTGACGCCACGGCTCCATCCGCAGAAGAATGCGCTCTGCGAGCGTCTCGGGAAGGATCCGGTTGAGGACGTAGGGCGGCCACCAAAGGGTTGGAAAGAAGTGCATCGCGATTCCGCCGGGACGGAGAAGACGGCGAGTGTTGAGGTGGAACTGCCGCGCGTCGGGAACATGCTCTGCGACCACCCTGCTGAACACGACGTCGTAATTACCGTCGTGTTCGGGGGTCTTGAACTCTGTAGAGCTGGCGTCGCCGACGAAGGTTGCATACCCCTGCGGCGCCTTTTGGAGCTCTGACTCGGAGATGTCCACAACCAGGCAATCGAGCCCGTTCCGACTGAGAAAGTCAAGCTCGACTGCAGGTCTCGCACCGCCTCCCAACTCGCAGATCTTGCCGCCGCCCAGCTCTTCGAGTCGGCGATGGAGTCGCCTCGTGAAGTCGACGTGCGCCGAGTCGCCGGGTGCCACGGTGCAAGCTCTGCGCTCGATGTTCATAGCTGATGGCTCAAGGGCGGCTGATTTGGACAGCGTGTAAATCTCTGGGGCGGAGTCCACGAGGTGATCGGGTCAACCTGTCAGCTCGAGCGATTATAGCCCCGGCGGGTCAGGTGTAGGGCCTCGGTGGCGAGAGCGGCCGGCCGTGGCGCACGCGAGCTGAGTGTGGTGGGCTCCTCGCAAATACGGCTGCGCATCGTAGACCCGGGTACGCCTACGATTATGGTGGGCCGATGAGCAACAGGCTCACAGCAGTGCTACGCGAGGCTCCGGCGACGATTCCCGCGCTGGCCACACTTGCTCTGTTCATCGTCTGGTCGACCAGCCAGGCTGGCTATCCGGTGACCCACTGGGCACCGGGCGCCCTCGTCGTTCTCGCCCTTCTCGGTATCGCTCTGGGGGCAATCGACCTGAACGTGGCCGATATACCGCTTCCCGTGAAGATCGCGCTGGGCTGTCTGGCGGGCTACACAGCGCTCAGCTACCTGTCAATCCTGTGGGCGGGAGTGCCCGGCGATGCTTGGGAAGGAGCCAACCGGACACTGCTCTACCTGCTCGTGTTTGCGCTGTTCGCCTGCTGGCGCCAGCAGGCGAGTAGCGCGGCGCTGCTCCTTGTTGCGTGGACCCTCGCGATCATCGGGCTGGCCGTCTTCGTGGCGCTGCATCTTGATGGCGCCAGCAGCACGAGCTTGCAAAGCCTGCTTCCTGAAGCACGCCTTGTATATCCGAACGGCTATGCAAACGCCGATGCCGCACAGTGGATGATGGCGTTCTGGCCGGCACTGCTGCTGACGCGTAGCGGACCCCTGCCATCGGTTTTGCGTGGGCTGCTCGCCGGGGGAGCGGTGCTGCTCGCGGAGCTCGCTCTGCTTAGCCTCAGCCGGGGAGCCCTGTATGCGACCCCGGTGATGCTCGTGCTCGTCTTCGCGCTGCTTCCCGGACGCGCACGCACCTTCGCCGTGCTCGTGCCGGTAGTCGCGGGTATCGCCTACGCCACGCCGGCAGTATTGCGTGTGAGCGACCACCTTCAGAAAGGCCAGGTCGCTCCCGCGACCCTGCACGCTGCGATCGCCACGATCTTGGCGGCGTCAGTCGCTGTGGGCCTGCTGGTGGCGCTGGTAGCCTCGATTGAGAGCCGGCGCGTCTTCTCAGAGGTCTCGATTGGGCGGATGCGCAGGGGCGTGGGCGCAGTCGCGATCGCCACGCTGGTGGTCGTGCTGGTGGGGGGGTGGGCCGCAGCGGGAGATCCAGTCGCACGCGTCCAGCACGCTTGGGACACGTTCAAGAGTCCACAAGGGTATGCCGCCAATGCCTCGGGCAACCGTCTCATCGGTGGGCTGGGGAGCCAGCGCTACGATGTCTACAGGGTGGCGCTGGACGAATTTCTCGCCCATCCCCTGATCGGGATCGGAGCGGATAACTTCGCGGAGCAGTATCTGGCCCACGGTCGTAGCGATGTGACCCCCCACTATCCGCACAGCGTCGAGCTGCGCACGCTGACTGAGACGGGCTTGGTCGGCGCGCTGCTGGCGATAGTTGGGCTAGCAGCTGCATTGGTGGCTGCCGCGCGTGCCCAGCGGAGTGCCGATCCGCTTGCGCGTGCGGTGGTGGCGGCGGCGCTCGCGGGCTTCGCCTACTGGGTCGTGCATGGCTCGTTCGACTGGTTCTGGGAGTTCGCCGGCCTGGGCGCGCCGGCCTTCGCGATGCTGGGTCTGGCTTGCGCGCTTTCGCCGCGTGAGCTTCAGAAGCCCGGCGCGCGACACTTCGGACGGCTGGGAATTGCCCTCGGCGCCGTGGTGGCGCTGGTCGCCGCCGCGTCGCTGGCGGCGCCGTGGCTGAGCCAGCTGCAGGTGCAGAGTTCGGCGCGCATTTGGGCGAAGTCACCGCAAACGGCCTACAGCCGCCTGAACGACGCGGCGCGATTGAATCCCTTGAGCGACGAAGCGTATTCGCTGGCCGGGAGCATCGCGCTGCGCTTCGGCGACCTCACGCGCGCTGACCACGAGTTCGCCCTGGCGCTCGGACGCACCCCAGGCGACGCCTACGCCACGCTGGAGCGCGGGGCGATCGACTCGACCCAAGACCACCGCGGCGAGGCGCTCCAGTTGCTTGAGTGGGCCGCCCGCCTGAACCCCAGAGATCCACTGACCCGGCAGGCTTTGCAGCTTGCGAGGGAAGGCAAGCGCGTAAACATCGAGGAATTGAACCGCTCAATCCTGCGCAACGCTCAGCAACTCGAATGAAATCGTCGTGTTGCTAGGCGAAAGACCAAATTCTTTGCTCGACACGCGTCTCAACCTTCGCTAGCTTGTGAGAGGAGTCTGGGTCGATTTGCTGACCTTGGGGCTCGCTGAAGCGGTCGCGAGTAGGCGAGAAGCGATGACGACCATGGCACGGAGAGTGGACACGGTGTCGCTCTGGCCAGGAAAGGGACCCAAGGTAGGGACGTATGACAAGCCATCGCACGATTCTCATGACGCTGATCTCGCTGACGGCGATGTCGTTCGCGATCCCGTCCTCTGTGCTTGCCGGCCCGCTGCTCAGTGGCTACGGTGGTCCCGGCGAGGGCAACCAAGCGATCCTCGGCTCTGCGCTCCTGGGTGGCGGCGGCTCGTCGGGCGGTTCCTCAGGATCGACCGGCTCCTCGCCGGGCGTGGCGGCCGAAACGGCCGGCGGGCAGTCTGGGCGGAGCCAGAGCAATGGCTCTGCGACCGGTGCAAGCGAGCTCAACTCCATGGCCGGCCGTCGGTCAAAGGGCTCTGCCAGGGGGCGCACAGCAAGCTCTCGCGATAACACCGCAGAATCATCTGGTGGCGCTGCTCGTGCGTATGCTGTCTCGTCGTCGCGGTCGATTCCCGGGGCGTCGGACACGCTGGGCTTATCCGGTGCGGATCTTGCATACATATTCCTGACGCTTTGCGCGCTGATACTCACGGGCGTGCTCACGAGGCGCTTCGCCCAGGCCGCGGGACCGCAAAGGACGCAATGACTAAAGGCACGGCACGTATGACCCGAGTAACCGAGTAGGGATAGGACTCCCTCGCACCATGGACCCCAGGCACATCACCCGGCAGACATCCGGGACGCTTCCGCTGAGCGGCTCGCTGCCCGCGACGCGCGAGGCTCCACAGCCGCAGGCGCTGCGCAGCGGCGCGTTCAGCGGGCCTCTGCAATGGCTGCTCGATGGACCGGGATGGAACGTGCTGCGTCCTGCGACCGACTTCGTCCTGCTGTGTGTGGCGGTGGCGCTCGCGCTCGGCGGCGTGCATGACGTGTTGCGCGTTTCGGGAGTTCGTGCGCCGCTGCTGGCCCTTCCGCCGCTGGTGATGTTCTTGCTCTATCTGCGCGGGCTCTATCGCACGCGCCTGCGTGCGCTCGTGCTCGACGGCGTGGCGCCGGTCGTGAGCGCCGTGTCGGTCGCGGCGATGACGGTCGCGATGCTCGGCCTGTTCGTCAACGGGCGCGTTCCCAGCCAGACCGACTGGGTGAGGACCTGGCTGTTTGCGCTAATCGCCGTTGGCGGTGGTCGCGTGGTGCTCTCGCTCGCCCAGCGCTGGGCACGCGCGAAGCGGCTGGTCGGCAAGCCGGTGCTGATCATGGGCGCGGGCATGGTCGGCTCGCAGGTGGCGCGCCGGCTGGAGAGCCATCCCGAGTACGGGCTGGTGCCGATCGGCTTTCTCGATGACGACCCCCGCTCGATCGCCGAGGTCGGCGGCCGCGAGATGCCGGTGCTGGGCACCGTGGAGAATCTCGACGAGACCGTGGAGCAGACCGGCGTGAGAAATCTGATCGTGGCGTTCTCCTCGGTGGCGGACGCGCGCGTGAGCCGCTTGATCCAGCGCTGCCAGGAGCTGGGCGTCGAGGTCTCGGTCGTGCCGCGGATGTTCGACACGATCAACAACCGCGTTGGCTACGACACGGTCGGCGGATTGCCGCTGATGTCCTTTACGACGGTCAGCCCGAGAGGGGCGCAGTTCGCGATCAAGCACGCGTTCGACCGTGTCTTTGCCCTGTTGCTGCTCGTGGTGCTGTCCCCGGTGATCTTGGGCACGGCGCTCGCGGTGCGTCTGAGTTCGCACGGGCCGATCCTGTTCCGCCAGCGCCGTTTGGGCCGCGATGGGAAGGTGTTCGATCTCCTCAAGTTCCGCTCGATGCGCCTGGACCCCCTGCAGGTCGAGCTGGCCGACGACGACGAGACGAGTGGGCTGGAGTTCCTGCTCGGTGGAGACACCGCGCCGGGAGGAGTCGAGGGCGAGGATCGCCGCACCCCGATCGGGCGCTTTCTGCGCCGCTCTTCGCTGGACGAGCTGCCACAGCTGCTGAACGTGCTGCGCGGAGAGATGAGCCTGATCGGGCCTCGTCCCGAGCGCCCCGAGTTTGTCGAGCTGTTCAACCAGGATGTCAACCGCTATGACGACCGTCACCGCGTCAAGTCAGGAATCACCGGCTGGGCCCAAGTGCATGGACTGCGCGGGCAGACCTCGCTCGCCGAACGGGTTGAGTGGGACAACTACTACATCGCCCACTGGTCGCTCGGCCTCGACCTGAAGATCTTTGCCCTCACGCTACTCGCGCTGCTCCGCAACGACGCCGAGTGATCCGCGAGTCTCAGATGCTGCTCTGCGCGGCCCTGCCGAGTCCCGCCCAGTACTGATAGACGCGCACCCGCAGGCCGCTGGCACCTAGCGCCGATGGCAGCTTGATCGAGTAGCGGTTGAAGCGGTTGAGCGTGAATAGGGCCCGGTAGCGCAGGACGCTCCCCCGGAAGGCTTCCAGCTCCATGTAGTCCCCGACGGGTCCCGACCCGCTTGCCAGTACCCGGCCGCCGCGCCTGCGCAGGCTCACGGTGACTGGGCTGGCGGGGCCGAACGGCGAGACGAGCGCTCGCGACAGTGCCGCGAAGGCCGGCTTGTGGGTGCCGTTCGCGTTCAGGACCCCAAAGTTTTCCGAGACGGATCCCTGCAGCTGATAGAGAACCTCCGCGGCGACGTAGGGAGTGCGAGCGAGCGCGCGGAAGGTGTTGGTGATATTGAGCGCTTGGGTCTGCGAAGTCACGCATCCCTGTTCCTGCTGAATCCTGTATCGCGGCCAGCAGCTGCTCCAGCCGAACTCGTTCAGCCACAGCGGCGTCGTGTCTCCATTGGCCATCTGAACTTCGTGGATCGAGCGCAGCGAGGCGAGGGTGAGAGTGTAGTAATGCACGGCTAAGCCGTTGTAGTAGCCCTTGATGCCAGCGGCATAGAGGGCACGCAGGAAGACTCCGTTGGCGCCGACAAGCGATCCGGCGAGTACCGGCACATTGGGGTTAGCCTGCTTGATCGCAGGATATGCAGCCCGCAAGATGGTCGCATAGCGCTGGGGTTTTTCCGGGCCGGCGAAGTAAGCCTGGTTGGCCTGGTCGGGCTCGTTCCAGACCTCGATCGCGGCCAGGCGCGTTCCATAGCGCTGTGCGAGGTAGGCGACGAAGGCCGCGTAGTTCGCTGGGTTGGTCGGCGGCCATGCGTTGGCCTTACTCGATCGTCCAGCCGCGCATGCCCGCAAGAGCGCCGCCGGCGCCGAGGAGGCCCAGCACGGTGAGCTCTCAACCATCGCGATCACCTTGATGCCGGCTGCCGCCGCATCGCTCACTAGACGATCCATGACCGCCAGCGCGCGCGGGTTGATCTGATTGGGCCCCTGCGGTTCGAGTTCCGACCACGGCACTTCGACCCGCACTAACTTCGCGTGCAGCGCACGCGCCAGGGCGATCTCTCGATCGATGCCGGCCAGGCTGGCGCCGCCGTAGACGTTTTCGAGGTTCACGCCCCCGAGGGGGGCGGTGGTGGACAGATGTGCCTTTGCGACGCGCTCACCGCTGCCGACCGGGGCGAGCCATGCGAGTACGCACAGCGCGAGCGATAGCGAGAGGAACACCCTATGGGGGCGTCCCGTCTTCGGTGTTTGCGGGCATCCTGCCCTGATGCGCGAGCCTCCTGCCATCCCTACAAGATAGTCGCGGGCGGCCGGGCCGGCGCAAGTACTCGCCCAGCTCCTCCAAGTAGGCTGCCTCTCGCATGTCTCCATTCTGGATCTGGACACAGATCGCGATCGTCGTGTTCGTGCTGATCGGCATGATCATTGCGATCACGAAGCTAGCCTGAGCACGCGCAGAACGCGCTGTTCGATCACGGCTGCCGCCTCGCGTCCAAAGCGTCCTCAAATACTAAAGCGAGGATGGCTCGAGGCCGAGAGGTTTCTTGCAGGTCTTTAGTAGGTGACAGTCCGGACAAGCTTCCGTCGGTCGCCTCGCAATCCCGATAAAGGCAAACCCGTCGTAAGGCGGGGACGCAAAGCCACGAGACCGCTGAATGCGGTTTGTCGAGCTACCGAAGGAGTCCCTGAATGTCAAGGACCACCCGCGCTGCCTCGCGGCGCAAATATCGCCACATCCCTGTGGCGACAATCGTCGTCGCACTGGGTCTCGGTGCGTCGATCGGATGGTCTCAGACTACGCCGGCACTCGCCGAAGCAACTCCCCAGAGCTGCAGTCTTTACGCCTCGAACAGCGGCAGCGACGGCAACGCGGGATCGCAGTTCGTGCCGTTTCGTACATTGAATAAGCTCGCAAGCTCGCTAAAAGCCGGACAGACTGGCTGTCTGCAGTCCGGGCAGACGTTTGACAGTGAAGGCAACGTCTTCCTAAACGTTGGGGAAACGCATGGGCAGCAAGGTCAACCCGTCACGATCACCTCGACCGACCCGGACGAACCAGCGACGATCACGCACATGCTCTCGTTCGAACATGGCGTCAACTATCTTACCTTCACGCACGTCGACTTCAACTGGTCGATGCCCAAGCCCTGGGTATGCTGGAACGCGGAAGGCGATGCAATTCCAGGAGAGATTCTCAGCGGTCCGGACAAATGCACTGCTGGCACTCCATCTCCTGAAGACGCGGTGCAGATCGGCATGGGCGGCAAGGATGACAGCCTGACCTACGACGACATCACCAGCAACGACACCAACATCTGTATCAACCTGGGTGGGCACGGAGACATCTGGGGCGAAGGCAACGTCTTCGAACACGATCGTGTTCACAACTGCGGACCGACCGTAGAAGCTTCCGGGTCAGGTTTTCCGACGCCGAATGAAGAATGGGGCTGGCACTCGCATGGCATCTATGACTATGCGCGCGGCACGATCATCAAGAACAACTACATCTATGACAACTCGCGCGACGGCGTACTGCTCTATGGCGGCGGTGAAGACGCCATAGTCGAACACAACATCCTCGACCACAACGGCGCGGGAATCTGGTTTGGCGATGACAACAACGACCGGGCCGCATGGAATATCATCACTAACTCGACTAGCCCTCGCGGAGTCGCCGATTACGGCATCGGTTCTTACGAACCGGGCTCGGGAAACGTGGCGAGCGACAACTGCCTCGACGGCAACCTCTCAGGAGAAATCGAAGCAGGGAACTTCACGGCCACCGACAATAAAATCGGCACAAATCCTCTCTACGTAAGCGCCGAACAGCACAAATACACTTTGCAAGCCGACTCACCTTGTCTGGGATATGGGCCCGATACCGCACAACCAAGCGCGAGCGAACCTGGCGAAGTCAACCCCCCCAAGGTCAACTCACCGTCTGGCGAAGCTACGCCCCCAACCGGCGAAGCGAACCCGGTAACCACAACGAACGAAACGATCCCGCTTAGCAGTGCCCCGATCGGTGCCCCCGCCTCACCGGTCGAAACGGACAGTGCGCCGATCGGTGCCCCCACCTCACCAGTCGAAACAGAAGCGAGCGGCTCAGGGGACACTCCTAAGGTCCTTGATCCATCAAACGGCACCGCACAGAGGCGCACGGCGGCGAGTAGAAGGCGGCGCTTACGCGAGCAGGCGCGTCGAGCATCTGCCGCATCGGCCCACAGAAGGACTCGACGTCACCGAAGTCGAGCGAGCTGACGCACCGACCCAACAACGTCCCAAGCAGCTGAGCTGCGGAGGCGGCGAAGCATCGGCGACACCTTTAGACGGAAGCGAAGATCGTCATCGACCCGATATACACCGACACGCGGCCACTCCAGAAGGTCTCGCGAGTTGAGTCTCCGCGGTAGCGCGGCTGCCGTGGTGTAACCGATCTTCGCGGCGGCCGCGACCACGCGGGCGTCCACATCGCCGTATGGATAGGCCAGCGACGTGCAGGCTCCGGACACATGCTCTTCGCATGCCGCTTTCGAGCGCGTGAGCTCGTCCTCGAGCGCAGGATTGTCGAGCTGCGTGAGATGGGGATGCGAACCGGTGTGCGAGCCGATCTCCCATCCCGCTGCGGCGAGCGACTGAATCTCGGCCCAAGACATCGGCGTGAGCTCCCGCTCGAATGGTCCGTCGAGCCAGCGGTCGATCCCGGGCCAACGCATGACGCTGTCGGCGCCGATGTAGTCGGTCGGCACGAAGACGGTAGCCGTCATGCCCAGCCGCTCGAGAATCGGAAGTGCGATCTCGCTCACCGAGCGGTACGCGTCGTCGAAGGTGATCGCCACTACCCTGCGGTGCGCAGGTGAGCAAACAGCCTCGGTGAACCGCACGCCCCGATATCCCCGATCCCGCAGTAGCTCGAGCTGACGTTCAAACCGCTCGGGCGTCGTTGACAGGTCGGCCTGCCAAGCCTGACTCAGAGCGTGATAGCAGAGAACGATGTTATCCGGGGAGCGCGCATTCGAGGGCATCGCTTGGAGAATAACGACTATTGCCCTCAACGGATACGATTGAAGTGGAATGAACGAGATCGGGGAGGAGCCAGTAGCTAAGCCGAGCACGACTCTGGGCTTCGACGATCGATCGGCGCTCGATGCCCCGCCCGTCGACATCGTGATCACCGTCTTTGAACGTGCCGACTATGTCGCGCACGCGATCCAGTCGGTGATTGCACAATCGTATGAACACTGGCGCCTGACGGTTTCGGAGGATGGTAGATCGACGGCGCCGGTCATGCGTGCGGTGGAGCCATACCTCGTGGACAAGCGTATCCGGTACGCTACGCCTGGGAAGCACCTTGGCAACGCTAGGCATAAGTCGAGCTTGGTCAGCCAGGGTAACGGCAAGTACGTGACAGTCCTGGATGACGATGACTGCTGGCTACCCGAGTGGCTTGCACGCCGAGTGAGATTCCTTGAGCGGTACCCCGAGTGTGTGCTCGTGTGGGCCGGGCATTTCGACATCGACGCTGACGGTGGCGAAGTCAGACGACCGCCCCTTCCGTTCGCCGGCGGCGTTTACTCATCATTCGAGTTCACACAAGCGATGATGCGCGCCAATATCGTTGCAACGCCGAGTGTGCTTTTCCGCCGTGACGCCTATGTTCGGGCGGGCGATGCATTCGATCCGAGGTTCGATCATATCAACGACTATGAGCTATGGCTGAGACTGGGCCTGCTCGGGCCGGTGGGCTTTCTCCCGCTATACGACTCTGGTTACAGACTTCATCCCCAACAGAGATCGCGGCAGCTTAATCGCGCCGTGGATCACCTCCAACTGATAGATCATCTCGATGGTTTGCTCCAGAATGGGATGCCCAAACTTCGCCTGCCGGCATCCGTGCGCAGACGGCAGAAGGCCGATCGACTTCTATCGGTTGCGCTGGATGCGGCGGAGCAGGGCCAGATGAGAATCGCCGCAAGGCGAATCGCCGCGGCCACCCGACTTGCTCCACGAGCACTCCTCTCTCGGCGAGGTCTAGGCGCCGTCGCCGCTACGGTCGGAGGAGGGAAGGTGCGCCAGCGCATTGGCGCGATGCGTTCGTGAGGCCTAGAGCGTTGGGTGCAGCACCTCTCGAGCAACCGACCGACGGCCCCGTGTCTCGCACGCTTCGGGACCCGTCAGAGCCAGTCCTGGTCAGCGCTGGAGAGGTACCAGTCGTTGATGTGCAAGATCTGGCTTGGGGTTACAGCAGAGCTGTTGACACGCACCCCGAATGAACTTGTGCGCTCATCAATGGGTGACACGGGAAGATGTGCTTGGATCGCGGGGAGTAGTCCGGCTGCAAGCATTGCTTTCCACTGGGGATGGCGGGGCGTGGCAATGAATCCCAGCCCGTATGCGCCTGATTCCGTGGCCAGCTGGATGACGCGGGAGAGAAGAGTGCGTGTGACCCCAAGTTTCTCGCCGGGCGCGACCATGAACTCCATGAGCCGAGCCTTCCCATTGCTTCTGTCTGTGGCTAGAACTGCGATTCCGACCGGCTTGTCGTTGCGTATAGCCACGAGCCGCAGGTATTCGAACGGCGATTGGACGAATCGCCAGTTCAGAAACGACTCGTCGCGGATGATCGCTGTCCCGATATGTGGCTTTACCCGGTCCCATATCTGGTCGGTGATGCCGGTGAAGTTATCCACTGGCACGACGGTAATCGTCTTGTCTCTACCGATTAGGTCCGCGGCCTCGAGCCCTCTTGCGCCTAAAGCCATGGCTCGACTCCCTCCCGAATGCTTGCCGCTGTTTCTCAGTGGCCGCCGCAAATGCGGGTACGGACGTAGGGCAACCCAGTTCAGATGCGTGTAGAGGACTGGACCCGATTTGTCGTTGGGAAAACCAAAGACAATGGGGCATGTGTCCTCTGCATTGTCGTAAAGCGTTTGGGCAAGCGTGCGGAATAGGCCCCTTCGCTGGAAGGCTGGGTCGGTCGCGGTAAACATCGAAAGCAGCCCCCGAATGCGCTGGCCATGATGCTGCATCGCGACTGGAACGGCTGCATACTGGGCTACCAGAGCGGTTCCGGTATCAGCGACGAGATAGTAGAGGTCGCGCGTGTGGGGATTGTGCATAAACGCCCAGTCCCATAGCTCAGCCCGATTCTTGGCCGGTCCGTAGGCGCGGTCCATGAGGACGATCGCGGCGTCGCGATCGTCGAGCGTGGCTGACCTGATGGTCCACTCGGACATCTGAGGACAGAGCCTATCGCCGCGAGGCCCACAACACCCTTCGAGTCGCCAGTGCGCTCATCGACCATCGTGGACGAGCCAGTAGCCGAGTATCATCGCGACAATGACGCAATCGGATGCTCTGCCCGCCGACGTCCTGATTCGACGGCCGCGCGAGGCCAGATCTCAAGGGCGGCTACGCGTTCTCACCGTAATCGACCGGGCCGTTGACTGCGGCGGTGCGGAGCGCTTTGCTATTGGGCTTGCGGAGCACCTGCCGCGCGAGCGCATCGATTCTTGGTTGTGTGCGACTCGAGGTGGAGATGTGGATTTCGCGAAGCAAATCCCGGCGTCGGGCATTCCACACGTTATGTTGGGCCGGACCGCGAAGTGGGACGTGCACCGGCTCGGCGGCCTCGTCAAGCTCCTGCGCAGGGAGCGCTTTGATGTCTTGCACTCGCATATGTTTGGCTCGAACGTGTGGTGCTCGCTGCTCGGCCGCGCATGCCGTGTGCCTGTGATTCTGGCTCATGAGCACAGCTGGTCCTATTCAGACGCGCCGCTGCGGATGTGGCTAGACGGCCATGTGATCGGTCGGCTCGCGACGCGCTTCATCGCGGTTTCGCCGCTCGACGCCGAGCGGATGGTCACGCTCGAGCACGTCGCGGCCGAGAAGGTCATGTTCATTCCGCCCGCGTATATTCCTCGCACGACCGAACCGGGACCCGACATCCGTGTCGAGCTTGGGCTCGCCCCGGGCACGCCCCTGGTCGGTGTGGTGGCCGTGCTGCGCCCCGAGAAGGCATTGTCCGTGCTTCTCCAGGCGCATGCGTTACTCCTCAAAAAGCTACCGGACACGCATCTCGTGATCGCCGGCGACGGAGTGTGCCGGAGCGAATTGGAGGACCTGACTCGCGAACTCGGGATCGCTGAGAGTGTTCACTTTCTTGGACGGCGCGACGATATCGATGCAATCATCGCCAGTGTCGACGTAGGTGCCCTGTCCTCGGATCGGGAGGGTTTACCGCTCTTCGTATTCGAGTGCATGGCTAATGGCACGCCGCTCGTCGCAACCGACGTTGGCGGCGTGAGCGCCGGCGTAGAGGATGGTGTCACTGGGCTGCTCGTCCCTCGTCGCGATCCCGCGGCGCTTGCTGAGGGGCTCTCCTCGCTGCTCATAGATGATGAGCGCCGGGCTGCACTCGCTGTCGCGGCAGGACAACGCATCAGCGCCTATACGATCGAGGCGGTCGCTGACCGCTTTGCCGATCTCTATGAGACCCTGGTCGCCGATACCCGCCGCTGAGCAGGACCTATGGTGTTCACCTTTGGGGTCATCGATGTGACGGCGGGTGGCATCCGTCGTGCTAGCGATAGCATGACCGGCCCGAGACCGAGCAGGATCCACAGGCGCAAGTCTTCGCCGTCGGAGATGAAGAACTGTGCCGACAGCATCGCAATCTCGGCCATCAGCACCGCTCGCGCAAGATCTCCATATCTGAGCTGGCCGATCGCATCGAAGGATCGCGCGGCGAGCCAGCTTGCACGGAGACAGCCGCCGATCACGATGAGGAAGATGAGAAAGCCAACAATTCCGGTTTCGGTCAGCAGCTGCAAGTAGACGTTGTGGACGTAGTGGGGATTTTCGGCGATCAGGTCGACCCGCGTAAGCGTGCCGGATCTCAAGGTATAATGAGGCTCGACCGTCTGGAAGTTACCAATTCCGATCCCGAGCCAGGGATGCTCGGTGAAGATTTTCCAAGCAACTGCCCAGACGGAGCTTCTACCTGTGGTCCCACCCCCAAAATCAGTGATGCGCGCTATGGCACCGGGGGCCACAGCTGCGATGACACCGAATCCGACGCAGGCGGCGCCGGCGAGTCCGAGCAGTCGCTTGCGTTGGCGTGGCAGCAGTACGAACCCTATGACGGCGGCGATGGCGAGGGAGATAAACCCGCCGCGCGATTGGGTCGCGAAGAAGCCAATCGTGACGCTGATGAAGGCCAGTAGCAGGCTGAGTCGCGCTATCCTGCTGCGTGCCAGCGACCAGAGCCCGGCACAGAGGAACATCGCGACGAGGAAGCCGGCTGCCTGGACGTTGGGATCACCCCCTCCACCGGTAAATCGTCCCTGCCTGACAGTTTCACTCGCGGCCGTCACTGCCGCCGACAGGGCTCCGCTCGCGACGCCAAAGATCACCGAAGCCATTGCCCCCACGATGAACGCGGTGGCGATGATGGTAACTTGGCGCGGGGTTCTCAGCGTAGTGAGAACAATGACGAATGCCAGCATTGCAAGCAGCCAGTCCTGGACTCCATTTCCCGCTTCGTAGGGGCTTGTGGCCCATAAGACCGACAGCGAGAGCCAGACCACGAACAACGCCAGGGCAAGGAGCAGTCGTGAGTGTTCACGCAGTACGCCTGTGCGAGCCGAGCGGGTGATGAACGTGGCGATCCAGCCCAGCAAGACGAGGAGGCCCATGCTGTTCGGTCCGACGCTCAGCGCCGAGATGTCCTGAACGAAGAGGACGCTGACGTACATGGCGAAAGCAAGCGTGAGGTCGACGAGGACGAGTGGACCAAAACAGACTCCAAGTACGAGAGCTGCCGCGTACGTCGTTCGGCCGTCGGCGAAGAAGCGCCCGGCGAGCGCCGCGATCAGGAACGCAACGGTGGCGATCGCAGCGAGCCGAATCCGCGGAACCCAGCCGGGCGGCCGCGGTAGCTTGCTCAATACGGATCCTCCTCCGGACGAGTGCGCGGATGTCGGGAAGATGCTCATCGTGTCACCGCGTTCAAGCCTGTCTGCGATGTTCTTCGAGTATGGCGTCGTAGAGTGCGCGCGTGCTCTGCACCCAGGGACGGGCCGTGAAGCGCTGTAGATACGCGTGGCGCCCGGCGACGGCTAGTGCACTGCGGCGCATGGGGTCGGCCAACAGCAGACCGAGCTCGTGAGCGAACTCGTTGGGGCTCGGCGGGGCAGCCACGAGTACGCCCGTGCGCCCTTCGTCGATGATCTCGGGGATTCCGCCAACGGCTGTCGCGAGCACAGGGACCGACCCAGCGAGCGCCTCTATCAGAGTCGTTGGAAACGCATCCAACCGAGACGGATGGATGCAGACGTCAAGTGCGTCGAAAACGGCCGAGACGTCGGGTCGGTATCCCGCGAAGACCACGCTATCGCCGAGGGGCGCTGCGAGCCGCGCGAGCTCGGATGCGCGCGGCCCCTGACCGACAATCAGCAGGCGCAGATGCGGGAAGCGCGTTCGTAGCTTTGCGATTACCTCAATTGCAATGTCGTGCCCCTTCTCCGGTCGCAGAGCGGAGACCATCCCAACGAGCAGGTCATCGGACCGTATGCCCAACTCGCGGCGAACCGCGGCTCCGCTCCTCGGGACGGTCTCCAGGTCGATGCCGTTGTAAATACGCACCACGCGCCCCTCCATGCCCTTCCTCTGATTGAGGTAGGCGCGCCGAGCGCTGTCGGAGACGACTATCACTCGAGCTGCACACCAGCGCTGGCTGAGCGCGAACACGGCGTTCTTTGCGCCAGCAGCCCCGGTCGGTTGCTGCATGATTGCGTGGATCGTCGATACCGTGGGAACGCCCAGGGAGCGGGCTGCCACGCCGCCAATCAGGTCCGATGTGCCCAGATGCGTATGCACGATGTCCGGCTGCACAGCGCGTATGTGGCGGCGCATCGCCTGCAGATGATGGATGCGAGGTCGTCCCCTCATTTCGAGGCTGACGGGTTCGACTCCGGCTTCGCGCAGACGCGTCTCCGCAGGGACCTCGCCGCCCCCCGTAAGGTTGGCCACCCTCAGCCGTATGCCCGCGGTGGGTGCGGCAGCGGCAAACTGGCAGAGCAGCATCTCGGCGCCACCGAGCGATAGTTGATCGACCACGGCGAGTACGTCGAGCTCCGCCCGTGCGGTCTTGGGAGCACTCGGCGCAGGATGAGAACTGGGCGCGCTCACGCTCATGGTCCAGTTCAATCCGCTGATTGGTCAGGCGCCTGTGCGCCGAGCAGGAGCCGCGATCTCCTCGTGGACCGCGTATCCCCCTCGAGCCTCGGGCCCCTCTGGACGTAAGCCCTTACCGCGGCGAGTTGTTGGCCCAAGAGGCTCTGCAGCGTCACTGGCGAGCCCGTAGCCGTAGCCGTAGCCATATGCGTCGGCCCCGGCGGCGCTCTGCGTTACCACAAGACCCACTACGTTGGCGCCTGCCCGGGCGAGCAGGTCGCGTGCCCGGGCGAGGCGTTGGCGGTCCGTATGCCCTGGACGCACGGCAACCACCACCTGATCGCAGATCCTGGCAGCCTGCAGCGTCTCGCTGGCGAAGCCGACCGGCGCGGCGTCTATGACGACGTGATCGGCCTGTGCCTCCGCTTCGTCGAGCAGCTTGGGTAGGCGCGCGAGCAGGGCAGGGAACTCGTTCGCGTCTTTATGCATGGCCGGCAGCACTTGAACGCCGGGGAGGTTGGGGACTTCGACGAGGAGCTCATCTAGAGGTCCATCCACTGCGCCGGTAGCGGTTGATCGCTCGATTCCAAGCAGCCGCGCGATGTTGGGCTTACGCAGGTCGAAGTCGATCAGGATCACGGTCTCGCCAGTCTCGGCAAAAGCCGCCGCAAGCGCGGTCGCGATTGTGGTCTTACCGTCGCCGGCGTCGGAGCTGGTCAACATAACCACCCGTGCCCGCTCGCGTTGAGCGAGCTGGACGCGCAGAATCCGTACCTGCTCAAAGGCTGTCGGCGGAAAGGCTTTGGGCTGTAGCGAGCCCGAGGATCCCACGCCACGGATCTTGGGTAGGACGGCGAGCACCGGTACCGGGAAGACCGTCTCGATGTCGTCGAGATCCCCCAGACGCCGGTTGAAGAACTCAACCGCGAGCGCGGCGACGCTGCCGATCACAAATCCGCCGATCAGCGAGAGCAGGATGACTAGCCAGTGCGCTGCTCCTGTCGGTGAGCCGTTGGGGGTGGCGAGTCCGATTACCGCGAGCGTCGGATCCGCGCCGCCGGCTTGAGCCGCGCTCAGCGCCGCGATCCGGGTGGCAAGTTGGCCGGCGAGGCTAGGGTCTGGAGGACCGGCGCTCGAGATCGAGCTGAGACGCTTGTTCAGTTCTGCCAGCTGAGCGTCGATGTTATGCGTCACGACGCTCCCCCGATACGCCACCGCTGCGGTCGCGAAGGTGTTCGCGAGCTTCGCCGCTTCCGCAGCACTGCTCGCCTGCGCGGTCACTTCGAGCACGTAGCTCTCGCCGCGCGGTGAGACGCTGACGGCGCCCTGCACGGCCGACTCTGTCCACCCGTGGCCCATGACTTCTGCTGCGCGCTGCGCGGCTGGCACCGAGTCGATCAACGCCGCGGCTGTCTGCACCGTGCGTGGCGGTTCCCCAGTTTCAAGCACTACCCCTGTGTTGACGAAGTCCGCGTCGCCCTGTGGAAGCGGCGAGACGAGAATCGTCGAGCTAGCCTGGTACGTGGGTCCGCTGCGCAAGATCGTCGCGTCGGCGATTGCGGCGGCCAGCAACGTGACAGCCAGCACCAGCAGCCAGTTGCGGCGGATGGCGCGCAGATACGGGCCGAGCGCTTGCTCGGTCGCGCCGGGGCCTGCGGCCGAGCCGCTTTCATCTCTCAGAGCCATCGATCCAGTCTAGTCGACGAGACGGGCGGCGATGGTCCCTGCACGACGGCTTTCGCCAGCCATCAGGCGGGCGCTTCGCTTCGCCGTGCGAAGACCATCCGGATGATTCCCGGTAGGAGTTCGGGAGAGAGCACATGTAGCAGTGCGAGGTATACGCCCCCACCGAGAACGGCGCCGCCGATCATCTCGGGCCACGCCGCCGTGACGAACTCGCGCAGTCCGAGTAGAACCCCCGCGAGTACGGCAGAGGCGAACAGCGGCGGCAAGAAGGCCTTTAGCAGGCTGGGTATCGTCAACTTGAACATGCGCTGTACGATAATCAGCGTCACTGCCTGAGCGGTAATCCCGATCGTCGCCTGAACCCATGCGACGGCGACGATTCCGTAGGGGGCGAGAAGCAGCGATCCGACAACCAGCGCTGCAGCCTGAGGAACTCCCAGCAGGAAGACCAGCCGCGCTTTGCCACGCGAGAAGAACGCGTTGCCGCAGACCATGTTGATCGGCGCGGTCGCGTACAGCAGAGCAAGAACCTGCACGGCGGCCACTGCACCATGCCAGTGCGGGCCGTATATCGTGATCGTGATCGGCTCGGCAAGCACTATCAGGAAGGCGGCAAGCGGAAATACTACGACTGAGAGGTAGTTGAACGAGGTGAGCACTCCGCGTCGCAGCGCGTCGGAATCGAGCTGTGCAAACGCCGGAAACAACACTTGACCCGCGACCACCGCGATGCTGAAGATGGCCAGGGCGGAGAGGCTGGTCGCGATTGAATAGAAGCCGAGCTGCGTCTCACCGAGAACGCGCCCCACCACCAGGTTGTCGAATTGTCCGAGGAATGCCGTCATGACCCCGACGCCGGTCAGATAGCCACCAAAACGCAGAATATGGCGAAAGTGCCGTCGATCTTGCACGCGGCGTGGTCGCCACGGGACGAGTCGCCATAGGGTTAACGTCAGCGCGATGTTGCCTGCCACGTAGCCGAGGATCAGGCTCCAGACGCCCGCTCCCGCGAACGCAAGCGCGACCCCGCAGACCCCGCGCGCGAGCCCGTCGAGGAGCTCGGCGGCCGTTCGCGAGCGAAAGTCGATACTGCGCATCGCAAGCGCGTTATGGGTCGATGACAGGTTGAGGATCAGAAAGGTGCTGCCGAGGACCGGCATGATCAGGATCAGTTGCGGCTGATGAAAGAAGGCGGCGGCCGCCGGCCCGAGCGCTGCCGCCAGCAGAGTCAGAGCTATGCCCACCGCCACGCTCAGCGTGAATGCGGCGTTCGCTTGGTCATTGACCTCATCCTCGGAAGCTATGACGAGGGCCTGACTAATCCCGACGCCTTGCCACACTTCCAGAAAGACCATGATGGTCGTGGCGATTGCCACGAGCCCAAAATCCCTGGGGGTCAACAGCCGGGCCAGGATCGCCGTGACGATAACCGCCATCAAGCGCAGCCCGACGAATGAGCCATACGCCCAGTACATTCCTCTGAGCGTTCGACTAGCTAGTCCCCGAGTCGAGGGGTCATCGACCATGAGGATCGTCAGTCGCGAGCGCGGTCGTAGTTGGCTACGTCGTCCACTCCGGGCGACGAATGATAGCCCACGACCCAGCCGCGCGGTGCAGCGCAACCGCCCTCAGCTGAGGAGATTGGCGATTCAAAACTGCTAGTGTGGTGTCTCTGATTTAGCTTGACATGTGGGTTGGGGTGCGGTAGCGTCCTGGGTATGGCGTTGGGTGCTGTCGCTGAGGAGGTTTCTGGGGAGCAGCGGGTGCTGCTCGAACGGTGGGTGAATGCGCATGGCACTCCGCAGAGCGTGGCGGCGAGGGCATGGATCGTGCTGATGGGCAGCGACGGGGTTTCGAACAGTGCGATCGCGAGGGAGCTCGGGGTCTCGCGCCCGACGGTGATCATGTGGCGCGAGCGTTTCCGTGTGGATGGTCCGCAGGCGCTGTGGGAGGTGAAGCCGGGCCGTGGCCGCAAGCGAACGATCTCCGCGGAGAAGGTCAAGGAGATCGTGCAGGCCACTACTCAGACGACTCCGCCGGGTGAGACGCATTGGAGCTGCCGGTCGATGGCGAAGGCTCAGGGCGTGAGCCCGGCCACGGTGCAGAGGATCTGGGACGCGCATGGCCTCAAACCCCACCTCGTCAGGACGTTCAAGCTCTCGGGCGACCCGTTGTTCACGGAGAAGTTGACCGATGTCGTGGGGCTGTATTTGAATCCGCCCGAGAAGGCGCTGGTGCTGTGCGTGGACGAGAAGAGTCAAATTCAAGCACTCGATCGCACCCAGGCCAGCCTGCCAATGAAGAAGGGCCGCGCCGGGACGATGACTCATGACTACAAGCGCAACGGCACGACCACCCTGTTCGCTGCGCTGAACACCCTCGATGGCAGCGTGATCGGGGAGTGCCTGCCCCGTCACCGCCACCAAGAGTTCCTGAAGTTCCTGCGCACCATCGACCGCGAATTCCCCGGCACGATGGACCTCCATCTAATCGTCGATAACTACCGCACTCACAAGCACGACACCGTCAACAAATGGCTCGAGAAGCACCCCCGGTTTCACCTGCACTTCACGCCGACATCCAGCTCCTGGCTGAACCTCGTCGAGCGCTGGTTTGCAGAACTCACCGAAAAGGCAATCCGCCGCGGCGTCTTCTACAGCGTCCCAGACCTCATCACCGCGATCGAGCAATACCTCAACGCCCACAACGAGAACCCCAAACCATTCATATGGACCACCTCAGCCGAGAAAATCATCGAGAAGGTCGCCCGCTGTAAAGCCGTTTACGAGACACTACACTAGCGCTTGCGGGCGTAGAGGTCGACGAGGCG
>Ga0302325_10007010_pt1 | contig 25146 bp, 18 predicted proteins | sample Palsa_T0_2_FD_201948 | JGI IMG/M metagenome (GOLD analysis project Ga0302325, IMG submission 201948) | Peat permafrost microbial communities from Stordalen Mire near Abisko, Sweden - Palsa_T0_2 | ecosystem: Environmental > Terrestrial > Soil > Palsa > Peat permafrost | place: Sweden: Abisko... | reverse complement strand
GCTAGGCTCCCAACGATGCCGCCTGCGGCGGCGCCGGCTCCTGCGCTGGCGAGGATCAATGCGCCGATTGGTAGCGCCGCTGCCCCACCGGTGAGCGGAACCGCGACTGCAGCCGCCGCGATCAGCGCGCCGATCCCGCCGCCCCCGATCACTCCTCCGATGGCGCCCGCCACTCCGCGGCCATCGCCCGACTCCTGTGCGTATCGATCGCGCGTTTCTTCGCTCATCACGACGCTGATCTCGTTCGCTCCGTACCCCAGGCTCTGCAGCTCGTGTACGGCGGCCTCGGCGTCGTTCAGATTCGAAAAGGCTTGGCGCTCCACATTGTCCATGCCGAGCTTGTACCCATCCCGACGAAGCGGCCTCGTCTGGGTCAGTTCCTCACGGTGGCGCGCTGGATTGGCTGCTTGTTTTGGACGTGGCTGCACGGTCGATTTCGATGCCATGTATGGTCGGCTTTGTCAGGAAAAGCGCGCTGCGGAGGATCGCTCAGCTCCCGGCTTCGAGGGCCTCAATGAGCGCGTCGCCGGTCGGCGATCCGAACCCTGTCACCAGGTCGAAGCCGGGGACGGCCGTGTATGCCCCGTTGAAGCCCTTCGTCTCGTCATGGAATGCCTGTCCGTAATTCGATGCACCGCCGATCGCGTAGACGGCGGGGTTCAGGAAGCCGAGCGGGGGCTGGCCGGCGGTGGCGCCGTACTCGTTGGCGAGCGCGATGAATCCGGCCCACAGCGGCGCCGCGTAGCTCGTTCCACCGCTGCCCGTGACGCAGCGGCCATCGAAGCAGCTGAAGTTGTCGGTGTCGGCGTCGCCCGCGATGTCGGGCACGTTGCGCAGCGTCGTCGAGCCGCCGTTCTGCGATGTGATAAACGGTACCTGATAGGATGGAATCGGGATGCCGTCGGGCGACGGGCCGCCACCGCTGCGGTGCCAGCCGCGCTCGCGCTGCCACGGGCCGCCCGGGCCTTGCGTCGTGAGATCCGTTCCGCCAACCGCGGTCACATACTGGTCGTCCGCGGGCCACACGGCGCCCTTCGCGAGGCGATAGCCGTCGTCGCCGGTCGCCACCAAGAACGACTGCCCCTGGGCCGCGAGCTCCTCGAAGATCGGATCGAGTTGCTTCGGGTCGGGCCGCCATCCCCACGAGCAGCTAAGTTGCTTGCTGGTTCCGTCCGCAGCCATCTGATTGATGATCGACACGTCGTTGTGGCCGACGTAGACCACGACCTGTGAGAGGCCGGGCGCCATCGACGCCGCTTCTTCGATGTCGAGCACTTGCTCGGAGTCGTCGCACTTGCCGGTGCAGCGCAGCTTCGCGCCGTTGACCGACTCACCGACGATCGGCACGCTGTTCTTTTGCCCGACCCTCGAGAAGTAGAGCCGCACGTCTGCGAGATTGTAGCCCGCGTATTCGAACAGGCCCAGCGATTGGCCGCTGCCGTCCAGCGCGGTGCCGCCGTAGTACGCGGCACGGACATCGCTCGCGATGAAGTTCCCCTTCGGCCCGGAGCCCGTGGCCGACTTCCCGAGCATGTCGGCCTGCGATCCGCGCACGAGGTGCGAGACCGCGACGTCGTCGTCGTCGAGACCCGCGATGTGGAGCACGCGTAGGCCGCCCTCGAGCGTCGGCTCGCGATCGGGCGCGAAGAACGTTCGCTGCTCCGCCAGATTGCGATAGAGTCCGATACGCACGTCGAAGGCGCGCTCCACGTCGGCGACAGACCCCTGCACGTCTAACACGCGACGGTTTGCCGCGAGCGCGTGCGGGCGAAGGTTGTGCACGAGCGCGAACCGCACGAGGGCATCGTAGTGGGCGGCGACGGGTCCGTAGCGCGCGGTGAACTGCGCGACGGTCAGATAGTGCCGGAAGAACGGGCTCGCGGGATCGTAGATCGCCCCAAGGAGCGTCCGCAGTTCAGCCTCGTTGCGTGAAGGAAGCTCGATGGAGAGCTCCATCGTCTGCTGGGGGGACGGCATCCCGATGCGCAGCGCGCTGCCGCGCGCGACCGCATTGGGCACGTGCCCGGTCAGGGTTGGCACCCGCGCAGCGATCGCTCCTTGGCCCCATAGCGCCAACGCCGCCGACAACACCAGTCCAAACATCATTCACTCACTCCGCCCGTTAGAAAGGGCTTGGCCCGTCGGCGCGCATTCGCGCGGGGCTCCGCCGCGACCTCGGAGCTCCGGGTTGCGGCGCCATCGTCCTCAGGGCGACTCGGGAGCGCCACGGTCGCGGGTCAGCACGTCGCGCAGCTCCGTCAGGGTCGTGGTCATGGCGTCCATCGATCGCTGCAGCGCCGCGAGCGAACCGACCCTGTCGGCGGACAGCGCATCGAGCGCGGAGCCCACGCCGAGCGCGAACTGCGACAGCGCCTCGACCTCGTTTGGCGCGTAGGCTTCGCCGCCGATGCGCTCGCCGAGCAGCACCAGACCGCACAGACGGCCGCGTGCCACCATCGGGACGGCGAGCGCGCCGTGCAGGGACGTCCCGTAACGATGCGGATCGAGCGGTTTGTGCCACGTCTTGAGCGCGAGAATCGCCGCATCGTCCGGCTCGATCTCGGTCGAGACGCTATTGCCAAACGTGCGCGCCGCGCGAAAGCCCGAGCCCGTATCGAGCAGAAGGGCCGCGCCGCGCGCATCGGTATGCAACTGGAGGTTTTCGATGGTCCGATCCATCAGCGCGTCGGGCTCCGTCGCGTACGCCGCCTCGCGCGAGAAACCGAGTAGCGCGCGCTCGTCCTCGTGACGCTTGCGGAACAGCAAGCTGTCGAGCAGGGTCGTCACCCGCTTTTGGATCGCGTTGAGCGAGAGCCCCAGCGCGAGGGCGAGCGCGCCGTTTGCGAACAGACCGGTCGCGTGGCTGACCCCGACGAGGACGTCGCCCAGGACCCAGTCCAGCAGTACGAACGCGGCGACCACGATGAGCGAGACCGCCGCGACGACGAGGGTTCGGCTGAGCACGAAATCGGAATCGAGCACGCGGCGATTCAACAGTGCGTACGTGACGATCAACGCGCCGAGCAGACGTGCCACCTCCGCGATGGTGATGAGCGCGATATTTCCGAACCACGAGTGCACCGGCGTCGCGGCCGCCCCGAAGACGGCGGTGCAGAAGAAGGCGAGCGGCAGCGGCAGCAGCAGCCACGCCGCGCGCGAACGATTCGCGTTCGGGCTGCTCGCAACGGCGCCGGCGGCCGCGGCGAAGACGAGCGCCGTGACGACGGCGTCGATCGCGCCGCGGAGGAGGCTCCCCCGGAAGACGAACGGTAGCGGGTCGATGCGCAAGGTGACGATGCCGGCGAACTGGGCGAGATCTGCGAGGAAGTCGAGGACGATCGCCGCGTAGGCCGCGCCGCTCAGGGCGATGCGCCACGGGGCCGGAGTGCCGACGTGCGAGATGAGCCGCACGAGCAGCAGCGCGGCGATGGTCGCGCACGATCGCGCGATCAGGAACAGCGTAAGGGCCGCGGCGGCCGACGGCACGACGACGAACGTCGGCTCGACCACGGCACCCGTCGTGAGCAAGAGGACGAGCGCCATCGCGCGCGCTCGCCGGCTCTGCCAGCGCCGTAGCGCGATGACGACGGCGCAGAGCGCAAACCAGACATTCGCGACGATCCACGAGAGCATCGGCGGCAGCTTCCACGCCGTGGCCGTCTGCCACGTGGTGCTGCCGACAACGTTCGCGCGCGCGGCGCTCGGGCCGCGGCGCACGACGAGCGCCGTCGGTCGCATGGCGAGCGGCTGATAGAGGATAGCGATGCGCGACGCCAGGCTCTGATCGCGGAGGTCGATGCGGTCGCCATCGCGCAGGCCCGCCCGCGCGACCGCCCCGTCGGGTCGCGGCTGCGTGATCGCGACGGTGTAGGGCGCGACGGTCGCCGTGTTCGCGTCCCACCAGCCGAACCACGCCGGGCCGCCCGCCCCCAGGACGTCGACAGCGCAGGCGACGGTCAGGGCGAGCGACAGGGCGCACAGGGTGAGCAGCGCCCACTTCCACCACGTGCTCTGGGACCCGTCCGCGCCAGCCACCATGGCGCCTAGTTCGGTACGAAGCGACGCTCCCTTTGCACGTTTCGTCGTTTCTTCGGGCATCCAGCGCGCAAGAAAAGGGCGCGCTTGAACCGGAACGGACAATCGTTCACGTGGCCCCATGCTCAATGAGAAGGCGCAAAATTTCTTCCTGCTGCGCCTTCGCCTGCGCAGATCCTGAACCGCCGCGACCAGTGTTCTGAGTTGCGAGAACCAGCGGTGTCGAGCCGTTCTTGTTCGGGGCACGCGAGTCGGCGCCCCCGTCGATGAGCGCTTTCACGGCTGCTGCGCAGCGATTGCGCACTGCGCGGTGTAGTGGAGCGACGCCGCTCTTGTCGACCGCATTTGGGTCGGCGCCAGCCAGGATGAGCCTGGCAACCATCTTCGCCTGGGCACGAGGATCCCATCCAGGCAAGCTAGGCCCACCGTCAACGGCATAGTGGAGGGGCACCGCGCCGCGCCGGTTCCTCGCGTGAACGTCCGCCCCCCTCGCAATCAGCTCGTCTGCAATGCGTGTTTGATATGCCGCTGCGGCCATATGCAGGGCGGTATCCCCCTCGTACATGTAGTGCAGGATCCGATCGAAAAAGTATAGTTTGGCCGCTTGCCGGGTTGCGCCATGAGCGGCGCACTCTCTGGCGAGCAGCGGCGAAGCATCGAGCAATCTGATGGCTGTCGCGCTGTCACCGGAGACGATCGTCGTAACGAAATCCCTGAAAGGGTCAACCTGAATGTTGCGACCGTTCAATTTTGCGGCGGTCGATCAGCGAAGCGTCGTTGCATTCAGCGTCGTTCCATATCGCTACGGATTCAGCCGTGGCTCTCGCCCTCGGCGAGTTCATCCGCGTTGAGTTCCTCTTGTGCAAACGTGCCGTCGGAGTAGAACTCGTATCGCTTGGCATCGACGAAAACGATCAGCGGGAAGTCACCCTCCTCGAGCGGTCGGTTCGAGGCTTCGCCCATAGACCAGCGCCGGTCGGAGAAGTCCATGTGGACGGCGTAGGTCTGGGAGCCGACGCGCAGCTCTACGTCGCGGTCGTCCGTCATTGGTGCTCAATTCCAGATGTCTCCGGCCACTTCGGGGCCGGCCCTGACCACTCGCTTCGAATGATTGTGCGCTCACCCTCCTGCGGAGCGTGGAAGAGCCGCTCATAACCTTTCTAAACGAAGACTTAATGAAACGCTCGAGACGCCAACGGAAGCGCTCCGGCCGTCATCCGTCGGGCTCGTCACTTCGATGGTACATCATCGGCGCAGATACCCGTGAGTTGTGGCAAAGTCGCTTCGTCTGTGGCGTCTTTCAGGGCATCGCGTGAATCCGGGACGCCCGTCCTCCGTGTCGTGCGCGCGTCGAACGACGGCGTGCTACGCAACGGCGACCTCTTCGGCGATTATCTGCTCCAGCGAGCGGGCGGCGGCCGCAACGCTCGCGCGTGCGAAGGCGTCATCCGAAACGCGCTCGCGCAGCCGGTCCATGAGCCGCCGAGCCTCCTCTCCAGGATACTGCGAGTCTGGAACGGAGATCCGCTCGCGCTCCAGGGCGGCGGCGCAGTTCAGCAGGATCGCACGCTCGAAGTCGGCGTCCGCTTCGGCAACGAGCGCGAGTGCCTCCAAGCAGCGGACGTTCGTTTCGCGATCGCGTACGGCTGCGTTGAGCCGCAAGGTCTCGTGGAAGAACGCTTGGGCGCGAGGCCGGTCACCCGCTGCGATTGCCGTGGAACCGAGTTCCGAAAGTACGAAGACGACGCCGAAGCGGTCCTCTGCGCGCCGGAACAAGTCGAGGCTTTCGAGCAAAAATGTCTCCGCCGATGGAAGGCGGTTGCGCAAACGCTCGACGGCCCCGAGGTTCGCCAACGCTTCCGGGAGGAGGCGTGAATACGACGACGTGCGCGCGAGCAGGACGTTCTCCTCGAACAACGCTGCGGCCTTATCGAGCGAGCCGATGTGCCATAGGCTGCCCGCGTAGTTATTCCGTGCGATCGCCAAGTCGTAGTCGTCGCCCAGCGATCTCCACAAAGGCATCGCCCGCTCGTAGTGCTCGAAGGCGCGATGATAGTCGCCTCGACCGTGCGCGACGACTCCGAGGCCCATCTCCGCGCGAGCGATACCCTGCTCGTCACCGATCTCCGACGCGACGACGAGCGCGTGCCCCAGACGTTCAACTGCAAGCGCGTGCTCGTTGTGGCGCATTGCCAAGTTGCCGGCAACGAGCAACCCGCGGACGGTCGTGTGTGGGTCCCAAGGAGAGCCGGATTCGGAACTCGAGAGGAAGCCTTCGATCCAGCTTCGCGCCTCTGCCGTAAGGCCGCGGCGCTCCCAGTAGACGAACAGGTCCGCGGCGATTTTCAATCCCCGTTCGCCCTCCCCGGACGAGCGAGCCCAGCCGAGCGCCGCGCGCACGTTGCCGAGTTGCCGATCGCACCTCCGCAGCCACGCCTCGGACGATGCGCCGCGCATGCCGGCTTTTGCGTTCCTCGCGAACGCCCCAATGTAGTCGGCGTGCCTGCCGCTCGTCGCGTGCAGTTCACCGCTCTCTTGGAGACGAAGGAGCGCGAACTCGCGGATCGTTTCGAGCATCCCGAGATACGCGTCGCCATCGTGCGACTCGGTCTGATGGAGCAGGCTCTTGTCCATAAGCGAGGTGAGGGCGTCGAATAGCCCGCCTGCAGACTCTTCGTCGTCTGGACAGATGACCGCCACGGCCTCGATCTCGACGCCTCCCGTGAAAACCGCCAAACGCCGGAACAGTCGCCGTTCCCGTGCGTCGAGTAGGTCGTAACTCCACTCGATCGTTCGCCGCATCGTGCGTTGCCGTTCGGGCGCATCTCGCGGACCTCCGACGAGCAGGTCCAGTCGCTGGTTCATTCGCGCGAGAAGCGCTACGGGCGACCACAAGCGTACGAACGGCGCGGCGAGCTCCAAGGCCAGCGGGAGGCGGTCCAGCCGGCGGGTGATTTCGACGACGGCTGCGGCGTTTGCGTCGTCGAGCGCAAAGCGCGGATTCGCCGCGCGCGCGCGGTCGACGAACAATTCGGCAGCGTCGTCGTCCGATTGCAACGGCGTGACGTTGTACTCGATCTCTCCACGCAGCCGCAGTGGCTCGCGACTCGTCACGAGCACCTTGAGCTCGGGACATGCGAGCAGCAGGTCGAGAACCAGGGGCGCGGCTTCGAGCACTTGCTCGAAGTTGTCCAGGACGAGCAGGGCCGGACCGCGCTGAAGGTTCGCCCGCAGCGCATCCAGGGTGGTCTGTCCCGGGCGAGGCCGAACCGACGCCGCGGTCGCAATGGCGCCCTCGACCAGGCGTGCCTCGCGAACGGCTGCTAGCGACACGAGGGTCGACGCGCGTTCGGCGCCGGCCGCCGTCGCCACCGCAATGGCCAAACGCGTCTTTCCGATGCCGCCCGGCCCGGTGAGCGTGAGCAAGCGTACTTCGGACCGGCCGAGCAACTCGTGGATCCGCTCGAGATCGGACTCGCGACCGATCAGTCGCGTCAGCGGAGCGCGCAGCTCGTCGGAGCTCGGGGCGTCGACGACGGGTGACGATTCGCGGGGTCCCCGACGGCGTTCGCTGGCGCCCTCGAGCTGTTTTCGCTCGGCCGGCGAGAGTCGCAATGCCTCGGCCAGCAGCGCGATCGTGTGCCGGTAGGGTGCGCGGCGCATACCACGCTCGAGCGTGCTCACGGTGATTGCGCTGAGGCCGGCGCGCTCCGCCAGCGCCTCCTGCGACAACCCTGCGGAGGTTCGAAACTGCCGTAGGACCGCCCCGAACCCGGTTCCTCCATCGGAGGCTGGTCGCGCATCGCCCAAGTGCTCGCTCCAGACAACGCCGTCGAATCGATTGCCCGGGTCAGGTGTACGACGCCTCGGTAGCCGGAGCCCGGTCGCCTCGGTAGCCGGAGCCCGGTCGCCTCGGTAGCCGGAGCCCGGTCGCCTCGGCGGGCGGCCTGCTCCCCGGACTCGGATCGGACTCGTACTCTAGGGCCACGCAGTGAGTGTACGAGCCAGGCGTACTAGTCGACATGGTGGCGGCCAGACGGCCGCGGTAGCGTCGATGCATCCCGGCGGTCGCCGACGGCGGCCCCGGTTGACACCAACGCTACCGCTTCCGAGGAGACCATCATGACGAACCACACCTCGACTCCGGCAGGCCGCATCGCCTGCGGACTCACCCTCGCTGCCGCGCTTGCAGCGGTCACTGGGACGGCCCCGTCACAGGCCGCCACACTGCAGGCCGCCGGAATTACGTTCCCGGCCAGTATCCCCACCGTCCATAAGCCGATGCCGCTCTTCCGCCTCGTGCGCACCGCCGCGCCGGCCTCGTTCGTCGAGCAGGCGCTCGGCAACGCGCATGCGATGTCGGTGGAGGGCACACGGCTCGTGGCCCGCGACGACAACGGGACGATGCACGCCTACGCAGACTCGCGCACCGGCGAAGCGCAGATCTTCCCCGATTTCAGCTCGAGCGGCGCAGCGGCTCGACCGGCCGCTCTGGCGCAGGTCGCGGCCACCGTCTTCGCCCGCGCCGACGTGATCCCCAAGGATTCGACGCAGACGCGCCTCGGCGATCCGACCCCCGTCCTCTCCGCGACCGCGTCGCGCACGAGCCAGGGATCGATCGCCGGCAAGGCCGCTCCGCAGCTTCTCTTCACGTACGTCCCTGCAGTTCGCTACGCAGCAGGCCTCCCGGTCGTCGGAACCGGCTCGCGTGCGACGGTGGGCGTCGGCAATGACGGTTCGATTCGCGCCCTCGTACGCGACTGGCAAGCCGCTGCTCCGGCCGGCTCCGTCACGCCGACGATGAGCTCCGCGCAGATCGAGCATGCGATCGCGGCTCAGCTGCTGTCGCTTGCCGGCCGGTATGGCTCGGCCACTGTCGACAGCGTGACGCCGGCCTACTACGACGGCGACGCGCACTACCTGCAGCCGGTCTATCAGTTCGTAGCGACCCTCGGTTCGCGTGGTTCGCTCCGCGACCACGTTCGCGGCTACGTTCCGGTCGGCCGCCTCGCGGAGCCGCTGCCCGTAATCGGGCAGAACACCGGCGGTTCGCCACCGAGCGGGCAGCTCCAAGGGGGGCGCCACGCGGATGGGAACGTCAGCCAGATCGCCCTCGGGCAGTACGTCAATCGCGAATGCACCTCGGGGCCGCCGAACTGCCTCGACATGGCCAACGCGTATCTCAACGGCTTCGACTCGGTCGCGCCGTGGGTATACGGTCCGCCGATCAACCGCACGCAGTGGGACTATGCCTACTCGTATCAAGTGCTGGCGGATGCGAATAGCTACCTGAACTCGGTGAACGTCGCCTACACCAATCCGCACGGCGACTGGTGGCTGAACACCACGATCAGCAACTACATCCCGACCGGCGATCCGTGGTATGTCGATGAAATCGGCGTGGGCGGCAATCCGGGCTACGGCGCGGCGTCCGGCGGGCAACTCGCGACGTGGATCATCGACTCATGCGAAGTAATCCCATCGTACTACGATCTTCAGTACACGACCGGCAACGGCAACAGCGCCTTCACCTACTGGTTCCCGGTGTTCCAGGGTCTCCATCGCGCACTCGGTTTCCGCACCCAGATGCTCCTGGGCGAGGACACGATGAACCAGTTGATCGCAACGTACATGGCCGAGGGAGCAGCTGCTGACGCAGCCTTCTTCAACGGCGTCGCCGGTGCGGGCACGTTCCCAACCTATCTCGACACGCATCTCGGGCTGACCGTCCACTACGACCGCGCGTCGGATATTCACGACCCGCGCAACAGCGGCAGCACGGAGACGATCTACCAGATCCAAGGCCAGAGCGCTTCGACGAAGCTCAACAACGTCTGGATGGGTAATTAGGCTGGTCGCACGACAAGCGACAAACGACGAACGACAAGCGAGTGGCGAGAACGCCACGCAGCCACGCGAGGCGCCGGGATACACCCCGGTGCCTCACGTGCATTTCCGCACACGTCGTCCCGCCTGCGGCAACGCGAAGATGCGGTGCGTCGGATCGCGATGCGACCCTTGTATGCGACGCGGTAGTCAGCGGGGGCGAAGTCTCTTTGGACAGGCGAAGGGGCGAGCACGGACCACCTCGCTGTCCGTGCCCGCCGTGGACCTTCAAACTGACCCGCTAGTATTGACCGGTTGGATACGTCGCGACGCCGACCGTCGCACTCAACGGATTGTATGTCGTTACGGCGCCGCCGGGGCGGCCCGCTCCCCCGACGGGAGCCTCGTTGATGGTCGAGTTGCCGTAGTCTGCGATGTAGATGGTGGCGGCTGCTGCGGCGCCCTTGCTGGGCGCTGCCTGATAGAAGGGGTCCGAACCGACAGGATAGCCGGCGAGCGCCGTGATCGTGGGTATGCCCCCCGGCACGCCGCCGGCGATCGCGAAGTTCTGGATCTCGTAGTTGCCGCCGACGCTCAGAGAATTGGTGAAGCCTTCCTCTACGTACATGCCCGACCAGTACGTCCCCGTGCCGAGGCCCGAGTCGACGACCGTTTGAGCAGGTAGGTTCACGTAGGCCTTCTTGAGGTACACGATCTTCTGACCACCGTTGTTATAATTGATGCTGCCGTCCGCGAAGAAGTTGCCGGCTCCGTCGAAGGCGCACCATTCGAAGGTGTTCAGAACGCCACTCGCGCTGCCGGTCATGGCAGAGAACGTGTAGTTCGTAAAGAACTCGACATCGCCCGTGCCCGATGAGCCAGATGGGCGATCGACGACACCAACCACGCCGTGCTTCGAAACGCAGACGCTGTACGGCTGCTCGCCTGCAGCCATGTACAGGGTCGCCACATATCCACCGTGCTTTGTGAACACGACGACCCGCGAGTTGTTGACGTCGGCGACGTACAGATTTCCCAGGTGGTCCGTGGCGAGCCCGAACGGCGCGTAGAACGCTAGGCCTGACGTCGCACCATTCAACGTTATGCACGGTGCTGAACCCGCGGCGAGATAGCCACTAACGACTTGCCCCGCCAGGTCAGACGCCCAAACTCTGGGCGTGCAGATTGCCGGGTGGAACCCATGGGAGCCTGCGACCGTGCTTCGCACGAACGAATGGGGCGAGGCGTCCGCGTAGCCGGCGGACGAAGCGATCAGCGCTGCGGCAACCGTAACCCGCGCGAATAGCGAGAGAGCTGCCGTAGGGGAACCGGAGTTGCTGTTCATGGTTTTCTCCAATCGGATAAGCAGTCCGCTCCCGGTTCAGAGTCCGAACCGACGCGGATGCCCTGATGCTAGAGAGCCTTCCGTCCGATTGGCGTCCGACTACGTCCGTTCGCAGGCGCAGGGCCCACGGCACCGTTTGGACGCGTCAGCCGATGGGGTTCGCCCGCGATGGCGCAGGCAATCTGTACGTTGCGAGCGGGGGGAAAGCAAGCATCCATCCCAAACGTGGCGTGAGACGTCCGGTTGATCCTGAGTTGAAAGGGGATCGGAAATGCATTCAGTCCGTATGCTCGTCGTCGCAGTGGTCGCATCGATGGCCTTGGTCGGCTGCGGTGGTGGGAAGTCGTCGTCGACCACGCAGTCCGCCACGCAGACGATGAAGAGCGGCGCGAGCGAGGCGCAGCGCGAAGTCGCCGCGCTCCCGCAAAAGGCGATGGCGATGGCGCCGGGCAACCTACGTTGCGGTGGCACGAAGCCGGTGTGGGTCAACATGCACAGCAAGGCCTATCACGAAGTCGGCGATCCATATTACGGCCGCACCAAGAACGGCCAATACATGTGCCTCGCCGACGCGCAGGCCAAAGGGTTCCATCCGGCCGGCGCGGCGCATCATCACAGGCAGCGCTCGACGTCGAGCGGTAGCGGCGCTCCCGATGCGGAGCCGACGTAGGGAGACGAGCGGGGACGCTCCGCAAGCACCAGTTCGGGAGCTTGCGTCCGCGAGCGTGGCGTCAATCTATGGAGTGGCTGGCCGGCGGAGCGCGATGCTGTTCGGGGGGCTCGCCGAGCCGGTCGCGATCGTATTCATCAATTGAAACGCGGGGTAGCTGTAGACTCGTACCTGTCCGTCTCCATTGGCGCCGACGAATATCGTCTTATCGGTCGGTTCGAGCGCCGCACCAATAGGGTAACCGGAAGGAAGGCTGAGCGTGTGCGATGGCGTCACCTTGCCCGGAGCGAAGACGTACGCCGCGGCCTTGCTTGGGTCACTATCCGCGCTATCGCACACAATCAAGTTCTGATCCTTGTCGATCGCAAGGCCGCTGGCAGATACGAGGGTGATGCCGAGATTGATCGGAGTCGTCGAACCCGCCAGGAACTCATCGACCTGGCCGGTACCGTGACCGCCGGTCTGTGTATCGAACGAGACGTAGAGATCGTTCTTTGCGTCGACGGCGATCCCGAGTACGTCGGCCGAGGGAACCGAGAGGTACGACGTCGGCGAGGTGCTCCCACTCGCATACACCGCGACGTCCTGTTGGTTGACGTTCCCTGCGTAGATCGTACCGTTGCTGTCGCCCGTGAGCTCGCGCGGCTGACCAACATCGCTCAGCGTTTCGAACGAGTTCGAGGCTCCCTTCTTGTAGACGAGGATGCGGTCGTTGTTCGTGTCGCCGACGTACACCATTCCGTTCTTGGCGACATAGATGCCTTGCGGCTGCGCGAATGAGCCGTTCAGTGCGCCGCTGGGCGGTTGGTTGTGGCCCTTTTCCGAATAGACATCAACGTCGTTCTCATTATATGACGTGACGTAGAGCTCACTGGAGACCTTGGCGTCGGGAAGCACCCTGACAAACGACGGCGGCAACAGCGCCAACTGCGTGGTGTGCAACCCGATACTCGGCACCGGGGCCGTCGCCGTCGACGCAATTTGGGATCCGCCCACCGCAGACGCAACGAGTATGACCAGCGCGGGGCCGGACACGAAGGCCGGCAGAAGAAGGAGGGGTCGCACGATGATACCTCTCTCGTCGGATGTCTGCAGCGCAGACCAGCGCTCAGCTTGCGCGCTTCGCGACCGAATCAACATCGTGAAAACGAGGGATGGCCCTCTCGTTCTCTGTGAAGCGTCCCGGCGAGGCTAGCGCCTGCTACGAGACACGAGGGTCCTATGCAGGTCGTGGCCTCAACTGACGGGCCCGTGCTACCGCTAGCCGCCACCAATTGTATACGGACGCGCTACTTCATCGTCGCCCGGTGCGACGGCGGTCCCCTCGGATGCCGAAGGGGCATGTGCGAGGTTCGGGCGAAGGCGTCCGTCGTTGCTCCACGCGGAGGTGCCTCATGTCCCCGACTGCGCGCGTGCTCGCCGGCATGGCCATCGTTGCCCTCACGAACGGATGCTCCGCGAGCCTTCCATCCGGCACTGCCGCCGCGAGCCTGCCGTCCGGGATGACCGGTGCCGGCGTACCGCTCGGGACGGCCGCGGCGTCGTCGACGCGCATGACGACCATCGTCCCGTCGTGGATGCGGCTCGCGCCGCCACGAGCGTCGGGACCCGGTTGGATCTCGCCCGCAGCGCGTGGAAAGCGGCTTCTCTTCGTCGCGAACTACAACGACAATGTGGTCGAGATCTACAAAGCAGAGGGATCGAATCAGAGCCCGATCGGTCAAATCACGAGCGGGATCAGCGGCCCGGAAGGGATGACCGTCGCAAAGAAGTTCCTGTACGTCTCGAACACCAGCAGCAACACCGTCTCCGTCTATCGCGTCGGAAAGACGACACCCGTCAAGACCTACTCGCAAGATCTCTCCGGCCCGGCCGACGTCGCCGTCGGTACCGATGGCACGGTCTACGTTTCGAACCTGTTCGGCAACGACGTGATCGCCTACGCGAACGGTAGCATGTCGCCCACGGCAACCTACTCCGGATTGGACTTCCCCATCGGCGTGACGCTCGACGCCGCGAACGATCTCTACGTTACGTACACGGCCGGGATCGAGGAGTTCCCGTCGGGCTCGACGAGTGGGAAGAACCTCGGGATTTCTCTCGCAACCGCCAGCGGGATCGCGATCGATCCGGAGGACGACATCGTGGTCGCGAATCAGATGCCGGCGGGCGTCTACGTCTATCCGCAGGGCACGACGCAGCCCTCTACGATTTTCGGGCAGGAGGGCGATCCGAACCCCATCGCGTTCCTGAAGGATCGTCAGGAACTGTTCGTCGGCGAACCGCTCTCGAACACTGTAAACGTCTACGCCTATCCAAGCGGAACGAAGGTCAACTCGGTGACGACTGGGGTGAATTTTCCAGCAGGGGTCGCCGTCAGCCCGGCCGCACCGTTTTAGGGCACCTGCGCCGGTGTGACCCCCACTCCGGCTGGCTCGACGAATCCGTTCAGCGTGTCGATCGGCGCCCCGCCGGCGGGGTACCTGTACTCGACTGCCGTCGCTGAACCACCACTCGTGGTCCAGAGCTGCTTGCCGGAACCCGAGAATACGAAGCCGGCAGCCGAGCCATCCTGCAGTGGCACGACGAACTTCGGCTTGCTGAAGTTCCCCGGCGCGAACACGTCGATTTGGTTCCGCTCCTCGTCGCCGATGGCGACGTTTCCGGCGGCATCGACCCCGATACCCCCTGGAGCCGCGATGCCCGGAACGCTCAGCGTCGCGATGGTCGTCGCCTTGCAGCCGCCGGTGACTTCGCCGACATGCAACCCGCCGCTCGCGTCGGAGCCGCTCACATAAAGGTCATCGTTTGCATCGAACGCGCCGAAGAACGGCTTGGCGAACTGTTGTGACGACGCAGTAGCGCACGGCGCCGTCGCACCCTTGCGATACAACGCGACGTTGCCGGGACCGCAGCTCGGGCTGCTGCAAATGTTGATGGCCGCCAAGAGTCCGCTCGTCGACACGGCAACGTCGATCGGATACTCCGTCGGCATAGGTATCGTGCGAACCACTCGTCCCGGCGGATACGGGCCAGCAAACTCGAGGATGTTCGAATCGTTCGTGTTCGCGACGAAGACGTGGCCGGGCGCTCCTCCGGCCAAGCCTTGCGGACCGCTGAGCCCCGACGAGATCTGCGCACACATTTCCTGGTCGGTTCCCCTACCCGCAAACACGTCGATGGCGTTCGTCCCCGCATCGGTTACGAAGACCGCGTTTCTCGGGCACGGCCCCGACGGCGCCGTGACCAGCGTTCGAGAGAACGATGCGGTGCCGGGGGGCATCGACCCGGACGCGGTGGGCATTCCTCCGCCACCCGAGGCGCACGCGCAGAGGCATAGGATCGCGGCCGCACTCCCAGCGGCGCAAGGGTGACTCGACCAGATGCGCACGGCACAATCCTCCAGAAGGAGACGCGTCGCGCTACCGCTTGGAGCGAGATACTCCCTGCCCGAACGGAAGGTCGCAGCGCATTCGTGTGGGTTCTCGGGCGCCGGGCCGTATAACTCGAGTGTATGACGCCTTCACGCACGTGCCCCGTTCGGTGGGGGGACCATCGCGTCGCGGTCGCACCGGGCAGAACACGCCACGGCGCCGATCGTTCCAAACCTACATCAAGCAGCGACGAAGCAGCGATTCGCGCCGGTTTTCCGGCGCAGATTCCAGCGTACGAGCGGTGCGCGCGTGCCATGAAAAATCCATGAGACCGGTTGAAGGATTGGGGTACCCGGGAACAATATTGAGTTGTTCGGTCACGCGATCAGGTTCGTGTGGATCCCCCGCTCGGCAAGTGTCCCACCTCTGACGCCCTGCCCGCTCGGCGCTTCGTCGGGTAGGCAGCGAGAGTATCTCCATGCGCCTCAACGTGGCCTTTATTGGCGCAGTCCAACTCTTTCTGAGGAGAAACCAACCATGCGCTTTCCTGCCCTCATAGGGTGCACCCTCACGGCAGCAGTGATGCTCGCCGGTTGTTCGGGCGGCGGCTCTCAGGGACCCACGAACATTCCCTCGTCGATGAACGCCGGTAGCGGCGCCCAGTCGATGAGCCGTCACGGCAGCCCCAGCCTCGCGGGCACCCTGACAGCGGCGCACCCCGGCGCAATTCTCACCCGCCACAACCCAATCCCGGATAAAGGTGGCAAGGGTGACGTCTATGTCTCCGACTACGGCGCGAACGTGCTGTACGGCTACAAGTCGAGCGGTGGATCACCGATCTTCACCGCATCCTCCGGCATCAGCGGTCCTCAGGGCCTCGCAGCGACCAAGACGAACGTCTACGTCGCGAACACGAACGACTCGCAGATCCTCGTGTACACGCCTCCCTCGACGACCGCAACTTCGACGATCACCGACACGGGTTTCTATCCCGCCGGCGTCGCGGTCAACAAGAAAGGCACGAACATCTGGGTTTCGAACATCTGCAGCGCGCCGTCGTGCACGATGGGTAACCTGGAAGAGTACAGCAAGTCCGGTGCGCTCTTGCAGAGCATCACCTGCTCGGACCTGTACCGCTATTACTTCGTCGCCGTCGACAAGAAGGGCAACGTTGCAGTCGATGGTGAGGACGAGAGTGGCCTTCCCCACGTCGATCTGGTTCCGGCCGGGTCGACCTCCTGCACCGCTCTGACTGCCATCAGCATTGAGTTCCCGGGCGGCGTCCAGTTCACCGACAAGGGTGACCTCGGCGTCGACGACCAAGAAGGACTGACCGTCACCACCTGGACGGCGCCTGGCTTCACGAGCAAGTCCTCGACGACGACGCTCGGCGGCGGGATCAGCGACCCGGTGACCTTCGCCTTCGTGAAGCGTGACCCGTCTCTCTGGACTGCAAACGCGGGCAGCGGCGATGCCACCGAGTTCGCCTATCCGGCGGGCGGTTCGCCATCGACCACGATCACCGGTATCGAGGAGCCCATCGGCGTGGCGGTCGTTCCGCCAGCCAAGACCTAACTCGAGACAGTCAACCATCAACACTGGGCCGGGCGCGCGAGCGCCCGGCCCTTCGCTTTTCGACGATCGATCCGTTGGGACTCGACCTTGCCGCGAGCGGAGACGTCGTCGTCTGCGATTCCGCGGTCGGCGTAGAGACCTATCGGCCCGGGCACACGCGCCCGTCGTCCACCATCGAGGTCGCGTGCGGTGACATCTCGCTCGCGGAGCACGATACTCTGATCTACGTGGTCACCGGGGGAAGCGTCGTGACGCGATACACGTATCCCGGCGGTGCTCCGTCGCAGACGCTCACGGGCTTCGAGATGGCCGCCGCGGTCGCGGTCGACAAGTCGATTTCGGACTAGCCGCATGGCGACGCCGTCCCACGACGGTCGTTGCAGGCCGGCGCTCGGCGTGAGGAAAGTCGCAGGCCGAGTCTCGGCGTGACAGAAGTCGCCGGCGTGACAGAAGTCGCCGGTGTGGTCGAGATCGGACTGCTTGGCCGGCCCCGCTTCGCCATGGATGGGCGCGACTGGACCTTTCGGTCACTTCCGAGGACCCTTGCGATCCTTGGCTACATCGTCGTGCATCGCGCGGCTCCCGTCTCGCGCGACTTCCTCGCCGCGCTCGCGTGGCCGGACGACGACGTCGAAGTCGGGCGAGGGCGGCTGCGGCGCCACCTCCACGACCTCGTTCGCGCGCTGCCGCCGGTTCCGCCGCCTGCTCCCTATCTCCTGAACACCCGTCACTCCACGCGGTGGAACCCGGAGGCTCCAGCGACCGTCGATGTGATCGCGTTCGAGGAGGCGAGCCGAGACGAGGGCCGGTTGGCGCAAGCAGCCGATCTGTACGGCGGCGATTTCCTCGCGGAGTCGTGGGAGGAATGGGTGGTCACCGAGCGCGAGCGGTTGCGTACCATGCAACTGGAGAATCTGCGCAAGCTGATCCGCCGGAAGCGAAGCTCGCGCGACTTTGCGGGCGCGCTCGGTGACGTGGCGCGGATGCTGGCGATCGATCCCTGGCGTGAGGACGCGATCCGCACAGAGATGCTCGTGCGCGGCGAGCTCGGCGACAGAAGCGGAGCGCTCGCGGCGTACCACCGATTCGAAGAGCGGCTACGCGCCGAGCTCGATGCCGAGCCAATGCCGGAGACACGCGCCGTGTACGCGTCGATCCGCCAGGACGAACCGCGCCGCGACCACGCGACGGTAATGCATGCAACGCGCGCGAGCAGTGTGCCGATCGATCGGATGCCGTTTCACGGTCGTGCCGGACCGCTCGCCGACCTCGTGTCGGCGTGGGATGCGGCCGCCGGGGGCGACGGACAGTTCGTGTTGGTCGCCGGCGAGGCCGGCATCGGGAAGTCGCGCCTCGTCGCAGAACTCGTCCTCCACGCAGAGTCGCAGGGCGCGCGCACGCTGCTCGGCACGACGTCGCCGAATGAGGCGCGACCCTACGAGTGCGTCGGGGAAGCCCTACGCGGCGGCCTGCCGCTGCTGGCGAAACTGCTGCAGGATGGACGCACCGCGACGGCGCTGGCAAAGATCGCACCCGGCGTGGCGGAGTTCGCGCAGCTCGTCGAGCTGCCGGACTTGAGCGAGACGTCGGAGCGAGCCCGCCTATTCGATGCGACCCTCGCCGCGTTCACCGCGATCGCGGAGCCGCGCCCGTTGCTCCTCGTCCTCGAGGATCTGCACTGGGCGGGTGCCACGTCCATCGCCCTCATCGAGCACCTCGCGCGCGGGCTCGCTCGTGCGCGCGTCGCCATCGTCGCCACCTACCGCGACGACGAGTTGGAGCGCGCGCACGTGCTTCGAGCAATGCGCCGGCGACTGGAGCGGGAAGACTGGACGCGCCACGTCGCACTCGGCCGCCTTTCGCTGGAATCGGTTCTGGACATCGTTCGCGATGCTACCGGTGACGCGCCGCGCTCGGGCGAGCTCGCGCGGACGTTGCTCGAACACAGCGAAGGCGTCCCGCTCTTCCTGGAGGAGGCGCTGCGCGACCCGTCGTCGCCCGGTTCCCGGCTGAACCTCACCCGCCGCCTCGAGCGCTTGGACGACGACGCGCGGACGCTGGCAGAGATCGCCGCAGTAATCGGGACCGGGTTCGACGTTGAAGTGTTGCGCGAACTCTCCGGGTGGGCTGAGTCCGAACTGATCTCGGCACTCGATGGCCTCGTCGCGGCCCGATTCGTGCGCGAGCCGCGCCGCCGGCGCACCGACTACGTGTTCGCGCACCACCTGCTACAGCAGGCCGTCTACGACCAGATCGACGAGCGCGAGCGCCGGCGGCGGCACGAGATCGTGGCGCGCATCCTGATCGACCTCTACCCGGAGCGGGTCGAGGATCTCTCGGCGGACGTGGCTCGTCATTTCGAGCGCGCAGGGCGGACGGCAGAGGCGTCGCGGTTCTTCGGTATCGCCGCCCAGCGTTCGATAGCGCTCTACGCGCTCGAGGAGGCGTTCGCGTTCGCGGCGCGCGCGCTCGCGCTGGGTGAAGATCCGGCTGCGGCCGTCGAGATGCGCCTGCTGCGCGTACGTTTGGCGTGGCAGCTCGGACGCGTTGAAGAAGAGGACGCCGAACTACAGGCGCTCTCGCGCTTGCCGCTCGCTGCCGCGCAGCGCGGCGAGTATCTGCTCGCGTGCGCCAAGCGTGAATACATCCGCGGCGGATGGAACGACGGCGACGTTGCGGCCGCCAACGCCGCTACGGCCTTCGAGTCGATCGGTGACGTGGAGCGGACGATCGGTGCGCTGATCATGCGCGCGGAGCTTCGCGTGATGCGGGGCACGCCCGACCGCGCGCTCCCGCTCCTCGAGCGGGCGCACGCACTCGCGGGCGACACGGGAAGCCGTGACTCCATGGCGCTCGTCCTGCGGACCGCGAACGCCGTGACCCTGCGGCGCGGCGACTACGAGGGGACCTTCGCGGGAGCGCTGGACCTGCTGGAACGCGCTAGGGAGTCCGGCGATCTCGAACTCGAAGCGGAGTCGGAGAACCGGCTCGGGATGTCGGCGATGTTCATGGGGCGCATCGAGGAAGCGTTGCCGCACGTTCAGCGAGCCGCCGCCATCTTCGAACGCATCGGCAATCGGCGCAACCACAGCAAGATGCTCGTCAATCTCGGCAGCATCGAGGTGGAGCGTGGACACTACGAGCACGCATGTGAGAGCTTCGCAGCAGCGGAGCGGACGCACGAGGAGACGCTCGACCGCGGCAGCCTCGCGGTCACGAAGACGAACCACGCGCTGGCCCTCGTGTACCTTGGCTGCCACGCGGCTGCGATCGATCTGTGCCGCGAGGCGTTCGAGCTCTTGCGCGGCCACAGCGGTCAGGAGATGGCTGCGATCTATGCCACGCTCGCACAGGCGCAGCGCGGGTCTGGCGATCCCGTGGCGGCGCGCGAGTCGTTCGAGCGGGCCGCCGCAATACACGGCTCGCTCGGCCCCTCGCGCGAGCTCGCAGACGACCTCGCGCTCTTGCTCGATACGTGCGTCGAAATCGGCGAGCTGGATGCCGCCGCCCAGGTGGATCAACAGCTCGAGGGGCTCGACGCGAACTCGATCGACGGCGGCTCATTCCCGCACCTTTCGCCGCTCGCGCGTTCGCGATTTGCTCGGGCGCAGGGGCGGCCCGCGGCGGCGGACGCACTCCTGGTGGAGGCGCACCGGCGCTTCTTGGTGCGCTCGGCCGAGCTGCCGGAGACCGGCCAAGCGGCGTATGCGCGCAGTCCGCTGAGCGCGCTGCTCCTCGCCGAGTGCGAGCGCGCCGGCGTGAGTTCGGATAGCGAGCGCGCCGTCGCGTCGTAACCGTTCCCGTGCAACCCGCGGCTCGCCGCATCGCATTGTATGAGCCATGCAGACACCGCAGGAACTTGCTCGCACGGCCTCCGTGAAGTGGATCGGCGACGTCGCCAAGGGGCATGGCGCCATCACTACCGGCAGCGGTAAGGTCGACGCGACCTATTCGTTCGGCACCCGATTTTCGGGTGACCCGGGGACGAATCCCGAGGAGCTTCTCGCGGCATCGCACGCGTCGTGCTTCACGATGGCCCTCAGCCTCGCGCTGACGCGGGCCGGACATCCGCCGGCGTCGATCGAGACGACCGCGACCGTTCACCTGCGTCGCACCGACACCGGGTTCGAGGTCCCGAAGATCGAACTCGTGACGACTGCCGTCGCCCCAGGCCTCACGGACGGCGACTTCCAGACCCTGGCAGGACAGGCGAAGGAGAACTGTCCGATCAGCCTTGCACTCAAGGCGGTGCCCATCTCGCTGCAAGCGACGCTGGCGTCAGTCTGAAGACGGCGCGCCGCCAGGCGCGGGTAGGCGCCGGAGGCTAGTGGTCGTCGCTCGGGTTAGATTCCTCGCTGGGATCCGAGATATAGTTCAAGCGCTCCTGCGAGGTATCTAGGGCGCGCTGCAACCGCCGCAGGATCGTGTTGTCGATCTCGCCGCGCTCGCGCAGGTCGATGAGGGCCGTTCGCTCGGCGGCGATCACCTCGAGCTCGGCGTCCTTCACGCCCCGCTCCGCGTCGTCATGCCCTTCCACGTGGTCGCGGCGATGTTCGTGGCGCCGGCGGAGGCGCAGTGCGTCGCCCGGACTGAGGCGCCCATCCTGCTCGAGCTGCTCGATTCGTCCGAGCGCGGCGGCCGACATACCGAGGATGCCGCGGCGCAGATCGGCCTCTTCCTCCGCGCTCCCGTCGGGGATCTGCAGCCGGCGCACGACGTACGGTAGCGTCAGGCCGCCGCCGACCAGCGTCACGAGGATCACGGAGAACGTGAGGAAGATGATGAGGTTGCGATGCTCGAGATGTGCGCCGCTGGCGACGGTCATCGGAATCGCGAGTGCGGCCGCGAGCGAGACGGCACCGCGCAGTCCCGACCACGACGCGACCAGCGCGTGCTTCCAGTCGCCATCGGGATGCTCCGACGCTCCGCCGATGACGGGGATGTATTCCTGTCCCATCAGCCACGCGAAGCGAGTCCCGACCACCGTTGCGTTCACGAGCAACGCGTACCAGAGAACGGCCTGCCACGAGTACTCGGTCAAGACGACATGCGCGAGTTCGTGGAGCTGCAGCCCAACCAGCAGAAAGAGCAGGGCGTTCGCCAGGAAGACCAGCGTCTCCCAAAAGCCGGTCACCTGCAAGCGCGCCGCCGGTGTGATGACGCGCGGCGTGAATCGGTTCGCGGAGATCCCGGCATAGACCACAGCGAGTACGCTCGAAAGCCCGATCTGCTGCGCCAGGATGTAGGTGAGATAGGGAAGGTTCAGTGAGATCACGCCCTGCAGCTGCGTGTCGGTCACGCGCCGCCAACCCTCGACGGCGACACGCGCGACAACCATGCCGAGAACGACGCCGCCACCCGCCGCGAGAACGAAGAGCAGGGCGTCGCGCCCGACGCTGAACCGTCCCGTGGTGACGACCGTGAGCGCTGCGCCGTAGAGGATCAGCGACGCCGCATCGTTCAGCAGGCTCTCGCCCTGCACGATCGCGATCAAATGACGAGGCATCTTCAACCGCTCGAGAACCGGGGCCGACGCGAGCTCGTCGGTCGGCGCCACGATCGCGCCGAGCACGAACGCCATCGGCCACGCCAGATTGGCGATCGCCGCGTGCGCGACGACGGCGACGGTTACCGTCGTTGCGATGACGAGGCCAGTCGCGAGCAGCCAGATCTGTCCCGCGTTGGCCTGCATCACATCGGTCGGTGCGGTGATCGCCTCCCAATACAGGAGCGGGGGCAGGAAGATGACGAGAACGAGATTCGGATCGAGTTCGATCCGCGGCAGCCCGGGGATGAATCCCAAGACGAGGCCGCCGAGCACGAGCACGACGGGGTACGGAATGTTCACACGCCGAGCGAGCGCCACGAGCGGGACCGTGGCGGTGAAGAGGCCGACGACGAGCCAAACTTCGTCCTGAACCATGCGCTGTGTGTGCCCCCCAGCCGGATCGCGGGACGCGCTACCCGCTAGCTATGGTGCATGCGAACGATCGCCTTCACGACCTTGCCACTTTCGGAGTCGCGGATCGCATCGCTCAGCTGCTCGAACGGATAGAACGATACGAGCCGATCGAACGGGAAGCGCCCCTGTTCGAAGAGCGTGATCAGCGCCGGGATGAAGGCCGCCGGCGTCGAGTCCCCCTCGACGATGCCGCGTACGGTCCGCCCAGCCGTCATGAGGTGGAGAATGTCCAACGTCATCTCGCTGCCGGCCTCGACGGCGCCGACGATCCCGCACGTACCTCTCGGCGCAAGGCTCTCGACGGCCTGACGGATCACGCTCGGTCGTCCGGCCGCCTCCAGCGCAAAATCGACCCCGGCTCCGGTCAGCGCGACGATCGCGGCCGATGGATTCTCCGCTGTGGGATTCACGGTGTGGGTTGCGCCGAGTTCGCGGGCGAGCGCCAACCGATGGTCGCTCGGGTCGACCCCGACGATCGTGGTCGCGCCCGCGACGCGTGCGGCCATGATCGCGCTCAAGCCGACCGACCCGGTCCCGAACACCGCGATGGAGCGCCCGGGGGTGACCTTCAATGCGTTGATGACGGCCCCGGCGCCAGTCTGAACGCCGCAGGCGAGTGGTCCAAGGAGTTCGAGCGCGATGTCGTTCGTCACCTTGACGACGTTTCGGTCGTGGCAGAGCGCGAACGTCGCGAACGACGACTGGCCAAAGAAATTCCCGTGGACGGGCACCCCATCGCGCGAGAGCGGCGTCGAACCGTCGGGCCGTGCCCCCGAGAAGTTGCGACCGAAGAAATCGTAGCAATACGTGGCCTGGTGCTCGATACAACTCGGGCAGCGCCCGCACGAGTTGTAGCTCATCACGACATGGTCTCCCGGGACGACGTTCGTGACGGCCCGGCCAACCCGCTCGACGATGCCCGCGCCCTCGTGACCGAGCACGACCGGCTGCGGAACGGGGAACGCCTGGTCGCGCATTGCAATGTCGGTGTGACAGACGCCGGTCGCGACGACACGCACGAGGATTTCGTCGTCGCGCGGGTCCTCCAATTCGAGCGTCTCGAGCGACATCGACGAGCGCGGCTGACGTGTCACCGCGGCAAGAATTTTCATCGTGCATTCCTCCTGCTCTCGTGGCCGCCGCGTCCCGCGAGAACGTTCAGCCGGTAGCCGACCGGCATCACGCGAACGCCGAAGCGTTCGGTGAGCGTCCCCCAGAGGCCGCGTGGAACGAACAGTGAGAAAACCAGTGCCGCGGCGCCCAACCCCACGAGATACCACACGCCGCTCGTGCCGAAAATCGTCTCGATCAAGAAGAAGATGACCGCGCCGAGTACCGGACCCTCGAACGTCCCAAGTCCACCGACCAGCGTCATGAACACCATGTACGCGGTCCACTGGATGCTGAAGTAGGTCTTGGGCTGAAACGTGATCAGCGTTGCCAGCGTCAGCGAACCCGCGGCCGCGCATCCGATTGCGGCGAGGACGAAGATGAGCCGCTTGGTGCCAAACACGCGAACACCGACCGACGCGGCGGCGTCCTCGTTGTCACGGATTGCTTGGATCGCGGCGCCGGTGCGGCTCCGGAGCAACAGGAACACGAGCACCATCAGCGCGGTCATCACCGCGAGGGCGGTCCAGTAGTTGAACGCTCGGCGCGCGTCGGGCGCGAACGCATTCAGCGCGATCAGCGACGTACCGGTTTCGCCTTGGACGAGTCCGTCCAAGTTGACGAGGAGGTGGGCAAGTTCGGCCATGACCCACATGCCAATGGCGAATTCGCCGCCGCGTAGGCGCAGGGCAAACGACGAGAGCGGAACGGAGAGCGCTCCGACGAAGAGCGGCGCGATGACGAGGGCGGCATAGACCTCCACACCGGCGTTCGATAGGCGGATCGCAGCATACGCGCCGAGCCCGAAGAAGGCTTGCTGCCCGACCGACACGAGGCCGCCGTATCCCGCCAGCGCGTTCCACATGGCGGCCAGGATGACGTAGATGAACAGCGTCGTCAATCGATCCGTCAGGTATGCGCCGAGGTAGGACGGCCCGAAGGCGAGGACGACGATCAGCGCCACACCGCTACACACCGCCGCGACCGACACGGCGTTCCAGCGCTGGACGGAGATCGACGGCGCCTCGTTCACGCCGACTTCCGCCGAAGCGCGTGCACGAGCGCGCGCGGGTCGCGCCCTGCGAGCAAGAATCGCGCGCCGAGAATCGCCAGAAAAACCGTATGACCGGCGATGAGGAAGCCCTGCGGGCTGATCTGCGAGCCGAGGTTTTGCGCGACGCCGAGGACGATGCCACCGACGAGCGTACCCCAGAGCGATCCGGCGCCTCCGATGACGATGGCCTCGAAC
>Ga0302325_10007009_pt1 | contig 25148 bp, 19 predicted proteins | sample Palsa_T0_2_FD_201948 | JGI IMG/M metagenome (GOLD analysis project Ga0302325, IMG submission 201948) | Peat permafrost microbial communities from Stordalen Mire near Abisko, Sweden - Palsa_T0_2 | ecosystem: Environmental > Terrestrial > Soil > Palsa > Peat permafrost | place: Sweden: Abisko... | reverse complement strand
TAGACAAATCGACAGTTGTCCCTTGGAAAACAGGAACTTAGACCACACGCCGATGATGCAGCAGTATCTGCGCATCAAAAGCGAGCATCCGGACATTCTGCTCTTCTACCGGATGGGTGATTTCTACGAGCTCTTCTTTGACGACGCGCGCCGCGCCGCGACACTGCTCGATATCACTCTGACGGCGCGCGGCCAGTCGGCAGGTCAGCCTATTCCCATGGCGGGCGTGCCCGTACACGCGGCGGAGGCCTACCTTGCCCGGCTCGTGCGACGCGGCGAGTCCGTCGCAATCTGTGAGCAGTCGGGTGACCCGGCGAAGACCAAGGGCCCGCTCGATCGACAGGTCGTCCGGGTCATCACGCCGGGCACGGTAACCGACGAGGCGCTCCTCGACGCGCGCCGCGATACGCTCATCGCCGCGGTCGCGCGCGAAGGCACGCCCGCCGATCGTTTTGGCCTTGCCTGGCTTGACCTGGCAGCCGGGCGTCTTACGGTGCTCCAGTCTGCCGGCAGGTTTGCGCTTGCGGCAGAGCTTGAGCGTCTGCGGCCCGCAGAACTTCTCACCTCCGAGCAGCTCTCAAGCGACGACTTCGGCGGCGAGGAGCGCGTGGTGCGGGTCCGCCCGCCCTGGCACTTTGAGCTTGCAAGCGCCTCACGCCTCTTGACCGATCAGTTGGGGACGCTGGATCTGAAAGGCTTCGGCGCCGATGAGCTGCCGCTTGCCATCTGCGCGGCAGGGGCGCTGCTGCAATACATCCGCGAGACTCAAAAAGCCGCGGTGCCGCATATCCGCGCGCTCGCGGTGGAGGAGCGCACGGAAGCGTTGAGCCTCGATGCCGCGACCCGTCGCAATCTCGAGCTGGACGAGAGCCTGAGCGGTCGCCCGGAGGCGACCTTATTTGCCCTGCTCGATGAGTGCGCAACCACCATGGGTTCGCGCCAGTTGCGCCGCTGGCTCAACCGGCCGCTCACCGATCAGGTGCTGCTGCGCAGCCGCCATGAGGCCGTGGCGGCGCTCATCGATGCGCGGCACTACGAGAGCTTGCGCGAGCAGCTGCGCGGCATCGGGGACATCGAGCGCATCCTTGCGCGCGTGGCACTGCGCTCGGCGCGCCCCCGGGACTTGGCGCAGCTGCGCACGTCCCTCGCCGCCCTGCCGGCGCTGCGCGTCGCAGCACGCGCCGTCGATTCGCCGCCGGTCGTGCAATTGTGCGCACGGATCGAGGAGCATGCGCAGACGCTCGAGCTGCTGCGTGCGGCCATCGCGGCGGAACCGGCGACGCTGCTGCGCGACGGGGACGTCATTGCGAGCGGCCACGATGCCGCACTTGATGAATTGCGCCGCATCGCAACCCACACCGATGAATTTCTGCTTGAGCTGGAAGAGCGGGAGCGCGCGCGCACCGGGATTGCCACTCTCAAGCTCGGCTTCAACCGCGTGCAGGGCTTCTTCATTGAAGTCGCGCGCCGCGACGCCGAGCGCGTACCGAAGGACTACCTGCGGCGCCAGACGGTCAAATCCGCGGAGCGTTTCATCACACCGGAACTGAAGAGCTTCGAGGAAAAGGTGTTGAGTGCGCGTGAACGCGCGCTCGCGCGGGAACGCGAGCTCTATGACGCCGTGCTCGATGCGCTGATCGAGCGCCTGGGACCGCTGCAGGCAACGGCCGGCGCGCTCGCCGAGCTCGATGCGCTCGCCGCCTTCGCCGAACGCGCCGTGTGCCTGGATTGGACGCGCCCGCAGCTTGTGAGCCTGCCCAGCATGCACATCGTCGGCGGCCGACATCCGGTCGTCGAGCGCTTCTGCGACAGCGCATTCGTCCCGAATGATCTTAAGTTCGACGCCGCGCGGCGCATGCTCATCATCACCGGCCCGAACATGGGCGGAAAATCAACCTACATGCGCCAGGTCGCGCTCATCGCGCTGCTTGCGCATGTGGGCAGCTTCGTTCCGGCAAAGCAGGCGCTGATCGGACCCCTGGATCGCATCTTCACGCGCATCGGCGCCGCGGACGATCTCGCTGGCGGTCGCTCGACTTTCATGGTGGAGATGACTGAAGCTGCGAACATCCTGCACAACGCCGGCCCCAAGAGTCTCATCCTCATGGATGAGATCGGCCGCGGCACGAGCACCTTCGACGGACTGTCGCTTGCCTGGGCGATTGCGCGCTTCATCGCCACGCGCCTGGCATCCTTCACGCTCTTCGCCACGCACTATTTCGAACTGACGACGCTTGCGCAGGAAGTGGAGGGCTGCGCGAACGTGCATCTGGATGCGACCGAGCATGGCGATGGCATTGTGTTTCTGCACGCGGTCAAGGAGGGACCTGCCAACCGCAGCTACGGCCTGCAGGTGGCGCAGCTTGCCGGGGTACCGCACGAGGTGATTGCGCAGGCGCGGCATTACCTGGAAACGCTCGAGGCGGAGCGCGACATGCGCAATGTCGCGCGCGCCTCGCTGCAGCAGGAACTGCCGCTCGTGCCGCCTGCGCCGCGTGATCCCGCGGCCGAGGAATTGCGCTGCCAAGTGCAGGCGCTTGATCCGGACGCGCTTTCGCCGCGCGAGGCGCATGCGGCGCTCTACCGCCTGCGTGCACTCATTGAGAAATCCCGCTAAGCGCGCTGTTGCCCGTTCACGTGCGAAAAATGGCCGAGCGCGAGAAAGGCGCCCGCTTCACGCGCGACGCGCGCCGACAGGAGCATTCCAAAGTGACTGACGGGCAGCGTGATGTGGTCGGTGGCGCCCGGCAGTCGGGTTTCACTGACGGCGACGCTGCCGTCGGAGGGTTCATTGAAGCGCACCACCAGCTGCCCGAGCCCGACGGCACGCGTGCCGGCGATGATGCCAAGGTCGCGCGCACCGGACCACGCGCGCCGGCGCTCGGTCAATAGTTCTTCGGCAACGCAGCGGCCGAGGAGAGCGCGCGCCCAGCGGGCGCGGCCTATTTCGCGTACCGCACGGCTCGCCACCGCGGGCGTACCGAGAAACACCACGCGTCCGGGCGGCTGTGCCGGGAAGCGCTCGAGAAAGCGATAGGCGACGAGACCACCCAAGCTGTGTCCGATCAAATGCAGCTCGCGCGGCGCACGAGCTGCGATGAAGGCCTGCAGGCGCGCGGTCACCTCCGCCATGCTCGCCGCGACGCTCGGGTAGTGGAACACCCGCACCTCAAACCCGCAGCTGCGTTGCAGGCGCCGGCAGAGGAGCAGGGACTCGCGTCCGTGCAACCACAGTCCGTGCAGAAAGACGACCAAGCGCGCTTTACTGCGCCGGCGGGCGAACGCGGATGTGCAGCTCCTTCAGCTGCGCCTCGCTGACCGCGGTGGGCGCATCGGTGAGCGGGTCGGCGGCGGTTTGCGTCTTGGGAAAGGCGATGACTTCGCGAATGCTGTCTGCGCCCGCCATGAGCATCGCCAGGCGATCGAGGCCAAAGGCGATACCGCCATGCGGCGGCGCGCCGAGCTTCAATGCCTCGAGCAGAAAGCCAAACTTCGCACTTGCCTCGGCCGCGTCGATGCCGAGGAGCTCAAAGACCGTGGACTGCATTTCCTGGCGGTGAATGCGCACCGAGCCGCCGCCGATTTCCGAGCCGTTCAACACCATGTCGTAGGCGCGCGCGAGGGCGCCGGCGGGAAATACGCGCAACGCCGCCGCGTCCTCATCCTGCGGCGATGTAAAAGGATGATGCATCGCGCTCCAGCGCCGTGCCTCGGCATCCCACTCGAACATCGGAAAGTCGATGACCCACAGCGGCTGCCAGCCCGGGCGCGTGAGGCCCAGGTCCTGGCCCACCTTCAGACGCAGCGCACCCAATGCATCATTGACGATCTTCGCCTGATCCGCGCCGAAGAAGATGAGATCGTTGTCGCCGGCGTTGGTGCGTTCGAGAATGCCGGCAAGCGCCGCGTCGGAGAGGAACTTGATGATGGGCGACTGCAACCCTTCGCGTGCCTTGCTGCGCTCATTGACCTTAAGGTATGCAAGACCCTTGGCCCCGTAGCGCGCGACATAGGCTGCGTAGTCGTCGATCTGCTTGCGCGAGAGCGCGGCGCCGCCGGGGACGGCGAGCGCTGCGACGCGCCCGGCAGGATCGTTGGCAGGTCCGGCAAACACCTTGAAGTCACAGTCCTTGAGAAGATCGCCCACGTCGGCAAGCTCGAGCGGCACTCGCAAATCAGGCTTGTCCGAGCCGTAGCGCCGCAGCGCCTCGGCGAACGACAGACGCGGGAACGGTTCTGGCAGCTCGGCGTTCAGCACCTCCTTGAAGAGGTGCCGTGCGAGTGCCTCCATGAGATCCATGATGGCGGCTTGCGACAGGAACGATGTCTCGACGTCGAGCTGCGTGAATTCAGGCTGGCGGTCGGCGCGCAGATCCTCATCGCGAAAGCAGCGCACGATCTGATAGTAGCGATCGAAGCCTGCGATCATGAGCAGCTGCTTGAAGATCTGCGGCGACTGCGGCAGCGCGAAGAACTTGCCCGGATGAGTGCGGCTCGGCACGAGATAATCGCGCGCGCCCTCCGGAGTCGCCTTGGTGAGCATCGGCGTCTCCAGGTCAATGAAGCCGTGCGCATCGAGAAAGCTGCGCATCGCACGCGTGATGCGGTGGCGCAGCCGCAGGCGCTGGCTCATGACCTCGCGGCGCAGATCGAGGTAGCGGTATTTCAGACGCAGCTCCTCGTTCACCGTCTCATCGAGCTGAAAGGGCAAGGGCTCGCTGCGGTTGAGAATCTCCATCTCCTTGGCGAGGAGCTCGACGGCGCCCGAGGCAAGATGCGTATTGGCGGTGCCGGCCGGACGCATGCGCACACGGCCTTTGACGCGGATGACGAATTCATTGCGCAGTCGCTCGGCCTCTGCGAACACTTGGGCCTCGTCCGGATCGAACACCACCTGCAGGAGGCCCTCACGGTCGCGCAGGTCGACGAAAATGACGCCGCCATGATCACGCCGGCGATGCACCCAGCCGGCCACCGCCACTTCCTTATCCGCCAGGGCCGCATCCACCTGTCCGCAGTAATGGCTACGCATTACGCGGGGCCTGTGGGGCAACGACGCCTAAGGTGACGATCATTTTCATGGCGGCATCGACGTTCATCGAGAGTTCAATCACCTCCGCGCGAGGCACGATGACGATGAAGCCGGAAGTCGGGTTGGGTGTCGTCGGAATGAATACGCACGCCGAGGGCACGCCGGTCTTGGCGCTGATCTCGCCCAGATTCTCGGAGGTCAAAAAGCCGATGCTCCAAACGCCGGCACGCGGGTAGGGAATGAGCACGACCTTGCGAAAGGCACTGTCCTGGGAGAAGGCGCTCTCGGCGAGGCCCTTGACGCTGCTGTAGATGGAGCGCACGAGCGGGATCCTCTGCAGCAGCTCCTCCCAATACATGACGAGCTGCCGCCCGATGAGATTGGTCACCAGGAGCCCGGTCACGAGCAGGATGACAAACGCGAGGAGCGCACCCAGGCCCGGCAGTGCAAAGCCGAACAGCGCCTCGGGACGGTATGCCTGCGGCACCAGCAGCAAGGTCCGATCCGTCAGCTGGGCGAGGAACACGATGACCCAGCCCACGGCCAGAATGGGCAGCCATACGAGGATGCCCGCGACCAGATAGCGCCGCACGGTGCGCGGGCGCGTGGCTGGCGTCATCGGCGCTTCCGGCCTGCAGGTTTGACTTTGGTGCGCGATCTCGCAGAGCTCTTGCGCGCGCTGCGGCGCGCGCTTGTGCCGGAAGAGGCGGGCTTCGTCTCGCCCGCAGCTTTGGCCGCCGATGGTTTGGCCTCCGCGGCCTTGCCCTCGGCTGCCTTGCCATCGGCGGCCTTCTCGGGCGCCTTGTCTGCCGGCTTCGCCTCCCCCGCCGCGTCCTTCGACTCCGCCTTCTCCTTCTTTATCTCGGGCTCGGGTTCCTTCTCAGCGAGGTTGCGCTTCGCCTCCTTGTCGGACTTGAAGTCGGTCTCGTACCACCCCGCTCCCTTCAGGCGAAATACCGGCGCCGAGACGAGCTTTTTCAGCGCGTTCTTCCCGCATGACGGGCATTTCTTCAGCGGTGCATCGGACACCTTCTGCATGACTTCTTTATAGAACTTGCAGTTCGCGCATTCGTACTCGTAGAACGGCATGGATCCTCCGACAGAATTTAACCAAGCTTAGGCTAATCGAGCGCCGTTCACGCAGCCACTTGCTTGAACGTCAGCGCCCCGTCGCGCACGCCGACCCGGATACGGCTCCCCGGCAGAAACTCGCCTTTCAGGATCCGCTGCGCGAGCGGGTTTTCGATCTGCTGCTGGATCGCGCGCTTCAGCGGCCGCGCGCCATACACCGGGTCAAAGCCCGCCTCGCCGATGAGGTCGCGGGCCTGATCATCGAGCTCGAGGCCCATGTCGCGCTCCTGTAGCCGGGCGCGCAGGTAACCGAGCTGGATGTCGACGATGGCCCGGATCTGCGGCGTGCCGAGCGGATGAAATACCACGATATCGTCGATGCGGTTCACGAATTCGGGGCGGAAATTCTTCTGCACGATTTCCATCACGGCGCTCTTCATGCGCGCGTAGTTGCCTTCGCCGGCGTATTCAAGAATCACCTGCGACCCCAGATTCGAGGTCATGATGATGACGGTGTTGCGAAAATCGACGGTGCGTCCCTGGCCATCGGTCAGGCGCCCATCGTCGAGCACCTGCAAGAGCACGTTGAAGACATCCGGATGCGCCTTCTCGATCTCATCGAGGAGTATCACGGCATAGGGGCGGCGCCGCACCGCCTCGGTGAGGTAGCCGCCCTCCTCGTAGCCGACGTAGCCCGGAGGGGCGCCGATCAGGCGCGCGACCGAATGCTTTTCCATGAACTCCGACATGTCGATGCGCACCATGGACTCCTCGGTGTCGAAGAGAAACTCGGCGAGCGCGCGGGCAAGTTCGGTCTTGCCGACGCCGGTCGGGCCCAGAAACAGGAACGAGCCGTTCGGGCGGCGCGGATCGGCGAGTCCCGCGCGTGAGCGGCGAATGGCATTCGAGACGATGTGCACCGCCTCCTCCTGGCCGACGACGCGCCGCGAGAGCGCCTCCTCCATGCGCAGGAGCTTCTCTTTTTCCCCCTCGAGCATCTTGGAAACCGGAATGCCGGTCCATTTGGAGACGACTTCGGCGATTTCCTCCTCGGTGACCTGGTTCCTCACCAGGCGCGGGCTCTCCTTCTTCTCGGCCGCGATCGCATCGGCCAGTTTCTTCTCGAGCTCCGGGATGCGGCCGTACTGCAGCTCGGCCATGCGGCCGAGGTCCCCCGCGCGGCGCGCGCTGTCGAGCTCGATGCGCACGCGCTCGAGCTCCTCGCGGATGTGGGCGGCCCCCTGCAGAGAGGCTTTCTCGGACTTCCAGGCCTCATCGAGATCCGCATACTCGCGCTCGAGCGCGTGCAGGGACCCCTCGAGACTCTTCAGGCGCTTGCGCGAAGCCTCGTCATGCTCCTTCTTCAGCGCCTCCTGTTCGATCTTCAGCTGAATGATGCGGCGCTCGAGCCGATCGAGCGACTCGGGCTTGGAGTCAATTTCCATGCGGATGCGCGCCGCCGCCTCGTCGATGAGGTCGATGGCCTTGTCCGGCAGCTGGCGGTCGGCGATGTAGCGGTGCGACAGGGTCGCGGCAGCGACGATCGCGGGATCCGTGATCTCGACCTTGTGGTGAACCTCGTAGCGCTCCTTCAGGCCGCGCAGGATCGCGATCGTGTCTTCCACGGAGGGCTCATCGACCAGCACTTTTTGAAAACGCCGCTCGAGGGCCGCGTCCTTCTCGATGTACTTGCGATATTCATCGAGGGTCGTGGCGCCGACGCAATGCAGCTCGCCGCGCGCGAGAGCGGGCTTCAACATGTTGCCCGCATCGAGCGCGCCGTCCGCCTTGCCCGCACCGACCACGGTGTGCAGCTCGTCAATGAAGAGAATGATCTGGCCTTCCTGCTTGGCAAGATCGTTGAGCACGCCCTTCAGGCGCTCTTCGAATTCCCCGCGGAATTTGGCGCCGGCAATGAGCGAGCCCATGTCGAGGGCGAGGATGCGCTTGTTCTTAAGCCCATCGGGCACTTCGCCGTTGATGATGCGCTGGGCGAGACCCTCGACGATGGCGGTCTTGCCGACACCGGGCTCGCCGATCAGGACGGGATTGTTCTTGGTGCGCCGTGCCAGCACCTGGATGGTGCGCCGGATCTCCTCGTCGCGCCCGATCACCGGATCAAGCTTGCCCGAGGCGGCGCGCGCCGTCAGGTCAACCGTGTATTTCTCGAGCGACCCGCGCTGCTCCTCGGCATTGGGATCGGAGACGCTCTCCCCGCCGCGCACCTCGTCGATCGCCTTCTCGACCGCGCCGCGCACGACGCCGCAGTCCTTGAGGACGCGCGCAAGCGGCCCCTTGTCGTCAAAGGCTGCGAGCACGAACAGCTCGCTCGAGATGTATTGATCGCCGCGCTTTTGCGCAAGCTTGTCGGTGATGTTCAGGAGCCGCGTCAGGTCGTTCGAGACGTGGATGTCCCCCGGTGTGCCTTCGACCTTCGGCAGCTTATCCAGGAGCCCCCCCAACTCGGAGCGCAGCTTATTGACGTCGGCTCCCGCCTTCATCAACAGCGGCCGCACGGTACCGCCGCTGCTGTCGAGCATCGCCAGCATCACATGCGCGGGCTCCAGAATCTGGTGGTCACGCCCGAGCGCAAGCGATTGCGCATCGGCGAGCGCCGCCTGAAATTTGGCCGTCAGTTTGTCCTGTCGCATTTGATGTTCCTCAACTCTTCAGTCGCGTCCGATCCACGCGATGAGCCCAATGCCTAAGCTGATGAGCAGTACCTGGGCTACGCTCGCCTCCGCATCCGCACGGCGGTGCAGCCCGGGAATGAGATCCGCCATGGCCACGTAGAGGAGACTCGCCGCCGCGATGGCGACGGCAAACGGCAGCACGCCCAGCGCCTGTCGGAGTGCGTAATAAGCCAGGATGCCGCCCAGGATGGATGTAAGGCTCGACAGCAGGTTTAACAAGAGCGCGCGGCCGCGCGCCATGCCCGAATTCAGGAGCACGGCGAAGCTGCCGACCTCCTGCGGGATCTCGTGCACGATGACGGCGACGCCTGTCACGACCCCGAGCTGCGTGCTGGTCATGAAGGCGGCCGCAATCAGCACGCCATCGAGGGTGTTGTGAATGCCGTCGCCGAGCAGCACGACCATGGCCGAGGCCTTGTCGCGCTGCAGCTGCAGCAGGTCGTGGTCATGAAACTCGCCCTCGTGCGAATGCCGCCACAGCATGAGCTTCTCGAGGATGAAGAAGAGGAGGATGCCGGCGGTGACCGCAAGCCCCACCGCCTCGCCGCGCGCAGGTCCGGCGCGCTCGAGGGCCTCCGGAAGGAGCCCGAGGAGCGCCGCGCCCAGGAGCGCGCCGGTGGCGAAACTCACCAGATGCGGCAGGAATCGGCTGCGGGTTGCCGCCGGCAGCAGGAGCACCGCGCCGGCGACCGCTGCGCTCGCAATACCGCCCAGGGTCGTGAAGGCGAGGATCGACGCTAAGACGCTCAAGTTCTTCTACTTTTTCTACATTTCCCGGCGGCCCCAAATCGTAGCACGCCGAATCAGGCTCGCCGGGGCCCTGCGAGCCAGATGAGCGCGGCCATGCGCCCGCAGCGGCCGTCACGCCTGTAGGAAAAAAAGCGCTGCGGATCGGCATGCGTGCACACGCCGCCGCCAAACACCGCCGCTATCCCGAGCGCCGCGAGGCGCTGCCGGGCAAGCTCGAAGAGGTCGCATTGCCAGCGGCCGCGCGCGTTGGCCGCGAAGGCGGCCGCCGCGCGCGCATCCTGGGAAAGAAACGCCGCGCGCACCTCCTCACCGACCTCGAAGGCGCGCGGACCGATGGCCGGGCCGAGCCAGGCGCAGAGCTCCTCACCGGGTAGGCCCAAGGCGCGCACCGTCGCCTCCAGCACCCCGCGCGCAAGGCCCCGCCATCCGCAATGGGCCGCGGCCACCGCGGATCCGTCGCGCACGGCGAGGAGCACGGGCAGGCAATCGGCCACCTGGACCGCGCACACCCGTCCCGCCACGCGCGTGAAGGAGCCGTCCGCCCGCGCCGTCGCGCGCGCGGCATCAAGGTCAGCGATCTCGCACCCATGAACCTGTTCGAGCCAGGCGGGCTCCTCGGGAAATGCGAGGCGATGCAGGATGCGCCGGCGGTTCTCAGCAACCGCATCGGGATGATCCCCGACATTCGCGCCGACATTTAAGGAGTCAAATGGGGGTGCGCTCACGCCTCCCGTCCGCAGCGTGAAGGCGGCCCGCACATCAGCGGGCGCGGGCCAGTCGGGGGTCAGCCAGTCCTGGGCCCGATCCGACACCGCCATCACTCGTCGGCTTCGAGCGCGGCCAGGAGCGCCGCGAAATCCGGGGGCAGGGGAGCATCGAACGCGAGAGGCTTGCCGGTAGCCGGATGGGACAGGGCAAGTCGCGCCGCATGCAGTGCCTGGCGCCTGAATCCGGCAAGCGTGGCGAGCAGTGCGGCGCTCGCCCTCGGTGGCAGGCGGCGCCGCCCGCCGTACACGGGATCCCCGACCAGCGGGTAGCCCAAGTGCGCCAGGTGCACGCGGATCTGGTGGGTGCGCCCGGTCTCAAGCTCGACGCTCACGAGGGTATGCGCGCGCAGGCGCTTGAGAATGCGAAAATGCGTGACCGCGGCGCGCCCATCGGCGCGCACGGCCATGCGGGTGCGCTGGCTTCGGTGCCTGCCGATCGGCTGATCGACCGTGCCGCCGCCCGTCATGACGCCCGTACAGAGCGCCACGTACCCGCGGCGAATCTGCCGGGCCGCGAGCGCCGCCACCAGCGCCGTGTGCGCCTCGGGTGTGCGCGCCACGAGCAGGAGCCCGCTCGTATCCTTGTCGAGCCGGTGCACGATCCCGGCGCGTGGCACCCGCGCGAGCGCCGGATCGTAGGCGAGGAGACCATTTTGCAGGGTATTCCTCGCATTGCCGGCACCCGGGTGCACCACGAGCCCCGCGGGCTTGTTGATCACCAGAAGCTCGGCATCGGCAAAGGTCACCTCCAGCCGCATCGCGTCGGCGGTGACTTTCCCCACCGCCGCGAGGCGCGCCTGGATGCGCACGATCTCCTCGCCATGCACGAGGTCGCGCGTGCGGGGCAGCCGCCCGTCCACCGTAACCGCACCGGCGCGGATCCACCCCTGCAGGCGCGCGCGGCTATACTGCGGCAGCACCCTGGCGAGCGCCGCATCGAGGCGCAGTCCCGCAAGTCCGGCCGGCAGCGCAAGCTCATGGGCGCGGAACTCCGCGCCGTCCTCGGCGGTCCCAGCCCCGGTCGGGGGATTCGCTATACTTCCGCGGCTTGGTGGAACAGAAATCAATGAAGGGCTCTCTTTGACCTCATCATGCAGGAGCTGGCGAGCCTGGCTTGCGGCAGGCATGGCACTCACCATGCTGTCCGGCTGCAGCATGTGGCGCCATCGACACGACGACAAGTTCGCAAAGCAGGGGCCGGATGGTCTGTACAAGATCGCCCATCAGCAACTCGTCTCCTACGATTTCAAGAGCGCCATCAAGACCTACGAAGCGCTCACCGCCCGCTTCCCGTTCACGGATCAGGCGCGCCAGGGGCGCCTCGATCTGATCTATGTGTACTACAAGGAGGGAGAGCGCGAGTCCGCGCTCGACGCCGCCGACCAGTTCACGCGCGAGAACCCCACTCACCCGCGGGTCGACTATGCATGGTACGTGAAGGGTCTCGTGGATTTCGAGCATCCGCCGAACATCATGGAGCGCGCCTTTCACGCCGATTTGAGCCAGCGCTCACCCAGCAATGCGCGCAAGTCCTTCGACGCGTTCCGTACCGTGGTCGAGCAGTATCCGAAGAGCATCTACGCCTTCGATGCGCGCGAGCGCATGATCTTCCTGCGCAACCGCCTCGCCGACTATGACGTGGCGGTCGCGCGCTACTACATGCGCCGCGGCGCCTACGTCGCCGCAGCCCAGCGCGCGCGCCAGACCTTCGAGCAGTACGACGGCGCGCCCGCGGTGCGTACTGCGCTGCAGATCCTGATCGACGCGGACGATCGCCTGGGCCTGCAACCGCTTGCAGAGCAGGACCGGCAGGTCTATGCGCTCAACTTCCCGCAAGGCGAGCAGCCACCCGCGGAAGGCAAGACGAAGAGACCCTGGTGGCGGCCGTGGTGAGGGCTAGCGTCGATAGCCGTTCGTGATCGGGTAGCGCCAATCGCGTCCGAACGCGCGGCGGCTGACGCGCACCCCGGGAGGAGCCTGGCGGCGCTTGTACTCATTGCGCTTCACGAGGTCGAGCACGCGGCCGACGGTTGCACGGTCAAAGCCGCGCGCCTCGATCTCATCGACCGATAGATCCTCCTCGATGAACGCCTCGAGTATGGGATCAAGAATTTCGTAGGGCGGCAGCGTGTCCGAGTCCTTTTGATCCGCGCGCAGCTCCGCGGAGGGCGCCCGCTCGATCACGCGCTGCGGGATGACGCGTCCCACTCCATTGCGATAGGCCGCCAGGCGATAGACGAGCAGCTTGCTGCAGTCCTTGATGGGCGCGAAGCCGCCGGCCATGTCGCCATAGAGCGTCGCATAACCCACGGCCATTTCGCTTTTGTTGCCGGTCGTCAGCAGCATCTTGCCGGTCTTGTTGGAGATGCCCATGAGGATCAGCATGCGGCAGCGCGACTGAATGTTCTCCTCGGCCGAATCGGCGCTCTTGCCGGCGAACTCATCCCGCAAGGCAGCGAGCGTCGCCGCAAACATACCCTCGATCGAAATGACGCTGCTGGCGACGCCGAGCGTGCGCGCCTCCTCCGCCGCATCCTCCACACTCATGGACGAGGTGTAGCGCGAGGGCATCATGACCGCATGCACGCGCTCGGCGCCGATGGCGTCCACCGCGATGGCGAGCGTGAGCGCCGAGTCGATGCCGCCGGAGAGCCCCATGACGACGCCGGGAAAGTCATGCTTCATGACATAGTCGCGCACGCCCAGGACGAGCGCGCGATACACGCTCTCCTCATCGGAAAGCTCGGCGGCGACGGTGGAGGGTTGCGGTGTCGCGCGGCCGTGCGCATCGCGCGTGAATTCCACCAGATGAGTGCCCTCGACAAAGGCCGGCGCGCGCGCCACCAGCACGCCGTGCGCATCCATGCTGAATGAGTTGCCGTCGAAGACGAGTTCGTCCTGGCCGCCGACGCGGTTGACGTAGGCAACCGGCAGATGCACCTCCTGCACGTGCGCGCGCACCACCGCTTCGCGCTCGCGCTGCTTGTGGATCTCATAGGGGGATGCGTTGCTCACCAGCAGCAGCTCCGCCCCCGCCGAGCGCGTCATTTGGGCCGCCTCGGGACCCCAGATGTCCTCGCAGACCAATAACCCGACGCGAAATCCCTTGACGTCGACCACTGTCGGCTGCGCGCCCGGACGAAAGTAGCGTTTCTCGTCGAAGACCTTGTAGTTCGGCAGCTCGCTCTTTCTGTGATTGGCCGCGAGCACGCCACCGGTGATGAGCGCCGCGGAGTTGTAGATGTCGCGGCCGCTGTACTCGGGATAGCCCACGATCACCGATGCCGTGCCGATCTCGTAGCGCAGCCGTTCGAGCGCAGCCTCGATCTGGCGGCGAAAACCGCGATGGAACAGCAGGTCCTCGGGCGGATAGCCCGAGAGCGCAAGCTCGGGGAACACGACGAGATCCGCGCCAAGCTCGCTGTGTGCGTGCCGCGCGGTGCCGGCGATGCGCGCGGTGTTGCCCTGCACGTCACCGACCAGCAGATCGATCTGTGCGAGCGCAACCTTCAAGGAGCTCCCCACGGCGCTAGCGGCGCCTTGCGCGCCGGGCGCGGCGCGGCGCCTTCTTGGACGCCCGCGGATTTTTTAGTGCAGCGCTTTTCCTGGCGGGAGTTTTCCTGGCGCTACTTTTTTTGGCGCCACTTTTCTTGGCGACTCTTTTGACGGGACGCGGCCGCGCGCCGGGTGGGCGCCGCGCACCCCGCCCTGCCTGCAGGAGCTCGCGCATCGTCTCGCCCATGAGCGCGGGCGATTTCACGGTGCGCACTCCCGCAGCCTCGAGCGCCTGATACTTCTCCGCCGCCGTGCCCTTGCCGCCGGCGACGATGGCGCCCGCATGGCCCATGCGCTTGCCGGCAGGCGCGGTGACCCCGGCAATGTAGGCGACCACGGGCTTGGTCACGAAATGGCGAATATAGGCCGCGGCCGCTTCCTCGTCGGTGCCGCCGATCTCGCCCACGAGGATGATCCCGAGCGTATCCGGGTCGCGCTCAAAGAGCTCCAGCACGTCAATGAAACCCATGCCGCGCACCGGATCGCCGCCGATGCCGACGCAGGTGCTCTGCCCGAGCCCCGCGTTCGTCGTCTGAAACACCGCCTCGTAGGTGAGCGTGCCGGAGCGCGACACGATGCCGACCGCGCCCTTCTTGTGGATGAAGCCGGGCATGATGCCGAGCTTGCACTCCTCGGGCGTGATGACGCCGGGACAATTGGGACCCACGAGCCGCGTCGTCGACTGCGCGAGCGCCGCTTTGACGCGCACCATGTCATTCACCGGCACGCCTTCGGTGATGCAGACGACGAGTTCGAGTGCCGCATCCGCGGCTTCCAGGATCGCATCGGCCGCGAACGCCGCGGGCACGTAGATCATTGTGGCCGTCGCCTGGGTCGCGCGCACCGCCTCGCCCACGGTGTCAAACACCGGCTGGCCCAAGTGGCGCTCGCCGCCGCGCCCCGGCGTCACGCCGCCGACCAGCTGCGTGCCGTAGGCGAGCGCCTGCTCGGAATGAAAAGTACCCTGGCGCCCAGTGAAGCCCTGGCAGATCACGCGCGTATTGCGATTCACGAGGATGCTCATGGCACGGCCTTCTTGGCGAGCGCGATGACTTTGCGCGCCGCATCGGTCAGGTCGACCGCCGGCGTGATCGCAAGGCCGCTCGCTGCGAGAATCGTGCGCGCCTGCGCGGCATTCGTGCCCTCCAGGCGCACGACCACCGGCAGCTTCACGCCCACCGCCTTGACGGCCTGCACGACTCCTTCGGCGATGATGTCGCAGCGTACGATGCCGCCAAAGATGTTGATGAGCACCGCCCGCACCTTGGGGTTGGAAAATATGATTTCAAAGGCGACCGCCACGCGCTCGGCGGTCGCGCCGCCGCCGACGTCGAGAAAATTGGCAGGCCGTCCGCCGTGCAGCTGGATGAGATCCATCGTCGCCATGGCAAGCCCCGCGCCGTTCACCATGCAGGCGATGTCGCCATCGAGCGAAACGTAGTTGAGCTCATGCTCGCTCGCGCGCCGCTCGAGCGGATCCTCCTGGTTCGCATCGCGCAGCGCCGCAAGATCCGCATGACGAAAGAGCGCGTTGGCGTCGATATTGATCTTGGCATCGAGCGCGACGAGCGCGCCCGCGCGCGTGAGGATGAGCGGATTGATCTCAAGCAAGCTTAAGTCGTTTTCGATGTACAGCCGGTAGAGCGCCATCGCAAGCGACTGGAAGTCGCTCAGCTGCTTGCCGGAGAGCTTTAGGGCAAAGGCGAGTTCGCGGCACTGGTAGGGCTGCAGGCCCGCAGCCGGATGCACGTTCACGGCGAGGATCTTCTCGGGCGTCTGCTGCGCAACCTCCTCGATATCCATGCCGCCCGCGCTCGATGCGATCACGGCGATGCGACCGCGCTCGCGGTTGAGCGTCAGCGACAGGTAGATTTCACGCTCGATGTCCGAGCCTGCCTCCACGTACACGCGCTCAACCGGCAGCCCGGTGCTGCCGGTCTGCTGCGTCACGAGATTGCGCCCCAGCATGCGCTCGGCGGCGCCGCGCAGCGCCGACAGATTGCGCACCAGTTGCACCCCGCCCGCCTTGCCGCGGCCGCCCGCGTGCACCTGCGCCTTGACGACCCACAGCGAGCCGCCGAGGTTTTGCGCGACCGCCACGGCCTCTTGCGCGTTGGCCGCGACGCTCCCTTGCGGCACGGCGACGCCGTAGCGGCGCAACAGATCCTTCGCCTGATACTCGTGCAGATTCATCGCGGGATTCGCCTCAAGCGCGCAAAGAGGCGGTATTCTCGCGAAAACCCTGGACAGTGGCCAGCGCGCGAAGGTGCTAAAGTCGCCGCCGTCGCTCGCGCACCAAGGCATCACTCGCTCACGCCGCCCATGCCGGCCCAATCCGCGTCAGCCCAGCTCGCCCGGCGCGATCTCGCCTGGCGCGTGATCGGCCTCGTCAATCTCTACCGGCTGCTCCTGCCGCCGGTGCTGGTCACGATGCAGTGGCTCGCCGGGCAGGAGACGCTCCTCACGGGCCGTCCCGGAACCTTCCTGTCGGCCTGCATCGCCTACTTCTCGGCGGGTGTGCTGCTGGTGGTCGCACGGCGCCTCTCGTGGCCGAACCTGCGCGGTGTTGCGCTCCTCAATACCGGCGTCGATGCAGCCGGAATATCGCTCATTCTCTATGCCAGCGGCGGCGTTGCGAGCGGCCTTGCGATTCTGCTCGTGCTGCCGGTGGGCGCGATGGCGGTGCTCGCCGAGCATCGCGATGCCTTCCTCATCGCCGCCATGGCGACGCTCGGCATTCTCGTGCAGCAGATGTTCGTCTATGTCGCAGGAGTTGCGCCGGCGGGCGACTTCACCACCGGCGGCGTCATCGGCGTGGTGCTGTTTGCCATCGCATTGTCCGCCTGGCCGATCGCCAATCGCCTGCGCGAGAGCGAAGCTCTGGTGCGCCGCCAGGAGATCGATCTTGCGAATCTAGCGCAGCTCTCGCAGTACATCGTGCAGCACTTGCGCGAAAGCATCCTCGTGGTTGACACCGAGGATCGCGTGCGGCTCATCAATGAATCCGCCGCGCAGATGCTCGGTGATCGCAGCGCCTATCCGGGCGCCTTGTTGGGCGAGGCATCACCCCGGCTCTTCTACTTGCTTGCGACCTGGCGCCAGGGAGGCGCGGCCGGCGCTGATTCGCCCCCGACGTTCGCCGCCGCCGACGGCGCGCGTGTCATCCAGCCGCACTTTGCGCCGCTCGGCGACTCGGCGCCCGCACCTATTCTGGTGTTCCTCGAGGACACGAGCCTCATCGCGGCGAAAGTTCAGCAATCCAAGCTCGCGGCGCTCGGCCGCCTGAGCGCGAGCATCGCCCATGAGATCAGAAATCCCGTGGGCGCCATGAGCCACGCCGGACAGCTCCTGGCGGAGTCCGCGAACCTTGCGGGCGAGGATAAGCGCCTGACGGAAATCATCTGCTCGAATGCCGCGCGCGTGAGCGACATCATCAATAATGTGCTGCGCCTGTCGCGCCGCGAGGAAGCGCGTCTGGAGCGCTTGTCGCTCGGGGACTGGATCGCGGATTTCCGCGATGAGTTCTGCGCGACCATGCAATGTGCGCCGGAACGCTTTACGATTTCAGGCCCCGAAGCGCCAATCGAGGTGCGCGTGGATTCGAGTCAGCTGCACCAGGTGCTATGGAATCTGTGCGACAACGTCCTCAAGCACGCGCCGGCCGCCGCGCCGATTGAAGTGCGCTACGGCCGCATCAGCGCAGGCTTGCGCCCGTATCTCGAGATCGCCGACCGCGGTCCCGGGGTGCCGGCGGAACTCATCGAGCGGATCTTCGAGCCGTTCTTCTCGAGCGCCCACGGCGGTACCGGGCTTGGCCTGTTCCTCGCCCGGGAGCTTGCGCAGACCAACGGCGCAACCCTCCTGTATGAACCCAGAGCCGGCGGCGGCAGTGTCTTTCGCATGGTGTTCGCCGATCCGCTGCGCTGGTCCCACACACGATGAAGCCGCGAGTTCTGATCGTCGACGATGAGCCCGATCTGCTGGAACTCGTCGGTCTCACCCTGGGCCGCATGCAGGTGGAAACCCAGAGCGCGCCCGACATCGCAACCGCACGCAGGCTCCTGCAGACCGAGAGCTTCGATCTGTGTCTCACCGATATGCGCCTGCCCGACGGCAACGGCCTGGATCTCGTCGCCTGGATCCAGGAGAACCACACGGCAGTGCCGGTCGCCGTCATCAGCGCGCACGGCAACATCGAGTCCGCGGTGCGCGCGTTGAAGCTTGGCGCCTTCGATTTCGTCTCCAAGCCCCTCGACCTCGGAGTCCTGCGCAAGCTCGTCGGCAGCGCACTCAAATTGCGGCCGGGCGCCGACGGCGCAACGACGCTCACCATGCAGGGACCGCGCCTGATCGGCCGCTCGGCTGCCATGCAGCAGCTGCGCGAGATGATCGCGCGTGTCGCACGCAGCCAGGCGCCCGTGCACATCTTCGGTGAGTCGGGCACCGGCAAGGAACTGGTGGCGCAGCTCATCCACGAAAGCGGCGCGCGGCGCGAGGGGCGCTTCGTGCCCGTGAACTGCGGAGCGATCCCCACGGAGCTCATGGAGAGCGAGCTCTTTGGGCACAAGCGCGGCAGCTTCACGGGGGCCGTCGCCGACAAGAAGGGTCTCATCCAAAGCGCCGAAGGCGGTACGCTCTTTCTCGATGAGATCGCGGACCTGCCGCTGCACATGCAGGTGAAGCTTCTAAGGGTGGTGCAGGAGAAGGCCGTGCGCGCGGTCGGCGAGGCGCGCGAGGAGCCCGTCGATGTGCGCATCCTCTCCGCAACCCATAAGAACCTCGTGGACCTCGTCGCCGAAGGACGCTTCCGCGAGGATCTCTTCTATCGCATCAACGTGATCGAGCTGCGCGTGCCGGCGCTGCGCGAGCGGCGCGAGGACATCCCGGATCTCGCCGAGGTGATCTTGCGGCGCCTGTCACGGCGCATGAACACCGAGGCGCCCGAAGTGGACAAACCGGCGCTGGAAGCACTGCAGAGCTACGCCTTCCCCGGCAATGTGCGCGAGCTGGAAAACATCCTGGAGCGCGCGCTGACGCTGTGCACCGGGGATGTGATCACGGCGGAGCACGTGCGCGTGCGCAGCGATGCACGCACGGGGACTGACAGCGCGCCCATCGCCGCCGCCTCCGGCGGCGCGCTCGGGACGCAGCTCGAAGATATCGAACGCGAGGCCATCGTGAAGGCTCTGGAGAAGACGCGTTACAACAAAACTGCCGCGGCCAAGCTTTTGGGGATGAGCTTCCGGGCGCTGCGATATCGCGTCAAGAAGCTCGGGATCGAGTAAGGGCGAGTGACAATCTGCGTCACATTGTGACCCGGGCTCTTGAGGGGCTCGTCAGCTAGTGACGCGTGCGGCGCGGACGCAGTCGGGCCTCCGATTAAATAATTCGTTTAGAATCATGGTAGTAGATCCTATTTTCGGACTGGCATGACGGTTGCATTGCTATACGCCACGGCAGGCATAGCCGCCGAAGATTTCGATTCGATTCTTTAATGTCACTTAGGAGCTTTTAATGAAGTCGTTACAAAAGGGTTTCACCCTCATCGAGTTGATGATCGTGATCGCGATCATCGGCATCTTGGCCGCAATCGCAATTCCGGCCTATCAGAACTACACCATCCGCTCGCAGGTCACGGAAGGTTTGAGTTTGGCGGACGGCTGGAAAACGGCCATCAGCGAATTCTACGACCAGAACGGCACGTTCCCGACAGGCGCTTCAGCCACCGGTAGCGCCGTCGACATCGCGGAAAGTGCGGTCACCGGCAAGTATGTAAGTGCGATAACGATCGCCGCTCCTGGGCAGATCCAGATCGCTTACAACGGTGTGCAGGCCAACAAGAAACTCAATGGCTTGTTCCTGAGTCTCTCGCCTGGTCTTGATGCCAACAATGACATCGTTTGGGTTTGCGGTACGGCGGCATCGCCCGCGCTGACGGTGGCTGCGCCGGCCACTACGACCACCATCCCGAACCAGTACCTGCCTTCGGCCTGTCATCCGTAATACCCATCTGGGTACGGGCCTTCCAAGGTCCAGCAAAGCCCCTCCCGCGAGGGGCTTTGTCTTTTGGGAAACCAATCACGCAGGGATGCGGGCGGCTTGTGCCACTATGTTGCGGATTTGACAATTGCCTCAATCGTCGGCTTGAGTAGACTGGGGTCCTCCGAACCGGGGTCGCTTGCCATAAGTTCATGAATGATAACGCTTCTCTAGCAGCGCTCGGGCCACGCTCCGGGCTCGGCGGTCTTCCACAGCGCCTCGTTCAGGACGGGGTCGTGGAAGAGGCTGCCATGCTCGAAGCGCTCAACACGGCGCGGGAACGCAAGACGAGTGTCGTCACGCAGCTCGTGACGAGCGGCGCGGCCAACGCCCGGGATATCGCGATCGCGGCCTCCACCGAGTTCGGGGTGCCGCTCTTTGATCTCGATGCGCTGTCGGTGGATATCGAAACCGTACGCCTGGTGAGCGACAAGCTCCTCGCCAAGCACCGCGTGCTGCCGCTGTTCAAGCGCGGCAAGCGCATGTTCCTTGCAGTCGCCGATCCCACGAGCACGCATGCGGTTGATGAGATCAAGTTTCAGACGGGCCTCGGCGTCGACGCCGTCATCGTCGAGGACGACAAGCTCCAGAAGGCGGTCGACAAGGCGATCGAGCAGGCCGAGGCGGAGATCACGACCTTCACGGAGGAGGACGGCATAGACCTTGAGAATCTCGAGGTCAGCGGCGGTGATGATGAGCTTGAGAAGATCAGCCGCGACGACGTCGAAGACGCGCCTATCGTACGCTTCATCAACAAGCTCATGCTGGACGCCATCCGTCGCGGCGCCTCTGACATCCACTTTGAGCCGTACGAGAAGCTCTACCGCGTGCGCTTCCGCATGGACGGCGTGCTGAAGGAAATAGCGCAGCCACCGGTGCAGTTGGCCGGCAAGCTGTCGGCACGTCTTAAGGTCATGTCGCGCCTGGACATCGCCGAGCGCCGCGTGCCTCAGGACGGGCGCATCAAGATGCGCCTGTCAAAGAGCCGCGCCATCGATTTTCGCGTCAGCACCTGTCCGACGCTCTTCGGCGAGAAGATCGTGCTGCGTATTCTGGATCCCGCGCAGGCGGCGATGGGCATCGAGTCGCTCGGCTACGAGCCGTTTCAACGCGAGCTGTACACCAAATTTCTCGCCAAGCCCCAGGGCATGATCCTCGTGACCGGGCCCACCGGCAGCGGCAAGACGGTGTCGCTCTACACGGGCCTGCACATCCTCAACCGCGAAGACACCAATATCTCCACGGCCGAGGATCCGTCGGAAATCAATCTCCCCGGGGTCAATCAGGTCAATGTCAATCCGAAGGTCGGACTTACGTTCGCCTCGGCGATGCGCGCTTTTCTGCGCCAGGATCCGGATGTCATCATGGTAGGTGAGGTGCGCGATCTGGAGACCGCGGAGATCGCCATCAAGGCTGCGCAGACCGGACACCTGGTGCTCTCGACGCTGCACACCAATGATGCGCCGCAGACGCTCACGCGACTCATTGACATGGGCGTCAAACCGTACGCCATCGCGACCTCGGTCAGTCTCATCATTGCGCAGCGCCTGGCGCGGCGCCTGTGCTCGCACTGCAAACAGCCGCTCGAGATTCCGAAAGAGGCGCTGCTGAAAGAGGGCTTCCAGGAAGAGGACGTCGCGGCCGGCTTGCGCATCTACGTTCCCAGAGGCTGCAGTTCGTGCACCGACGGCTACAAGGGGCGCGTGGGCATTTATCAGGTGTTGCCCGTCACGGAGTCCATCTCACGCATCATTCTCGCAGGCGGCAGCGCCGTGGATATTGGCAAGCAAGCCGCAGCAGAAGGCGTTTGGGATCTGCGCCGCTCGGGCCTGGAGAAGATCAAAGCCGGCCTTACCAGCATCCAGGAAATCAACAGCGTCACCGTTGAGTGAGGCAGGAAGAAGCACATGGCACAGGCAGCAACCGAAAGCGTCAAAACCATCAAGCGCGACTTTCCGTTTCGCTGGGAAGGTCGCGACAAGAAGGGCAAGCGCCTTAAGGGCCGGAGCCTCGCGCCGGATGAGGCGGCGGTGCGCGCTGACCTGCGCCGCCAGGGCATCGCACCATCGAGGATCCGCAAGCAGTCGAATGCGCTGAAGAAAGGCGGGCGCGTGAACGCCATGGACATTGCCGTGTTCAGCCGGCAGCTTGCCACGATGCTGGGTGCAGGCATTCCTCTGGTGCAGGGCTTCGAGATCGTCGGCGCGGGCCACGAGAAGCCCGCCATGCAGAAGCTCATTCTCGACATCAAATCAGACATCGAAGGCGGCACGTCATTGCACGAATCGCTCGCCAAGCATCCGCTTTATTTTGACGATCTTTACATCAATCTTGTGGAAGCTGGCGAGCAGGCGGGCGCGCTCGAGGGCCTGCTTGATAAGATCGCAAGCTACAAGGAGAAGACCGAAGCGCTCAAAAAGAAGGTGAAGAAGGCGCTCTTCTACCCCGCCGCCGTCCTTGCGGTTGCGGTCGTGGTCACGGTCATCCTCCTCATCTTCGTGATCCCGCAATTCGAGGCCCTCTTCAAAGGCTTCGGCGCTGATCTTCCCGCCTTCACGCAGATGGTCATCAATCTGTCGCGCTTTGTGCAGGCCGAGGGCATCTACATCGCTGCGGTGATCGCCGCCATCGTGTGGACCTTCTTCTACTTCAAGAAGCGCTCCAAGCGCATGCGTGAGTTTCTCGATCGCGCGGCGCTCAAGATGCCCGTCATCGGCCCGATTCTCAACAAGGCCGCCATCGCCCGTTTCGCACGCACTCTTTCGACCATGTTCGCCGCCGGCGTGCCGCTCGTCGAGGCGCTCGAATCCGTCGCCGGCGCGACCGGCAACATCGTCTATGAGAATGCCGTCATGCGCATGCGCGACGAGGTGGCGACCGGCCAGCGCCTGCAGCGCGCCATGGAGACGACCGAGCTCTTCCCTAACATGGTGGTGCAGATGATCGCGGTGGGCGAGGAATCAGGTTCGCTCGATACGATGGCGGCCAAGGTCGCGACCTTCTACGAGGCTGAAGTGGACAACGCCGTGGATGCCATGTCGAGCCTCCTCGAGCCACTCATCATGGTGATCCTGGGAGTGCTCGTCGGCGGGCTCGTCATCGCGATGTACCTGCCCATCTTCAAGCTGGGTTCCGTCGTCTAAGACAGTGCATTGAGCCTGATCGACGTTTTCGCCGCGCAGCCTGCGCTCTTCATCGGCGCCTGCGCGCTGGTGGGACTGCTGGTCGGCAGCTTCTTGAACGTCGTCATCCATCGCCTGCCCGTGATGCTCGAGCGGCAGTGGCGTCTCGAATGCGCGCGGCTCGCGCCAGGCTCGGAAGCGGGAGCAGCCGAGGAGCGCTTCAACCTCGTGGTGCCACGCTCGGCCTGCCCTGCCTGCCGGGCTCCAATCACGGCGTGGCAGAATATCCCCATTCTGAGCTACCTTGCGTTGCGGGGCCGCTGTGCCGCCTGCCGCGCGCCCATCAGCGTGCGCTATCCGCTCGTCGAAGCGCTCACTGGAGTCTTGTCGGCGGCGGTCGCGTGGCGATTTGGCTTTGGCGCGCCAGCAGGCGCGGCTCTGGTGCTTACCTGGTTCCTGATTGCGCTCACTTTCATTGACCTTGACACGCAGTATCTGCCGGACAATTTGACTCTGCCGCTCTTGTGGCTGGGCCTGCTCGTGAGCCTTACGGGCACGGCCGGGACACAAGCTTCGATCCCGGTCGACCTGCGTTCAAGTGTCTTGGGCGCAGCGGTGGGGTATCTTTGCTTGTGGAGCGTCTATCAGCTTTTTCGTCTCGCGACCGGCAAGGAAGGCATGGGCTACGGGGATTTTAAACTCCTGGGTGCCTTGGGCGCGTGGCTCGGCTGGCAGCTCATCCTGCCCATCGTGCTCGTCGCGGCGGCGTGCGGTGCGCTGGTCGGCGCGCTGGTGCTCGCGATCCAGGGCCGCACGCGTGCAACGCCGCTCGCATTCGGGCCGTATCTCGCCGCATCCGGATGGCTCATGCTCCTCTGCGGGCATGAAATCGTCGCGCGCTATCTTGGGCTCTTCGCGGGTCGCCCGTGAAAGGCAAGGTCTATCGGGTCGGGCTCACGGGCGGGGTTGCGAGCGGCAAATCGACGGTCTCGAAGATCTTCCGCGGGCTGGGTGTTCCCATCATCGACACCGATGAACTGGCACGCGATGTCGTTGAGCCCGGACAGCCGCCGCTCGAGCGCCTGGTCGAGCGCTTCGGCCCATCGATCCTGACTCCGGACGGGCACCTGGACCGCCCGGCGCTGCGCACTATCGTGTTCTCGGATCCCAAGGCGCGCGCGGACCTGGAGGCCCTCATACATCCTGCGATCGGCGCCGAGGTTGAGAGCCGCTCCTCGGTGAGTGGCGGTCCCTACCAGATCCTGGTGATCCCGCTGCTCGTCGAGAAGAATCTGGGATCGCAGCTTGATCGGGTGCTCCTGGTCGACTGCGAGGAGGACTTGCAGATACGCCGGCTGCGCGCGCGCGACGGCTCGACGCTCGAGCAGGCGCGCGCCATCCTCGCCGCGCAGGCCTCGCGGCAGGCGCGCCTTGAGGTGGCGCACGATGTGATCACGAATGACGGCGCATTGGGCGCGCTGCAGGCCCAGGTGAACGCGCTGCACGCGCGCTATCTGAAGAGCGCGGCAGGCGCGCCCGCCTGATCCCGGGCACCCAGACGACGTGACGGCGTTTACGGATGACATGCGCGTCAAGCAAAATGGAGCATGAGCAAAGCCGCCGCAACCGCGCCAGCCAGTGAGATCCTGATCTTCGAGCAGCCCCTGCACGAGCGGATGCGCACTTTCCTGCGGCTCGACTTCCTCTACAACCAGGCGCTCTATCACAACGAGATGGCGAGCCAATGGGGCAGCCGCGCCGCCGTGTCCTGCCTCATCGACATCCTGGCGATCGCCACACGCGGCGATGTGCGCTCGGATGTGCTGAAGGAGCTCGAGCGGCAACTCACCGCGCTCAACGAATTCCAGTCGAAGCCGGGCGTCGACTCCGGCCGGCTGCGCGCCGTGATGTCGAATCTGTTGCGTCTGCGCGCGGAGCTGATGAGCGCGGGCTCCACCTTCTTGCAGCCGATCCGCGACTCCGAATTCCTGAGCGCCATCAAGCACCGCAGCGCCATACCGGGCGGCACGTGTGAATTCGATCTGCCGGACTTCTATTACTGGCTCTCCCAGGAGGCCGACGCGCGCGTGCGCACCTTCAATGAGTGGCTGGGACACTT
>Ga0302325_10007008_pt1 | contig 25153 bp, 26 predicted proteins | sample Palsa_T0_2_FD_201948 | JGI IMG/M metagenome (GOLD analysis project Ga0302325, IMG submission 201948) | Peat permafrost microbial communities from Stordalen Mire near Abisko, Sweden - Palsa_T0_2 | ecosystem: Environmental > Terrestrial > Soil > Palsa > Peat permafrost | place: Sweden: Abisko... | reverse complement strand
AGCCGTCAAGCAGCCGATCACAGCAACGGCGGTCATGGCGAAAGGGGCCTGCAGGAACAGGGCGTTCGATCGGGCGATCATATATACGCCGGCTGCAACCATCGTGGCCGCATGGATCAGCGCGCTTACAGGCGTGGGGCCTTCCATTGCGTCCGGAAGCCATATGTAGAGCGGAATCTGCGCGGACTTACCCGTGGCGCCGGCGAGCAATAATAGCGCTGCTGCCGTCAGCAAGCCGTGCCCGCCCGTTTCCACAGGCATCGCGGTGGCTCCGCGAAAGACGGGCGCAAAATCCAGGGTCCCGAATTGCCGGAACAAGATGAACATTCCGAGAAGAAAGCCAAAGTCGCCCACGCGATTTACCCAAAAGGCCTTGTTGCCGGCGTCGGTGGCAGTTTTCCTCAAGAACCAGAAACCGATGAGCAGGTAACTCGACAGACCGACGCCTTCCCAGCCCACAAATAGCAGGGCATAGTTCGCGGCCAAGACGAGCGTCAGCATGAAGAACATGAACAGATTCAGATAGGCAAAGAATCGGCGGTAGCCGTCGTCGTCGGCCATGTAGCCCGTGGAATACAAATGAATGAGCCAGCCCACGCCGGTCACGACGAAAAGCATCACCATCGTGAGTTGGTCCACTTGCAGCGCGTAGTCTACGCGAAGCCCGCCCGCCTCGATCCACGTGAACGACGAATGCACCCACGGAATTTGCGCGGGGGCCAGAGAAAAAAAACGACAAGCCGGTTGCACCCAGAGCCACGGCGCTGGTCGTTGCGCGGCTCCAGGCACGGCCGAGAATGCCGTTTGCGCCTGCGCCAAGCAATGGCAGCAGCGGGATGATCCAAAGATGCGTGAGAACAAACATACGCGATGGCTACAGTTTTAACAGGTTGACGCGCTCGACGTTGAGCGATTGGCGGCTGCGAGCGACGACAATCACAATGGCGAGTCCCACTGCGGCTTCAGCGGCCGCTACGACGATTACAAAAAAAACGAAAACCTGGCCTTGCAGCTGCCCCAGCGAGCGGCCGAAGGCTACGAACGCCAGGTTAACCGCGTTCAACATCAACTCAATGGACATAAAAATGGTGATAATGTTGCGCTTGAACAGAACGCCTGCAATGCCTAGGCCGAACAGAACGGCGCTAAGCGTCACATAATAGGAAATCGGAACCACCTTCGTCACTCCTCCCAAACGTCTGCTTCTGCGCCGGTCATGACTATCCATCTCCTTTGGCTAGAACCAGCGCTCCCAAAATGGCGATCAAAATCAGAATGGACGTCAGTTCGAAAGGGAACATGTAACTGCGGAAGAGAAGCATGGACAACTCCCGCGTTGCCTGTTCGGCCGTGGGCTGCGCCACCATGGCTGCAGACGCCCGAGCCACACGATAGGCAAGCACAACCAACAGGATGGCGGCAAGGGGAATGCCCGCATAATGCGCCATGCGGCTGAAATCAGTTCTTTCCTCGGCACCGGCATTGAGCAACATGATGACGAAGACAAACAACACCATAATCGCCCCGGCGTAAACGATGATCTGAACTGCGGCAACGAATTCGGCGTCGAGCAGTAAGTAAAGCCCGGCAAGCGCAACCATTACCACGATAAGCGAGAGCGCGCTGTGGATGGGATGGCGCTGCAAAATGAGGTTCATCGCGCCGGCCACGGCCATCGCCGCAAGAACCAGAAAGACCAATATTGGGGGGCTCACTTTCGAATCACCATGGCAAAGCTTGTCAAAATGACGTTCGCAAGCGAAAGAGGGAACAGGAATTTCCAGCCAATGGCCATCAGCTGGTCATAGCGGAAGCGCGGCAGGGTCCAGCGGACCCACACGTATACGAATAACATAATAAATACCTTAAGCAAAAGCCAGAAAGGACCTTGCACGATGTCGATCATACCGGGGAGCACGAAAGCCGCGCTCAGGGCACATAAGAGCAACCCCAGCAGGGGCAGATAAATCTTGCCCCAAAGCGTTTGATAGCGCAGGCCGTGAATCACCAGGGCGATCCCCGCGATAGCGAACGAAGCCGTTGGCAAGTAGTGAGTCCAGGCGAAGGCCGATGTTTGGGGAAATGGGGAGAGCCAGCCGCCGAAAAAAAGAATGATGGCCAGGAAGGCAACCGTAACCATGCTGGCGTATTCGGCGAGGAAGAACATTGCGAATTTGAAGCTGGAATACTCCGTATGAAATCCGGCCACCAACTCGGTTTCGGCTTCGGCGAGATCAAAGGGCAACCGGTTGGTCTCCGCAATGGCGGCGACAAAATAACAAAATAATCCCAGGATCTGGGGCAAGATTGGACTTAATAGATTCCACTTCGGCAGGAAACCCCAGGTATATCCGCTTTGCGCCTGGATAATTTCGGTCAAGTTGAATGTGCCGGCGAGCAGCAGCACGCCAACCACAGACAGGGTGAGAGATAGTTCATAGCTGACCATCTGCGCGGAGCTGCGCAAACCGCCTAGGAGCGAATATTTGCTATTGGACGACCAGCCAGCCAGCGCTACCCCATACACGCCAATGGATGTGAGCGCAAAGATGACCAATAATCCGGCATTGGCGTTGGCAACCACCAATAGCGTGGACTGTCCCAATATGCGGATCGTGCCGGGCCCGAAGGGAATCAAGGCGATGGCGGAAAGGGCCAGCGTCATGGTCAGGAAAGGAGCGAGAAAAAATACGAACCGATCCGCCCCGGAAGGAGTCGTATCCTCCTTCATAAGGAATTTCACGGCGTCGGCGAGCGGCTGCAGCAGGCCATGAGGCCCCACACGATAGGGGCCCACGCGCCGCTGGATATGCGCGGCCACCTTGCGTTCAAACCAAACGAGATAGGCAAGGGAAGTGAGCAAGAGGAAGAGCAATACAGCGATCTTCACCAAGGAAACGATAATGAGCGCATGTTGCGCAAAGAGGTCGCTCACGGACGCATTTCCACTTCGCGTAGGGATCGGATCATCCGGCAATAGGGCGTCAGGCTGCCGCTGGTGAACAGGGTATCACCCGCAGAGAAAACCGTTCCTTGGCGGATGGCATGTTCGCTGCCGCCGCCGGGATTGACGGCTGGACGACTCGCCTCGGCGCCCCCCGCGAGCAGGTTCTGCCAGGAAACCCCATATCCCTGGACGTTCTGGCGGATCTCGTTGAATGCCGCTTCGGGCGTGCGCAGAAGGATTGGCTGTCCTATTCCGCGGGCACCCAATTGGTGAGACAGAATCCGCAAGATATCGAAGTCCGACCGCGGCCCCGCAAAATCGCTCCCCTTGCGCACTATCTGAATCTCGCCCGTACAGTTCGTCACCGTGCCGTTTTTTTCATACGCGCATAGCACGGGCAAAACGATATCGGCAAGGCGGGCGGTCTCCGTCAGAAACATGTCCTGCACCACCAGTAGTTCGAGACCCCCGAGTCGATCCGAGGAAGAAAAACCGTGTGACTTCGCCGGATTTGCGCCCACCACATAGAGCGCTTTCATATTCCCCGCCGCCGCTGACTCTAGCATTTCGGGGCCGGAGAAACCCGGTCTTTCCGGGAGATTCGCTCCCCAGAGCCGGCCGAATGCCGAACGTGCCCGTTCATCTCCGACCGAAGCATAACCGGGTAAGCGATCCGGCAGCAGGCCCATGTCGGCAGCCCCGCGCGAGTTCGCCGCATCGCCGAGAGCCACAAATCGGGTAAGTTTGCCTTCGGTGGCGCGCGACGCTGCAAATGCGGCCAGGTCGCTCATCGCCGGGCCTTGGAGCGTCGCCCCGAACAGCACAACGAGATCATTTTCAGTGGAGAGCGCGCCCCGCAGATCCTGAATTTCTTGGGCTATGCCAGCAGGGTTGACACTCGGTTCCGGCGCGCGAAAAAGGGTCGCAAGGGACGCGGCTTCTTCTCCGGCAGCGACTTGAAGGTATAGCCTTGCTTTTCGCCTCAAGCCGGGCTCTCGAGAATCAACGATGTACAGCCGCGACCCGTGGTGGCGAATTGCGGCTCGGATTTGCCACGCGACCAGGGGATTCTGTTCGGTAACGTCATTTCCGATGAGCAAAAATGCCGGCGCCGTCTGCAGTGCGGCCATTGTTGGAAAGAGGTCGCAGGGAGTGCCGGGAGCGGGCGCGGAGGCGCTGGCGGCGCCCGAAAGTGCGGTAAATAGTCCGGCATAGTCGGCGGTACGGTGATGGTCGAGGTGATTCGTGCCAATGGCAGCGCGGGCGATGCGCCCGAGCAGATAGTTCTCTTCATTCGTCGTATGGTTGGAACCGTAGAAACCGATGGCATCCGCGCCGTTTTGCGAGCGCACCGCGGCCAGTCGGGAGGCCACTTCCTGCAGCGCGTCTTCCCAGGTAGCCGGCTGCAATTTTCCGTCACGCCGAATCAGGGGTTCGCGCAGTCTTTCGGGATGCCGCGTAAAATCGAAGGCAAAACGGCCCTTGACACAAAGGAAGTCGCTATTGAAGCCGGAGAGGTCGCGATTATTGGCGCGCAGGATTTCGTGATTACGTACGCTTAGCGTGGTTTTGCAGCCATTCGAGCAGTGGGCGCACGTCGTGGAGACATATTCCATTTCCCAAGGGCGGGTTTGGTAGCGGTAGGTTCCGCTGGTGAGTGCGCCCACCGGACAAATGTCAATGCACATGCCGCATTCTTCGCAGTCCAGATGATCTTCGCGGTTCGGAATAATGACGGATTGTGCCCCGCGCTGCCCCACGCCGAGCGCTTTGACGTCCATGCCCTCGTCGCAAACCCGCACGCAGCGGAAGCAAAGGATACAACGCGGCGCATCGTAATAAACGAGGTTGGACCACTTCACCTCCGGCACATGCAGCTTTTCTTCCACAAAGCGGCTGCGGTCCGCACCATACCGAAAAGTCATATCCTGCAATTCGCATTCGCCGCCCTTGTCGCAAACCGGGCAGTCCAACGGATGATTGGTCAGCAGAAATTCCAGCATGGCCTTTCGCGCCTCATGCACCTGAGGGGTGTCGGTTTGCACGACCATGTTATTCGCCGCCACCAGCGTGCAAGCGGTCTGCAACTTGGGGGCTTTCTCCACTTCCACCAGGCACATGCGGCAAGCGGCTTGCAGCGCCAGGCCCTGGTAGTAGCAGAACGATGGGACGGAAATTCCCGCAAGCCTGGCCGCTTCGATTACCAGCGTCCCCGGAGGAACGGTCAGTTCGCGTCCGTCGAGTGTGAACTTGATTTCAGTCATAACCGCCATATCCGATCACGTGAGGCGTCTATCGTGAGGTCACCAAGTCGGCAGCGGGGCGATAAGGGCATTTCCCTGCCAGATGTTCCTCAAACTCATGAGCCCATTTCTTGACGATGCTGATCGTCGGCAGCGCTGCGGCATCACCCAGCGGACAAAAAGTCTTCCCCAACATGTTTTTCGCCAACTCTCCGATCAGTGGAATATCTCCATCTGATCCGCTTCCGGAGTGAAAACGATCCAGAATCTTGCTCAACCATTCTGTGCCCTCGCGGCAGGGGATGCACCAACCACAGGATTCATGGGCATAGAAGTGCATGATGCGTCGCGCCAGGTCCACCATGCAGGTCTCTTCGTCAATCACCACAACCCCTCCCGAACCCAGCATGGAACCGGCCTTGGCCAGAGAATCGAAGTCCATGGGCAGGTCGATCTCTTCCGCTTTGAGCAAGGGGCAGGAGCTGCCTCCAGGGATCACCGCCTTCAGCTTCTTGCCGCCAGTGATGCCCCCGGCGACATCCTCCAGCATACGTTTCAGATTGAAGCCCATCGGCAACTCATAAACTCCCGGACGATTGACGTGGCCCGAAATGCAGAACAGCCGGGTGCCGCCATTCTTAACCGAACCGAGGTTGGAGTACCATTCGCCTCCACGACGCAGGATGGATGGTACCGCCGAGAGCGTCTCGACGTTGTTGATGACCGTCGGCGAACCGTACAGTCCCACGACGGCGGGAAAGGGCGGGCGTATCCGCGGATACCCCCGTTTGCCTTCGAGAGATTCCATCAAGGCGGACTCTTCACCGCACTCATAAGCCCCCGCGCCGGTATGCGTAGCTAGATCAAAATCGAAGCCACTGCCCAGGATGTTTTTTCCCAGGTAGCCGCCCGCATAAGCCTCTTCAATGGCGGCATCAACAATATCCAGCACATAGCGGTATTCCCCGCGGATATAAATGTAGCCGTTGTGAGCGTTCACGGCGCGGCCGGCAATCGCAGTGCCTTCGATCAATTGGTGTGGGTCCATCTCCATCAACGGACGGTCCTTGCAAGTGCCGGGTTCGCTTTCGTCGGCGTTGCAGAGGACGTACACCGGTTTTGCGGTCTGTTTGGGTACGAAGCTCCACTTCATGCCCGTTGGGAAGCCTGCCCCGCCCCGGCCGCGCAAGTTCGATTTCTTGACCTCCTCGATCACTTGTTCGGCCGAGAGTTCCAAAGCGCGCTTTAAACCCTGATAGCCATCGTGCTGAAGATAGACGTCCAGCCGGTGCGACCCCGGCACTCCGAACAGACGGCTGATCACTGGGATTTCAGCGGGATGACGCTCATGTACGGCCCCGGTGATCGGCGCCGAAGGAGCAGGGGCAAATCCCTGATCCAGTTGGTCGAGGAGTTCGTTGGTTCGAGACGGCGTCAAATTCTCGTAAAAGTCGTAATTGACCTGTAGTGCGGGGGCGCCCGTACAGGCGCCGATACACTCGACTTCTTCGAGGGAAAACATCCGATCGGGAGTTACTTCCTTGTTGCCGATCTCCAGCTTTTTCTGCACGAACTCCCAAATCTGGCGGCTGCCGCGCAGCATGCAGGAAACATTCGTGCAGACCTGGACATGATATTTCCCCGCTGGGGCGCGCCGAATCATGGAATAGTAGGCCAGTGTCTCGGTGACCTGCAGCGTGTTAACGTCGAGACGTCGCGCAATTTCGGCAATGAGATCGTCGCTTACGTAGCCGAGGGCGTCCTGCGCATAGAGAGCCATGGGCACCAGGGCCGAACGCTTCACGGGATACCGTTGCAGGAGACTTTGAAACTTTCTTTCGACTTCCGGCGGCAGTTCCATCAGCGATCCACTTCCCCCAGCACGATGTCAATCGTTCCGATGCAGGCAACTAAGTCCGCAACCAAGCGGCCTTCGGCCAGCTTGGGTAGCGCTTGCAAGTTGACGAACGAAGGGGCGCGTACCTTCACGCGATAGGGATGGGGCGTGCCATCGCTGGCCACAAAAAATCCCAACTCCCCGCGAGGAGATTCAATGCGCTGGTAGACCTCGCCCGCGGGCGGCGCAAATCCCTCCGTGAAAATCTTGAAGTGGTAAATGAGCGCTTCCATTTCCGTCTTCATCTTCTCGCGATCGGGAGGCACGATGCCAGGCGCATCGGCCTTGATGGGACCTTCTGCGGGGGCCTTGGCCATGGCTTGGCGAACGATCTTGATGCTTTCGCGCATTTCCGCCACGCGCACCAGGTATCGCGCATAACAATCGGATTCCATCCGCGTAGGCACCGTGAACTCGAACTCTTCATAGCTGGAATAAGGGAAGAACTTACGCACGTCGTAGGCTACTCCGGCTGCCCGCAGCGTGGGCCCGGAAACGCCCAGAGCGACGGCGTCCCGGGGATCGAGGTAACCGATGCCCACGGTACGCGATTTCCATATGCGATTGGCGGTAAGCAATTCTTCATACTCTTCGATCCGGGAAGGGAAGATATCCATGAATCGATTTACTCTGTCCAGCCATCCCGGGGGAGGCTCCAGGGCCAGACCGCCGATACGGAAGTAGCTGGTCATCATGCGCTGGCCGGAAACCATCTCAAATATTTTAAGAATCTCTTCGCGCTCGCGAAAACAGTACAGCATAACCGAGGTTGCGCCCAAATCCATCGCATGCGTACCCACCCATACCAAATGCGAGGCCAGCCGCGTCAATTCGGTAAGCAACACGCGGATGTACTGCGCGCGCTTGGGAATCGTCAGCCCCAATAGCTTTTCAACCGCGAGGCAATAGCCCAGGTTATTGGAAAGAGGCGACAGGTAGTCCAGGCGATCGGTGAGCGTGATTGCCTGCGAGTATGTAAGAGCCTCACAGGATTTCTCGATTCCCGTGTGGAGGTAGCCAATTTCCGGCCGCGCTTTCACCACGGTTTCACCATCAAGCTCCAGAACGATTCTCAGAACCCCGTGCGTGGAGGGATGCTGAGGCCCCATATTCAGGACCATGGTTCGGCTGTTGCCAGTTGCGGTATGGACTGTCGTAGCCATCAGCGGAAGCCCTCGACCGGGTAGTCCTTACGCAACGGATGACCTTCCCAGTCCTCGGGCATCAGAATGCGTCGCAAATCGGGATGCCCGAGGAAGCGCACTCCAAAGAGGTCGAAGATTTCGCGCTCATGCCAATCGGCCGTAGGCCATATGGGGGTAACGGTTTCGATCTCTGGATCTCTTCCGGATGATACGCTGACCCGCAGATGCAGCGTATGGCGGTTGGGAATAGACACCAGATGGTAATTCAATTCAAAACGCGGCTCCATTGGGAACCGGTCCACCACAGAAATGTCGGAGAGGAAATCGAATTGCAACCCGGGCTCGCCTTGAAGGAATTCTGCCGTTTGCCGGAAGCGACTGGGCGTCAAAACCAGGGTCAGCTCCCCGCGGAAGCTTAGGGTTTCGGCGGCAGCCGTTGGATCCCAAGCTCGCAATCTCTGCAAAATCGGGTTGTTCCCAAGATCATCAGGTTCGATCACGAAGGGCGGTCCCCGCGTGCCGGTGGGCGGGTCCAGTCCAGCGCGCCTTTCTTCCAAAGGTAGATGTAGCCCGCCACCAGAATCGCCATGTAAAGCAGCATCTCCGTGAACCCGAACCAACGTAGTTCATGATACACATACGCCCAGGGATAGAGGAAGATCGCCTCCACATCAAAAAGGATGAAGATCATTGCGACCAGGTAAAACTTGACCGAAAAAGGCTCCCGGGCGTCTCCGGTTGGCGTGATGCCACACTCATAGGCTTGGCTCTTGATCCGGCTGGGCCGACGACGCCCGATCGCCGAGGATACCACCAGAAGGATGCCCGCCAGGCCCATGGCAATGAGGAGATGTATCAAGAAGGGCGCGTAGGATTGGGCCAGGTTTTCTGACATGGAGACGCAAGATATAATAACGACGGATTCCACGGCGGGTCAAATGAACTGCCAGCGGTCGAGCCAGTCCTGCCAGCACATTCTTGGCAGGTCGAGCGTTCCTAAATGAAGCTGGGCTTCAACTCGAATCTGCAGCTCCCCGACGCGGTCTACCATGTTCAGACCGAGGAACATGGCGCAGGGCACCCGTCCATTGATACCTTAGTGTTGCGGCAGGGGCAGGTCCTTTACCGCCATACCACTAGCTACCACGACCTGCTCGCGAACGGAAGGGCTGACCAGACAGCCCTGCTGGCGCGTGTGGAGCGACAGCATCGCGATATCTTGCATGCCCTTCAGGAGGGCTCGCTGCAATTGGACAATTTCGCACCGCAACTTGTCGAGGAGCAACCCCTGACCGTGGAGATAAAAGTTCACAATCTCCAGACTTCGCATTCAGAGGGACGAGCAGCGCTTGAGGTGGAAGTTTGCTCGCGTAGCGATGGTCGGCCTGTTGTTGGAGCCGAAATCGCGGCTGAAATTGAAGGCGGAGAGGGCCTGCCGCAAAAAATCATAGCCCAAACCAACGCGCGAGGGCGTGCCCGTTTACAATTTTCCCTGCCGGAGTCTTCGAACCTGGAGACGGCCGCCGTGGTCATCCATGCCCTCACACCGTATGGCCGAGGCCAGCTGCGATTTCGCCTCAAGCCCAAGACCAATGTTTGACTCAACGGGGAACCCATGAATGAAGCAATCTTCGTGGTAATCAATGGCGACAACAGGCAGGTTCCCGCCGGCATCAACGTGGCAGACTTGCTATTGCATTTGGGAATTGTAACCGGGCGCGTGGCGATCGAAAGAAATTCGGACATCCTCCCCCGTGCGCGGTGGGACAAGACGTCGGTATCGGAGGGCGATCGCTACGAAATCGTGCATCTGGTTGGCGGCGGTTAAGCCCGGTGGGTTTCTGACTTTCGATCGGCGCCGCGAGGAACGCAGCCCGGTCGGCGCGCGCAACCATTCATAGTCCTTCCAGCATATGGCCAAGTTTGGTGCGTTTAGTCCGCAGGTAGGTTCGTGAAGTCTTGGACACGCGCGGTTGGCATGCGATTCGTTCTACGACTGTGATGCCGTGCTGCGTGAGTTGCTTCACCTTGTCGGGATTATTGGAGAGCAGGCGCACGCGCCGCACCCCGAGCAGGCGCAATGCCTCCGCCGAAAACCGGTAATCTCGAGAGTCGGCGGCGAATCCGAGCTCTTCATTGGCTTCCACGGTATCCATTCCTTGGTCTTGTAACTGATAGGCACGCAGTTTGTTCATCAATCCGATTCCGCGGCCTTCCTGAGGCAAATAAACCAACAGCCCCGCGGGTGCCGCGGCAATCTTTCGGAGCGACAATTCAAGCTGCCCTCGGCAGTCGCAGCGCTCGGACAGAAAAACATCCCCCGTCAAGCACTGCGAATGCACGCGTACCAGAGGGGCGGTCCCCCCACGGATACGTCCATGACGCAGAATGACCGCGGTTTCGCCCGGCGAGCGGCCTTGTACGCCAAGGATGGTGAAAGGACCAAAACGAGTGGGGAGCGTTGCCTGAGCGACGATATGAATGGAGGATTGCGCGCGACGCCGTGTGCGCCGCCTAGGATTAGGTTTAGAAGTCATCGGAGACCATTTCAGTATAACAGGCCGAGGTATCTAGACTTTACATCCGATGAGTGATTGGCTAACGTAAGCCCAGCGCACTTACTCCGCGGGCGCACCCATGGATACGCTTTCTTCCGGCAAGGATCTTCTGTTTACGCTGCTGCTGAAGATCGTCGTGTCCGCATCCCTTGCTGCATTGCTGGTCCGCTCGGCGACGTTTCGCAAGGTCCTCTACACCGAGATCCGAAGTACGGACCTAAAAGTGAAATTGATGCTTTTTCTGACCCCGGCGTTCGCCGCCAGTGTGCTGTTGCGTCTGGTTGGTTATCCCTACCGCTTCGCTGATCTGATGTTGGAAGGCTCGTTTATCCTCGGCTTGCTCGGAGGACGAGTAGTTGGGCCGATGGGTGGTTTCATCGTCAGCCTTCCTGCATTTTTCCACCATGAATGGCTTGCCGCCCCCATGGCGGCGTTTGCGGGTTTGCTAGGCGGGTTGATCAGGCAGATCATGCCGAATAAGGAAGGGATCTGGGACTTCGGTCCATTTACGTTCCTCAATTTTCCTCGTTGGCTTCGCCGTCCCGCGCGCTGGGCCAGACCTCCGTGGGAAGTTTTGCCGCTCGCCGCTTGCGTTGCTCTGGAACTGGTGCGGCTGACGATCGGTCACACCGTTCACCGGCCATGGCTTTTCTTTATCAATGCGCAGAATTGGTGGTCCACGGGGCTGCTATTGCTTGCCACGGTGATGACCGTATCGGTGCCCATCAAGATCTGGAACAACACGCGCATCCAAATGAACCTGGAGCGGCATCAGCAGTTGTTGCTGAAGGCGCGCATGGACGCGTTGTCCAGCCAGATCAACCCGCATTTTCTGTTCAACACGCTGAACACCGTCTCTTCACTGATTCGTTACGATCCCGATCGCGCTCGCATCGTCCTGCTCAAGCTCAGCAGCATTCTTCGCCGCCTTCTGCGAAAACACGAGACATTTGTCTCTCTCCGGGAGGAGCTAGGTTTTGTGGACGATTACCTCGACATCGAGGTTGCCCGTTTCGGGCGCGACAACCTTCAGATTTTCAAACAGGTGGACAGCCAGACACTTGACGCCTTCGTCCCCAGCATGCTCCTTCAGCCCATCGTTGAAAACTCCATCAAGCACGGATTGGCGGCCAAACTCGACGGCGGTCAGATCACCATCCGCACATCTTCAGTCGACGGCCGCCTGGTGATCGAAGTGGAAGATAACGGCATAGGCATTCCGGAGAAGCGCATGGCCCAGGTCTACGTAGACGGCATTGGAATCAGCAATGTCCACGAGCGCCTGCGGGTGCTCTATGGCGCGGACTTCCGAATGGACATTTTCAGTCAGGAAGGCTCTGGGACGCGGATTCGGATTGAGGTGCCCGAACTGGTATCCGAACTGCCGATCGCGACCTGAGTGTAAGGATGATCCGAAATCGACCACGCGGCAGGACGCACAAAGATTCTACTATTGTCCGTTGTTCCCGCCGCGTGAAGCCTCTTCTCCATCCTTGTAAACGTATTTGATCATCTGCTTGTAGATGAGCAGATTGGGACTACCGAAGCGCGTAAGCTTGATGCAATCCCGGTCGTACCACTCGACCGTGCCGTGCAACTCTTCGCCATTGGTGAGCACTACCGTCATCGGCGTCCGCCCTTGCATCTGCTTGACCCAATAGAAATTCTCCGCGTGGGTCATATCGGGTGGAGCAGGTTTCTTGTGAGGCTGCGGTCCATGGGATCGTGAGGCCGGCGGCTCTTTTACCTCGGTCAGGGAAGGGCGGAATAATTTGCGATTAACCATCACAACTCCTTCTGAAGGTTTCCTGTAGATACGACGCTAAACCCTTACGGCAGGTTGCGGCGATTGCCAACCAAAAATCAATTTTATCGGTCGAGTTGCGGCTCGGCCAGAGACAAAACCACCGCGTCTAGACCCAATTGCCTGTTAATATTGCGCCGCAGTCGGCCCTCCAATTCATCCAGGGCTTGCACCGCCCGCGGAACCCAGGAGGGATCCAACCGATCACTTAAGGCCGCCAGTTCTTTTCCGAGAATCGGATTGCGTAGCACCGGATCCCTGCAACCGGCGGAAAGCTCTAGCAGGTCGGTAAGCAAACTATAGAACAGTTCGAGAATAGTTTCAAACGGGACTTTTTGCCCCTTCGCGAGCCTCTCGGTCTGGGCGAACAGTTCCGCGGGAGAAGATGCGTCCATTGCTGCATCGAGCGCCTTCAAGACCGAACGCCGCAACTCGACTGCTTCCGCAACATCGGTTGCCAGCGCCACTCCCGCCCGGCCCTCCGCAAGCTGCGCGGCCAGTTTGCGTTGTGGGACCGATAGTTCCGTTCTCCTATGGAGAATTTGCTCCACCTCAGCGGGCGCCAGTGGGACGAAGTAGAATTGCAGGCACCGTGAACGGATCGTCGGCAGCAGCGCGTGCGAATTGGTCGCCAGGAGGATCAGCGTAGCCGTTTCCGGCGGCTCTTCCAGTATCTTCAAGAAGATATTGGAGTGATCCCGACGCATGGTCTCCGCTCCGTCCAGAATGAACACGCGCCGCCGCCCTTCGGGCTTGAAATATGCCGCGCGCTGAACGGCCCGCAATTGGCCCACGTGCAGCACGGGGCGCGCTACGGGGTTCTTTAGTCTGATCGGATCGGGCACCACGGCCCAGACATCCGGATGCGGCCCAAGGAGCAACGGAGTGCGTTCAACCGCCGCTGCATCGGCGCTCTCACCGCGTTCCGCGAGGCCCCGCTCGATCAGCGGGGCAGTGTCGGTGAGTTGGCCGATTCGCTGGCAGTTGCTGCATTCGCCGCAAAAATCGTCTCGCAGCCTTTCACAATTGGCTGCCTGCGCAAACATTCGAGCCAGCGTAAATTTCCCGACGCCGTGCGGGCCGGCGAACAACATCGCGTGCGGCACCCGTTCCGAGGCCAGCATGCCCCGTAGAGCCGAGACCACCCGTGCATTGCCTAAAAATTCGGAAAAGGGCATGAATTGTTTTAGCTTCTACGTCGGCTGCGGTTGTATCAAGATCAGCGACTCAACGGCTGCCAGCACGTCACTGTGGATTTCCTGCGTTGTTCTCGGTACGTCCTTCAAAGGATCGACACATTCGACTGTAACCCAGTGGGGTTGCTTTGCCAGCAGGTCGTACACAGCTGACGTTTGCTCCAGGTGCTGCAGGTCGGCCTCCTGTAAATCGTGTTGCAGCGCCGTATATTTCCGTGCCGCCTTCCGCCCCACCCGCTCCCTGGCTTCACTTGCGGGAAGCCGCAGGTAGATCGCCAGATCCTCCTCTGGCAGTCCGTAAATGCCATATTCCAAATGCTTTAGCCATGCCGAGAACGCGATTCGCCGTTCCATCGGGACGCGTGCGGTCTGGTGCGCGAGATTGGAGGCCACATACCGGTCGGAGACGATTGTGTTGCCTGCTGCAAGCGCCGCTTCTAATTCCGCCTTGGCCTCGAATCGGTCCCCGGCATAGAGCAGGGCTGAGAAATGCGCGTCGATTGTATCCAGGGGCCCGAAATCCCCGTTTAGAAAACTTGCGATCAGCCGTCCAAAGGTCGACTCATAACGCGGGAAGCAAAAAGGGACGCACGCTACGCCCCTCGCTCGCAATGCCAAGCCGAGCAACTCGGATTGGGTGTGTTTGCCCGCTCCATCTACACCCTCAATGGCAATGAGTTTTCCGCGCGAGGCCATTCTCCGTCTAGTCTATCTCGACTTTGGGGATGCGGCAATTATGGAGCGACCTAACTCTGTTAGAATTCCCGCCATGAGCGCTGGCACGGATACTGTCGCTGCAAGGCTTGCGGAGATCCGCATGCGCATGGAAAGAGCCGCGAGCCGCGCAGGCCGCCGGCCAGAAGAGATCACTTTGGTCGGCATTTCCAAGACATTTTCTGCAGAGTCGATCGGTGAGGCCTTCGCGGCCGGCGTGCGTCATTTTGGAGAAAGCCGCGTACAGGAATGGGAGCTTAAGGCGCCACGTGTCGCGGATTTGACTGCGACATGGCATCTTGTTGGCCACCTTCAACGCAACAAGGCCGCGCGTGCCACCCTGCTTTTTCACAGGGTTGACTCGCTTGACAGTCTTCCCTTGGGGGAGAAGCTTGACCGCGCCGCGGCAGGGCGCTCCCAGCCCTTGTCCGTTCTCCTGGAAGTGCAGCTCGATCCGGCAATCACAAAATCGGGTTGCGATCCCGAGGAACTCGGGCGGCTGGCCGAGGGCGTTCTCTTGATGCCGAATCTCGATTTGCAAGGCCTGATGACGGTTCCTCCCGCGGCGCAGGATCCAGAGCAAGCGCGTCCCGCGTTTCGGCGCTTGCGGGAACTTCGCGATGAACTATCTGCCCGCATCGGACGTCCCCTGATGGAGCTTTCCATGGGCATGTCCGACGATTTTGAGGTCGCCATTGAAGAGGGGGCCACGCAGATTCGTCTGGGAAGGGCTCTTTTCGGAGAGCGCCCCAAGATTCGATGATCCCCCCAAGGTTCGATGATCGAAGTCGCGAGAGCGCCCGCGGAGTCAGCTTTCTTGTGCGCGTGCAGCCGCGGGCAAGCCGCAGTGAAATCGCCGGCGAATTGCAAGCATCGCTGCGAATCCGGGTGGTAGCCCCGGGCAACGGAAGGGCGCGCTGACGAGGATTTACGCCGCCTGCTTGCCGCCCGTTTGAAAGTGCCGGTTGGCGCTGCTAAGATCGCCAAAGGCGAACGTAGCCGCACAAAGCGCGTCGAAATATTGGGCGTTAGGGCGGAGCAGATTCACGAAATGACACGCCTGTCTATCGCGTCTGCCGCGTGATTCCGCCGAGAGCCCAAAACGTGCCGCACATCAAAGCGATTCAGGCCGAACTAGCCTCTGCCGGGCTTGATGGTTGGCTCTTCTGCGACTTCCACCACCGCGATCCCATTGCCGCGCGTGTACTCGGTCTGGAGGGTGGCCTCGGCACGCGCCGATGGTTTTACCTCATTCCCCGAAACGGTGCTCCGCGAAAACTGGTCCATCGCATAGAAGCGGGAATGTTGGATGCTCTCCCCGGGAAGAAGTCTGTTTATGCCAGCTTCGAGGAGTTGCAAAAGAACCTTGCACGTCTTCTCGGCTCAGCCCGCAAAGTCGCAATGCAATACTCCCCGCGCAACGCCATTCCTTACGTTTCATTGGTCGACGCCGGAACGATAGAGATGGTTCGCGCCCTGGGCTGCAAGGTAGTGAGTTCCGCGGACCTGGTGCAGAAATTCGAGGCCTGCTGGAGCGCCGGGCAGTACCAGTCCCATCTTGCCGCCGGGCGTGTCATTGATCAAGTAACACAAGAGGCCTTTGCTCTGGCGGCGTCGAAGGTGCGCGCAAAATCTTCTTTGAACGAATATGAGCTGCAACAATGGATGCTCCAGCAGTTCCGCGCGAGGGGAATCGTTACCGGCGACCCCCCGATTGTCGCTGTGGGCGCTCATAGCGGCAATCCGCATTACGAGCCCCTCCCCAACAAATGCGCGCCAATTCGCGAAGGCGACTTGTTGTTACTCGACGTCTGGGGCAAACTTGGGAGTGTGGACAGCGTTTATTATGACATCACCTGGGTGGGGTACCTGGGCTCCCGTGTGCCCTTGAAATACGCGAGGATTTTCGCGATCGTTCGGGAAGCGCGCGATCGTGCCGTGGCCTTTGTCCAGAAATCGGTTGCCGGCGGCCGCGCCATCCAGGGTTGGCAGGTCGACCGGGCCGCGCGCGACGTAATTCGCAAGGCCGGTTACGCGAAATATTTCGTCCATCGCACGGGCCACAATATCGGTCAACAGGTGCACGGCAATGGCGCCAATATGGATGGCTGGGAGACTCATGACGTGCGCCGTGTCATCCCGCGGACTTGTTTCTCAATCGAGCCGGGAATTTATTTATCGAATTTCGGGATACGCAGCGAAGTGAACGTTTTCGTGGATGCCGGCGCGGCTCGAGTTACCGGCCCCATGCAGACGGCGATCTTGCCCTTGCTGGCCTAAGCCTATGACCATCGCCGACGCAGAACAGACAAAGGGAAGTCCCCTGCTGGCGATCGTCGTGGGAATCGCCGGTTGGCTTGTGCCCGGGCTAGGTCATGTGTTTCTCCGTAAGTGGGGAAAGGCTCTGGCATATTTTGTCGCTGTCTCCATGCTGGCCTTGGTTGGCCTGATGTCCCACGGGAACGTCTTCTCCTATGGAGGAGATGCCCTGGACCGGCTTGGGTTCCTTGCCGATGTCGGCTCCGGCGTCTACTACTTTACCTCGCATATTCTTTTCCCTGCGGGGCCGGACGTTTCTCGCGCCGCGGGCGATTATGGCACCCGGTTGATCGCCACAGCCGGGGTGCTCAATCTCTTGTGCGTCCTGGAGGGCGTCCATATCGCTCTGGGGAATGCCAGAGAAAGGCAAGCGGCGTGATCTTCAACCATTTCCAGATGATGGTCATTTTTGCCCTGGCGGTCTCCATCGCCTTTGCGTTTCTTTCCAAACACACCATGGCCGAGCGCTTGCGCTATTGCGTTTGGGCATTTCTGGCTTTTCTGGTGGTCGCCATCGGAATCGGCTGGCTGATGTATCCCTTTTCGCATTAGGTCAATAGAGGTCGCATTAGGTCAATAGAGGTTGCGGTCCCTACAGGTCCTTTCCCGGTAGTGGGGCAGTTTGAGTTTGGGATGCGCCTGGAATATTGGGTGGCTGGGTACTCTCTTAAAATATCGCACCAAATCGTCATTCCGAGGAGCCCGGCGACGAGGAATCTCTCCGGTCCGTTCACAGTGCGGACAAACTGACCCACTACCCTTTCCCTCGTTTGCCTCCTCATGCGGTTTGACGGCTTTTTGTACGGCATGCTATGTTCGCTTGTTTTGAGCCGAGGTAGCTCAGTTGGTAGAGCAGACGATTCGTAATCGTCAGGTCGGAGGTTCAAGTCCTCTCCTCGGCTCCAATCCTTCTTGGGTCCAGCCCGGACACATTGACTCGCATGTTATAATTATCTCGTTGTAAAAGTGGGTCCTTCCTGCCGGCCAGTCTCTAACCCGAAAATGAACTCGTCATTCGCCATGCCGCAATTTCGAATGGATCGCCTTTCCGAACGAAGTGAGGAATCCGTCAGTAGATCTCTCTTCCTCAGGAAGCGCGAAAAGAGCACCCACTAGAATCAATCACTTGCACGCTCTTTGTTCCTCTTTTGCGCCATCGGATAGAATAACCCCTACGCTTTCAATGGGTTCGAGCCTCTTGAGTAAAAATACCGGGGGTGGGGGGGTAAAAGTGGGCGCTGACCAGCACCGCGTATAACTTGACGCGGATGTGGCGGACCCGCAAGCCGCGCCGCATTCATCGCTTCATCGCAGAATTCCGGAGTCGCCAAAATATGCTCCAATGTAAAGCCCAAAATCAAAGGAGTGACGAATCTTCGCACAGACTCTACTGCTCCAATGGGGAAAGCCGGCTGGCGCTGTCCGCTTTCTGGCCTTTTGAACAGGTAGCCTTCTCATCGTCGCGTCCCTAACCTATAACCTTCGCTCGACGAGAGGTGTTTCTCCAAAGGGGGAAATCTGTGGCCAGGGCAAGGCGCCCCACGAGTTCAGACGGGAAGAAGACGGAGCGTAGAAAGAGCCAGCGTTTTCACGTTGCAATTCCCCTGGAGGCTAGTTGGTGCGGATCCGATGGCAAGGCAGAGAAGGCCGATGCCATTGCCAGGCAGGTCAACATCAACGGCGGTCTCCTGGAGATGTCCAGCTATCCTGAAGTCGGCACCAGAATTACTTTGACGAACTTTCTTTCCGCTGTCACGGCGGAGGCTCGCGTACTGGCCACGCCCTCTTCGCGGGAGGGAGTTTCGCAAGGCATTATCATAGAACTCGTTGTGCCCAGTGAGGATTTTTGGGGTGTCGGCCTGCGGGCCAAGAAGGCCGTTTTTGAACTCCATCATCTCGAGAAGTCCCTTGTGGCTGAGGGTATTGATCTTCGCCTCTTGGGAGAGTTCCGCGAGGCGGTGGGACTTATCCGCATCACGGCTTCGGTCGTTCAACGGCTGAGAGAAAGGCAACTTCAGGGAGCCGAGGACGAAGACGTGCATTCTTTGGCCACAATGGATCGCATTCGCCGGGCCACCAATCTTTGTCGCGAACTTGTCGCCGACCTGGATTCCGGCAAGGTAAATACCCGCACGAAAGGTCTGGAGGAACTGCGCAAGTCTCTCGATCAGGCTTGCGAACGCCTGAGGCAGAAGAGGCCTGTATAAGTTCGACGAACCCCATCCAACTTCATGTCGGTATTAATTGAGCGTCTCTCGGAAATCGGCTGGGTTCCTTTCTTGCTCCTTTTTTCTTCGCATGGTTTGCGCTGCGCTTGTCGCCGGTCCGGATGAATGATATGCACATGGGGAAGGAGCAAGGTACAATTGCTGCCTGCTACACAAAATCCAAGGAGGTTCGTGCGCACATGATCCGAAAAGCTTCTGCAGTTTGGAACGGCTCACTCAAGGAGGGGAAGGGGACGATCTCTACCGAGAGTGGAGTTCTTTCGAAAACGTCATATTCTTTTGCCAAGCGCTTTGAGAACGAACCCGGCACAAATCCCGAAGAATTGATTGCCGCCGCGCACGCGAGCTGTTTCACCATGGCGCTTTCCGCGCAGCTCGGGAATGCGGGAATTACCCCGGAAAGCCTGGAGACCACGGCTGCGGTGACCCTCGAAAAACTCGAGAGTGGGTTTGCAGTCACAAAAATCCATCTGGATGTCACAGCACGTATTCCAGGCGTCGACAGGGCTGCCTTTGATAAGGCCGCGGACGCCGCCAAGACCGGCTGTCCGATTTCCAAATTGCTTAAGGCCGAAATTACCATGACCGCACGGCTGGCGGGTGATCGCGCCACCAGCGCCTGAATTCGACGGGCGCCCTTTCGGGAGCGCTAAAGCGGCGGAGGCGGTTGTCTATTTGCGCTCCAACACGACGGCTTATATCTTCGTAGGCTACCGCGAATCGCGGGTCCGTGGGCAACGAGGCAATCGCCGCAACCCTTGGTGTAATGGCTTCGCTTGCTTGTGCTAATTCGCGACGGCTACTAGGCTAGATTACGGGAGAGCGCGGGACGTTTGCACGGTGGCGATGGCTGGCTGTTCCGCAAAGGAACTTGAATGGAAGGAAAGGACTTCGTGCGGGCGGCTCGGAAACAACGCCCTAGTAAATTACTTCGCGTCGGCGCATGTTCCCGAACATGCCTAGATTAGCGATAACCAGCGACGCACGGTACTCATTCCCTCTTTGCACGGGGCCGAGGGTCAAACGCCGGTATTCGAAAGCAAGACCGCAGCAGGAGCCGTTGTAGCTCACCTGGCCCACCTCGTTTTGCACGAGCCTCTGGCGAATGTCATATCCGGCGCTGAGTGCGCCGTTCCATCCCCGGCGATTCAAGTCCCCGTAGCTGATGGTCGCGCGAATCTGATCCGAGGGCGGTTGCAGTATCGGCGTGGCGTTTACGGCATAGCTGGCCACGCTGAATTTGAAGTCGTCTCGAGCTTTCAGACTGAACAGCAATTCTCGTGTCGTGAACTCATGCCGCAAGGGGTCGTAGTCGGTGCGGAATTCTGCGTCGTACGAGCCTCCGGGCGAGAATTTAATGTCGCTGACGATGGGTGAGAAGCGCCGGGGCTCATCGGCGAAGGCAAACGGAGTCAGCGAATCGAGTGCCTGGAAGACATTACGCTGGCCGGGCACCAGAGCCCCTCCGAAAGTGGGATCGAAATAATACTTTTGCACCACTTTCCAGGAAACCAACTCGTCGGATTGCTTGGTGCCCACCCGGTGGAACAATCTTTGCGTGATCGAGTACTCCACTTCATTGGTGTCCGTGAGCGTGTCATTCTCGTCGAAGCGCAAAAAATCCCCAAAGTTGTTGACCCCCGTTACGTAACTGTAGACGACCGCTGGTTCAATGGTGTGCTTCCACTTGGAAGCCTCCGTGCCCCAGGTGCGCTCGAACGACGCGGGGCGGATATCGATCCCGACTTCTTCTGTGTCTCGGAAGATCGCTTCATCCGCGACATTTCCATTCGCCTGCTGGGCGCCATATCGCATGCTGCGAAATGTGAAAGTCGGTGTGACATGGAGCCAGGGGCCCATGTCGATCGGAAGGGTAACGCTGGGGGCGATCATGCTTCGCTGTACCATCGCCGGAGTTTTGATCACCGTGTCGCTGCGCGAAGCGGCGTCCGCCAAAACGTCGAAGCCAAAATATATGGGCAACTGTTTCCAGGGTTCTTGGTCCACGGATTGAAAGCGCATCTCGGGGGCCTGGCGGATGACCACCGCGGTCTGCGGCTGTGCCGTCAGAAAATTCTTGTAGTCGTTCGCGGCGAAATTGATGCTGTAACTGCCAAAATTGTTGGTCACAAACGCGCTGCTGGTGACTTCGGAATTGACCGCTTCGTTGAATGTGGGAGCGAACTCCAGACGAAAAATATAGGACGTCAGGTTGTTCAAATCGGCTACGGCGCGCCAGCCGTCGGGAAGCAGCGCGCTGAATTTCACCCCCAGAGAGCTGCCCCCTTCATGCAGGCGGTCCTCCAACCCATCGTAATCGGCCGTCAGACTGATATTGTCCGAAGGTCGCATGCGCACCTGTGCGTTTTCGCTCCAGCCGCGCAGGGAGAGCAATTGCGCGCCGGCGGTTGCGTCGGCCCAATCGGTCGGCGCCCAATAATAGGAGTCGCCTAGCATGAACCCTTTCACCTTGCTGTTGCCTATTTCGGGCATGAGAAAACCCGACTGGCGGACCCTTCGGCCGGCAGGCGCCGTGGTATAAGGGAAATAGAAAAGCGGAACCCGGAAAATGCGGAAGTTTGCATTGACGAACGCGACCCTTTGATCCACGTGGAGAGTGGCCTCGCTTGCGGAAAAGGTCCATGTGGGATGCTGAGGCTCGCACACGGTCAGCCAGGCCTTGTGCATGCGGTACGTGTTTTCGTTCAAGCGTTCCACCAGGTCGGCTCGAAAGGTTAGCGGATTGGGGGTTATGAGGATGGCCGGGTTGGGCCGTCGGACGATGTGCTCGGTTCCGCTAACATGCTCGAACGTGCCTTGGCCCGTGCGCAGATTGAGCTCCGCCCGGTCGGCGTGCAGGTCCAGGGTGTCTTGTACGAAATGGACATGGTCGCGCGCCACCGCCTGGTCGGTGGAGGAATCGTACTGGACGTGGTCTGCTTGCAGGACCATGTCCTTGTAGCGAATGTCGACATCGCCATCCGCGAAAAAAACTTGGCCTTCGCGGTGCTGCTGCTTGGCTTCGAGTTGAGCCATGCCTTGCCCCGTGGCCAGTTGGGTCTGCGCCAGCAAAACGTCCACACCCCATGTGCAAAGGTATGTGGCAGTGAGCAGGAATATCGCCATACGACAGCGGGAGAAGCAGGGAACCATATTGATTGGGCAGCGCGCGTGCTGACCGCAGAACTCCGCAAGTAAGTCTGGTAGAGTAGCACCGCTCTTTGGACCTGACAACGCGGTGGTCAAGCTGGCCCCAATCCGCTTATGAATTCCAATCCGCGATCATCTCCCCAGGTGGAGGCGCCGGACACCCAGGCGCGATCGGCTGGGCTAAAAAGCGCCGTCCAATCGTTTTGGAACGCCCACCCGTGCGGCGCGAAATTTGCCGGCAAGCCCGTGGGATCGCGCGATTTTTTTCTGGAGGTCGAGAAACATCGCTACGCTTTGGAACCACACATTAAGGAGATGGCCGGGTTCGACCGGACCGGGGGAAAGCGCGTGCTGGAAATCGGATGTGGTTTGGGAACGGATGCCGCCCAGTTTGCCGGAGCGGGGGCCGCGTATGTGGGAATGGACCTTTCTTCGGCCAGCATTGGTTTGGCCAGCAGAAATCTCCAGCTGCGAAATCTGCCGGCACAATGGCTGGTTTCCGACGCGGAATCCTTGCCATTTCCCGACGACACATTTGATTGCGTATATTCCAACGGCGTGCTGCATCATACTCCGGACCTTCCACTGGCGGTCGCGGAGATCTATCGGGTCCTGCGTCCCGGAGGTCGCGCCACGGTGATGATGTATCACAAATCGTCGATCAACTACTATTTCGGCATTTTGTTTTTGCGCCGGCTGGGAGCGTTACTGCTTGCCAGTGACTTCGGCACGCGCGTGGCCCAACGCCTCTCCGGAGACAGTATCGAGCACTTGCGCGAGCACGCCCGGAGCCTACGAAGCTTGGGCTGGGCGTATCTGCGCGGTCAGGCGTGGCTCAACAATAATACCGACGGCGTAGGCAATCCTCTCTCCCGCGCGCTGACGCGGCGCGAGGTGACCCGTCTTTTTGCTAAATTTTCCGTGGTTCGCACGGCCGTCAGATTCCTCCATGCGGAATGGATTCCCTTGGGAAACAGAATTCTGACCGGCAAGCTGGGGCAAGCGCTCGGCCTGCGCTTCGGATGGCATCTGTATGTAGTGGCCGACAAGTAGCCAGGGACGCAGCTAGGGATTGCCGATTGGGGTGTGATGAATCCTGGGATGAAATTGAGTTTTACGGGTGCCGATACCAGCCGCTGGGTACTGGGGCTTACCCGCGCAACCATTCTTTTCCTGTTTCTTTTTGTACTGGCCCAGCCGCTCTCGATTGCTGGCGCGGAAATAGCGTTTGCAGCCATGGGTTTGTGCTGGGTCGCGCGGCTGGCCATGGTGCGCCGTGGAATGCTGCAAAGCTCGCCCCTGGACGGATTCATCCTGGTTTTTTGGTCTCTCTGCGGCCTTTCCGCCGCTCTCGCGCCGTTGCCCGCATCCAGTTGGGAGGGCATGCGTAAAATCGCCTTGATCTTTCTGGTCTTGGTTGTCGCCCACAACGTTCCCCATCCCAAGCGCACGCGGCAACTCCTGGCAGTCCTTTTTCTGGCGGGGTTGGTAAGCGTCGGCTATTCCGCCTTGCAATATGCTGGTGGGGTAGGAGTGCGTGTGGTTGCATGCGATCCCGATGGCCCGGCGTATCAAGTCGGGATCAGAGCAGGCGATGTAATACTCAATGCCGGCGGTCGCGGATTGCGCAGCCCGGAAACATTTCTGGCCGTGCTGCGAGACACGCCGCCTAGCAACGGTTTGCGGCTGACTGTGGTGCAGGATGCCCTTTCTTCCGAGCTCATCCTGCCCAAGGACGCTGTTCGCATGGTCCTTCCATCGCGCGCTGCGTCTCAATCTCCGACTCTGGAGACCGTTGGGATGACGCTAGCCGTCGCCAGGCCGCCCCGAGCGCGCGGGTTTTACAGTCACTTCATCACCTATTCCGACGAGATGCAGATGCTCATGGCCGTTGCCTTTGGCTTTTGGCTAAGCTTCCGGCGCCAGCCCCGATTTCCCGCATTTTGGTTTGCCATCCTGGCGCTGACTTTCGGGCTGACGCTTGGCGCTACTCTGTCGCGCTCGGCTTGGCTGGCCGGAACGCTGGGGCTGCTCGTGCAGCTGTGGTTCTACACTCGCCGCACCTCAATCAGGCTTCTGCTGCCGGTTGTCCTGGTGTTTGCCCTATTGGGGACGAACGCTGCCGTGCGCCATTGGCGAGGGGTTGGTCTGATTGATTCTCACGATCCAAGCACCGAGTACCGCTTACTCATGTGGCGCGACGGCTTGCAACTCATCCATCAATATCCATGGTTTGGTGTGGGACAAAACACGATTCGCGATGACTGGCCTCGCTTCAATTTCGCCGCTTACCGGCTGCAAGGTGTGCGGTCCCACTTTCATTCCACGCCGGTGCAGTTTGCCGTTGAGATGGGCCTTCCGGTCTTGCTTGCCTGGATCGCGTTTATGGCCGCCTATTGGAAAATGCTGGCCAGGATGGCGCGGGAAGCGCGTGAGCACCCTGACCCCGCCCTCTACGGCCTCTCGCTGGGGATTCTAGGCGCGACCACCGGTTTCCTTGCCAATTCGCTGGTGCAGTATAACTTTGGCGATTCCGTCGTGGTGCTGCTCTTCTGGTTCTTAATGGGCCTGGCCCTCGCCACGCGCAACCACATCGCCTCCCGCTGAGTTCTATTCGGCGTCGGGATCATCGTGAATGCGGGCGTAGTCCTGCTTGGCAGCGTCGGCCTGGTCGGAGGATTCCTGATCGCCGGGCAGGGAACCGGCTGGCCCTCGACCGAGGCGATGGGCCACTTCCATGTGGATGTTCAATTCGCGCTCCGAATTGTACCAGGCGTTGCATCGATCGCAGGTGATCCGGGCCATTCGTGTTTGCGCCATGTGGTCTCCCTTCGTCGCTCATAGGCATGATCGATCAGGCAGCAGGATTAGACAATACATTGGATCTATTAGATAGAGACCGAATAACCTGGACGGCCCAAATCCAAGTTGCGGCGGCCCTGAGCAAGCAAG
>Ga0302325_10007007_pt1 | contig 25155 bp, 31 predicted proteins | sample Palsa_T0_2_FD_201948 | JGI IMG/M metagenome (GOLD analysis project Ga0302325, IMG submission 201948) | Peat permafrost microbial communities from Stordalen Mire near Abisko, Sweden - Palsa_T0_2 | ecosystem: Environmental > Terrestrial > Soil > Palsa > Peat permafrost | place: Sweden: Abisko... | reverse complement strand
ATTTGTTCTATATCCTGGAGAAGGTCACGGATTCCACAAACCGGAAGACTCGCGCGACGTGTTTGAGCGCCTGACGAAGTGGTTTCAGGAGAACATGCCGGCTCAAAGCAGGCCGTGACGGCGCTCGCGTTCGAGCTGTTTCACGATTTCGCCGACCTCTTGCGCACGTGACCGATCGGCGATCAGGAGCGCGTCGGGAGTATCGACGATCACCAGATCCTTCACACCCACTAGCGCTACCAGCTTTCCCTCGGCATCGACGTAGTTGCCGGAACTCGCGTGCGCGAGCGCCTCGCCACGAATTACGTTGCCCGCCGAATCGCCTGGAACCAACTGGTACACCGCATTCCAACTTCCGACATCGTTCCATCCGAAATCATCGGTGGCGAAGCCGGCAACTTCGGGCGCTTTTTCCAGCACCGCATAGTCGACGGAAATGTTCTCGCATAGCGGGAAAGTTGCCTTCAGCTTGGACGCGAAGCGGCGGTTTGCGAACGCGGGCAAACTTGCCAGCAGCGTCGCGGTCTTCGGCAAGAATTCGCGCAGAGCATCCAGCAGCACAGATGTTTTCCAGAAGAACATGCCCGCGTTCCAGTGGAAGTTTCCGGATTTGACGTAGCGCGTGGCGGTTTTGAGATCGGGCTTCTCGCGAAACCGGCGCACAGCCAGCGGCTCAAGCGATCCGGCTTGGACTTTCTTGGGAAATTCGATGTATCCGTAACCGGTCTCCGCCCAGCGCGGTTGAATGCCCAGCACGACGATCTTTCCATTGGCAGCCGCTTGAAACGCCGCGCGCACGAACTGCAGATAGCGGCGGGGTTTCGAGATCATGTGGTCGGATGGAAAGACGCCCATCACGGCGTCCGGATCGATGGACTGCAGGATATGAGCCGCGAGTCCGATGGCCGGCGCGGTATTGCGCTGCGCGGGTTCGGCCAGGATCTGGCGGCGGGGAACTTCGGGCAACTGGCGAACGATCTCGGCGCGCAGATAATCGTTCGTGAGAATCCAGAGCCGCTCGGGCGGAAGGACGGGCCGCAAGCGATCGACGGTTTGCTGGATAAGGGAACGGTCGCCGAGAAAGCGCAGCACCTGTTTGGCATGCGCCCGCCGGCTGCGCGGCCAAAAGCGCGTGCCCCGGCCTCCGGCGAGAATGAGGCCGTAGTGACGTCGGTCAGGCATTAACCGAGAGGATATCCGTGAAGCAGCTTCAGCGTGCGGTTCCAGCGCGTCTTGGTGAAGAAATGGAGGCCCAGGTCGATCATGTGGCGTAGGTTGTAATCCTTGAGATCCTCGGTGGGAGCGTCGTAGGACCAGAAAACGATCAGCGGCTTGCCGGTGATATTGTCGCGCGGCACCAAGCCCCAGTAGCGGCTGTCGAGCGAGTTGTCGCGATTGTCGCCCATGGCGAAGTAGTTCCCCGGCGGAACCACCAGCTCACCGTTCACGACGTCATCGCGCAACATTTGATTGGCGCGGTCGGCCATCTTCTGATCCGTACTGTAGTCGAGTTCGCCCAGGGGGAAGTTGTCGCGATAGCTCAGATAATTGTCCATGTGGATGGCGTAGGGCTCACTCACCGCTTTGCCGTTGATGAAAACCTGTTTGTTGACTAGCTTGATGTGATCGCCCGGAACGCCGATTACGCGCTTGACGTAATCCACCGTGATTAGCGTCGGATGTCGAAAAACGATGATGTCGCCGCGCTTGACGTCTTCGTAGGGAAGCAGGTATTTGCTGATGGGGCCGGAGGGCGAGTAGGCCAGCTTGTCGACAATCAGATGATCGCCGGTGTAAAGCGTGTTGTGCATCGACGACGTCGGTATGACGAAAGGCTGCGCGATGGTGGACGTGCCGAACAGCAGGATCAGGATCGTTAGAGCCCACTCGGCAATGGAGTTGCGCTGCACCGGCGCCTTCGTTTCCGCCGGCTTGGGCGAAGGCTTAGTCGTTGCTATGGTAGCCATGAATCAACCTGAAAGTGCGGCTCCAGCGGGTCTTGGTGAAGAAATGCTCGCCCAGATCGACGAAGTGCCGCGCGAGCGAGTTGACCGACGATCCCGCCAGGGCTTCCGTATTCGCGTCGTAAGACCAGTAGATGATCAAAGGCTTGCCGATGATGTTACCGCGCGGAACGAAGCCCCAGTAGCGGCTATCGAGCGAATTGTCGCGATTGTCGCCCATGGCGAAATAAGATTCGGGCGGCACCACCACTTCGCCATTCACTACGTTATGGGCCAGCATATCTTGCGCCGATTGCGCCAACATGAGGTTCGGCTCGCTGGACGGGAAATTGTCGCGAAACGAGTCGGGATACGGGTTCTTGTGGTAGACGTAAGGCTCGTTGAGCTTCACTCCGTTCCGATAGACCTGTTGATTGATGATCTTGATGTGGTCGCCGGGAACGCCTATGGTTCGTTTGACGAAGGTCTGCGTGATGTCCACCGGATAGCGGAAAACGATGATGTCGCCGTGCTTGGGATCCCGATAAGGCAGGATGTACTTGCTGAAACTGCCTCCCGGCGCGTAAGCCAGCTTGTCCACCAGCAGGTGATCTCCGATAAGCAGCGTGTCCTCCATCGAGCCGGTGGGAATGACAAAGGCCTGAACCAGCGTGGTGGTCCCGAACAACAGCAACAGAATCGTAATAGCCCATTCGGCGATGGTTCCGCGCGGAGGCTCGGGCTTGGTTGCCGGGGAGGGCGGCGGCGGCTCGGCTGCTACCGCGCTCTTACCACGATCCGTAGGCGGTTTCATAGTAGAGATACCTTTAGTCTATCAGTCCTAGGCTTCCGGAGCCGGAAGACCTCGGCCACGGATATGTAGATATTCACCAGACCCAGGCCGCTCAATGCACCCCGAAAGTAGGCGCTGTCCCACACATCGCGAATGGCGGGCGATAGGGCGACGATGGAATTGTGGTCCCAATACTGCATCCACGGAAAGACGAGCAGAAAAAGGCCCACTTCAAAACAAACCATGATGAATAGCAGGGTGGCGAGCTTGTGATACCAGGACGCGTGGACGGGTTCGGCCCGTTCCTCGACGGAGGGCCGCGGTCCTACCGGGTGCATGCAGCCATTTCCTGGAGCGGGGCGTCCTCTTCGGCGAAAGCGGGATCGCCCGATGGGAACAATTCGCCCTGGCGAGGGTAACCGGTCCATAGCGTTAACGGCGAATGCACGCGCACGGGCCAGAAGCTGAAGCGATGCAGAGTTGTTGGCCCGTGAATCTCCAGAGCCTTCCAGTGCTGGTCGGTAGTATAGCCTTTGTGGTTCTTTAAACCGTACTGCGGGAATACCTGGTCCCATTGGCACATGCAGGCGTCCCGTTCCACCTTGGCAAGGATCGACGCGGCGGCGATGCATTGCGACAACGCATCGCCATGGATGAGCGCGCGCTGTTCGATGGAAAGGTCAACCGTGATGGCGTCTATCAGAAGATAATCCGGCGCCGGGTTCAGCCGTTCGATGGCGCGGCGCATGGCAATCCGCGAGGCTTGATGAATGTTGATCTGATCGATCTCAAAGGCGTCGGCCGCGGCCACCGCCCAAGCGACGGCACGCTCGCGGATTCGTTCGGCCAGAACTTCGCGTCGTTCCGGCAAAAGCTGCTTGGAATCACGAAGGCCGCGAATGGGACGATCCGGCGAGAGGATGACGGCGGCGGCGAATACCGGACCGAAGAGCGCGCCTCGCCCGACTTCATCGACGCCGGCGATGCGCTGGAAACCCTGGGCGCGGGCTTCCCGTTCGTATTTGCCCTGGCATCTCATCTTAAGACCGCTGGGCTCGGGGAGAGGATCGCCTACTCGCGCTCGCGGAGGCGCGCCGCCTTGCCCTTCAAGCCTCGCAGATAATAAAGCTTGGCGCGCCGAACGCGGCCGGTACGAACTACGTCGATATGATCGATCACGGGCGCGTGGATCGGGAAAATACGCTCGACGCCCTGGCCGAAACTGACCTTGCGAACGGTCACCGTTTCGCCCAGGCCTTCGTTCTTGCGGGCTATAACGGTTCCTTCAAAAGCCTGTAGCCGTTCTTTGTCGCCTTCTTTGATCTTGACGTGTACGCGAATCGTATCGCCGGGGCGGAACTCGGGTACTTCGGTGCGCTTGTGTCTGGCGACGATTTTGGTCAGTAGGGGGTTGGGCATGATTACAATTCCTTGAATTCTCTATTGTAATAGATCCGGGCGGTTCCTTGCCGTCTTTTCCCGCGCGGCCTGGCGGCGCCACTGGCGAACGGCTTCGTGATTGCCGCCCAGCAGCACTTCGGGCGCCTTCCAACCCCGGAAATCGGCCGGCCGGGTATATTGGGGGCAATCCAGGAGCTTGTCTTCGCCGAACGATTCCTTTACCGCCGAATCCTGATTGCCGAGGACGCCGGGCAGGAGCCTGGCGACGCAGTCCACTAGCATGGCCGCGGCCAGTTCGCCGCCGCTCAGCACGCAGTCGCCGATCGAAAGCTCCTCGTCTGCCAGACGCTCGGCCACACGTTCATCCACGCCTTCGTACCTACCGCAGATGAGGAATAGTTCCTGGTATTGCGACAAGCGGCGCGCGGCGTCTTGATCGAATCGGCGGCCCTGGGCCGAAAGCAGAATGAGCCGCTGGGTTTCGTTGCGTTCGGGCCAGACGCTTTCGGCCGCTTCGAAGATGGGGCCGGGCTTGAGCAGCATCCCCTCGCCGCCGCCGAACGGGCGGTCGTCAACAGTGCGATGGCGGTCGTGCGTCCAGTTGCGGAGGTCGTGGATGCGGATGGCGATCAGTCCAGTTTCGGCGGCGTTAGCGACCACGCCGTAACGGAAGGGGCTGTCGAAGAACTCGGGAAAAATGGTGAGGATGTGGAAGACCATCAGTTCAATGTAGTGAGCCCTTCGGGTAAGGCCACCTCGATGCGTTTTCGTTCGATATCGATTCGGGTGAAGATCGCCTTCGCAAACGGGATCAGCAGTTCTTTGCCATCCGGCCTGGTGGTTTCGACCAGCGGCGGACCGCCGGTTTCCTGCCAACCCGTCACTCGGCCGACAAGCCGGCCTTGTTCGTCAACAACCTCGCAGCCGACCAAGTCCGATTGATAATACTCGCCTTCGGGAATCTCGGCGCGCTGCTCGAGCGGGATCTCGACATCGGCGCCGGCCAGCCGTTCGGCGTCCGAGATAGTGTCCACGCCTTTGAACTTGAAGATCACCTGATCGCCGTGCATCCAAACGTTCTCGACATCGAAGGACTTCTGGTTGACGATGACGGTCTTCACGCGGGCGGGCTGGCTGGTAAGCGGGAAAGCCGCAAGTTCTCCCTTGTTTCCGCGCGCGCGAATGAGACGGGCGATGGTGACGAGCTTCAGATTACTCCAGAATTTCCAGCGTGAATCGCCGGTTGAGCTTCATCCCGGCGGCGCCCAGCAGCGTGCGGATGGAGCGGGCGGTCCGGCCTTGCTTGCCAATGACCTTTCCCAAGTCGCCGGGCGCGACTCGTAACTCCAATACAGTGACCTGTTCGCCCGATACTTCGCTCACGCTCACCTGGTCGGGCGAATCCACCAGCGCTTTCGCAATGTCTTCGATAAGTTGCTTCATTTACGGGGTTGCCTAATAGTAGTTTAGCGCTTGGGGGCTGGGGAGGCCGGTGAAGCAAAGTCACAGCCTGGTGGAAAGGAACTCGCAGACCGTGTCGGCTAACCCAAATCCACCTACTCGTCCGGCGGCTGTGGGCTGGAGGGTTGGAGCGCCTTTTCAACGAGCTTTCTGAGCAGCGGAAGGTCGTCCTTGATCGTATTCCAAACTATTTCATCAGAGACTCGATGATAAGAATGCCGCAGGAAGTTGCCCATTCCACGGTATCCTTTCCAGTCGATCTCCGGATACACCTCAGCACCTTCCATTTCCAACCTTGCCACAGCCTCGGTGACGATTTGTATTTTGCGCTCCACCGCCGCTTTTGTCTTCTCGTCTCGCTCGTTTGCGACGAAGTCCATATCCCCGACAAATTGATTGATCCGGTCAATACTCTCCAGAATGTCGCGGAGATGTGTGTCGGAGGCCCTAAAAGGCAATAAGCGCCTCCCGCAGAACCTGACTCTTAACCGATTCTTTCAGCCATTCAGGCGAGGACAGATCTACCGTGGTTCCAAACAATTCGGCAAGGCGGTTTTCAAGCCGAACCATGGTGAGCAGGGTATAGCGTTTCGTCCGGTCGAAATCGGCCAAGAGATCAACGTCCGATTCTGGGGAATTGTCCCCTCGTGCCACCGACCCAAACACTGCGAGGCGTACGATTCCGGCAGCCTTCAACTCGGGCTCATGTGCCCGGAGTCTGCTGATGACTTCATCTCTATTCATCCGTCGATCCTGGCTATATTTTCGCGCATCTCTCCTAGGCCGCGGGTGGCGTGTTCGAATACGACGTTTACCTGGTCCAATCAATCATCTGTGGCGCTTCACGATCAGTTCGCGGACCTTGGGGACGAGGTCGTGAGGAACGTTCATTACCGTTTCGGCGGGTTCAACACCAGCTTCGTCTTCGATTAGGGCGTCCTCGTCCGTCTGTTCCGCATACTGGGCAAGCACTCGCCGCACCTTCGCTTCATCCCAACCCGTTGGAAACCTGTTCTCGCCCATTGCTGTTTCTTCCTTCTGCACCTACGAAACGTCGCCTAGCTAGGCCAGCGGATTGGTCCACTTCAGCCCCGGGAAACGCGCGAAGTCGTCGTCAGAGGAGCACAGTTCGGCCCCATGTTCGATCGCCAAGGCCGCCAGATGCGCATCGGACGTAAGATTGCCTCCAGTCCCCATGGTCAGCAATAGCTCCCGCAGAATTCGCAAGTGCCGTGGTCCAGGTTCAACAATCGTGGCGGAAGGCTGCTCCAACCAGAAAGCGATCTGATCGAGCGCCGTTTCCACGCTGAGCGGTTGGCGGAATAGGCCCGGCCGGGTTGTGAGCCGAAGGAACGCGAGAAGCACATTCCAAGAGAGGCCGACGGTCTCCTGGCTGGAAAATATCGACTGGAACCAAGCCTTCGCTTTCCGGTTTAGAAGCGCGTCCTCATTGACTGCATAAATCAATAAATTCGCGTCGAGGACGATCACTTATGCAATGACAGCTTCCGGCTGAGTTCTTCGTCTTCCATCGCCTCAGCTGTGGCCAGCGCTTTGTCCCAACGAAAATTCTGCGTCTCTCCCATGCGGAACGTTTTCTGGACAAATTTCCGGCCGCGCGCTCCAGGCTTGATGAGCAATCCGGCCCTCGCCGCCTGATTCAGGGCCTCTTTGAAAGAGATCCCGCGTTCTTTCATCGAATTTCTGATTAGCCGTTCGACGTCCGAATCCAGCGTGACGGTTGTCCGCACAAGGCCATCATAGCATCATTGCGGTTGCTATCATGATGCCTGAGCGAGATCGCCCCTTGTGCCATAATGAGGAAGTTCTACGCAGACCAACTGGAGGACACCGAATGAAACGCACCGCCCCGATCTTTCTTAGTATGCTCGCGCTGTCGGCCGCCGGGTTCGCGCAAACCACGGCCGAAATCGTCGATCGCGCCTTGGCCGCCGCGCCTCGCCAAATGAAGGACGGAGCTACGGTCATCAAGTGGAATGCCGACTTCACCTACGAGACGCTGAAGAAAGGCGCCAACCGGATGGTCTGTTACGACCGGTCTGGCGAGCCCGGACGTCAGGCCTTCGCCGTTCAGTGCACCAGCATTGGTAACCTGGACCGCGTCGCACAGAACCGGAAATTCGAGGCGATCGCCGACAAGACCGCAAGACAAGCTGCGATGGATGCCGCCGAGGCGAACGGAACCCGGGTGAAGCCGGAGTACGGATCGGTGTTCCTCTCCATGAACGGCCCCGACCAGGCGCACGCTCGAATACACACCACGATAGCCGTGCCCCGCGCAACCTCTCAGTCGACTGGATTGCCCGACGATCCCAGCAAAGGCGACGTGTGGATTATGAACCCGGGCACGACCACCGCTCACATCATGACACCGGGCAGCTAGACGAGCTGTTTCCAAAAGACCGCCGTGTCGCACCATCTTCCATCGGGATAGAGCGCATACTTCGGAATGATTCCCACTTTATTCCATCCCATGCGCAGGTACAGTCTTTCGGCGGTATCTCCGGTGCACGTATCCAGCACCAGAAGAGTCCTGCCGGCAACGCGACTGGCCGCTTCCGCATGTTCCATAAGCTGGCCGCCAACGCCTTGCCCACGGGCCGACCTGAGCACCAGCAACTTCGCGACATCGGCTCGATGCGGTTGGTTTGGATACGTCGCCATGATGATCTGGACCGTCCCCATCAATTTGGAATCTTTGAAAGCCGCCAGCAGGATACGTTCGCCCCGCTCCACTCCGTCCACAACCTTTAGGAAAAAGTGTTCAGCTTCGGTCTTGGTAAGCGACGCCATAAAACCCACCGAAGCGCCGCCCTGCACGCAGTCCAGTAGAACCTCGGCAAGCTCGTTCAAGTTTTGACGGCCCTGATACGCCGTCAGTTGTCGAATCTCAACCATGAGAACAGGGTATTACGACTCATCGCGCGGGGTCTTGCCCGGCAGTCCCGCGGGATTTTCGTGGACGCGTTCGCGAAAGCGGCCCTTCATTCCCATGGCCAGCGAGACGCTCGATTCGCCGAACTTGTCGCGGAGCTGGTCCACCGTGTGGAGAGCCTTGCGCCAGCGCTCGGTCTTGTCTTCGGCTAGAAGATTGAGCTGACCCTCGCCCGATTCCAGACCCGACGCATGCACGCCCAACAGCCGAATCTTGGCGTTGGCTTTTCGATTCCGATGGAACAGAGCGCGGATGTGCTGAAAGATTTCGGTGTCGAGTTCGGTGGCGTGATCGAGCGAATGAGCGCGCATGATGGTGGAAAAATCCGAATAGCGGAGCTTAAGCTGCAGCGTGCGGGCGAACAACTCGTGCTCGCGCAGCCGGCGGCCCACCATCTCGGAAAGCCGCGCCAGCGTGGATTCGAGCGTATCCAGGTCGTTGGTGTCTTCGTTGAAGGTGATCTCGTGGCTGATCGATTTCGGGTTGCTGTCTTCGCCCACTTCGCCGTCGAACCAGCCGCCCGCGTCTTGACCGCGCGATTTGCCTGCCAGCGCAAGGCCCCACAATCCAAAATGCTGTTCGAGAAATTCTTCGGGTAGCGCGGCGAGATCGCCGACTTTGCGGATGCCGCGGGTGTGCAGTCGCTTTTCGGTCACTTTGCCGACGCCGGGAATCTTGCGCACATCAAGCGGCGCAAGAAAGCGGGCCTCTTCGCCGGGAAGCACCCACAGGATTCCGTTCGGCTTGGCCTGATCGGACGCCACTTTGGCCACCATGCGCGATGCGGCGATTCCAATCGAACAATTGAGCCCGGTTTCGTTTTTGATGGATGCGTGCAGGCGATGGGCGGCGGCGAGCGGACGTCCGTGCAGACGTTCGGTACCGGTGACGTCCAGATAAGCTTCGTCCACGGAAGCCATCTCCACTTGCGGCGAGAAGCTCTTGAGCACGGTGTAAATCTTGCGCGAATAATCGCGGTAGCGCTCGGGATGTCCATCGACGAAGACCGCTTGCGGACACAATCGAGCGGCGGTTCTGAGCGGCATGGCGGAATGCACGCCGAATTTGCGCGCCGCGTAGGAGGCGGCCGAGACCACGCCGCGCTGATCCGCCTGTCCCCCGACAACCACCGGTTTGCCGCGCAGCGACGGATCGAACAGCTCCTCCACCGACACGAAGAAGGCGTCCATGTCGAGATGGAAGTAGGTCTTCATGGCGTCCACTTCGCGGCCAGCACGCGCGGCAGGCCGGCGAGATCTTGTGCGACGGATATTTCGGTCCAGCCGGAACCGAGCATCCCGCGCGCCGGCTCTACCGAATTGTAGCCGAGTTCCATAAGCAGCCAGCCGCCCGGACGCAAGACGCGACGAGCGGCGAAGATGAGGCGCTCGTAGATCTCGAGTCCGGTGGGGCCGCCGAACAGCGCGACCGGCGGCTCGAAATCGCGCACCTCGCGCTGGAGCACGGGCCGGTCAGTGGCGGGCACGTATGGGGGATTCGAAACCAGCACGTCCACCGACTGAGCCGCGAAGCACTCGACGAGGTCGGCTGCCACAAACGAAACGGGCGCTTGGAGCTTCCGGGCGTTTCCGATGGCAACACAGAGGGCCGCAGGGGATATGTCGGTGGCGAAGACCTGCGCCTTGGTTTCGAGCGCGATCGTCACGGCGATGGCGCCCGATCCCGTGCCGACATCGAGGACCGTCCGGCCGGGTTGGATGCGCGCGAGGCTGGCTTCGATCAAGTGTTCGGTTTCCGGCCTCGGAATCAAAACATCCGGTGTGACGCGGAACGGACGCCCGTAAAATTCTTGCCTGCCGGTGATGTATTGCGTCGGCTTCCCGTTCAACCGCTCGTGGAGATATCGGCCGTAGTGAAGCCAGGCGACTTCGGGCAACGTCTCGTCCGAATGCCCGTAAAGATACTCGCGCTCGCGCTGGAGCGCGTGTCCAAGCAGGACTTCCGCCGTAAGACGCGGCGCGCCGATTCCGCCTTCTTCCAGCAGCTTCGTGCCCTGGAGAAGAGCCGCTTGGATGAGCATGGCCGCCGAGGGCGATTAGGCTGCTTCGCCTCGATTGTAATAGTCGGTGAGCGCGTTGAACAGCGGATCGAGGCGCCCTTCCATGATGAGATCGAGCTGGTGCAGCGTGAGTCCGATGCGATGGTCGCTGACGCGATTTTGCGGGAAATTATAGGTGCGAATCTTTTCGCTGCGGTCCCCGGAACCAACCATGCTGCGGCGCTCTGCGCCGATCTGTTCGCGCTGCTTCTCGAGCTCCATTTCGTAGAGCCGGGAACGCAGCACGCGCTCGGCCTTGGCTCGATTCTTGATTTGCGACTTCTCGTCCTGGCAGGAAACGATGACTCCCGTTGGCAGGTGGGTGATGCGCACGGCAGAGTAGGTCGTATTCACGGATTGCCCGCCGGGTCCCGAAGAACAGAAAGTGTCGATGCGAATGTCCTTGGGGTCGATTTTGACTTCCACCTCGTCGGCTTCGGGAAGCACGGCGACGGTGATGGCGGAAGTGTGGACGCGCCCCTGCTGCTCGGTCTGGGGCACGCGCTGCACGCGATGCACTCCGCTTTCGTACTTCAGACGGCTGTAAACCTTGTTGCCGCTGATCAGCGCGATCACTTCCTTGAGTCCGCCCACCGACGATTCGCTGACCGACGTGACCTCCACGCGCCACTTCTGCGATTCCGCATAGCGGCTGTACATCCGAAAGATTTCGGCCGCGAACAGCGTGGCTTCGTCGCCGCCCGTTCCGGCGCGGATTTCGAGCACCACGTTTTTATCGTCGAGCGGATCTTTGGGAATCAGCGACACCCGTAACTCTTCTTCGATGCGAGCCAGCTCCGGCTGCAAGCGCTGGATCTCATCGTTGGCCATCTGCCGCAACTCCGCGTCCGGCTCGTCGATCATGAGGCGTGCTTCGTCGTAGTTGCGCTTGACCTGCTTGAACTCGCGATACTTGCCGACGATCTCTTCCAGCTCGGAGCGCTCCTTGGCGATTTTGCGGTAAGTGTCGCCGTCGGAGATAACTACCGGGTCCGCCATTTGGCGCGTCACGGCGTCGAACCGCGTCTCCATGTCGTCGAGTCTTTGCGAATATTGCATGTCGGGCCTAGCCGAAGGCCGAGCCGCTTACGCGATGACCAGCTCGCCGCCTTGGGATCTTTCGAGCTGCATGGCGCCTTCCAGCGCCTCAATAGCCACCGCGGCCTGCTCGTCGGTCGGCGGCTTAGTGGTGATGCGTTGCAGCCACAAGCCGGGCTTGGTCATCACCGCCATCAGACCTTGCTGGTGTTTGGCGGCGAACCGAATTAATTCGTAGCTGACGCCCAGGATCAACGGCAGCAGTGCGATGCGCGCCACCAGCTTAGCCAGAAATCCGTCGAATGGCAGCAGCGCGTACACCGGGATCGCGATTAGCATCACCACCACCAGAAAACTGGTTCCGCAACGCGGATGGAACGTGACGAACTTCTGCGCGTTCTCCACCGTCACAGGCTGGCCGGATTCGAAATTAAAAACCACCTTGTGCTCGGCGCCGTGATACTGAAACATGCGCCCCATATCTTTCATACGGGAGATCAGGTACAAAAAGACCAAAAGAATGCTGAATCGGATCACGCCATCGAGCAAATTTACGGTAAGGCGCTGGTGAGAGGTGTGAAACAGGCCGCCCAGCTTGGTGGCCAACACCAGCGGCACGAACTTGTACATGAACAGAAACATGGCGAGCGAAAACAGAAGCTGGCCAGTCATCATCCAACCCGAAAGTTCGAGCGGCTTCTCGCCCGCCGGTCCCATGTCCGCCAGCGAAACATTGAGCGAAAAACGCAGGGCTTTGATGCCCAGCCCCATGGCATGCCCGAGCGTGCCCAGTCCGCGCAGGATCGGCAGCTTGAAAATCGGATATTTCTCGGACAGGCGCGGCAACGGGTTCTGTTCGGTGGCAATCTCGCCGTTGGCCTTGCGGACCGCAACGCAATAGCTGTGCGGGGCGCGCATCATCACGCCTTCCATCACCGCCTGGCCGCCCACCAGGGTCTCCTCGCCGCTTTCCAGCACGGGCAGCATCTGAATATGCGCACTGAAGCGCAAAAAACTTCTAATTGACAATTGGAAAGACTCCAACTCAATTATAACCCGAACTTTCAGAAGGATCGCGTCCAGTAACCCGTTACAATAGGTTGCATGCAGGTTTTGTCAGCGGGCGACCATAAGTTCCTGCTCCTCGAACTGGACCCGGAATTTGTGGCGGGCATCGCCAAACAGGCTGGATTCGAGTATCGGATCGAGGACAGCGATCGCGCGCTGTGCCTGGATCTGTCGGCGGCCGGCCGGCAAGCGCCGTTGCTGCTTTTCGATGCCGCCGATCCCGGCAATCTCGGGTGGTTTTCCCGCTGTCAGTTTTACGTGGATGGCAAGTCCGGATCGGTGTTGCAGACGCCGATCTCACTGGCCAACCAAACGGACCGATCCGGTCATACTCTCAGGCATTCCATCCGGCTTCAAATCGCCAAGGAACTGCCGGCTTCGTTTCGACTTCCGGGCCGGCAACCGGTGAACGAGCAGATGATCTACAACGTTCTGGGGCATCTGCTGAATGCGCTGCTGAACACGGGCGTGGGAGTTTGCGGGGGCACTATCGTTCGGCCATTGGCGGGCCGGACGGAAAGCATCGGGGCGAAGAACTGAAGCGCGTCAGCGCGATTTGAGAACCGAGTTCAGCGATCCCTGCCGATACCCTTCCAGATCGATGGTCACGTAGTGGAATCCCAGGGGTTTGAAAATGGCGACGAACGCGCGGGCCGTTTCGGGAGTCAGAGCTTGAGCCAGTTCTTCAGGAGCGACTTCGATTCGTACCAGCTCGCCGTGAAATCGCACGCGGAACTGCCGGAATCCCAGCGCGCGGATGGCTTCCTCGCCGCGCTCCACCGTCTTGACCGTTTCCGGAGTGACGGGCGTGCCGTAAGGAACGCGCGAACTCAGGCACGCCGATGCCGGCCGGTCCCAAGTCGCCAGGCCGGCTCGACGCGATAGCTCACGAATTTCCGCCTTGCTCAGGCCGGCGTCCACTAACGGAGCTTTTACCTGGTGCAGCTTCGCGGCGCCTTGGCCGGGGCGATAATCGCCCAGATCGTCCCGGTTCACGCCATAGATGATGTGTTCGATGCCTCGTTCGCGGGCCACGGCGTGCAGGCGTGTAAACAATTCGTCCTTGCAATGAAAGCAGCGATCGGGCGCGTTCTTGACGTAGTCGGGGTTGTCGAACTCGCGGGTTTCGATGTATTCGTGCCGGAATCCGCAGGCGCGGGCGAAATCCTCGGCATCGCGCTTGTGCGATTCGGGAATCGAAGCCGAGTCGGCGGTGATGGCGATCGCGCTGTCTCCGAGCACTCGATGCGCGGCCCAGGCTAGATACGCGGAGTCCGTTCCACCCGAATACGCCACGATGACGCGCCGCATGCTAGTGAGGATTTGGAAAAGTTGCTGCTCCTTGCCGGCCAGAGCGGCGGCGTCGAGGGGAGAAGCGGGTTCCAGGCTAATTAAGCTCGCCACACTTCCAGTATAGGTCGGAAGCGTTCCGGCGCTCTCAGCTAGAGCCCCGGGAAGCACTGGTCGGCAAGTACCGGCAAAAGGCTGAGGCGCGCGGTATCACCGAAGCCGTAATCCGGATCGTCAAGGAGATGCGCCGAAAAGAGGGGGGCCCAAGCAGCGCGAGTCATGGTCCGCTTAAAAGGCCGGTTGCCCTGTGGGTTCCGCGGCACCGAAGTTCCCTGTTGTTCGATGGCTGATACGATCAACCTAGTGGAAGAACAAGAGATCTACGCCGCCATTGGCTGGGACGGATTCGAGCGGCTCGTGGACGCGTTCTATCGCCAGGTGCCCGGCGACGATGTCCTTGGCCGTATGTATCCCGCACAGGATCTCGAAGGCTCCAAGCAACGGCTGCGCGATTTTCTCATCTTCCGATTCGGCGGGCCGCCTTCCTACGTCGAACAGCGCGGCCATCCCCGGCTTCGAATTCGTCATGCACCTTTCGCCATCGGCCAGATTGCCCGCGACCGATGGCTCCAATTGATGAATCGGGCGCTCGATGAGGCCGCCCTTCCGGACGACGCGCGGCAGGTCTTGCGGTCCTTCTTCGAATCCACCACAACGTTCCTGAAGAATCGGCCCGGCGACTGACGCTGATAAGATAATTGTGTGCCCTACCCCGAACAACTCATCGCTCCCATGCGCGCCGACCTCGCGCGTTACGGCGTGGACGAAGCCCGAACCCCGCAAGATGTCGACCGGCTGCTCGCTCCGGATAATGGCACGGTCCTGATGGTGGTCAACTCAGTGTGCGGCTGCGCGGCGGGACGCGCCCGGCCCGCCGTCGGAATGGCCCTCAAACATCCCGTGCGTCCGGAAAAGGCCGCTTCCGTGTTCGCGGGCGGAGACGAAGCGGCGGTAGCTCACTTGCGCAAGATCCTGGCCGGCTATCCTCCCTCGTCGCCCGCGATTGCCCTTTTCCAGGATGGAAAACCCGTGTACATCCTCCACCGCGCCGATATCGAAAGGCGCGAAGCGCCCGAGATCGCCCGCCTCCTGACGGATGCTTTCGACCGCTTTTGCGCATCCACCTCGCCCGCGCGCGAGTAGCACGACTTCCGGCGGGTTCGGTGCGATGTCACTGAAAGACTACGAGCGCAAAAGGTCGTTCGATAAAACACCCGAGCCGAAGCCCGCGCCCGCACAATCCGCTTCGCCCGGCAACTTCTTCTGCGTGCAGCGCCACGACGCCACGCGCCTGCACTACGATTTTCGACTGGAAGTGGACGGCACACTGAAGTCCTGGGCCGTGCCGAAGGGTCCAAGCCTGGAGCCGCTGTCCAAGAACCTGGCTGTTCACGTCGAAGATCATCCGCTCGATTACGGAAATTTCGAAGGGAACATCCCCAAGGGCGAGTACGGCGGCGGAAGCGTAATGCTTTGGGATCGCGGCACGTACGATTTGCTGGGCGAGGGCCCAGCCGCGGCGCAAATCGAGCGCGGCGATTTCAAATTCCGGCTGCATGGTGAAAAGCTGAAGGGCGAATTCGCGCTGGTGCATATGCGCAATCGCGGCAAGGGCCCCGGCAAAGGGAATGAGTGGCTGATCATCAAGAAGCGCGACGCCGATGCGTGGGCGGGGTGGAACATCGAGGACTACGCGCGCAGCGTTTCAACCGGCCGAACGCAGCAGGAAATCGCGGAAAATCTCCCCGCCGTCACCGCCCACTCATCGCCGGCCGCCGACCTCGCGAAACTCGAAGGCGCCGTGAAATCCCCGATGCCGCGCAGCATCGCGCCGATGCTGGCAACGCTCGCCGGAAAGCCGCCATCCGGAAAAGAGTGGCTGTACGAAGTGAAGTGGGACGGCGTTCGGGCCCTCTGCTTCGTCGAAGACAACCAGGTCCGCATCTATTCGCGCAGTCAAAAGCAATGCGACCAGCAATACCCCGAGTTAACGGTTTTGCCGCGCGCGCTCAAAGCCTCCACCGCGATCCTGGACGGCGAAATTGCGGTGCTGGATGAGAACGGCCGCTCCCGTTTCAACCTGATTCAGCCGCGCATTTCCGTCGGCGATCCTAACAGCATCGCGCATCTCGCCAGGTCCGCGCCCGCGACCCTGTTTTTGTTCGATTTGCTCTATCTCGACGGCTACGATCTGCGCGGTCTGGCGCTCGAAGAACGCAAGAAGCTTCTGGCGAAGATCCTTACGCCCACCGATCGCATCCGCTTCTCCGACGACTTCGCCGCCAACGGGGAAGCGATGCTCGAAGCCGCGCGCGCGCTGGGTCTGGAGGGCATCCTCGCGAAGCGCCGCGCGAGCAAATACGAACCGCGCCGCAGTCAGGATTGGCTGAAGATCAAAGTCGTCACCACCGGCGACTTCGTTATCGGCGGATTCACGCATGGCGAGCGCGACTATTTCAGCTCGCTGGTGCTAGGACTATATGAGCAAGGCAAGCTGGTGCATGTCGGCCAAGTCGGAACCGGATTCAACGACAAATCGCTCCAGGAGATCTACGGGCGCCTGGCGCCGATCGTCACCAAAAAGAATCCCTTCGCGGGCCCGGTGAAAGCATTGCGCGACGTTACTTGGGTAAAGCCCGAACTGGTGGCTGAAGTCAAATTCCTGGAAGTGACGCCGGATGGATTGCTCCGCGCCCCGGTCTTCGTGCGCCTAAGAACGGACAAGAGTCCCAAGGAGTGCATCCGAGAAGCCCCGGAACCGGTCGACGACCAGCCACCCGAACCGGCAGCGACGCGTTCGCTAATCAAACGCGACGCACTCATCCCCGTGAAAGCGCCCGCCGAGCTGACGATCGACGTGGATTCGCGCCGCCTCAAATTCACCAATCTCCACAAGATTTTCTATCCCGGCGAAGGAATCGCCAAGCGCGACCTGATCAATTATTACGACGCCATCGCGGACCTCATCCTTCCCCATCTGCGCGACCGGCCGCTCTCGCTGAAGCGCTATCCCAACGGCATCGATCAGGATTTCTTCTTCCAGAAGGAAGCCGAAGACAAAGTGCCCGAATGGGTGCGCCTGGAGCCGATCTTTTCCGAACACAACCAAGCTCCCATTCACTACATCATTTGCAACGATCGCGCCACGTTGGTGTATCTCGCCAATCTGGCCTGCATCGACCACAATCCCTGGATGAGCCGCGTTGGGACGCTGGACCATCCCGACTTCGCGCTGATCGATCTGGACCCCACCGAGGGCTGCCCCTACTCGAAGATTGTCGAAGCCGCGCAGCTTGTCAAGAAGACGCTCGATTCGGTCGGGCTCGCTGGCTATCCCAAGACCACCGGCGGCGACGGCATGCACGTGTACGTCCCGCTCGAGCCGGTTTACACATTCGAGCAGGTTCGCTCCTTCGCCGAGATTCTGTCGATCCTGGTGATCCGGCAGAGCCCCGATCTGTTCACCACGCCGCGCACGGTCTCACGGCGCAAGAAAGGCAAAGTCTACTTCGATTACCTTCAGATTTCGAGCGCCAAGACGATCGCCGCGCCTTATGTGCTACGGGCTTATCCAGGCGCTCCGGTCTCGACGCCGCTCGATTGGTCCGAGGTCCAGCCAGGTCTCGAGCCGCACCAATTCAACATCCATAATGCGCTGGATCGCTTCGAAAGAGTCGGCGATCTTTTCGAACCGGTGCTCAAGAATCCGCAGAAGTTCGAAGAGGCATTGGAGAAAGTGGGCGGACTGGTTTGACGCCGCCCGGGCGCTTGCTATAGCGCCTGACGAGCGCGACCCCGGCGAAAATAATCAGCATCGCGATCAGCTCGCGAACGCCGATCGGCTCGCGGTAAAAAAGCCAGCCCAGGAACAAGGCCACGATCGGGTTGATGTAGTTGTAGATGGTGACGATGGAAACGGGCAACTGATCGAGCGCGTAAATATAGGCGCTATAGCCGACGATCGATCCGAAAATAACAAGATAAACGACCGCGCCCGCGCTGCGCGGCGTCCAAACAATCGGGGGATGTTTCAGGAGCAATGCCGGCCCCAGGAACGCGAGGCCCGTCGCTAACTGCTGTACCGCGCCGCTCACTACCGGATGAGCCTTGGTAACATGCCGGCGTTGCAGCATCGATCCCAAGGCCCAGCCCGCGCATCCGAGTTGCAGCAACAGAAAACCTCGGAACATGGGTCCGTTGAAGCCTTCGCGGATGGCGCTGGGAGCCACTAGCAGCAACGTGCCCGCGAATCCAACCAGCATCCCGAGTATGGTGGGGGGATGGAGGCGCTCTCCGCCGGGAATCATCGCGTCCACTCCGATCATCCAGAAAGGCGACGTGGTAATGAAAAGGGACGCCAGCCCGCTCGGGATCCACAGTTCGGCAAAGACCAGACACCCGGTCCCTAGACCGATTATGGTGACGCCGAACAATGCCGTGCAGGCGAGTTCCCTGCCCGACGGCAGATGCGCCCTCGAGAAGAACGCGATAGCGAGCAGCGCGATTCCCGAAATGGTGTACCGCAAACTCATCAGCGTAGCGGGCGGCGCCGATTCCAGCGCCATTCGAATGCCCAAGTAGGTGGTGCCCCAAAAGAAGCACACCGCGGCTAGTGCGAGATAGGCCTTGAAATAGGATTGCGCCGGCAACCATTCAGGTTAACATTGAGAGTTGATATTAACCCTCACCATCAACCCTGCCGTGGATCACACCATGTGTGTGGATCGCCTGGTGTTCGAAGACCGCGCCTATATCCTCTCGCGCAGCGACGCCGCGGGCGGCCGGGGGATCAACGCCTCGCGCGTGCTGCATTCCTTCGGCGCGAAAACGCTCGCGATCGTCACTTCGGGCGGCGGCAACGGCAAGCGTTTCGAAAAGCTACTGACCAAATGGAGTTTTCCCGTTCAGGTGGTGCCCATCCAAAACGACATTCGAGTCAACTTGACGATCACCGACAAGCAAGGGCTCACGGTGAAACTGGATGAATTGGGCCCGCTGATTACACCCGAGGAACTCGCTCGCGTCGAGAAGGCGGTGGAGAGCCAGCTCGAATCGGCGTCCTGGCTGATGCTGTGCGGAAGCATACCGCCGGGCGTGTCGGCCGATTTCTACACCAAGTTGATCCACAAGGCGCGGGAACGCAAGGTGAAGACTCTGCTCGACACCGATGGCGACGCGATGTTGCATGGAGTCGAAGCGGGACCAACAGTGGTGACTCCGAACCAGCCCGAAGCGGAACGCCTGCTGAACCGTGCACTCATTACGCGCGCGCACTTCATGGAAGCGGTGGCTCGCATCAAGGCCATGGGCGCCGAGAGCGTGATGTTGTCGCTTGGCAGCCGGGGCGTGGTGGCGCTCGATGAAAATCAACTGCTCGAAGCCTTGCCTCCCCGGATCGATGCCGTCTCGCCGCTCGGAGCCGGAGATGCGCAGGCAGCGGCTTTCGTTTGGGCGGCCACAAAGAAGAAGGATTTCGTCGACTGCGTCCGCTGGGGCGTAGCCGCCGGGACTGCGTCCGCCAAACTGCCCGGCGTCGAATTCGCCAACATGGATCAGACCAAGGAGATTTACAAATCGGTCGAAGTGCGGAAGGTGCGCTAGTTGGACGACCGCTGCGTTCGCGTTGGTCGCTGGTAGGCGCGAGCACTTGTTGCCACTCGAGTTCTTCGAGCTCCTGGCGAAAGAGGAGCAGGCGGTCAGCGCGTTGCTGCGCCTCGCGTCTGCCAAGCGGTTTGGCTATTTGTTCTATTGTGCGACTAATTCCTCGCGCGCGCCGATCCGGCGCAGGCAGCGGTCGATCCACTGCTTGGTGAGCTTCTCCTCGACGCCGTTCTGCGAGAGCCGCGTGTGCAAGCTCGCGAAATCAACCTGGTCCATTTGCTGATCCTGGTTGAAGCACGAAAACACCACCCGCTCTTCGCCGGTGACGGGATCTTTATGGAGCTGCAAGCACTGCGCGCAGATCTCCTTCATCATGCACTGCATCGGCGAATTGATGCTGGCGATGGCCTTGTGCCCCTTCTTGAGATAAGGCGCGAGCACCGCGTGGCGCGCGCGCTGGACGGCGTGCATCATCGCGTCCGAACCGATCACCACCAGCCGGTCGACCATGCTGAAGGGGATTTCCGGTTCGTCCAGATCGCCCCGCGCGTAGGCGGCCATGGCATCGACAATGTTCCCCACGAATGCCTTGTCCTGCACGCGATCGGGCGTGAAACCGGGAGCTTCGTCGCAACACCACACCACCACGTCGGCGGCCTTTTCGATCTCTTCCACCTTGTAGCGGTCGATCATCTTCTTATATCCGGCGAAGTAGATTGTGCGGGAACCGCTGGCGCGCAGTTGCTGGCCGATGGAGAAAAGCACTGCGTTGCCGAGCCCTCCGCCCACCAACAGCACCGCTTCGCGCGAGGGCGTTTCGGTGGGCGTTCCTGTCGGGCCCATGAGAATCACCGGCTCGCCGGGCTGCAGCAGAGTGCAAAGGTCGGAAGACCCGCCTACTTCCAGAACGATAGTGGACAGCAGGCCTTTCTCGCGATCCAACGACGCGCCAGTGAGCGCCAAACCTTCCATGGCGAGAGTGGTCCCCTTGACGCGCGGAGCCAGCGTCTCGTAGTTCTGAAGCCGGTAGAATTCGCCGGGCTGGAACGCGCGCGCGGCCATGGGCGCTCGTACCACCACTTCCACGATGTTCGGCGTCAAACGAATTACGTTTTGAACCACCGCGCGAAGTTCATCGTTCAAACGATCCAGAAGAACGGCGGGTGATGGCGCGCTAGGCGGCCGCGTCGAGAGCAAGCGCGACACTACCGGATAGCCTCGCTTCGCGCTGGCCATCGCCTTCACCACGTTGCCGGCGAAGGAGGGATGCAAATCGCCGAAGAAGCTGATACCGCGGCCATCGGGCCGAACGGACGTGAGCACGCGCGCCTGACTCGGCTTGGCTATCCGTTCCGGCTGCACCGGCTGGCCGTTCTCGTCCACGGCTTGAAACCAGCGGCCGTCCAGGAACAGATTGGCGGGATCCTCGCGACCCAGCACCGTGTTGGGCTGCGTTCCCGCCGCTACGAGAATGGATTTCGCAGGCAAGCGCGCGGGCTCGCCCGTGGGACTCATCTTGCCTCGGGCTTCGTCGAACTGGTGTAGCGTCAAGTGCAGCGCGGAGGCGTGGCCATGGCGATCCACCTCCACTTCGGCCGGCGCCAGGCGTTCGGCGAATCGAATGCCCTCCTCGAATGCCTTGGCAACTTCTTCGTGATTCAGAGTGTAGCTGGGCGCATCGATCAATCGGCGTCGATAGGCGATGGTGACGCCGCCCCACGAGTTCAGCAGCTCGATGAGGTTCGGTCTGCGGCCTTCGCCGGCGGCAGCGTGGCGCTCCGCCCGGATGGCCCGGCCGTGCGCGAGAAACTCGTCCGCGGTTTCAATTTCCTCCTCGCTCCAGCCCGCGCGAATTTCCCGCTCGGTCTTCTCGGATGCCAGCGTTTCGTAGCGCGCCAGGAATTTCTCCACTTGCACCACATAGTAGGCCAGCGACTCGGTGGCGGTGTCGATTGCCGTAAGCCCCCCGCCGATAACCACAATCGGCATGCGGATCTGGAGATTCGCCACGGAGTTGCTCTTCGCCGCGCCGGTTAGCTGCAGAGCCATAAGGAAGTCCGAAGCTTGACGCACGCCGCGGGCTAGTCCGTTCTTCATCGGAATGACGGTGGGCCGGCCGGCTCCGGCGCACAACGCCACGTGATCGAAACCCATTTCAAAAGCGCTATCGATGGTCATCGCGCCGCCGAATCGGACGCCGCCAAACATGGTGAACTGGCGGCGACGCTCCAACAGCAACCGTATGATCTTCAGAAAATTCTTATCCCATCGGACTGTAATGCCGTATTCGGCCACTCCGCCGAAGCCCGCCATCACGCGGTCATCCAGCGATTCGTAAATGACTCGAATGTCGCGGATGGGCCGGAAGCGCGTTCGATCTCCCCGGGCGTCGATGCCCGCAAGTTCGGCCGACAGCGGTTCGATCTTCAAACCATCCACGCCCACCACCGTATGTCCCTCGTTCAGAAGGTAGTGAGCCAGCGTAAACCCGGCCGGGCCCAAGCCCACCAGGAGCACGCAGTAACCGCTGGGCGCGAGCGGAGTGGGGCGCGCGAAGTTGAGAGGATTCCAGCGCGTGAGCAGGCTGTAGATTTCGAAGCCCCAAGGCAGCTCCAGGACGTCTTTCAACGTTCGCGTTTCGATTTGCGGAATGTCGACCGGGTCCTGCTTCTGATAGATGCAGGCCTTCATGCAGTCATTGCAGATTCGATGTCCGGTGGCCGCAGCCATGGGATTATCGATGGTCACGATGGCCAGCGCGCCCACTGTGTTGCCCTGCTGCTTGACCACGTTCATCTCGGAAATCTTCTCGTCCAGCGGGCAGCCGACCAGCGGGACACCGAAAATGGTCTTCTTAAACTCGCCGCTCTTTTCCTTCAGGCCGGTTGAACAGCTGTCTTTCCCCTGGTTGTGGCACTTGATGCAGTAGTTGGCCTGATCGAGCGCGCCTTCCAGCGCCATGCCGTGGTCGGTCAGCCGGAATCCTTCGCGATAGCGCCAATGTTCTTTGGGGAGCTGCGATTTGGTGATGCCGCTACTTGCGCCGCCCCGTTCGGCGACCGGCTCGATCTGTATCAGGCGCATCGGATCCAGCTTATGCGCCACTTTGAAGAGCGTGCCGCCGTGGTGGAGCTTGATCCCCTTCGGTGACATCGCCGCCCAAGCCGCATACCGGATTGCCGTCTGGATCTCGGCGGCGTGGTCGGCTTCGGCGTCAAGCCACTTCGATACATGGGTGAAGAAGCTACGTTCGGTAAGAGGCTCTCCGAATCGTTCCTCTAATTCAGGTTTGAGTGCCGGGCCGTCGATCGCGGCCGCCTGCGCTGCCGTGACTCCGCTGATGGCGCGCTTCTGGATGAACTTGCGCTTGAACGCGAAAAACGGCGCGAACTGATTGTGCCTCGCTTGCAGCGCCTCGATTTCCGGGACGATTCCGAACAGCTCGCCGATGAAGTCTTCCAGGTGTGGCGCAAGCGCGATGATCAGCTCGGATTGTTCCGCGGCAGTGAGCGCACCGGGATTGCCGCGTGCTCCGAGCAGACGCGCGTAGAGCGAAGCGTCCGTCGCTTCCAGGTACCCGCAAAATCGCCGGTCGAGCCCAAGCAGGCCGTCGCGCGAGTACAGGTCGTCAAACGCGACGCCAAAGCCTAGCTCGAATTGATCGGAAACAGCGGGCATTCAGTGTTTATGAGATGTCAGAAAGATGACGTTCGATGCGGGGCAATGCAGCCCCGCGACGGCGCTTGGAACACTTTATATTCGCATTGTAGCAGGAGATACAGTGTCCGATATCGCGGTCTGTGAGCTTCGCTTAAAGCATTGGGCGGTAACGCCGATAAGCATATTGGGAGGTTTCGACCGATGAACGCTGTTTCCTCAACCAATCCCGGCCTTTCCGACTTACTTCAGACCCTGACCAATTCCGGCTCAAGCGTGCTGTCATCCACCCTATCTTCTCCCGCGGTCCAAGCCGCGCTCGAGAGCGCACCACAGGGCGATCTGGTCGAATTGAGCGACCAGGCGTTGCAGCTCCAGGTAGTGGGCGCCCTGTTCGGCAGCCCGACTTCCGATACCAGCACTGGCGCCGCTTCGCTATTCGACTTCCTGGACCCATCGCTGGCTGGGACCACTGCGGCCTCATCTTCATCAGGGCTGCTGCCGACCGACTCCAGCGCCGTGTCCTCCAACAACACGACGATGCTCAGTTCGTTGTTCGACCTTCAGGGTTAAGGCGATTAGTCATAAGGGATGTCCACCTCGGCAAAGCTGCCGGGAGTTGCCGCACCGACCGCTGCGGCGATTTCAGCCGACATCCTGCGTACAAGCCCCCACCGTAGTTGATTCAACACCACGATGGAAAGCTTACGCCCATAAGGGTTCTGTTGGTATCGGATATTCTTATCCGCCGTGACTAGCACGTCGAAGCCAGCTTGCTCGGCGACGTTCAGCAACTCTCCGTTTTTCAACGTTGCCCAACCCCGCTCCCTTGCTTCCGTGACGGTGTGGCCTGTGAGCGCACGGACAAGCCCGCGCGGAACATTGTTGTCGAGCAGAATCAGCACATCTCAGAAGCTAGGCTCTTTGTCGAGACTATGGGCGGCGAAGTCGAGCACCGCTTTGATTTCCTCGCGCGAGACGGGATATTGCTCAATAATTTCATCGATGGTCATGCCGTCCTCAAGATTCTCGAAGACGATCTTCACGGGCGTGCGCGAGTTCCTAAAAGTCCACGCGCCGCTCACTTTGCCGGGGACGCTTTCCACAGCGGGGCACTGTGACCAATCGAGAGCTGGCATTCCACTGTCCTCCTTCTTCTCAGAGTAACCCGAACGAACGGATTGGTTCACCGAGCCCGCCGAAAGTCGAGAATCTCGTCCGCCGCTTTCCGATAGCCGCCCGCGTTGCGCAGCGATTCGCCAATTCGCGCCGCCGCCTGTGAATATCGACGGTCGTCGAGAGCCCGTTCGACGGCTCCGCGAAGATCACTCGCGTCCGCATCGCTTCCAAGCACGATCCCAGCCCCAAGCTCGGCAACGCGGCTCGCTATCCAGAACTGGTCGGCGCCTTGCGGCGCGACGACCAAAGGAACATTGAAATACAACGCCTCGTTCACGCTGTTCATGCCGCCGTGCGTAACGAATGCGGCCGCGCGCTCGAGGATCTCGATCTGAGGCACGGAAGGCTCGATGATGAAATTTTCGGGTACGTGCGCGGGCGCTTGAAACTTGCGCCCAACCGCCATCACGATTCTCCACGGACTATTCCGAAACGCTTCGACGCACATCGGAAAGAAGCGGCCGCGGTCGCCGTAGATGGTCCCGAGCGAGATGTATACCAAGGGTTCGCGGCCAAGCACATTGAACGGAAACGCTGGCGTCTCGGCGCGCCGGCCGATCGATGGCCCGACGAAACGGAAGCGGTCCGAGTCGAACATTTCCGCCCGGGGCTGAAAGAGGCGCGACGTATACACGAGGTTAAGATCGCC
>Ga0302325_10007006_pt1 | contig 25156 bp, 24 predicted proteins | sample Palsa_T0_2_FD_201948 | JGI IMG/M metagenome (GOLD analysis project Ga0302325, IMG submission 201948) | Peat permafrost microbial communities from Stordalen Mire near Abisko, Sweden - Palsa_T0_2 | ecosystem: Environmental > Terrestrial > Soil > Palsa > Peat permafrost | place: Sweden: Abisko... | reverse complement strand
GACCCCGAGCCTGACCCCGAGCCTGACCCCGAGCCTGACCCCGAGCCTGACCCCGAGCTCGACGAGGTCGAGGCCCCGTCCGGTGCGCCTTCGCCCCCCGAGCTCGAGCTGCACCCCGCGTGTACCGCGAGCGCCGCGACGGCGAAGAACACTCCCCGCATGGTCGTCTTCATGGCATTGGGCCATCATCCCCGGCGCAGGCCTGCGTTGCGCACGACCTGCTCGAGGTCGCTGAAGCGCTGCGCCAGCGCGCGGACGAGCGCGCCCGTCCAGCCGGAGAGGCCGAGGCCTTCGTTCATGGTCGCCTGATCGAGGACCGTGACCGTCACCTCGTCGATCGCGACCACGCTTGCGGCGCGAGGCTCGAACAGGATGAGGGCCATCTCCCCGAAAGCGTCCCCCGGCTCCATCAAAGCCAGCGTCTCCTCGATGCCGTCGGCCGTCCGATAGGCGCGGCAGCGACCGGCCACGATCATGTATGCGGCGTCGCCCTTGTCCCCCTCGCGGACGATGAGCTCGCCGGGCGCGAAGGTCTTGCGGGGAAGGTGGAGGCCTCCATGCAGGAACGCGCGCATGGCGTCCTGCAGCTCGGTGATGCTCTGGTAACGATCCGCGGGGTCGGGTCGCGTGGCGCGTTCGGCGACCGCGCGGATGCGCCTGGCCACACCGATTGGCTCGCACGCCGTGTCGATGGAGACGACCTGGCCGGCGGAGGCGCGCTTGATGAGGACGTCCGTGGCAAGGGTCGCGGGACCGTACGGCCCGTGACCGCTGAGGATCTCGAAGAGGAGCGCCCCGATGCCGAAGATGTCGGAGCGTTCGTCCACGTCCCGCGGGTTGCCGCGCGCCTGCTCGGGCGCCATGTAGTCGGGGGTTCCGACCGCCCCCCTCGCGTTCATGAGGGCGGTTGCGCCCGACGCTGGCTCCGCTCGGACGAGCCGTGCGAGACCCCAGTCCATCAGGTAGACCTGCCCGAAGTCGCCGACCATGATGTTGGCCGGCTTGAGATCGCGATGAACGACGCCGCGATGGTGCGCATACGCCAAGGCGTCGCAGACCTTGAGCAGAATCTCGATGCCTCCCGCGATCCGATCGACGTCTCCCGGCGGTCGACCGCGTAACCACTTTTCGAACGACTCGCCTTGCACGAGCTTCATGGTGAAATAGGCGATGCCATGCGGGTCGATGGCCAGCTCGTGCACCGGCACGATGTTCGGATGCTCGAGCTGACCGGTGATCTGCGCCTCGGCCACGAAGCCGTCCCGGTAGAACGGATTGGTCGCGTAGTCCTTGTCGATCCGCTTCAGCGCGACCTGGCGCAAGAGGTTGCGATCGGTGGCCCGGTGCACGTGCCCCATGCCGCCGCGAGCCAGGGCGCGGCTGACCAGCAGATGCGGCGGCGACGGGATCTTCTCCGCGGTGATCTGCGCTGGCGAGATGTCGGACGTGCCACCCACCGGAATGGACTCGGTGACCCGCACGGGGAGGGCCTGGGTCTCGGGAAGGAACGGGTTGGTCATCGGGATCTCTCCGGTTCGAATCAACCGCCTCCGAGGCGTCGCGTCTCCCCGACGTCCAGGATCCACAGCTCGCCTGCGCGATCCGCGGCCGCGGCGAAGGCGGCACGCGCCCGCACGGGAGGCTCGGCGATGGGCTCGTCGGTGAGGCGGAAGGTGCCCCAGTGCATCGCCACCAGGTGGCGGGTGTCCAGGATGCGCGCCGCTTCGACGGCCTGCTCCGGGTTCATGTGCTGCGACTCCATGAACCACGGTGGGTCGTAGGCGCCGATGGGGAGCATGGCCCAGTCGATTCGGCCGAGACGCCTCGCGATCTCGGCAAACCCATCGAAGAACGCGGTGTCGCCGGAGTGGTACGCGGTCCCCTCGCTCGCGCGGATGACGAAGCCGCCCCAGAGCGCGTCGTTGCGGTCCCAGGGGGTGCGCATGGACCAGTGGCGCGCAGGCACCAGCGTCACCTCGAGCGGGCCGATGTCGGCGGCTTGCCACCAGTCGAGCTCGATCACCTTCTCCGCCCCCAGAGAGCGCAGGAGATCGCCGTTTCCCAGGGGCACCACGTACTGCGGGACAGCCCCGAGGCGCTCCAGGCTCCACGCGTCGAGGTGGTCCCGGTGGTTGTGGGTGACCAGCACGACGTCGATGGGCGGCAGCGCGTCGATGGCGAGGCCCGGCGGTGCGAGGCGCGCGATCGGCCCCAGACGTCCGCGGAAGACGGGATCGACGAGGATGCGCTTGCCGCCGAGCGTGAGAAGGAAGCTCGCGTGCCCGATCCAGGTGAGCTGGGGTGCGCTCCCGTCGACCAGGGCGCGATCGGGTCGACGCCGCGGCGTCGCATAGCCACCCGGGTCCTTGCGGTTCTTGCCGGCGAGGGCGTCGAGCACCTTCCACCGGAAGATGTCGCGCGGGCCGCGGATCGGGCGGGTGGCGAGTTGATCGAAGCGTCCCATGGTGGTGGTGGGCTCACTTCTCACTTCTAGATCAGATGCCTTCGCGGAGAAATCGTTCTTGCTCCCGACCGGCGAAGGCCGCACCAGCGCGCCTCGCTTGTAGCGATCTGCCACGTCGTCCAACGCGCCGCGGGAATACGCTGGCGTGGCTCGATCGGCGCGACGACGGGACCGACTGCCTCTATTGCCATTTACGAGTAATCCACTTCCGGTGAAGGCGAGTCGCGACTTCGACACGTAGATGGTGCTTGACGCCTCGGGCGGCCCGCGAGATAGCCCTTTCCCTACGTCACGAGCCGATCGGCTCAAAGGGAGGTACGTTCATGAACGATTCCAAGGATTCCCGTTCCGGCACGGCGCTGCGTTGTCTGGCGATCTGGTCTGCGGCATCCCTCAGCGTCCTCGGCTGTGCGGGTCCCCAGGATGAAGCAACGGGCACGACGGCGCAGGCCCTCGGCGCGGATGCGGGCCTCCTCACCATCAGCGGCGTCGTGGCCGACTCGCAGTCTCCGCAGGCCGGGATCACCATCACCCTGAGTGGCAGCAGCCAGGGCCAGGTGGTGACCGATTTCTCCGGGAGCTACAGCTTCACCGTCAAGCCTGGTTCCTATTCTCTGACGGCGCGGGGAACGGCAAATTTCTTCGAACCCCCCTTCCAGACCTGTCTCGTGATCACGCCGGACGTGGTGAACTTGAACAATTTGACGGCGAGCACCACCGTCAATTTCCTCGGTTCGGGCAACAACGTCATCACCAATTGCGCGCCCGCGGAGGTCATGGGCTCCACGTCCGGATCCCTTGCTGTAAGCGGCAAGGTCACCTCGGCCGGAGCGCCGGTACCGGGGGTTCTGGTGTCGCTCACGGGAGGCGCTCAAGGATTTCGCGTCACCGACGAGACGGGCGCCTACAGCTTCGCGGTCAACCCGGGCTCGTACTCGCTGAATCTCTCGGGGCCTTGCTCGGCGTTCACACCCGGGAACACGAACCTGAACAACATCAAGTCCAGCCAGACGGAAAACTTCGTGGGGACGGGCTGCCCGCCGGCGCCCCTGAAGCTTTGCCCGACCTTCGATACCCTGTTTGGACTTTCCGAGCCTTCGAGCTGCGCCACCTCGACCACCGAATCGTGCGCGGGCGACAGGGTGTTCTCCTGGGACGGCCTCTTCGCCAACGACTGGTTCACCGTCAACGGGTCCGACTGCCGCTTCGGTCAGTGGGAGGTTCCGCCGATCGTGAACCTCTTCGAGTTCGTCGGACTCGAGCAGGACAGCTCCGCGCTCAATCTCTTCGGCCTGCAGCTCCTCGGCTGCGCGCTGGCCGGCAATCTGGTGGGCCCCCTTGGGTTCCCGTTCATCCTGACGGACCTCAAATCGCTGTCGTTCACCACGGCCGACCTGGCGGCGCTGTCGAACGAGTACGTCGAGGCCATCAGCCTGGCTCTCTCGCAGAATGGCTCACCCCCCTTGACCGCGGCGGAGATCACCGCGCTCAACGCGCAGCTCGCGTCCGCGGCGAGCCGCGTCCCGGGCATCAAGGCGTCCTCGTCGCTGAGCTTCAGCACCTGCGCCGACGCCGGCGCTCCGTAGCCGCACTCCGAGCGTGCCGAGAATTCCCGCAGCGGCGCCGCGCAGAACGCGTGGTGCCGCTGCTTTTTCGATGGCAGGCTCTACCAGCGGTGATCGTCGTGGTGCGACCACTGGTACTCGCGGTGGGACTCATGGTAGTAGCCGCCGCGCTCGCGAACCACGCAGGCGCTGGTGCCGATTCCCATGCAGGCGACCACGGCGACGGCCTTGACGATGTTCATGCAAATGGAGCGAATCATGGGTTTCCTATCGGTTCGCAATGCCGCCGTCATGGCGGCGCTGACTCACACGGCCCGGATGGTGCAATCGAAGTGCCAGCGCGCAAGCGGACCGAACGGGGTTCAGGTGATCGACGTCTTCGGTGGAGCAGGTAGCAGGGTCCCGGACAAGGCCGCGCAGCGGGCGAGCAGCTCGTCCTGAACGGCGTGGTCGCGGACGGCCGGGTGGGTCTCGCGGGGACGCTGGTGATAGAAGTACCGGCCTGAAACCCGTGCTCCGGCGTCGTCGCTGACGGCGAGCCAGACCTGCGTCGCCGCGCCCATGCACAGGTCGTCCGGCGCGTTCGGACCCCCCATCTTCGTCGCCACCCAGCCTGGCTCGAGCGCATTCGACCACACCTCCGGCCGCCGCCGCGGTCGAGGCTTTCCAGATCGCCGACCACGACGCCGGCCGCAGCAGGGAGCCAGGCGCGGGCATCCGCCGCGCGGCCCTCGTTGCGAGCGTGAAGTACCACCTCGTGACGATCGGCTGCCAGCCGCTCGGCGACCATCAGGCCGAGGCCATCGGAAGAGCCGGTGATAAAAATGCGCGCCATCGTCGGTCCTTTCGCGGAGAGGCTACCTCGAACCGGGGCGCGCCTGTCGTTCAGCCGTCGGGGGTGCGTCGCAGCAGGCTGGCAAAGAAGCAGGTGGCCGCGACGATGACCACGAGCGGTCCCGCCTCGCGATGGAGGACCGACGCCGCGTAGGTCCCCAGGGTCGTGGACAGCACCGCCACGGCCACCGAGATGACCAGCATTTCATTGAGGTTCCGGGCGAGGCGTTTCCCGGTGGCGGCGGGGACGATCACCAGCGAGCCGATGAGGAGCACCCCCAGGTAGCGCAGGCCAAGCGCAATGGTCAGCGCGAAGACGAGAAGGAAGCGCAGGTCGAGGCGCGCCACGTCGATGCCGGCGGTGCGCGCGATCTCCGGCGACACCAGCGCGAGCACCAGCCGGTGCCGCTGCCGCAGGATGAAGGTGACGATGGTGGCCGCGACGACCAGGCCGAGCACCACCTCGACGGGGGTGAGGCGACCGGTGCCCCCGAACAGCGCCTCGATCAGCGCCTCGCCGGAGGTGATCATGCTGCCGACGGCCAGCGCCGTCGAGAACATCACGCCGATGATGGTCTCGGTGGCAATGCGGGTCTTGGTCTCGATGCCCCAGATGAGCAGGGTTCCCACGAGCAGCATGGCCGATGCGCCGAGCGTCGGGTGCACGTGGAGCGCGATGGCGAACCCGATTCCCGGAAGGGCGATGTGGGAGATGGCGTCCGCCGCGAGGGTCATGCGCCGCATCACGGCGAAGCAGCCGACCAGACCGGCGGCGGCGCCGGCCACCACCGAGATGGCGAGGGCGCTAGGATCGAGGCCCATCGTCGTGCACGTGAAAGGCCACCGGCGCCTGGTAGATCTCCTGGAGCAGCGCCGGTGTGAGGATGGCCTTGGGCGGCCCGAAGCAGGCGTGCCCGCGCGAGAGACAGAGGACGTTGTTCGCGTATCGATAGACGACGCTGAGGTCGTGCGAGATGAGCAGCGTGGTCATGGCCCTCTCCACGCGCAGCCGATCGATGAGGTCGTTGAGGGTCTCCTGCCCCCGCTCGTCGACGCCGGCGGTGGGCTCGTCCAGCAGCAGGACATCGGGCCCCCCGACCAGCGCGACGGCGACGAGCAGCCGCTGAAACTGCCCGCCGGAGAGCGCCCCGATGGACTTGCCGGAGAGCTCTCGGGCGAGGCCCACCATGTCGAGGGCGAGCCCTCCCTCTTCGTCGGCAGCCCCCGAGACGCGCGCCTTGGCGCGAAGCAAGTCCTGCCCGGTGACCGGAAGGTCGCGCTCGATGTCGAGCTTCTGCGGTACGTATCCGAGCCGGGTGCCTCCGGCCCAGCGGATCTGTCCTTCGTGCGGGAGCGCGCCGACCAGCGCCTTGAAGAGCACCGTCTTGCCGCAGCCGTTCGGACCGATGATGGCCAGGGCGGTCCCGCGTCGCACGTCGAAGGATAGGTTCTCGAGAACGGTGGTCCTTCCGAAGCGGACCGTGATCGCGTCGACCTCGAGCGCGTTGCCTTCCTTCATGGGTCCCACGCTGGACGAGGATCGCGGCATCGAGCTGCCCCGGAGAGCCTACCCCACTTCCCGTGACGAGGAGGCGCCAGTCAGGCGCCGCTCACCTGCGCGCCGCCCTCCCCTCGCGCCGGGGTCGAGCCGCCGCGGAGGTCCGGAAGAAGCGCCGCCAGGACGCCGATGGCCGGGAGGAACGCTGCCACGCGGTATACGTGTTCGATGCTGGTGGCATCGGCGAGCCGCCCGAGGAGCGCCGCGCCGAGACCCGCCGAGCCGAACGAGAGTCCGAAGAAGAGGCCCGAGACCACGCCGATGCGACCCGGGATGAGCTCCTGACCGTAAACCACGATGGCAGGAAAGGCCGACGCCAGGACGAAACCAACCAGCAGGCTCAGAACACCCGTCCAGAAGAGGTCGGCGTACGGGAGGGCGAGCGTGAAGGGCAGCGCGCCGAGGATGGAAAACCAGATGATGTTCTTCCGACCGAGACGGTCGCCGAGAGGCCCGCCGGAGATGGTCCCCACCGCCACCGCCGCCAAGAGGGCAAAGAGGTGAAGCTGCGCGCTGCGCACCGACACGTCGAAGCGATGTATGAGGTAGAACGTGTAGTAGCTGGTGAAGCTCGCCAGGTAGACGAACTTCGAGAAGATGAGCGCCAGAAGCACGGCCATCGACCAGCTCACGCGCGTCCGAGAAAGGCTCCGGGCCGAGCGCGACCGGGGTGGCGCGGATCGGCTGGCGGCCAGACGCGAGATTCCGTGGCGCTTGTACCAGAGCCCCACGCCGCTCAGGACCACGGTGGAGACCAGCGCGAGCAGCGAGAAGAACCCCAGGCTCCTCTGCCCCCAGCGCACGACGACGATGGCCGCGCCCGCCGGACCCAGCGCCGATCCGATGTTCCCGCCGACCTGGAACAGGGACTGCGCCAGACCGTAGCGACCTCCCGACGCCATGCGCGCCACGCGCGACGCCTCCGGGTGGAACACCGAGGATCCCATCCCCAGAATGCTCGCCCCCAGCAGCAAGAGGCCATAGCTCTGCGCCCGGGACAGGATGAGCAAGCCGGCGAAGGTGAACAGCGTGCCGCCCGGCAGCGAGAAGGGGAGCGGCCGGCGATCGGCCGAGAAGCCGATGACCGGCTGGAGGATCGATGCGGTGAGCTGGTAAGCCAGCGTCACCAGACCGATCTGGGTGAAATCGAGGTGGAGGTCGGCCTTCAGCGTGGGGTACGCCGCCGCGAGGAGGGCTTGCAACATGTCATTGATCAGGTGACAGAAGCAGACGGACCACAGTACGCCATAGGCTGTCTTGCCTGTCTCATTCATGGTCCGTGGCGCTCCTTTCCGGATTCACCCGGCGCCAGGACAGCTGGACCGCGCGCCCTCGGGACGAAGCGCACCTGCCATGCGTTACCGTCCGGGTCGTGGGACTCGATTCCGTGATCTTCGACGCGAAGCCGGATTCCTGCGCGCCGCAGGCGGATGGCGGCATCGCCGACCTGCCTCGGCTCCGCCACCACCAGGGCGAACCCCACGCGGGGTCGAGCTTTCGGCGCTCCGGCGGGCGCCCGCTCTTCGACGACGAGCCGCAGCGGGGGGGATTCGAGGTCGAAGACCGCCAGTCCCTCGCGGCGCTGCGCCGGCGGACTGCCCAGCAGCGCCTCGTAGAACGCCGCGGAACGGGAGGCGTCGGCGGCGCAAACGACGATGTGTGTCTTGGACGACGGCATGATCCACCTCCTCGTGACCCGACCCTCGGCGGATCGCGGCGCAAGAGCGCACCGGCTCCGAAGCACTCTTTCGTCGATTGGAAAGCCTGAAATGCCGAAGGCCGCCTCGGGTTTCCCCGGGCGGCCTTCGCTGCGCAGTCGCGCGGAAGCTTCGCCTAGGGGAGGGCCTCCGGGGCCCACATCGGATTTACCTTCGCAAACGTCTTGATCGCGGAGCTACGAAGGTCGGACGTCGACCCGAAGCGAAGGGAGCACCAGGGCTCACGACGGAGGGGCAGCGAGATCAGGGTGCGATTCGACTCGGTGACCATAGAACGTCCTTAGCGCCGCCATCGAAAATCGTCAAGTAACGATTTCGCTCCCGCAATCGCCTCGACGTTTCAGAGGTGGGTCAGCACGGCCTTGGCCACGATCTGCGCGACGCGTAGCTCCAGCCGCCCGTGCTCGGCGGCGTATTTGGCGTACATGCGCCGGTAGGACGGAGCCACCGACTTGCCCCGATGGTCGTTCATCAACGAAGGACCGCCGGTCCGGTATTTCACGAACGGGCCATCGAAGAACACGAACCCCGACGCGCGGATGGCGCGCGCATAGAAATCGACGTCCTCCATCACGCGGAGCTCCTCGTCGTAGCCGCCGAGGCGCGAAACCACCTCGCGCCGCACCATGCACGTGGAATTGACCATCATGGTGGGGGCGGCGAAGAGCTGGTGAGCGACGCAGAGAAAACGGGAGCCGATGCGTCCCAGGATTCGACCGCGGCGTGCGGCCGTGGAGAAGACGCGCTCCTCCCTGCGGACCGCCTGCACGTCGTCACCGAAGGGCACCACACGCCCGAAGGCCACGCCGCGATGGGGATGTGCGTCGAACAGCGCGACCATCTGCTGGTACGCGCCCGGTACGACGAGATCGTCGTCGTCGAGGAAATGAACGAGGCGCCCCCCTGCCGTCTGCCACCCGACGTTGCGCACGCGCGACGGATTGCCGCCGGTCGGCACGTCCATCTTTCGGTAGCGGACGCGTGGATCGCCCAGCTGCGCCACCACGTCCTCGCCGGCGCCGTCGCGGCCGTCGTCGACGACCTGCACCTCGATCGACGGCCCTTCTTGCGAGAGGACGCTCTCCAGCGCCGCGGCCAGCATCCGCGGTCGGCCGAACGTGGGGATGACGACGGAGATATCCATGGCCGACCCGGCAGCCCATACGACGGGACTGCCGGCGGTCCAAGAGCAATGCGCGCGAGCCTCGGGCGGGCGGGATGCGCCGACGTCTACCGAGCGTTCTCCGGGACCGGCGCGGCGCCTCCGCTCGCGAACCGCGCGCTATAGGCCCCGTAGCCCTCGGCCGCCAGTCGATCGGCGGGGATGAAGCGCAGCGACGCCGAGTTGATGCAGAACCGCAGCCCGGTGGGCGCCGGGCCGTCGTCGAAGACGTGCCCCAGGTGCGACTGGCCGACGCTCGAGCGCACCTCCGTGCGGCTCATGCCCAGGCTGCCGTCGGCCTTGGAGACGACGTGACCGTCCTCGATGGGCCGCGTGAAGCTCGGCCAGCCGGTCCCCGACTCGAACTTGTCGGTGGAGCTGAAGAGAGGCTCGCCGGTCACCACGTCGACGTAGATGCCGGGCGCGTGATTGTCCCAGAAGTCGTTGCGGAACGGGGGCTCGGTGGCGTCGTTCTGCGTCACCTGGAACTGCGTGGGGGTGAGTTTCTGCTTCAGCTCGGCCACGGGGGGTTTGACGTAGGTGCGGTTGGACACGGCGGGCTGCTCGTTCTGCGCGACGGGCGCGTCGAGGGGTTTGGCCGGTGACGCGGACGAGCGCTGGCAGGCGAGGCAGACCGGGAGAAGGAGGGCCAACGCGCAAAGAGCTCGGTTCCGGAGGGCCATGATGAGAGAAGTACGCGGCCCGACCGCAGTGGTTTCGTTCCTCCGGGGGACGCGTCAGGGCTGGCGCGGCCAGGCCCTATCGTAGTGCTCGAGGACACGGTCCATGGTCGCGTTGGTCGCGTCGTCCACCACCCGGCGGCGTTCGTCGGCGTCGTACCAGGCGATCTGCTCCGCGGCGGCGCGCGCGTAAGGGATCACGGCGCGGTAGTCGGGCACCAGCCGCCGGACCTTGGTGTTGTCGAAGACCTTGCTGTAGGTCTTGTCCCCGAGAAGGCTCGCGCCCCAGTCGGGGTCGTGCGCCGCGATGAGCTCGGACGGGACGTGGACCAGCTTGGGCCGCACACCCGCCGCGCGCCCGAGGATGTGATGAATCGCGTCCCACGTCGGCGTGTCGTCGGACGTGATGTGGAAAGCCTCCCCGACCGCGGCGCTGTGTCCGAGCAGGCCGACGAAGCCTCGCGCAAAGTCGTCGTGGTGGGTGAGCGTCCAGAGCGACGATCCGTCGCCGTGCACGACGACGGGAAGGCCGCGGCGCATCCGATCCACCACGGTCCATCCGCCGTGAACGGGCAAGAGCGAGGCGTCGTAGGTGTGCGAAGGCCGCACGATGGTGACCGGAAAGCCGTCGGCCCGATAGGCGCGCACCAGGCGCTCTTCGCAGGCAATCTTGTCCCGCGAGTACTGCCAGAACGGGTTGCACAGCGGGGTCGACTCGGTGATGGGCAAGTGGCCGGGCGGCACGCTGTAGGCCGAGGCGGAGCTGATGAAGACGTACTGGTCGGTCCTCCCGCGAAAGAACTCGATGTCGAGGTCGACGTGGGAGGGAAGAAAGGCCACCCACTCGACCACGGCGTCGAAGCGCCGTGCCCCGAGCGCGGCGCCGGCGGAGCGAGGATCGCGGATGTCGCCACGAAGGACCTCGGCGCCCGGCGGGACCGGATGCCGGTCGGTCTGCCCGCGGAGGAGGAAAGTCAGGTGCACCCCGCGAGCGATCGCCAGCCGGGCGCACGCCGAGCTGATGATGCCGGTACCGCCGACGAAGAGTACGTTCACGGGAGCTGGACCGTGTTGGAGACGAGGTGGCGCGAGGTAGGTTAATGGGGAACCGGCGGACCGCGCGGCGTGCATTTGCACCGGGCCGTCCCGACTCGGTTCCCTGGTGATTGGGTGTGCGCACGGGCCTCGATACGGCTCGCAAAAGCGCATCCCGCTTCCGAGGACCCTCGGCTACGGCGCCGGTCTGCCGCCATTGCCGCCGGGACCGCTGACACATGAGGCCAGGAACGACGCAATGCGGCGCAAACAAGTCGTATGCGTCATGATCCTGTTTCGTGATCGTTTCGCGTGATGCCGGACATGATCCAGGCATGCCTGTCACTTCTTCCTGCCTTCAAGAAGTTCCCCTTCCATGTCCGCCGGTACCCCACCTGGCCGCCTTGCCGGGCGGGCTCCCGTGGTCTTCCGCGCCTCGCGTGAACCAGGCCGTTCCGAGCGCGGCGGAGTCCTCTTCGCAGATCGAAGAGGCGCCCCGGTCGGGAGTCTTTGCCGTCAGCTCCGATAGCCCCGACGACGTCCTCGCCCTCGCGGCATGCGCCGGGGACCCCCGGGCGCCCGCCATCATCTCGAAGCGCTACGGGGCGCGCGTGCGTTCCAAGCTGCACCACTGGATCGGGCCGCAGGACATCGACGACCACGTGCAGGACGTCTTCTTGCGGCTCTTCGAGCAGCTCCCGCGCATGCGGGACCCCAGCGCGCTGCGCGGGTTCCTGGTGGGCATCACGCTGCGCATCGCCTGCACCGAGCTTCGCCGCCGCCGGCGATCACGCCTTCGCCTGACGGCCACCGGGGAGCTCCCCGAGCCGCGTGTCGCCATCGACGACAAGGGCCCGGCGCGCGAGGCGCTGTGGCGGTTCGAATCCATCCTCGACAAGCTCGCCCCGAACTCGAGGCGCGTGTTCGTGCTGCGCTACGTGGAGAAGCTGGAGCTGACCGAGGTCGCTGCGCAAATGCAGATCTCCGTGGCGACGGCCAAGCGCCACCTGGCTCGCGCCGCGGCCACCGTCTCGGCGATGGTGAAACGGGAGCCCGCCCTGGCCGAGTACATGATCTTCCAGTGGACCACGGCGGAGCCCAAGTTCCTCGGCGCCTGCGCGTCCGCTTGAAAGGGAGCTCGAGCCGCATGCCTGTCGTGGTGGGGATCACGACGGGTCGGCGGCTCACCATTCATACGCCTCACTGGATGGTGGAACGGGGGATGTTGACGACCTCCCAGATGGGCGTGTGATTGCTCTGGGGGCTGCCGGCGTGGGATGCGCTGACGGTGGCCTGATTCCAGATGTAGAGCGCCGGGTAGGTGGTGATCTGCCCATTCCCCACGACGACCGCCGTGATGTAGAGCTGCGAGGTGGGTCCGTCGGGCATCGACTTGAAGTTCGTGGAATTGTCCAGGAACGGAATGCCTTCGCGCGTCGAGGAGAAGACCAGCCAGTAATACGTATTGCCGTCGGGGCAGACCTCGACGTCCGGCGACCACTTGGGCCAGCTGTTGGTCACTCCCGGACTGCCGGGAGTCCCCTGACAGGACGGAGGGTCGTTGGCGGCGAGCCGAGTGGGTGAGGAGGCGCCGCTCGCCGGGACCACGTACACCTCGGCTTGCGGGTTGTAGTACATCCCGTTCGGTCCGTCGGTGGTGGAGCGATCGAACGCGATGAGCTGGTCGTCCTCGGAGTACGAAGGGTAGTACTCGTCGGCGTTGGGATCGGACGCGCCTTGCACCGGCGTCGCTGCGCCGCCCGCCCGTGCCGCGAAAGGAATGGTGTAGAGATCCGCCTCTCCCGAGGCCAGACGTCCGTCCTTTCCCGCGTTGGTCGAGACGTACACGATGGTCGCGCCGTCGTGACTCCAGCTGGGAAACTCTGCGCCGCGCGAATCACCGGTGCGCGCGAGAATCCCCCAGCTCGTGCCGAGGTCCCCCATGACCGCCTGTCCGAGCTGGCTTCCGCTGCCCGCCTCCGAGACGGCCGTGGACGCCCCCAGGTCGATCCACGCCAGGGCGGAGTTGGGCTGGTCGCTGCACGTCGCGCCGCTCCAGGGGTACGTCTGCTGGTTGCCCGGCGTGGGGGCCCCGCACCCGAAGCTGGTGATGGCGACTTGCTCGTCCGACCAGTCGGCCTTCGAGAACGCGGCGATGCCCAGCCACGGCATGCTCAGCGTCTGCGCGCCTCCCGGCGTGAGCCAGGAGGGGATCAACCCGGTCGACCCCGGGTCGACCCGCGCGGAGGAGCCGGGCCAGGGCCAGAAGTCGGCGAAGGTGACGCTGTTGCCGTCCGGAACGGCGGCATGGCAGCCGATGCACTGGGGTGCGCCGTTGTCCTGCACGGTGCCGCTCTGATCGCGGTAGAGCCGGGCTTGCACCTGGCCCACCTCCAGCGTCGTGGCCACGCCCTCGTCGCCCGGCGCAAACCCTTCGAGCCACGACATCCCGTTCTGATCGCCGGTGGCCGCCCAGTAGACCATCGCCCCGCCGGCGCCCGCGGGGGCGATGGTGAACGAGGACGTCGACGAGGTTGGCGGCTGCGAGGCGCTGGTGTCGACGCCGCGGATGGTCACCGACACTTCGTCGCCCCAGCTGTCTCCCCGGAGGCCATCCCAGACCGTCTTGGGCACCGTCCACGTCGTGCTCGTCGTGTAGACGACGTAGTCGCTGGCCTGGCGTTGCGTGTGAAGGTCGATCTCGAACAGGTTCTGACCGGCGACGGGGATGACGCGGAAGCGCGGTCGCACCCAGTTCTGCGGGATCAGCGTGCCCGCCGCAGGCTCGACGATGCACGGGCCCGAGCCGCCCCCGTCGCTGGCCGCAAAGAAGGAAGCCGCGCCGGCGGGCGTGGCAGGGGAGCCGTCTTCCGGGGCGGCGTCGACGAGAGGAGCGGAGGGGAAGTCGGTGCAGCTCGAAGAGCACCCGCGCGCGAGCGTGATGCAGTTGCCGAGGGTGTTGTCGCCCTGGCCTCCTCCCCCGGCGAGATTTCCGTTTCCGCCCGTCCGGTCCCCGGGGGTGCGGTGCCCGGTCGACGCGCAGGCCGCCGCGCCGGTCACCACGAGGAGGAGGCCCGCCGCACCGCACCCGAGCATCGCCCTCATTCTTCGTACCGCCTCATGGGGGCCAGGTTGCCATGCGCCTCCCTCCGCGGCTCGTCCTTTGTGGCCGAGTGGCCCGGGCCGCGCGTGAGATCCGTGACTCGGCGGAACGGCGACGGTATCTCGTGCATATGCTCACGTCCGTACTTCGAACCGTCTCGGCCCTGGGAGTCGTGGCGGCGCTTCTTGCCACGCCGACTGCGTGTGAATGGATGCAGAATCCGCCGCCCGCGCCGCCCGCGCCGCCTCAGGGGCCGCTCGGAAAGCCCAGGCTCCTGCGGGGGATGAATCTCGGCAACGCGCTCGAGGCGCCGAACGAGGGGGACTGGGGCGTGGTGCTCGACGACGCGGACTTTCCACGCGTGCGCGAGGCCGGCTTCGACCACGTGCGGCTCCCGGTGAGCTTCAGCGCGCACGCTTCGCTCTCCCCGCCCTACACCATCGACGAGTCCTTCTTCGCGCGCGTGGACTGGGCCATCGCTCACGCGCTGGCCAGCGACCTGGCCATCATCGTGGACCTTCACAACTACGACGAGCTCATGAAGCACCCGGAGGCCAACGCAGCGCGCTTCGTGGCGCTGTGGACGCAGGTCGCGCGGCGCTATCGCCACATGCCGGAGGCGGTGTGCTTCGAGCTCCTGAACGAGCCCCACGGCGATCTCACCGCCGAGCGATGGAACACGTTGCTGGCCAGCGCGCTGCACGTGGTGCGCGCGAACAATCCCACGCGCACCGTCATCGTCGAGGGGGTGGACTGGGCGTCGGCCAAGAACCTGCGCGACACCCTGCGCATCCCCGATGATCCCGCTCTCGTCGCCAGCTTCCACATGTACCAGCCCATTCTCTTCACCCATCAAGGGGCGCCCTGGATGAACCCGGAATTTCAAACCACCGGCATCGGGTTCCCGGGCCCGCCGGCCGCCCCGGTGGCCCCGGTCCCGGCCGCGGCGTCGATGAGCTGGGTGCGCGAGTGGTTCGATCGCTACAACCGGGAGCCCACCGCCACCAACCCCAGCGGGCCGAGCGCCGTCGTGGAGCAGCTGGAGATGGCCAAGTCCTTCGCCGACGCGCGTCACATGCCGGTCTACATGGGCGAGTTCGCCGCCATCGACAACGCCGATCTGGGGTCGCGCGTGAAGTGGACCCGGATGACGCGCCAGGAGGCGGAAAGGCGAGGCTTCGGGTGGGCTTACTGGGACGATGGAGGCAGCTTCAAGGCGTACGACCGCAAGGGAGGGGACTGGGTGCCCGAGCTCCTTGCCGCACTGCGACACTGATCGCGCGAACCGGCCCCGGTTCGCTGTTCGAGCGCGCTCCGCTCGAGCTCTTGCAACGCGAAAAAGACGAGCCGCGCGGGTGCACGAAGGGGGTCCATGGCGGTAGACTGGAGGACGGAGGTTGACCTTATCGTGAGCGACGTCGAGATCCTCGGCGGCGCCTCGGGAAGCACGCGGAAGCCGGTGGGATCCGCTCGAGGCGCACGTCTCCGCCAGCTGGTGGCGCTCCACGAGGCATCCCTCGCGCGGTATCTCGCGCGTCTGGGGCTGCCCTCGGCGGAGGTCGACGACGCCATCCAGGAGGTTCTCATCATCGCCGCGCGCAAGCTCGATCGCGTGCGGCCGGGCAGCGAACGGCCCTTTCTCTTCGCCACGGCCTTGCGCGTGGCGCGAAATGCGCGCCGTGGCTCCGCGCGTCGCGATCGCATGACCGCGACCCTGGTGCAGTCCACCCTCCCTCCGGGTCCTTCGGCGGAGGATCTCGCCGACCAGCTGCTCGGACGTGCACTGCTGGACGACGTCCTCGAGCACATGCCGGCGGAGGTGCTGCTGGTCTTCCTCCTGGCCGAGCTCGAGGAGATGCCGGTCCCCATGGTCGCCCAGCGCCTGGGTCTGCGGCAGGGCACCGTGGCCTCCCGCCTTCGTCGGGCGCGCCTTCATTTCGAGCACTGGTCGTCGCGCGCCCGCACCACCGTGGCGCGCGAGACGGTGAGCGTGCCGCGGCAGCGGCGCAGCGAAGGCGCCATCGATCCCGAGGTGCTCAACTGGTGGGTGCAGCGGGGCGAAGCGGAGGCCCTGCGCGCGCTCATCGGCGTCTACGAGCGCTCCCACCCCCGCCACCGGACCATCGCCAGCGCGCCGGTCGAGGGGTCCGTGCGGGCGCGCGCGCAGCTCTCCTCGCGCATGCTGCACGGCAAGCCCCCGGACACGTTCCAGGTCAACGGCGGAACGGCGCTTCTCTCCTGGGTCCGGCGCACCACCTCCGGCGACCAGATGGACCCGCTCGATTTCCTCTTCGCTTCGGAGGGCTGGACGCGCGCCTTTCCTGCCGACGTCCTCGATCTGGTCACCCATCGCGGGCGCCTCTATGCCGTCCCGCTGGACATTCACCGCACCAATTTGCTCTTTTATAGCGAGCGGATCTTCTCCGACAACGGCCTCCGCCCTCCCACCGCGCTGGACGATCTGCACTCGGTCGCGGAGATTCTGCGCGCGCGCGGTGTCGTTCCTTTCGCCATGGGCTTGCGCGATCCCTGGACGCTGAACATGCTGGCCTTCGAGTCGGTGCTGGTGGGCGAAGCGGGACCCGAGTATTACCGGGAGTTTTTCGCCGGCCAGCGTAGCGCCGACGATCCGGAGATTCGCGGCGCCCTCTCTCACGTGGCTCGCATGCTCGACAAGGTCAATGGCAACGCCGCCAACCTGGGCTGGGAGGGCGCGCTCGACCTGGTCAGCAGCGGCCGCGCGGCAATGACCATGACCGGCGACTGGGGCAAAGGATACCTGCTCAACAAGGGATATCGGCTGGGGGAGGACTTCGGGATGACGCCGAGCCCCGGGCGATCGAAGGCGTTCGTCTTCGCCACCGACGTGTTCGGTCTTCCCAAGCGCGCCAGCCACCCGGCGGACGCCATCGACCTGCTCAAGGTGTTCGGCTCCAAGGAAGGGCAGGACGCCTTCAATCACGTCAAGGGTTCCATCCCCGCGCGCGTCGACATCGACGCATCGACGTACGACACCTCGGCGCGCTCCAGCATGCGCGACTTCCGGTCCGGACCTCGCGTTCCCAGCATGGCCAGCATCGTGCCGACGGCGTTCCTGCGCGCCCTCGACGGGGCGATGAGCATCTTCGCGAGGACCCGCAACGCCACGGCGGTCCTCTCGGCCATCCGCGCCAACTACGACCTGCTGGGGCGGGCTCTATGACGCTGGAGCGCTGAGAAATCGCGCTCGGTGCGCGAAACGTCACCCGGTCTCGGGCGGGAGACCTGCGGCGGGGTCGAGCGCCACCACGGTCTTCGCCTTGCCGCCGCTCGTCTCGTCCTCGTCGACGTCCGGCGGGTCCGGGAAGGGCGCCTTCCAGGCGGCGATGACGCTGGGAATCGAGGCCACCAGGACGAAGATGAAGAAGTGGCGATACCCCATGCGATCGGCCAGCCACCCGCTCGAGGCCTGGGTGGGAATGAGGACGAGGTTCATCAGCGACGTGGCGAACGCGTAATGCGTCATCTTGTATTTGTTGTTGAACGTGCCTGGCGCCAGCTGCTGCATCATGTAAAGCATGTTGCCGGTGAATCCGAAGCTATAACCGAACTTCTCGATGCTCACGAGGAGCATGATGAGCGTGAACGACAGCGGCCGGTCGGGGCTCACCGCATGGCTGAGGAAGATGTAACAGAGGTGCGGAATGTTCATGCACAGCGCGAGAAAGAGCAGCGTCCGTTTGAGCGTGAAGCGGGCGATGAAGAGACCGGCGAGAATCCCGGCGATGAAGCCCATGACGGTGCTCACCGTCCCGTCGATCCACGCTTTCTGGGAGAGCGTCAGCCCCAGCCCGCCGGCGGCCAGCGGCGCCTGGATGAAGAGCGGCGCCTCCTGAAGCAAGAATCCTTCGCCGCTGCGATAGAGGAAGACGAAGACCAGCATCCCGGCGATGGACTTCTTCTGGAAGAAGGTTTTGACCTCGTCCCAGAACTCACCGAAGACCTCGCCCGCGCCGTTCGGACGCCGCTTGACCGAGCCCGTGGGAAGAACGAACGAGTGATAGATGGCCAGCGCCCCCATGGTCAGCGAGGCGAAGGCCATGGCCTCGGTCCATGCGGTCTTGGCGTCGTGCCCGGCCTGCTTCAGCGCGCCGGCGATGCCCACCACCGCCGCCGTGGCGAAGAGACGGCCTCCGTTCCAGAAGACGCCCTGAACGCCAATCCAAGTCGCTTGCTGCGCCTTGTCGAGCGCGGTGATGTAGACGCCGTCGACCACGATGTCCTGTGTGGCCGATGCGAAGGCGAGGACCCACAGCGTGCCGATGACCACGGTGAAGAAATTGGGCAGGTGCAGCGCCAGCCCCACGCACGCCAGGAGCGCGCACAGGATGAACTCCATCAGCAGGACCCAGAACTTCTTGGTCCGGTACATGTCGAGAAAGCCCGCCCAGAGCGGCTTGAGCGTCCAGGCGATGCCGATCGACGCCGTGCTGACGGTGATCTGTCCGTCGGTGTAGCCGAGATCCTTGAACATGGTGGCGGACACCCAGGTCACCATCGCAAAGGGGATCCCCTCCGCCAGGTACGAGCTGGTCACCCAGGAGGCGGGATGGCGTACGCGCTTGATCACGTCCATGGCGGGCGGTCGTAAGCGAGGGGGCCTGGATTGTAAACGGCACATTCCTCGGCGCGCCGCGTCGCCCGAGGTCCACCGGGTCTTCCCACGGTGGGGGCGCGGTCGCTCCGCCTTCCTTTGAGCTGCCACGGCGCTGCGCGGGCGGCTAAGGTGAGGGGGCCACGAGTTGGAAAATGCGGAGCGCCTGGATGACTTTACGAGTACTTGGTCGGTCGATCGCGATTCTGGTGCTGACGGCTTGCTCGGGGGCAGCGGGATCCGGACTTCTGGCTGGCGGCGACGCAGGGTCGCGGGAAGCGGACTCCCCTTCAGGTCCGGATGCGACGGCAGGCAGGGACTCGGGCGCCGCTTCCAGCTCCAGCTCGGGATCCAGCTCCGGATCGGTATCCGCGTCGTCCTCGGGGTCGAGCTCCGGCTCCTCCTCGGGGTCGAGCTCCGGCTCCTCCTCGGGGTCCGGCTCCGGGTCCTCGTCGGGATCGAGCTCCGGGTCCTCCTCGGGATCCGGCGGAGGCTCCTGCGACTGGGGAGCGGGTCCGACCGACGACGGCAACGGGGAGCTCACCTGCTACTGGTTCAGCCAGGGGACGACCCCGGCCGGCGGCGGCTACAAGACCGCCTGCGGCTACATCGGCACGGAGTCGGGCAGCCCCAGCGGGGGCTCCTGCGGGCAGACGTCGTTCACCGACAGCGTGACCAACATCGCGAATCCCATCTATTTCGCCGCCTACAAGGACGACGACGCGCAGCACCCCATGAACTGCGGCCTTTGCGCGGAGATCAGCTACGGCGGCCATACCCTCACCGCGACCATCGTCGACGATTGCGCGACCTGCGACGACACCGGGCACCTCGACCTCAGCATGTCAGCCGCCGACGCGCTCGGGCTGACGCAGGCCACCGGCGATCCGCACTCCGGCGTCACGTGGAGGTCGGTCTCCTGCCCGGTGACCGGGAACATCGTGGTCAGCTACAACCTCGACGGGGGAGGCAACCCCGTGCCGGGCCAGATTTACTTCCAGAACGTGGTGTTCCCGGTGACCGGCGCCACCAGCGGCGGTCACCCGGCGACGTTCTCCTACGGGTTCTGGGACTTCGGGATGAACGTGTCCGGCCAGTCGGTGACGCTCACCGACGCCACCGGCGACACCGTGACAGGGACCATTCCCGGTGGCAACAGCAGCGGAAGCCTCGGGGTGCAGTTCCCGGACGTCTGCCCCTGACTTGGCCGCGGGATGAAGCGCCCGCCCGGCGCCACCGGGTCCTCGCCGGCCCGACGCAACATGACGCGCAGAGTCGGCCGTTGTGGCGAGCAGACCGGAATGGCGAGGAGGCGGGGCCGGCGTGTCCAGGTCGCGCGCCTCCTTTACGGGAAGGCCTGCTCAGCCCTGCTTCACCTCGATGCGGCGAGGCTTGAGCGACTCCGACTTTGGAAGACGAAGTCGAAGCACGCCTGCCGTCAGCTGGGCATCGATCTTCGATGCATCGATGCCTTGTGGAACTGAGAACACGCGGAAGTAGTCGCGCGATCGATACTCCGCGGCAACGGGGTTTCCCGCGGTCGCATCGACGCGCTTTGCGAGGATGGTCAGCTGCCCCTTCTCGAGTTGGACGTCGATGCCGTCGTGGCTGGCGCCCGGGACGTCGGCGACGACCAGCAGTTCATCGCCGTTCTCGTAGACGTCCACCGGCGGCGCGACGGTATCGTGGTGTTGGACCGGCTCCGCGGAGGCGTTCGCGCGCTTTGCAAGATGTGTGGCGTTGCTCATGGCGTGGTCTCCTTTGCTCATTGCGCCCGAACGGTGATCTGGCGGGGCTGCGCCTCGGCAGCCTTCGCAAGCGTGATGGTGAGCACGCCGTTCTTCACGGCGGCTGTCGTCTGTTCGGGGTTGACCTTGCAGGGAAGCTCCAGACTCCGAGAGAACTTCACGTGGCTTCGTTCCCGCCGGTGCGCCGAGTAGCCTTCGGGAGGGGCCACTTTGCGCTCTCCGGAGATCGAGAGGCCGCCCTCGTTCAGGCTGACTTGTACGTCCTTCTCCGAGAGGCCTGGTACATCCGCCTTCAGTACGAGGTTTGCGCCCCCGTCGTAGACGTTGATGCGTGGGAAGACGGATGACGAGAAAGAACGGGGGCTGGCCGTCAATGCCTCCCAAGAGGGGTCGGAATCGTCCATTCGGCGCCGGAGTTCGTCCATCAGTGCAAAGGCACTTTCTAGATCACTGAAGCGAGACAACATGACATTCCTCCTTTCGAATTTGGTCCGTGCAAAGTACGGAGTGGTCGATTTGTTCACTCTGCCGAATTCGCGAGAGCTGGAGCCTCGCAGCCTTCGGTTCGGGGCGAAGATGTTCATCACGTCGGGTGTGTCAAGGCCGCGAACGCAGTCTGGTCAGCCGGCTGTGCAGCAGGGTCCGGGGACACGCGCGCCGTCTTCTTCGTGATGCGAACGCGGAGCAGGTCGCCGGAGCGCGACGTGTGCAGGTCATGTGGAGCCACATCGAACGGAAGTGCGAAGACCCGCATTGCACGATGGGCTGAGTCCTCCCGATCCCGCCGTTGGAGGCGGGGGCCCCAGACGAAAAGGTTTCGACCGCTGGCTTCGACGCGGAGCTCAGACCCGGGGTGTCCGGTCACCTGGAAGACGATCGTCAGTGCTCCGTCGTTTTGCACCACGTCGATGGGCGGAGCAAACCACGCCGGCTCGGCGATGGTGGGGAGAGCTCGACGAATGGTGTCGTTGAATGATTGACCGAACTGCGACAGCAGCCCTTCACGTGGGAAGAACATGGATACCTCCTTTTCTGCGGTGGCCGGAACCGTTCCCGACACCGCGTTTCGGATCATCGTTGAGGCTGGTCGTCGTTCAAGCGGCGCGCGACCAACCGGACGAGCGGCGACTATGCCCGAAGCTTGGCGCGACGCTCGCGATTACCGGACCGCTCCCGACCCGTGGTCCGCCATGCCTCCGACAGCGCCTCCGGCTGTTCCATCAGCGAGCGAAGTCCGAGCCAATCGTCGCCTTCCTCGTCTTCGCGGAGGGGCCGCTTCAGTCCCGGTACGAACCACGCGGGGGATGGATGGAACAATGCGGGATCGTCTTGGAAAGCCGGGAGTTCGGAGAGAAAGCGGAGTTCGGATGGTCGCAACATGGGTTCCTCCTTCCTGTGGTGGCGAGACGGAGCACACCACCCGCCGTTTCTGGGGTGACGGGCTCACAAGGTCGACTGCATGTGCCTTAAACATCGACAAATCGGACGTCAAGGGAGGGATCGAACACCCTGCTAAACCTCAGGATCCCACCCCGAGGCGCGCCCGGCGCAGACGCGCATGCCGCCCTGGCGCTTGGCGCGGTAGAGAGCCTCGTCGGCGTGCTTGAGGAGCGTGTCGACGGTGCGTCGGAAGAAGTCCGGTGGCATGCTGGGGCGGTCGGCGCCGTTCCGGCTGGGGGCGAGGGTGCTGGAGCCGACGCTGATACGCAGCGGCGGCTCGCGCGTGGACTCGGAGAGCAGCTCGATCATACGCTGGGCGACGCGCTCGGCGGCGCGCATCCCGGTGCGGGGCAGCAGCACCACGAACTCGTCGCCGCCGAAGCGCCCCACCAGGTCCGTCGGCCGGATGGCCTGTCGCAGCGCCTTGCCCACCGTGGCCAGCGCCTGGTCGCCGGCCAGATGCCCGGCCACGTCGTTGATGCGCTTCATCCCGTCCATGTCGATCATCAGCACGCTGAGCGGCGCCGAAGCACGGAGCGCGGTCTTCGCCTCGCGCAGTAACCAGTCGTCGAGAAAGCGGCGGGTGTGGGCTCCCGTCAGCGGATCGAGCGCGGCCATCTCGTAGAGCTGCATGCTGCGGATGGCGGCGGAGGCCTGGTTGGCCAGCGTGGAGAGCAGCTCGACGTCGGGGAGCCACGCCCCCGCGCTCTCCAGGTAGACCACGGCGAGCGTGAGCTCCCCGGCACGCAGCGGGATGACGGCCGATCGTTCGCCGACCTCGACCCGGCAGTGATCGAGGGCGGACCTCACCCGCGCCAGCTGGTCCTCGTCGAGGGACTCCTCGATGGGCTGGAGGAGCGCTTCGTCGTCGACGCTCGCGCGCACCACCATGATCGACCCGTCCACGGTGGCGAGCAGACCGGAATGGCGAGGGGGCGGGGCCAGCGTGTCCAGGTCGCGCGCCTCGCGCGGGGGATCGAGCATGCCCAGGGCGTGTCCGAGGATGCGCGGGTAAAGGTCGTCGAGGGGCTGGACGCGCTGCATGTCCGGCGTCACGTCGAGGATGTAGCGAAGGAGCCGTTGCCGCTGGTGGTCGTGCTCGATCACCCGCTGCAAAAGCTCGCTCCCCTTCATCGAGGCGCTGATCTGATCGCGCAGCGTCTCGTAGAGGCGGCCCACCCGCGGCCCCATCTCGAGGAGCAGGATGCCGAGCGGGTCCTGGTCGAAGAAGAGCGGCTGGACGACGAAGTCCGAGCGCGCGTCCGGGAGCGTCCCTTCCGGCACCAGCCACTTGGTCGGGAAGCTGATGTTGGGAGGCGACGGTGTTCGCCGCTCGTCGATGGCGAAGAAGAGCCGCGAGCTCGTGGCGGGGCTGGCCGAGCCGCGGTAGACCGAGACGTAGGTGCGCGTGATTCCCAGGCGCGGCAGGTGCTGCGTGAGGTTGGTCACCAGCGCCGAGCGATCGAACGAGGTGGCCAGGGCGCCGCTGGTCTCGTTGAGCACGCGCGCGAAACCTTCGGCCTCGGTGCGGCGATCGGCCTGGGCGAGCTCGGCGTAGCGGCCGGTGAGCGCGCGCGCCGCGTGCAGGAGGTCCTCCGCCGCGTTCCGTCGTCCGGAATGGTTCATCCACGGGAAGGTGGCGCGCCGGAGCGCCGTCAACGCGTCCTGCCACGTCCCCACGGGCCCCGAGGCTGCGAGACGCATGCGAAGTGCGTCCTCCAGCGTGCGCAAGAACTGCCCCGACCCCCCGCCGAGCTCCGCGGCGAAGGCCGACACCACGTTCGCGCAGCAGCGCGCGTCCCCCGACGAGGCCGAGGGGCCGAGCGCGGCGAGGACGTCGGCCACCACCGCCTCCCTCTTGTCGAGCGCCGTCGCCAGATGCTCGTCCGCGGCCTCGCTGCCGGAGTCGGCGATGGAGCTCGGCCCGCAGCCGCACGACCGCCGGACGACCAGCCGGGTCTGGAGGACGACACGCTCGGAGGGGCGCTGCCCGCCGATGGCCTGGAGCAGCATCTCCGTCGCCACGCGACCCTGCTCGTAGAGCGGCTGCCGCACCGTGGTGAGCGGCGGAAAGCAGAACTGCGCGGCCTCGAGGTCGTCGAACCCCACCACCGCCACGTCCTCCGGGACGCGCACTCCGCGTGCCAGCAGGGCGCGCACCGCGCCGATGGCCATCTCGTCGCTGGCGGCCACGATGGCGTCGAAGGTCACCTCGCGCTCGTCGACCAGGACGCCGATGGATCGCTCCCCACTGCTGCGCTCGAAGGTGCCTCGCAGGACGCGATCGGGGACGAAACTCAACCCGTGCTCTTCGAGCACTTCGCGATAGACCCGATAGCGACGCTCCGCCTCTTCGTTGGCCTGGGGCCCACGAATGAAGACGATGGCCCGGCGCCCATGGTGCACGATGAGGTGGTTGACCGCCTCGCGCATGCCCAGGTCGTCGTCGACGACCACGCTGGGCACGCCGTCGAGGGCGGCGGCGATGCTCACCACCGGGAGGGGCTTGTACGCGCCGCAGAACCTCACCATGTCCGCCGCACCCACCAGGTTGCCGATGGCCCCCGACATGACCACCAGCCCGTCGAGGGTGTGCGCATCGACCTGCGAATAGATGGCGTTACGCTGGGCTGCGCTGGGCTCCGCGGACCCGAGGATGCCGCCGCAGAAGCACAGAACTCCCACCTCCGCCGCCTTGGCCGCGTCGACGACGCCGGCGAGCACGGTGCTCTGGTACGACTCCTCGATAGAGTCGACGAAGAAGGCGATGCGCCGTCGCCGCGACGAGGTGCTTTCGGAAATCAATGAAATACCCCGACCACGTGAGCCGGACGAAAGGATCGGACGAAGGGACGGTCACTCAATCGGCACTTAATTTTCCACGCGGTCCCCGCCGGTACGGGAGAGCACGCAATCCCCGCAGGATACGCCGCGCCGCCGAATAGTCGACCCAGGTCACGGCCCCTTCCCGCCTCGCCTTGGAGACTGTCGGTCACGGCATTCGCGGCCCCTGGAACCCCCCACCCCCCATTTGTCCACACCCCCTCTCACCCCTCCTCCGGCCCTCCCATCATGGCTCGACGCCCCACACCAGCGTCCCCGCCCGGTAGAGCGTCACTTTCATGGACGACGTGTAGGTGAGATCAGCGGCGTTGTAGGAGTAGTCGTTCGATTGCGTCATCGACGCGGCATAGTTCGTGTCGTGAATGCGCGTCT
>Ga0302325_10007005_pt1 | contig 25158 bp, 21 predicted proteins | sample Palsa_T0_2_FD_201948 | JGI IMG/M metagenome (GOLD analysis project Ga0302325, IMG submission 201948) | Peat permafrost microbial communities from Stordalen Mire near Abisko, Sweden - Palsa_T0_2 | ecosystem: Environmental > Terrestrial > Soil > Palsa > Peat permafrost | place: Sweden: Abisko... | reverse complement strand
GCAGGATATTGCCGGGAATGTGCCGGGGGCGCCAGGTGCGCAGAGAGCGCCGGGAGCGCCGGGTGCGCCGGGCTCAACGAGCGACCCGCTCAACCCCGCCTTCACTTCGTTCCAGGTGACGAGGCGCTGAGCTCCTTCTTCTTGGTATACTGCTGCACCGTTCTCACGTCGAGCCCCAGCCGCTCCGCAGCCTTTTGTTTGTTATTACCTTCCAGATCGAGGGCAACCTGTATGGCCGTCTCGGAGATCCTGTTCTTCAGGTTCCACCAGTTCTCCCCGGTCAGCAAGGCATTGCGAATAAGACCGCTCATGCCATCGGAAACAACCTGTGGCTTCTCGCCGGCGCAAAGCTGGGCGCGGTCGCCCATAGGCACCTCCCCGATCGTGATCCGTTTGTGTCCTACATGCCGCAGCACAATCCGCTGAACCAGTTGTTTCAATTCGCGTACGTTGCCGGGATAGCCTCTTTGTGTCAGATAGTCCATGACAAGCCGGTCCATCTGGGGGCGTTTCCCCTCAGGAAAGCTGCAATCCAAAAAATGATTCACCAACAAGGGAATATCCTCTTTCCGTTCCTGCAAGGAGGGCACCCTGAAGGCGCAGTCCGCGATCCGGTAATAGAGGTCCTGCCGGAAATGGCACCCGGGATTGGCCAGCTCCTTGTTGGTGGCGCATACTAACCTAAAGCTGGATTTTTGCCAGGTATTGCTGCCCACTTTTTTGTACGCCCCTTCCTGAAGGACTCGCAAGAGTTCAGCCTGCAGCGCAGACGGAAGCTCCCCTATCTCATCCAAAAACAGCGTACCTCCGTTGGCGAGCGCCACTGCTCCCTCCCTCGATTGCACGGCGTTGGTGTAGGAGCCCCGTTCGTGGCCGAAGAGCTCGCTGCCGGAGAGTTCGGGAACGATCGTCGTACAATCCACGATAATGAGCTTTTTCTTATCCGGTCGCCGGTCTAACGTATGAACAAGGCGGGAAAGCAACTCCTTACCGGTGCCCGACTCACCGATGAGCAGGATGGAGGCCTGGGAATAAAGGGTCGCCTCGACGACGTCGGAGAGAAAATTTCTCCAGATACCACTGTCACCGACGAGGTTTTGCCTGACGAGGGGCGAATCCAGTTGATCCCTGAGTTCCCGCTTTCGCCGATAGGTTGAATCCAGGAAACGGATGAGGTCTTCTTCTTCCTCCCAACCCACGATATCGGTGATCCCCGATGCCAGGAGTTTCCAGCATTCGGCCTGCGGGTCGGCCATCATCGGGTGTAACGCGATGATCATTGGCCGCTTCTCGCGGTTGGACAACTGCTCCGCCGTGAGCAGTTCCAATAACTCGGATGCTGCCGGGATGTGGTCGCTGAATATCACAAAGGGAAAGCCTGGTAATTCCTTTTGTTTTTCCAGGTAACTGATCACACCGAAGTGGTCAATGGCCCGCGAGAAGGAAATATCTTTCCAATACAGATTTCCTGTCAACGTACTAATTGGCATACGAAGAAAGTTTGTCTGACAGGACACGGGAAAATTACTTCATTTCCGGGCATTTCGAAACTACCTCTTGGTGGTATTTTGCCTTACATATGCCAAATTCCCCATTTAGGCGATCATTTGCCGAACCCGCCAAGTAACCCCTGCTGCCAGGGCGCCCACTTGCCCGCACGCACAAAGGCGCCGATAACAGGCCGGTAGCGATCCTGATTATAGAAGTATTGCAATAGATCGTTAGCCGGCCCGGCCAGCCGTGTATTAGGACTAAGGATCGCCTCGACCAGGAAACCCGTAAGCGGCTCGCTAAAATAATCCATCCGCTTCAGCGCCGCCATCGCATTCACCCTGGTCCGGAACTCATACGATTGGCTGGCCAGCTGCACCAATTGCTCGGCATATTCCGATTTCCCGCTGCTGACCCACGCAAGCTCAAGCCAACGCACTTTGACATTGCGCCCAATATTGCCCTCGATCCCTTTCGTAGCTGCAAGATAATCCGGCATCTTAACCGGATTCGCATCCGCCAACTTCTGCAGCGCCCCATCTACAATATCATAAGAAGAGTCTTTCAACAAGCCCTCCAGTAAAGGCAGCACCGCAACCGCCCGTGCACTATGCGCATCCAGGCCCGCCAATGCCGCCTTCCGCAGGGCGACATCCCGATCAGTCAACGCGGCCCTCACAACCTCTCCGCAAACGACACAGCTGTCTGCGGCCAACTGATTCAGCGCCTCTACCCGGGGAGCAAAGAATTTCTCTTGCCGAAAAACCCGCTCCAACACCTCGTACTTCTGCGCCAGCGGCAAACCCTTCATCGCAACAAGCGCATCATACCGGTCCAGCATCGCGGAAGCACCCAACGCCTGCGCGGTCAGCATCGCCGCGGGCCTCGTAAAATGCACCGTCTTCAAGATCCGGCTGCCCGGATCAAAAAGCGCGAACGCCAACACCTTGCCGGCGCCCTTCGGCACTTTGACGATCTCGGTAGGATGTTCGACATCCACCGTCTGCCGAACCACGCTGCCATCAGTGTAATGCAACTCCACCACCACAGGCATCTTGAAAACCCCATCCTTAAACCCCGTGATCGACCCGGGGATCACCTTCTGCGTAATGACCAGTTCAGTCTGCAAAGGTCCATCGCTGAGATCAAGGTGAAAATCAGGTTCGCCGCCACGATACAACCACTCGTCCCAAAACCATTGCAGGTCCATACCGGTGCTTTCCTCGAAAGCCACGAGCAGATCATGCGTGTCCACATTAGTATAAGGATGTTTCTGCAAATAATACAAGATGGCCTTGTTATAGGTCTCCCGTCCCCCGACCACATACTTGAGCATATCGAGGACAAAGGCGCCCTTGCCATAAATACGATTACCCCCGCCCTCACTGTTGGCAACCCCAAACAAATTGTGTTTTGAATCCTCGAGCGCGGCTAAACCGGCTCCGCGACGCTCCCACTCAAAACGGTCCTCGCCAAAAGTCGCTAAGTCGAAGAGTTGCTGGTAGTACGTGGCAAAACTCTCCTGCAGCCAGCCATGGGCGTCGCTTCGGGCGGTCACATAATCCCCAAACCATTGGTGTGCCAGCTCGTGGGCATCGACGCCTATATATGTACGGTCCAGTATCCCGCGTTGATCAAGACAATAGAAATCCCCATACACGGTGGCCGTTGTGTTCTCCATGGCCCCATACATATAATCCTGCACGGGGATCTGGGAATAACTTTCCCAAGGGTACCGCAGACCGATCTCCTTTTCGTAGAAGTCGACCATCGCCTCGGCATATTGGTAGGTAGGTTCGACCCTGTCCTTCCATTCGGGATAATAATATAGATGCATCGGCACACCCGAAGCCGAACGCGTTTCTTTGATAGCATACTTACCTACCCCCAGCATGATCAGGTAATCCGCCATGGGGTGACTCATCGCGTAGTGCCAGGTGGTCATACCCCTCGCTTCGCTCGTCTTCTCAACCAGCCGTCCATTCGAGAGCACCGAATAATCCTTATCAAAATGCACGATCATCTCCGTGATCAGTTTATTGTTGGGCTCATCGTAAAGCGGGATCCAATACCGGTTATCAACAGCCTCACCCTGGCTCCAGATCTGTTTGCGGCTGAGATTGTTCGGGTCGTTCCAACCGATAAAATAAAGCCCCTTCCGCGGCGTGGCGGAGTATTCAATGGTCACGCTGTCTTCGGTATTCCAGGACAGCGGCTTAGAAGGTATGACGGTAATACCCGCACTATCGGCGTGATAACCGGCGACTACCCCATTAACCGTCACCGATTTGACGGTCATTTGAATCCCGTCGAGAAAGAAGCTGTCCACCACAGGCCGCAGCGGGTGGAACGTCTCGGTCACTTTCCCCCTCACAGCCGCTGCCTTCGGGTCGGGCCAGAGTTCCAACCGCAGGCGTGTGAAATCAAGGCTATGCGCATGCGGGCTTAGGGCCGGATCATCGAGATAGTTTCTTTGCGGGGTTTGGGCGAGCGCGGCGAGGCCGACACCGGCCAGCACCATAGCGAAAATATACTTCATATATGCCCTAAATATACGGACAATAGCCGTATCAAAATCGTACAACAGCAACCCGAAAACCCGCACCAAACCATTGGCCGCAAACCATTTACAATTCTGGCATTCTATTGGCAGCCGCACCCGGAGTAAAACTTTCCTGCATGTACCGAAATTACCTGATCACTGCCCTGCGGCATCTCTTTCGTCACAAGACCTATTCATTTATCAATATCGCAGGGCTTAGTTTCGGCCTCGCCTCTGCCATGTTGATCCTGCTTTTTATCAGGGACGAACTGAGCTATGATCGTTTTCACAAACAGGGCGACCAGATCTATCGCGTTGTGCGGCGGATGTACAACCTCCCCAATGGCCAAAGCTTTGCGTCCGATGGATACACCGGCCTGGCAGAGGGCCCCGGCTTCACCGCCGCCATCCCGGGTATAAAGGGATTCGTGCGGGTCCTCAACAACTTCCAGGACATAAAAAAAGGCACCGATATCCAAAGCCAGCAGATCCTGCGGGTCGACAGCAATTTCTTCACGACCTTTTCCTTTCCATTGATCGCCGGTAACCCCGGCACCGCACTCCGCCAACCCCACACCCTCGTCATCACCGAAGACTTCGCGCGACGCGAGTTCGGGACCACCGATGCCCTGGGCAAGATCATACAGGTAAAGACCGACAGCGGTTTCCGGCCGTATACGGTGACAGGTGTCGCCAGGAAATGCCCGGAGAACTCCTCCATAAAATTCGAAGCCGTCACGCCGATCGACGTGGACCTGGCCAAATCGGATCCACTCCATAGCTGGTTCGACGTCTACCTGAACACCTTTGTCGTCCTCGCCCCTGGCGCCGACCCGCACCAGATCGACGCGCAAATGAAACGCGTCTACACGCAACAGGAAGCCATCGTCAGGGCGACGGTCAAGGACAAGGCCGCCACCAACTGGCACGATGAGTATGTACTGGACCCGCTTTTCGCGATGCACCTCAGCAAGGACTATCCGCCGATCGACGGGCTCAGCGACGCCAGCAGCCCTGTGCTTTCTTATATCCTCTCCGGGATCGCGCTTTTCGTGCTGCTGATCGCCTGCATCAACTTTGTCAACCTGACGATCGCCCGCAGTCTGCGGCGCGCCAAGGAGATCGGTATCCGCAAGGTCATCGGCAGCAGCCGGCAACAATTGATCGTGCGATTCCTCGGCGAATCCTTTTTCCTTTGCCTGATCGCCTTCATCCTTGCCATCGGCCTGGTCGAAGCGCTCCTGCCTCTATTCAATACACTTTCCGGCAAGGAACTTTCGTTGGAATACTTGTGGGGCCCCTGGTTGATCGCAGGTTTCCTGGCCTTATTCGTCGTCACCGCCCTCGCCGCCGGTTTTTATCCGGCGATCGTCCTTTCCAGCTATGATCCCGTAAAGACCCTGTATAACCGGTTTACCTTTGGCGGCCGTAACCTGCTGCAAAAAAGCCTGGTCACAGTTCAGTTCGCGCTGGCTTCCTTCCTGATCATGGCCACCGGCATCATCGCGGCCCAATTCAATTTTTTGATCAAACAGCCACTCGGCTATGACGACAAGAACCTGGTGCTCGTCAACGAATGGTGGATGAGTCCCGGCCAATACAACAGCATCGCCGGGGAACTGCGTCAATCCCCCGACGTCGTCGGGGTAGGCGGCCGCAACCTGGGCTGGTACAATCAGCAGGCAAAGATCGATGGATCGGATGTCCAGGTCAATACCACGATCGAGACCATTGACAACAACTATCTATCCTTATTAAAGATCCCCCTCGTCGCCGGCCGCAATTTCTCACCCGACTATCCGGCCGATTCGACCCAGTCCGTATTGGTGAACGAGACCTTCGCGCGCGAAGCCGGCTGGAAGGATCCCGTCGGCAAGACGATCCATGTAAACGATAAGACCGTCAGGGTCATCGGCATCATAAAAGACCACTATTTCCAGCCGCTGCAATGGAAGCTCAAGGCCCAGGTCTTTTCGCTTACCCTTGGCCGGGGGATCGCTGGCTTTTTTATAAAGATCAGACCGAATAGCGAGGCAAAGATGTTGCCGTTCATCGAGAAGACATTCAAGACCAGGATGCCGAACAACGCCTATAGTTTCTCTTTCAAGGACCAGGAAAACAGGGCCAATTACGAGACCGAGCGCCAATGGAAGCAGATCGTGCAATTCGGCGCCATCGTGACCATCCTGATCTCGGCCATCGGGCTCTTCGGGTTGTCCGTTTTCGCCGCCGAGAAACGCATAAAAGAGATCGGTATCCGCAAGGTGCTGGGCGCCTCCGTAGGCGGCCTCGTAGCGGGGCTGTCCACTGATTTTCTCCGCCTGGTGGTGCTGGCTTTGCTGATTGCCTTGCCCATGGCCCGCTGGGCTGCGGAAAAATGGCTCGCCAATTATCCCTACCATGTCACTCCGGGCTTTTGGCTTTTTGCGGGTACGGCGCTGCTTGTCGTGGCGATTGCCGTCTTCACGGTCGGCTTCCAGGCCCTAAAGGCCGCCCTCGCCAATCCCGTCGAAAGTTTGCGCGCGGAATAGGCCCCTGCGATCCCACCCCCCGACCCGCGACAACCCCACTCCCCGGACCCGCGGAGATGGCATCGATTTTCCGTAGCTTTAGGACCACATGAATAAGAGAACTTTTCTAAAAAGTGCCGCCCTCGCCGGCACTTCCCTGCCTTTCACACTTTCGGCCCTGGCCGAACGCCTGGCACGCTTCAGCGACCTCCCCGCGACAACCCTCGCCACCGACGACAACTTCTGGCTCGCCATACGCGGCGGCTACCGCCTCAAACCCGATTACATCAATCTGGAAAACGGCTACTACAACATTCAACCCGGCGAGATCCTCGACGCCTTTATCGGCCATGTAAAAGAAGTCAACTACGAAGGCGCCTACTATATGCGGACCGTGCAATTCGACCGCAAGAAAGCGATCGCGGCGCGGCTCGCGGCACTCGCACAATGCGCACCCGACGAGCTCATCATTACCCGCAATACGACGGAATCCCTCGACATGATCATCGCCGGTTATCCCTGGAAGCAAGGCGACGAAGCCATCATGGCAGAGCAAGACTATGGCGCCATGTTACAGATGTTCAAACAGGTGGAACGCCGCCATGGCGTCGTCAGGAAAGTCGTCTCGGTACCCAACCATCCCGCGAATGATGAAGAGGTAGTCGCCGTCTATGCAAAGGCGATCACGCCGAAGACGAAACTGTTAATGATCAGTCATATGATCAACATCACGGGCCAAATTCTGCCCGTGAGAAAGATCTGTGACATGGCGCATGCACAGGGCGTGGAAGTCATGGTCGATGGAGCCCATACCTATGCGCAGATCCGGCACAGCGTTCCCGACTTAGGCTGCGACTATTATGGCGCGAGTCTGCACAAGTGGCTGAGCACGCCGCTGGGTGCGGGTATACTCTATGTGCGGAAGGGCATGTCGGACAAGATCTGGCCGCTGCTGGCCGAGCCCGACGACTCGACGACAGGCATTGCGCGGCTCAATCATACCGGCACGCTGCCCGTGCATACCGATCTGGCGATCGGCGACGCGCTTGATTATTATCAGAGCCTTGGCCCGGACCGCAAGGAGACGCGGCTGCGTTATCTGCAACAATACTGGACCACGAAGGTGCGCGACATTCCAAATGTCATCGTCAATACCCCCGCCGATCCCGCCCGCAGCTGCGCGATCGCCAACGTTGGCATCCGCGGCATCGCACCGGCCGAACTCGCCACCCGCCTGCTAACCCAATACAAAATATACACCGTAGCCATCGACTCCCCCGTCGCAAACGTCCAGGGCGTCCGCGTCACCCCAAACATCTTCACGCTCACCTCCGAGCTGGATGAGCTCGTGCGCGCACTGCAAAAAATGGCAGCCGCTTAACCCCTCGTGCGGCCCTGAAAGAGATGAGCTAGGAAATGGTATGATCGCTGGATTGAGCGCATTGCAAAAGCATTTTTTTCCAATTAGTATCGCCACATTAATTAATTTTGTCTTGGAATTTTTAAACCGAAACCATGAAAAAAACCTCCTATGACTGTCGAAAAAATAGAAGCCATGCTCAAACGGGGCGAGGGCATCGAAGTAGAATTTAAGACCTCCCAATTCGAACTCAACAAGGATATATTTGACACGATCTGCGCCTTTCTCAACAGGATGGGCGGCCATCTGCTGCTTGGAGTAAAGGACAACGGGGTTGTGGAAGGCATCGTGGAGTCTTGCGTGCCCGTCATGGTCAACAACCTTGTCAATATGGCCAATAACCCAAATAAGCTCAATCCTCCTATTGATTGCAGGCCCCAGGTCTTTGATTATGAAGGTAAAAAGATTATTTATTGCTATGTGCCGGAAAGTCCCGACGTCCATACTACGAATGGTAAGATGTTCGATAGAAATGGGGAGGGCGATCAGGATATTACCCGACAGAGTTGGCGGGTGACAAATGTCTATCTGCGTAAGCATGGGGGCCATACCGAAGACAGGGTGCTGCCTTATTTTGAGCTGGCGGATTGCAACAAAAAAATGTTTGAGCGTGTCCGTCAGATGGCAAATTTCATGGTCGATAACCACCCTTGGATGAACATGACCGATATGGAGATCATCCGTTCCGCAAAGTTTTATGGAACGGACCCCGAAACGGGCCGTAGCGGGCTGACCCTTGGCGCAGCCTTGATCTTTGGAAGCGATGAGGTCATCGCAAATGCGCTTCCAGCTTTCAAAACCGATGCCCTGCTACGGGTGGAAAATCTTGACCGTTTCGATGACCGGGATTTCATCATCACAAACCTTATCGATAGCTATGATCGGCTTATGGCATTTATCCGTCGAATCCTACCGGACAAGTTTCATTTGGAAGGTGATATACGAGTAAGTTTGCGGGATCGTTTGTTCAGAGAGGTAGTTTCCAACCTGCTTATTCATCGGGAGTTTTCCGATGGATTCCACGCCAAGCTGGTCATCGAGCAGGATAAGCTCTATACCGAAAACTGGAGTCGCCCCCACGGTTGGGGTTCGATGACCCCGGAGCATTACGATTCGTTTTCGAAAAACCCGAAAATCGCGAATTTTTTCAAAGAGATCGGACGGTCCGATCAATTGGGTTCCGGTCTCCGGAATATTTTCCGGTATGCGCCGCAGTATACACCTGGCACTGTACCCCAACTCATCGAAGGAGATGTGTTTAAAACGATCATTCCGCTGAAGCCGCTCAGGGCCTATAACCATGAGCCTCCGCCCTCGCCATTCGTACTGCGGGAAGACCCGGACGGCAAGATGGGTGTAAGAGTGGGTATAAGGTTGAGTGCAAATGAGGCAAAGATCGTGAGTCGCCTCTTGAAAAGCCCGGATACCACCATTGCCAAGTTGGCTACGCAAATCGGCATAAGTAAAAGTGCTGTTGAAAACATCCTGACCAAGCTTAAACAATCAGATCTCCTTAGGCGCACTGGCTCGAAACGGGCGGGGGAATGGGTTGTTATGTGCCCGTAGGGCGATTTACCACTTCACTTAAAATTCCGCGCATCGGCGAAAATATCTTTCTGCTTAGGCAGACTCTCCTCCGGCACCGCCGTCAACTGCCGAAGCAGTTTCGAGCCATCGGTACAATGCTGTGCGATCACATGGATCACTTCCCCTTCCACCTGCAGCTTCCCCGATACGATCAAGAGCCGGGATTGGAGGATGGTCTTACGGTATTTTTCAAAAATGGTCGAGAAGGTCACCAAATTGGCGCAACCCGTTTCATCCTCGATGGTGATGAAGACGATCCCACTGGCCGTGCCCGGACGCTGCCGCACCAAAACAAGCCCGGCGACGGTAACGGCATCGCCGTCTTTGCACTTGGCGAGTTCCGCGTTCGGCGTGATCCGCAACAATGACAACTTCTCCCGCACAAAGCTGACGGGATGCGCTTTTAATGACAAGGACGTAGCCGCATAATCATGGACAACATGCTCCGAGTCCGTCATCCTCGGCAGGGCCTGCCCATCTTCAGCGGAGCCCCCCGCAGCCTGTCCCCCAAACAAAGCGATCGGCCGATCTTTCAACGCCGAGATTGCCCAAAGCGCCTGCCGTCGATCAAGCCCCATCGACCGGAACGCATCGGCGTCAGCCAGCCGCTCAAGCACCGCCTCCGTCACACCCGCCTCGCACAGCGCGGGCAAACTGGTATACGCCCGCGGCTCATGGCCCGATCCGGCTGCGGCGCCGACCACATGGCCCGATCCGGACGCGGCGCCGTGAACAAGGCCCCCAACCCGCCCCCTCACCAGCACATCCATATCTTCCTCGCGCAGTCCCTTGACCTGCCGGAAACCCAACCGGATCGCGCAATGGCCCCCAGCATCCTCCAACGTATTGTCCCAGCAGGAAAGATTGACATCGATAGGCCGAACCTCGACCCCATGACGCCGCGCATCGCTCACGATCTGCGCGGGCTGATAAAAGCCCATCGGCATACTATTGAGCAACGCGGTGGCGAAGACATCGGGGTAATAACACTTGAGCCAGGAGGACACGTACACCAAAAGCGCAAAACTCGCGGCATGGCTCTCGGGGAAGCCATAGCTGCCAAAGCCCTCCAACTGCCGAAAGATCCGTTGCGCATACTCCGGCGTATACCCGTTCTTGATCATCCCGCCGATCAGCTTTTCCTGGAAGCGCGAGACGACGCCGACGGCTTTAAAGGTAGCCATGGCGCGCCGCAACTCGTCGGCCTCCGATGGCGTAAACCCGCCCGCCACGATGGCCACTTTCATCGCCTGCTCCTGAAATAACGGCACCCCAAGGGTGCGGCCAAGGATGTCTTCCAGTTCTTTGCTAGGATATTCCACCTTTTCTTCTCCATTACGCCGGCGTAAATAAGGGTGCACCATGTCGCCCTGTATCGGTCCCGGGCGGACGATGGCGACTTCGATCACCAGGTCATAAAAACAATTTGGGCGCAACCGTGGTAGCATCGACATCTGTGCCCGGCTCTCGATCTGAAAAACCCCAATGGTATCGGCATGGCTGATCATCTCGTAGACCGCGGGATCGTCCTGGGGGATATTCGCGAGGGTGAAGTCGCGCCCGTAATGCTTTTTGGCGAGGTCGAAGGCCTTGCGGATACAGGTGAGCATGCCCAGGGCCAGCACGTCGATCTTCAGGAAGCCGAGGGCGTCGATATCGTCTTTGTTCCATTCGATACAGGTGCGGTCCTCCATCCGGGCATTCAAAATAGGACAGAGATCGGACAACTGTCCCTCCGTTATGACGAAACCGCCGGTGTGCTGGCCGAGCTGGCGGGGAAATCCCATGAGCTGTATCGTTAGTTCGAGGGTCTTGATAAGCGTCCGGTCCTTCATGTTGAACCCTTCCCCAGCGAGAAGATCACCCGTAAACCACTCGGACGGCGCCTGCCAGAGACTAGCCGACAAATGATTAATGGTATCGACGCTTAGACCCATTACCTTGCCCACGTCCCGGATGGCTCCTTTTCTTCGCTCCTGGGTGACCGTGGCCACGATGCCCGCGCGGTCACGGCCGTACTTTTTATAAATGTATTGGATGACCTCTTCGCGTCGTTCGTGTTCGAAGTCGACGTCGATATCCGGGGGTTCGTTGCGGGCCGAGGAGAGGAAGCGTTCGAAGAGCAGGTCGAACTTGGTAGGGTCGACAGCCGTGATGCCAAGGCAATAGCAGACCGTGGAGTTGGCTGCCGAGCCGCGTCCCTGACAGAGGATATTTTGTTCACGGGCGAAGCGGACGATGTCGTGGACGGTCAAAAAATACGACGCATAGTTCATCTCCGCGATGAAGCTGAGTTCATGATGTATAGCGGCGATGGTTTTTTCGGGGACGATGTCGCCAAAATGTTGGTGGGCGCCTTCCCAGGTGAGCATCGTCAATTCTTCCTGTGGGGTTCGGCCGCCGGTGGTGATCTCCTGGGGGTAAACGTATTTGAGGCTGGCAAGGGAGAACTGGCAGGCGTCGGCGATCTCCCGGGTGGCTCGGATGGCATCGGGGTATTGTCTGAAAAGACGGAGCATCTCGTGGATATGTTTGAGATGGCGTTCGGCATTCACGTCGAGACGGAAGCCGGCCGTCTGGATCGTGCATTTTTCTCTGATACAGGTGAGCACATCCTGCAATTGGCGTCGGTCGGGATTGTGGTAGTGAACGTCGTTCGTGGCTACCATCGAAATATCAAATTTTTTTGACATTTCGGCTAACCGATGCAGTTGCTTGCCGTCGTCGCCGCGATAGGAGCGCGAAGCCGCGAGGTAGACTTGGTTGCCGAGCGCTTCGCGGTACGCTCCTAAACTTTCCAGAAATTTGACGTCAAACTCAAATGAGGTGCTCAATTCACTCGGCGGGATGACGATAAATTTCAGACCCTTGGCCTGCCCGTAAACATCGGATTTATACAAATGACATTGACCTTTTTCGGCGCGGAGGTTACCGGTGGTGAGCAGGGCGGATAATCTCCCATAGGCGTCGGTGTCGGTGGGGTAGGCCAGGAGGCTGGGGCCGTCGAGGAGGTCGAGGCGGCAGGCGGGGAGGATGCGGATATTTTTTGATTTGGCGGCGACATGGGCGCGGACGATGCCCGCGAGGGTATTGCGGTCGGTGATGGCGATGGCATCATAGCCGTAGGCGGCCGCCTGCTCCACGAGTTCTTCGGGATGAGAGCCGCCGCGGAGGAAGCTGAAGTTTGTTGTTACCTGTAGTTCTGTATAGCTCATTTGTTAGGCAAAAAATCCATGGATAAACCATTGGGGTGTTTGTTTGTCGTCATAGTGGCCGGAACGAAATAGCCAGTAGCGTTGTCCTGCTTCGTCTTCTACGGTATAGTAATCGCGGTGGGGGCCCTGATCCACCCACCATTCGCGTTCGATGCGTTCGGGGCCGTCCGCTTTGGCTATTTTATGCAGCTGGCCCTTGTACCTAAAGAGCATGGGCGGGTAATCGGGTATCGGTGCCGTTACTTCGATCAGTTCCGGTCTTGGCAGCAGGTGGATCGGCCGGGGTCTGTCGGTGCGCCAGGGAGTGGTGGGTTTCTCCTGTAAGGATGTGGCGGGCTTTATCGAACGTTCGGGCCAGTGGCGTTCATCGGGGAGCCAGCGATGGATACTACCGGAGCCGAAGCGACCTGTTATTTTGTCGAGGAGTTCGGCGATGTGGCTGTTGTCGAGCCCCGTTGATCCGGAAAAAAGGGTCTCTTGAACGGCTGGCGCATCTTCAATTGTCGGGGCTTCCAGGATGAAGAGCTCGATGCCTAGATCGGGTTCGATGGTAGCAATACTGGGTTCGAAAAGTTTGACAAGGTGGGTGGTGTTGTGGGTCGCTCGGTTAGTGCCGATAGTGAGTTGTTGTTGTTTGCCGTCGACGCGGTAACACGAGAAGATGGCGCTGCGCAGGCCCTTCTCTTCTTTTTGCAGGCGGTTACACAACATTTCCAGCAGGCGTTGCAGGGCGATCTCGATGCCGGTGGCGGTCATGATGGGCTCCAGGCAGGGCAGGCGTTCCTGATATTGAGTCCGTGGCTGTACTGGCTCTATCGTTTCTGCTTCGAGACCCAGTGCCCGGTCGAGTTGCTGGAGTAAGCCCGGACCGAACCGGCGCCGCAACGCGGAGCGCTGCATACCGGCGAAGCTGCCGATGGTGCGGAGCCCCAATCGATGCAGCCTGTCCACGACCTCGGGTTCCAGCCGCAATGCCTCCGGCGGCAGTCGTAACAAAGCGGCTGTCTGATCGGCACTACCGGTAATGGTCACCTCACTAACGCCATACCGGGTCGCCGCCCACGCCGCGCCAATCGTATCGGCCATCGCAGCCCGCACGGTATAACCCGCCGTTTGTAGCCGGGTGACAATCTCTTTTAAATATGTCTCTTCACCACCCCAAAGATGAGTACAGCCACTTACATCAAGGACAAGACCCTGGGGCGGGTCGACTCCCGCGATCGGCGTGAAGCGGATACACCATACGGCCAGGGCTTTTAAAAGCTTTGCCGCCAGCCCCGGTTTGTCGTCTACGACTTGCAATTCCGGCAGCAGCGCGCGTGCATCTGCCACCGGCATGCCGGGCGGAATGCCCTGCCCTAGTGCGAGTCTATCCGCCGCGCTGATCACCATGCGGCCATGGTCTTTGACGGCAAGCACGAAGGGAATGCCCCGCAGCTCGGGGCGACGGAGCGCGAACCAGTCCGTCGTCAGAAGCGGAAACCATATCGTCACAAAGCGACTCGACATCCTACCCCGCTTTTCTTTTTTCTTCCGATAATGCAGCCGTCATCGGCACCTCCCCAACCATTGGCACCCCCGCACCCACAGACTCCTCCACAGCCCGAAACCTTCCCCCCGCCCACTCGAGCGCCCACACCCCCGGCCTGCCGTTGCGGATCTTCAACAACTCCACATTCCACCGCGGAAACCCTACCCCCGGCAACCCCGCCTCAGGCTCGCTGGCCAGCGGACTAACCCGCCAACGCGCGACACAGGCATTGACGCCAAGACTGCGGCTCTGATGCCTTAGCAAAAACCCCGTAACGCGGCTTTTTTCGACTGCCAACTGCAGGCGCCGCGAGGCCGTGAACCCGATCTCGGGGATCTCCCCGACTACCGCGGCGAGGCCCTCGCATTTCAGCGCCTCTTCCATTACCCAAAGCATATCTTTTTGCCGGGCCAGTTCCACGAACACGACCCGATCAGGCTCCATGCCAAAATTTGTCAAGGCCATCGGAAAAACCCTTCGCCTGCCTCCCATCGATATCCCCCCTCCGCTCGACACCCCGCCTGCGCCAACCCACAACACGGCCCCTCCACTCCGCATCAAGGCTCCGACCAACCCCCCCATAAACCCCGCCGATGCCGCCTCCCCCTCCGCCGTCGTACTCACCAACTCATGCACGGCCCCCGTCGGAAAATGGCCATTCGGGAATGCCGCATGCATCGGCCCCAATCCAAAATCGGTCACGTCCCCACTCTTCGGCGGCTTAAACCCCTGCAAAGGAAGGATCTCCCTTTCCAGACGTTGGATGATATCGCTTTTGGTCGGCACAATCCAAAAATACTAATAAATTTAGTAATATCAATATATATTACCCCCCTGCGACCGGTCATTATTTCCTTTCGACAACAAAACAATGCTCTCGTCATGATTGTACCGAATGTTAGGGCCCGCCGGAACCCGAAGCAAAGGCTAAATAACGCAGTCATCATTAAAAACATTTAATATGGAAAATGTACAAAAGTATCGCGCAGTGCAGTTCGATAAATACGGCGGCCCCGACGTGCTGCATATCAGCGAGCTCGATCTCCCAACGCCAGGAAAAGGCCAGGTGCTTGTCCGGGTCAAAGCGGCGAGCATCAATACGGGGGAAACCGCCGAACGGGAAGGATCGTTCGCAACCATCTGGCCCTGGCCCCTTCCTTCCGGACAGGGCAGCGATTTTGCCGGCATCGTGGAACAACCAGGGCCAGGAGTAGCAAGCTTCAAAAAAGGCGACGCCGTCATCGGATTTACCCAAAAGCGTGACAGCCAGGCCGACTATGTCCTCGCCGAAGCGAACGACCTCGTCCCCAAACCCGCTCACGTCACCTGGGAGCAAGGAGGGGCGTTGTTTATGGTAGGGACGACCGCCTATGGGGCTGTTAAAGCGGTCTCGCTAAAAAAAGGCGATACCGTCGTTGTCAGTGCTGCGGCAGGCGGCGTAGGCTCGATCGTCGTGCAATTGGCTGCCCTTATAGGCGCCAGGATCATCGGCATCGCGAGCGAATCCAATCATGACTGGCTAAAAAAATACGGCGTCATCCCCGTCTCCTATGGCCCGGACCTGGCGACCCGGATCAAGCAGGCGGCCGGGAAAAACATCGATGCGTTCATCGATTGTTTTGGCCGGGGATATGTGGACCTCGCGGTACAACTGGGCGTCCCGCCCGATCGCATCGACACCCTTATCGACTTCGAAGCGGCAAAGAAATACAAGGTCAAGACCGACGGCAGCGATGTCGCGGCCACGGGGGCAATATTGCAAGAGCTCACGAACGATGTCGACCAGGGCAAACTAGAGATTCCCATCGCCAGGGTCTATCCCCTTACCCAGGTACGCGAAGCCTTTCAGGAACTGGAAAAACGCCATACGCATGGGAAGATCGTGCTGGTTCCCTGACCGGACGGCGCGGCTTAAGCGCCCCAAAGGGCGCCCCAAAAGCGACCAAATGCTGCCCCAAAGGGCGATCAAAGCCTGCCCAAAAGCGCCGCCCCAAAAGCGGCCAAAGGCCGCCCAAAAAGCCATTGGCTGGCAGAGGAATTGCAATGACAGGATAGCAGCGGTTATTTCGATCGCTGCGCTCATAAAAATCGATTGTCATGCAAAACAACAAGAAAGACCCGCATCAGCAAACCGAGGTAAAGAAGGGCGATAAATCGGCTGATCAGTCGAACGACGACACGCAGCGTAAAGACAAGAAAAACCATGATCAGCAACCCAATGCGAAGCATCAGGATGCCAGCAAGGCCAAAGACCAGCCGATGAAAAATACCTCATCCGAGGACATGTCAGGGGCAAAAAATGCCCAGCATGACCAGCAGGGGAAGGGTAAAAATGACGCATCGGACAGCCATCGGGGCGGCAGCGGGCAACGCTCCGACGACAACTAAAAAATGAAAGACTACCTCAACTATCAGGAAGAAGGAACTATCAAAAAGAAGGGATGGCCGCCAATAGCGCGGCCATCTTTAAAAAAAATTAACAATATGGAAAACATACAAAAATTTCGCGCAGTTCAATACGATAAATACGGCGGCATCGACGTCTTACACATCGATGAAGTGCGGCTGCAAAAACCTGGAAGCGGCCAGGTCCTCGTCAAAGTCAAGGCAGCAGGGATCAACCCGGGTGAGGCTACGATCAGAGCAGGTACCTTCGCCAAGCAATGGCCTGCTACTTTTCCTTCGGGACAAGGCAGCGACTTCGCGGGTATCGTGGACCAGGTAGGTGAGCATGTAGAAGACTTCAAAAAAGGCGATGAGGTGATCGGTTTCACCGACGCGCGCGCCAGCCAGGCCGAGTATGTACTTGCCGAAGAAGGCCATCTCGTCCTTAAACCTGCGCATGTATCCTGGGAACAGGCGGGCTCGCTCTTCGTAGTAGGAACAACCGGCTATGCGGCCGTGAAAGCAGTCACGTTGAAAAAGGGCGACACCCTCGTTGTCAGCGGCGCCGCGGGCGGAGTAGGCTCGGTCGTTGTCCAATTGGCAACCAATGCGGGCGCCAAAGTCATCGGCATTGCAAGCGAGGCCAATCACGGCTGGCTGAAAAAACACGGCGTCATCCCCATTGCCTACGGCGTGGACCTCGCAGCCAGGATCAAGGAAGCTGCCAACGGGCACATCGATGCATTTATCGATTGTTACGGTCAGGGCTACGTGGACCTGGCGCTTCAACTGGGAGTGACGACCCAACGCATCGACACCATCATCGACTTCGAGGCCGCAAAAAAATACAAGGTCAAGACCGATGGAAATAGCGCGGGCGCCAAAGCCGAGGTGCTGGCCGAACTCGCCAATTTAGTCGACAAGGGCAAACTCGAAATACCCATTGCTAAGGTGTATCCCCTCGATGAAGTGCGTGAAGCGTACGAAGAACTCGAAAAACGCCACACCCACGGCAAGATCGTGCTGGTGCCGTAAATGCCGACCCGCTTATAGATCGGCCGAAACCTTATCCATGCATTTTTTGCTCATGGCGGTGATGTTGGCGTCATATTCATCCAGGTACCGCCAGGTCAGTTTTTTTAGTGACTGGAACATCTTCAGGGACATTTCCGCATTAACATCGGAGACGGTAACCTTTCCCGTCTTCACGACTTCATTGTTGGGATTAAGTTCGCGATAGGAAACGACCATTTCCTGCTTCTGCGGTTGCACGTTGAGTTTCTCCCAACCGAATACATAGATGATCCAGATGATATGACCTTTATCATCGACCACGAACGCCTGGGGCATTTGCTCGATCGTGAGCTCGAGGCGGTTGCCATTTAGTTTTTGCTTCAGCCCATGTCCGGAATAGTTGGCCACCGCTGAAGTAAAATTGTTGACCGGCAAATTCGGATTCAGCGTGCACGTATTCCTGTAATCGAATTGCCAATAGAAGATCAGGGGCAGGAGATGGCTAACGTTCTTTTCGGTCGTCGACGGTTTGTCATCGGTTCCCGGCAGCTTTGATACAATGGTGATCTGATCGTTCTTCTTTTTGGGAGCCTCCGATGGATTCTCCTGGTAGTGATGAGCCACCCATTTGTTGACCATTCTGGGTCCGAGACAGCTCGTAAAGGTTAAAGTGATCGTAGCGGCCATGAAGAGGCCCTGGAAGGTTTTCTGGTTTAGGTATGTCATATGTTATTTGTGCTAATAAGAAAGGATCTAGCCGTAGGCGTTAAAGATAATGCCTGCATCCTGTAAATGCAATGGGGCAATGATTTTCTTATTGTAGCGTTTCCAATTGAACGATAATCAATTCCAATGATCGGCACCCTCGCACAATTGGTCTCCCTGACTTCCTATGGCAATCAATGTATTAGTTCCGGTGAATTCCCGCTCTACTACTATCCGCAAAACTCGACCTTCCAATTCTGTAATACAGTGGATTTTCGGCAACTCAACAACGGCCAGGAATCGGTCCTCTGCCCCAACCCCAATAGTTTTTTCGGCTACCTCAAACTAAGTGCGTGTAAAAAGGTCCGATTGTACTACCAACCCGCAAGCCCCCGCGAAGGCGCCATGGAACACCAACTGGCGGGCATGGTCGGCGGCGGCGGCACCTGGATGCTAGAGACCATTTATACTGGATATTCGAACTACTGGTCAAACCGTTGGCAGGTCACGAAAAAGGAAGACCCAGACAACAAGATCTGGTCGGTGAACTACCTGCTCACACACCCCAACAAACCGACGAATAATTTGCAACCAAACGTCATTATTACAATGGCCGATCTTGGCGCGGCATTGCAGGCCATCACAGTCTTTGCCAAACAACAAAACCTGTCGAATTGGGCGGAGATCTTTGACCGGGCATTGGCGCGGCTAAACAGCAACTCACCGGAAACCGATTATTATCACCAGGACCTGATCGTCACAGTAAACTATCCGCTGCCAGCGAGACAACTGCTCTTCGCCGCTGGTTCGGCCTGGGTGTTTGGTGGGATGGGCTCCTGGAATGACCTGGGTTTTAATACCCCGGAGGAGCAGAAAGCATATATCCATCTATCCGCGAGCCTCTACGATACCATCAACCGGTCGATCGTCGCGGCCATAAATTCTTTCCCCGTCTAATCCTCTTTCTTGGTATCCTGCTCGGGATCGTCCTGCTTCTTCTCCACTTCTTTTTGATCCTGGCTGTCGGTCGTCGGGGCCGTGATGATCTTTTTCTCGAAAGGGTTGACCCGGGGATAGCGCCTGGTTGGGCCGGTATACTGAACGTATTGTTTAGGGTCGATCTTCGTATATCTCTTTTTGTCTTCCATGATACTGCTTTTATTACTCACTGTAAATGTCGTGCCCGGGGGCCAGACTCCGCGTTGCCGAACTGTTAAATAAATTTAACCCCCTCCCCTTACCCAGGGTGCATCCCGGGATGTGCGCTCGGCCCATTCGCCGTAGTCGAGACTAAACAATTCATTCAGGCTGTCGTCCCGCCCAATCATGTCGTCCAGGCGGATAACCTTGCCGTCCTCCGGGCGTTGGTCGCCGGTCAGGAACTGCCAGTCGCCATCCCGATCATGAACAACTCTGAGGATGGGTTTATGCTGATCAAGATGCTGGCGCGTCGTGAACACGGTCAGGTCCCGGGGCTCTTTGAATTTAAAATCGGCATTCCGGTCAAGCAGCGGCTGAAGGGCTCGCAAGTGTTTGTCGAAACCCGCTTCCCAGGGGTAACGGCCTTTCCGATCGGTCCACACCAATTGGAGACAGGGGAACCGGGTCGTCTTATGATACCAGATCGCATAGCCAAAATAATCGGGCACATTCCTGGGATCGACCCGAACCATCGTCGCCTCAACCCCCTCAAAAAACTCCGGATAGACCGTCTCCGGCTGTAGGATCCGCCCTTTTTTTACGAATTCGCCGCCCACATTCAACACCTCATGCAAGGTACTTGCCGAGAGACCAAAGGTGATCAGTTCCGGATGTTTGAATGTTTCGAAAAGCCCGACGGTATACGCGCACGCCGGCAGATAATCGGTTCCGTCGATGAGCATGACAGAAAGACCGAATTGTTCAATATTGCGGATGACGACGGCTTCTTGGGCTTCTTCTTGTTCCATGGGATATCTATCCTAAAACGTAAAAACCCGCTTCTAATTGTCATCCGAATAGCCATCTACGACCTCCCATAAGGCAATAAAGATCATAGCAAGTCCAATCAGGATGCCGGCGCAGGCCCTGACAATAGCTTTTTCCATGCGAACTGGTTGAATGAAAACCAAATGAGTTTACCTGCTAATAACAATCGGAGTGGGAAAAAATGGACAGCTCCGTTACCCGGCAGGTAACTGCCTGGACAAAAATTTCTTTCCATATATGTACAAAACTACGTAGTTTTGTACATATATCCCATAGTCGTATGACAATCAACAATATATTTACAATCCAACCACTGTCGAACGAGCATTCAAAGCAGGCCATCGCCCTGATCCTGCCCATCCAGCAAATAGAAACCGGCGTCGCCGTCACCATCCAGGACCAGCCCGATCTGTTCGACATCGACGGGGTTTACACCCAGCCGGGGGGCGGTTTCTGGGGTGCCATAAGCGCAAAGGACGGAGAACTGATCGGGACCATCGCCCTCATCCATGTAGGCCATAACACCGGCGTCATCCGCAAGATGTTCGTCAAAAAGGAATATAGGGGCCGGGAACTGGGAATAGCGCAGCAGCTCTTCCAAACCTTGATCGATTACAGTCAAACCAAAGGGATCACGGAGCTCTATCTCGGCACCGTAGAAAAGCTGAAGGCGGCGTGCCGATTCTATGAACGCAATGCATTCAAAAAGATCAACGCGGAAGACCTCCCCGGCTATTTTTTGCGCATGCAGGTGGACGATACCTTTTACCATTTATCCACTAACAAATGAATGTCATCGACAATTCCGGGCTTTTAGCCATCGCCACGCGCCTCCAGCGCTTAAGCGACCAATTCCGTAAGGACGGGGTGCTGATCTACAAGGCGCAGGGAATAGACTTCGAACCCAAATGGTTTCCGGTGATCTACACCCTGCACCACAAACCCGGGATCAGCGTGATGGAACTGGCCGCGGAGATCGGCTATGCCCATCCATCGACCATCATCCTGTTAAATGAACTCGAGAAAGAGAAACTCATCCAAAGCAAAAAGGACCGCCACGATGAACGCAAGCGCCTCCTGCTCCTGACGGAAAAAGGGCAGCAGCTTATTGGCCGGACGCAGCCCGTATGGGAGGCAATGACGGCGGCCACCGCCGAGTTAACCGACACGCAGAACAATCTGCTCAAAGCCATCGAGGAAGTAGAAGCCAAATTTCGCGAGGTGAGCTTTCTGCAACGGGCGTTGGCTGCCCTCACCCGTTAAAAAGGCCACATCACCGATGCTTAATGGTAATGGCAATCCGTAGAAACCTCGGCACGAGGCTGTGGTCGTCCTTTTCGTCGGCAGTCAGCGGCGAATTGATCAACCATTGACCACCAATCGGCGATCCCCGGAAGGCGGTATCCGGCTCCTGGCCAGGCGTGACCACCCGTGTAACGCCACCGTGCGTAACCGTAAGACTTCTCGCGGAACCGGCCGCGACAGTCAAAATAGAAAACACATCGCCCCAGCGCACGGTGTCATTGATCCCGGACGCCACCAGGCTATCGCCAAAGATGATCGGGGCAAAAGCGATCTGGTCGGCGGCAGAGTCTATACGCACCTCGATCTGGATCACGGAATCGGTCTCTTTTCCTTGCAACCTCGCCGCCAGGACAATATACCGCAGGATATTGGTCGAATTGCTATCAGGCCGCTTTCGAATGGCAAGGGAATCTCGCGCCGGCAGCGCCAACTGTATGCCGCTCTGGGCATGCAAGGTCACCGGCGTCGTTCGACCATCATAACTGAACAGCAAGGTAAGATCAGGCAAATGGCCGCTGTCACCAGAACGCGGATAATTGTAGTCCTGCACCTTCAGGAACACCTTCCCCCTTGCCGCCCACCGGACATGCACCGTATCGTTCTGACCGATGGTGTGGGGGTCGACCGTAAAGGAATAGATCCGCGGAGTGCAGGCCGCGACGGCCAGGCATGCGGCAACCATAAAGAAGCTAAGGGTCGAGGTTCTTGATGTCTTCATCAAGGTTTAAGTTACAGAATCTTCCTCACTCCTCCTCACCCTTCGACCCACCCCCGCTCTTTTTCAGCCGCCCAAACTTATAGTTAAAGGCAAACCGGAAATTGCGGTCATAAAACTGACTATAACTATACTGCCCGAAATCGGGCGTCTTCGTAGTGGATGAAAACTGTGCAAATTTACTCCACGGATTGAAGGCCGTGATCGACAAGGTAGCCCGCCTCCTTAGGAACTCCTTAATAATATTGAATCCAATATACGTATAACTGCTCGACCGCCCTTGCAAAAAGACATCGCCGCTCTTATAATTAAAGTTGATGGTAGCCGTAAGCTGATGTGCAAAACTATACCTGGCGGATGCCGCCGCATTTCCCCGATTGCCGTCATTCCGGTAATACTGCGAATTGTAGGTGCCCGCGAGCCAGACATGCGACAGCTGTGTATTAAGGATAAGGTTCAGTTTCGTAAAAAGCGGATAGTTAAGGGTCAAATGAGCGCCCGCGGTGCGGTTGCTGCCCACGTTCTGATAGGTGCTTTCCGAGACCGTGTCGCTGATCAGTTCGGTCACGCTCTGAATGGGGTTGTTGGCGAACGTATAGTCAAAACTGGCGTTAATCGACAACCTCGCTGACCGGCTATAATCCAGCTGGATAATATTATTAACGACAGGCCGCAGTGCCGGATTACCCGTGACGATGAATGACGGATTCGACTTATCAATAAACGGGTTCAGCTGACTAGCGAGCGCCCGCTGGATCCGTTGCGTAAACCCGAGCGTAAAACTGCTGTTGGCGGCAATGTTCCGTTGAAAGCTCAGGGCCGGCAGCAGGTTCAGATAGTTGTCGTGGATCGGAGCCGCCGATTGGCTATAAGAACTGTTAATCACCGTGTTTTCCAGCCGCAGCCCCGCCTTGAGGTCCCAGCCCGGTAGTTTAATCTCATAAGAATTGTAGCCGCTGTATATATTCTGATGATAACTGAAATCATTACCAACGGTTTCGTCGCTAAAATAGCTGTCATTGGCGCCCAGGATAGCCTTGGCGCCCGCTTCGACGACCAGCCGGCCCTTTGGCTGGACGAGTCCCAGCTCGAAGTTATGCGTCCTGGTCTGCAGGTGGTTTGCCTGCGTATAGTCGCTGCCGGTATAGTTATACCCGTCCGACACTGTCACCGCATTCGCCTGGGAGTTGGTTGTGGAAGCATACCGGTAGGACAGGTTTAAGGACCCGGATTGGAGGAGCTTACGCTGATAGCCGGCGCTGGCATCCAACGCCCCCACCGTGATCGGACCCGTATTCAATAATTTATAGGATTCGGCGAGGCTATCGGGCGCGTAAACAAGCGTAGAATAAGTCGACGCGACCTGGCTAAACCGCCGGTTAAAAAAATCACCCGACGCGGTCAGCAAATCGCTGCTATCCAGCTCATAACTCAGATCCGCTTTTCCATTGTTGAAATGGCCGCCGTCCGACTTCGCACCCTGCTGCGACAACACCGATGCAGGCGAATAATTGGTCAGCTCCGACCCCATGGCGGTGTTACGCGCGGGCTGGCGGCCAAGTCCAAGCAGGCTCGTGAGGCTAAACCGGCCTTCGTTTACATTCACCGATGCACTACCCCGCTCCCCGAATACGCTGTTATATCGGGCGAAGAGACTGCCATTGATCCCGTCGGTGGCAGATTTCAGGGTAATGATATTGATGATGCCGGCAAGGCCCTCTCCGTCAAATTTGGAGGGCGGCACGGTGATCACTTCGATCTTTTGGATCGTTGCGGCAGGCATGGCCTTCAGCACGTCCGAGGGGCTCGCGACCATCAAGGCGGAAGGTTTCCCGTTGATGAAGATCTGAAAATTGTTGCTTCCTTTTAGCTGGACGACATCGTTGGCGTCTACGGTGACCATCGGGACTTTCCGCAGCATTTCGAGGGCGTCATTGGCCTTGCTGTCGGGGTCGGCCTGCACATCGTAACTGATCCGGTCGATCTCCTGTTTGATGACATGCCGGCTCGCTGTCACCACCGCATTCTGCATCGCCGCCTCCGCCAAAACCAGCCCCAGCTTGCCGAGGTCCTTGTCCACGCCAACGAGCGAAATATCCTTTGTCCGGTAGCCGACCGCACTAACATGCAGCACATATGACCCACCCGCCGGCACCGTAATAAAAAAAACGCCATCACCGCCCGTGGCCATCGACCTCAGCGTAACGCCGCTTTTCGGATCAGCGACCACGATCGTCGCGATGACCGGCGCCGAACCAACCGAATCAACAACCTGCCCCTTCAGGATAATTTTCGGGGTCAGACGCTGAGCCCATGATAAAAAATGACACAACAGCAGTATTGGCAGGACTAATATTCTTCTCATAAACTCGGCTAAACGACAAAAATACAACCCTGAAATGCGCCTAATATTAGCCGATGCTTTGGGAATTGTTAGCGGATATTGTAATTTCCAATCTCCATGACTGCGATCCAACTGCTTTTGATCATCCTGGGAACACTCGCGGGAAGCCTGTTCGTTGCCTTTGTACTGATCCCCGTGTATTTTCGACTACAACTCGTATCGATCTACGGCTATCTAAAAGTCCGGTTCGGTCCAACGACCTATAAGACGGGGTCGATGATCTTCCTGGTCTCTCAAAGTTTCGGTGCGGCACTCAGGCTGCTCTTATCCATCAAGATCCTGCAATACGCCTTCTTTCAATCGCTGCATATTCCTTATTGGCTGACCATCGCGGTAGTGCTGGTGCTGATCTGGTTGTACACGCAC
>Ga0302325_10007004_pt1 | contig 25159 bp, 18 predicted proteins | sample Palsa_T0_2_FD_201948 | JGI IMG/M metagenome (GOLD analysis project Ga0302325, IMG submission 201948) | Peat permafrost microbial communities from Stordalen Mire near Abisko, Sweden - Palsa_T0_2 | ecosystem: Environmental > Terrestrial > Soil > Palsa > Peat permafrost | place: Sweden: Abisko... | reverse complement strand
AGTCCATGGTGTTCGGGGAAATGAAACGCAGACCGATAGCTCTGACGCTACCCCGCTGAAGATTCCCGATCCGGTCAGCCTGTCGACCACGTTCACCCAGATCGCCAAGGATGTCGGTCCGGCGGTGGTGAATATCAATACCGAAACCCTCCCTCAGGAAGATACGCACTCTAAGCGTCGAACCCCTCACGCCGCGCCCGCTGTTCCTCCGGGGGGCGGTGATGATGACGGCGATCAGGGAGGTCAGGGAGGTCAGGGGCCCGACCAGAACTTTCAGGATTTCTTCAATCGCTTCTTCGGCGGCCAGGGTGGTGGCGGCGGCATGCCCGACCAGGGTGACCAGATGCGCGAGTCGCTCGGCTCAGGCTTCATTGTGGACCCCCGCGGTTACATCATCACCAACAACCACGTAGTTGAGAAGGCCGACAGGATTTTCGTCAAGCTCTCCACCGACCCCGAAGGCTTTCAGGGTCGTCCCGGCAAGGTAGTGGGTGTAGATAAGGATACGGATCTGGCGGTGGTGAAGATTACGACCACGGAGCCCCTGCCCACGGTCAAATTGGGCAATTCCGACTCCAGCCAGGTAGGTGACTGGGTCATTGCCATCGGCAGCCCGTTCGCTCTCACCCAAACGGTCACAGCAGGGATCGTCTCGGCCAGGAATCGTACCATTGAAAAAGGAGCCGCCGGCCAGTTCCAGCACTTCATCCAAACCGACGCGGCCATCAACCCGGGCAATTCGGGAGGACCGCTGGTCAATATGGCCGACCAGGTCATTGGGGTCAACACCGCGATCCTGACCCAATCTGCCGGATATGAGGGGATTGGCTTCGCCATGCCCTCCAACACCGTGATCGGCGTCTACAACGACCTTATTGGACCGGAGCACAAGGTGATCCGGGGATCTATCGGCGTTCAGTTCCAGGCCAGCCTGAATCCGGCGGTGCAGCGTGTCTACGGGTTCAAGACCGGAGTGTTGGTCAATCAAGTGACTCCGCACGGGCCGGCTGACCAGGCAGGTCTGAAGGCCGGCGACATTATTACTACTGTGGACGGCAAGCCTATTAAGGATGGCGACGCGCTGGTGACGGACATTGCAGCTCGTAAACCGGGGAGCACTGTTCATCTGGGCTATGTCCGCGCCGGGCAGACTTCGACCGCCAGCCTCACCATTGCCGACCGGGCGAAGCTTTATGCGGCACAACCCACCTCGCAAAACGGAGACAACGGACCGGAAAGTGCGCCGAATGCGTCTGAGGGCAAACTTGGGGTCACCGTGGAAGCGGTCCCAGGGCCTCTGGCCAGCAAGGGGCTCCACGGTGTCATCGTAACCCAGGTGAAGCCGGGATCTTTTGCCGACGAGTCCGGACTCGCTGCGGGCATGGTCATCACGGAAATCAACCGGCAGCCGGTCACCGGCCTGGAGCAATTCCAGTCCCTGGTTTCCGGGTTGAAGGCGGGGCAAGATGTGGGCTTCCGGGTAGTTGATTCGCGCAATCCATCGGGTGGTGGAACCTATCTGGGAGGAACTTTGCCGTAAACAATTTGCCCGGATGGGTCAACTTATCTCACCAAAAAGTAATGGGATCAGGGCCCCGATGCTGTAAAGTTGGACAAATTACATGGTAACCATTACCGGCGGCGGGAAATATAGCGCCGCCGGGATTGGTAGCCATTGCAATCTTGCCGATCTCCTTATAATGTGACGAGAAGCAAGAAACTCCCCTAGTCGAGGTAAGCATGCCCTCTTTCCGAGCAAGCCAGGCTTTTCTGTTGCTGTGCACACTGGCTATTACTCCAGCTTTTGGCAGCCGTACCCATCGCGCACCCACCTCCGGTCATTCCAGGGTGACATCCTCTAAAAAGGGCAAGAGGAAAGTAACTATCCACGGTCAGCGTGCCATTGACTCCGGTCGCGCGACTGAGATTCAAACCGCATTGATCCGCCAGAAATACCTGACGGGCGCACCCACGGGACAATGGGACTCACAAACGCAGGTGGCGATGCGGCAATTTCAGTCGGACCACGGCTGGCAGACTAAGTTAACTCCCGACAGTCGAGCCCTGATTAGTTTGGGACTAGGGCCCAACCACACGCAGGATCCGGCGATTGGCCGCACCGTATCAGGGAGCGGCTCTTCAGCTCAACAAGAGGAACTCACCACGCAGGCCCAGTCGTCTGAGCCGGCGGAGAATACATTGGCCTCGGTTCACTCCCTTTCGCAGTAGATTTACCGCTGCAGATAAAGCAAACGGCTCGGGCGCAAGCCCGGGCCGTTTGCTTTTTGGGGGTTAGGCTTTAGCTTGATCCAATCCCCGGCGTTGTTTCTGGTAGTCACGGCTCTGGTGCTTTGTATCAGGGCACGACTTTAGTCGGGCCGTAAAGGTCTAACAAAATCTGGGCTTTAGCCCCTGTGTGCGACGTAACTCAGTCCCGCAGAGCCTGCCCTGAGCTTGTCGAACGGGGACGGCTGAAGATTCTCCCGGATTGCGTCGCGACCTATTCCAGCAATACCTGCGGGACTAGTCGTCCTTTCAAATCCAACTGCGTCCCATAAGCGCTAACTTATCTCGGATGTTTTTCTTCAAAATTCCTACAAAATCGTCATCCTGAGCGCAGCGCCTCACAGATCTATCGTGTGACACAGCGCTTGCGGCGCGGAGTCGAAGGACCCCGGCGGTGCTTATCTCACCCCTGGGTGCTCGGAGCTTTTCAATCACCGAAGCCCGCACCGGGCGGACGGTGGTCTTTCCCTTAGGCCGAGAACCGAGAACTTGCCAGCACCTCCCTATGTCCCGGCGGCACATCTACATTCTCGGCAGCCATGCAGATCCTGTTCTCGGGCTCCGGTGGTCGAAAAGCTCCGAGCACTATGGGTAAGATAAGCACCGCCGGGGTCCTTCGACTCCGCGCCACAAGCACTGTGTCACGCGATAGATCTGTGAGGCGCTGCGCCAGGATGACGATTTTGTGGGAATTTTGCGAAAAACATCCTAAATAAGTTAGCGCTTATAGGACTGGTCTGGGCTAAGTGCAGCCGTCCCCGTTCGACAAGCTCAGGGCCGTCCCTTCGGGACTCATCTTTCAATCGGTCGCCGGGCCTGGAGGGACCGTAGCGGCCAATCAGCGCAGCCGCTTCTCCGGCTGTATCAGGTCGCGGATCGTTTCCCGGCGGCGGATAAGCCGGGCTCTCTTCCCTTCAACCAGGACTTCCGCAGGGCGGGGCCGGGAGTTGTAATTCGAGCTCAGCGACATGCCGTAAGCGCCGGCATCCAAAATCGCCACCAGGTCCCCTTCCTTTACCTCGGGTATCTCCCGATCCCGGGCAAAGAAGTCTCCCGTCTCGCATACCGGACCGACGATGTCCACCACCGTTGGCTCCGCCTTCGGATTTTGGATCACGGGCAGAATCTCATGGTGGGCCTGGTATAGCGCTGGCCGGATGAGGTCGTTCATGCCCGCGTCTGTGATTACGAAAGTCTTACTCCCATTGCGCTTGACCACGAGTACCCTGGCCAGCAAGGCCCCGGCTTGGGCAATCAGGAACCGGCCGGGTTCGAGCAGGAGCCGAACCTGAAGCCCCTCGAGAGACCGTTCGACCGCAGCTGCGTACTTTGCCATTTCCGCAGCGGGATCGAAGGTAGGGACTCCACTGCGGTAGTCGATGCCCAAGCCACCGCCGGCGTCCACGAACTTAATCTGGATGCCGTCCGCTCCGAGTTCGCGGATGAGCTGGGCTACTCCCGCAAGCGCGGCCCCAAAAGGCTCGGCGGTCTGGATCTGGGATCCGATGTGCACACTGATCCCGATCGGATCGAGGTATCGCGATCGCTTGATTTCCTGATAGACCGGCCGGGCGGCCTTGATGTCGATGCCGAACTTGTGCTCGCGCAGGCCGGTAGATATATAAGGATGCGTTTCCGCAAAAACATCCGGGTTGACCCGGAGGGCGACCCGGGCCCGGACGCGCCGCTTGCGCGCTCGCTCGGCCAACAAGGCTACCTCAGATTCACTCTCCACATTGAAAATCAAAATCCCGGCAGTCAGGGCAAGATCGATCTCCGCTGCTGTCTTGCCCACACCCGAAAAGACTACCCGGTGAGCGGCTTTCTTGTTCACCTCGAGGATGCGCTGAAGCTCTCCGCCGGAGACGATATCGAATCCCGAACCGCGACTTGCCAGCAGCTTGAGGATAGAGAGATTGGAATTCGCCTTTACTGAATAGCAAATGAGGTGCTCGCGATGAGCAAAGGCATCCGAGAAAAGCTGATAACGGTCGAGTATCTGCCCCGCTGAATAGACATAGAGGGGAGTCCCGTATTTCTCCGCTAACGACGGCAGGGAAACCTTCTCACAATGCAAGGTTGATTTGCTTTTGGGATAGTGGAAGGGACGGCTGGTAAGTCCGGTCTTGTATTTCAAAAGCCAGAGGCCTCGTGCAAAAGGGAGTCGCTGATGAACTTCAGCCTATCGGGGTTCGCTGGATTTTCCAAATATGCCAATCGAATATAGCGGTCCGGGACAGGTCCACGGGGATCCCAGGTCTCAAAGCCGAAACCTGGGACACCCTTCGATTTGTTCTAGGTGGCTGTATCCAAGTGAGTGGCGGCCGGCAGCACGAGCTGCTCTTCGGGCATCATGAGCCACAGCAACCCATAGGCCAGGAGGCCAACGGGAAACACCATGATCGCCAGCACCACGGCGATGACGCGGGTCAAGGTCACATCCCAACCATATTGGTTGGCGAGACCCTGGCAAACACCGGCCAGCTTCCTTCCAGCGCGGGGCCGGAACGAGAGCCGCGACCAGTCAGATGCGGTTGAACCGGCAACTCCCGGCCCGGTGGCCGGCTTGCCGCAGGCCGAGCAAAAGCGTGCTCCTCCGGGGAGCGAGACGCCACAGGCGGAACAATACGAAGCCATTCGACACCTCTCCAGACCATTCTAGTGCACAGTAAAGGGAGATTTCAGGTATTTCCGCGCGGACTCTGCCTGCGCCGAGTCGCCGTCCTGGCGGAGCACCACCTGGTACTGTTTGAGCGCCATATCTCGCTCATTTAAAAGGTCATACATCTTGCCTGAATTGAGGTCGCAGCGGCCTTTCAGGTCCACACTGATGGTCGGCTGCATGGTTGCCTGGTTGTAGGCCGCAGCCGCTTCCGGGTAGTTCTTCTGCCCCTGCAGCGTATCGGCAAGGCCGAACCAGGCAAGCTCCAGGTGGGCTGATGGGAAATACCCCGGCTTCTTCGCCTGATCGAGAAGCTGCTTATATTGCGTGATGGCAGCTTTGCCCTCACCGGCGTCCTTGGTCAGGTTTGCCAGCTCCAGGCGGAAGAGGAAGTCACGCGGATATTGTTCGGTTAAAGTCCGGGTTACCGCGATCGCCTCGTCATACCTTGCCTCCCGACGCAGGAACAGCCCCAACGCCGTCCGGGCCTCGACCGAGGAGATCACCCCGTGCGCGCCGGCATCGCGTAAGTCATAGATTCCCTTGGACTTATATCCGGTAATCCCGGCAGCGCCGGCGAGTAGCTTCATCCCGAATGGCAGACTTCCGATCACATACTGGTGGACCCCGACCACCAGCTTGGCGTCGATGTACCGGGGATCGAGCTTCAGCACCTTCTCGTTGTCGCCACGCGCTTGCAAAGCAACGTGAAGGGCGGAAATGAAGCTGCGTTGCAAGAGAGCGATGTAAACGGCGCGCAGGCTGCGTGCCCAGCCACGCGCGAAGAGCGCGTCGACGTCCTCCGGGCGCTTGGCGAGCTGCTGCTCAGAGAGCGCCGTCGCGTTGGTAAATAAGGAGTTAACTCGTTCCGCGACACCGGGCGCGGTGGCTACCGCGTGCTTGCCATTCAAAAATCCGTCATGGGCGTAAAAGGTGGTGTCGAGCAGATCCAGACGGTAGAGCTCGCGGAAGATAACGGCGTCCAACACATAGTCGACAGCGAGCGGGTTGTCGGGGTTCTTCTCCTGCACCTTTTCAAAACGCGACAGAGCACCGTCGTAGTCGAGGATATAGAAGCGCTCGAACGCTTGGCGCACCAGAGGGTCGAGATTGAGAGGGTTGGTATCCACCCCGGACGGTGTGGTAACCGCGCCACGCCCCAATGCCGGAAGCAGCAAGAACAGAACGGCTAAGTAGATGACAGAAGGCCGCTTACGCGGAATATGGCAAGAGCGGGCCTGAGCGCTCGAATTAACTCGGGACGACCGAGCCAAACCCCGGCGGGCGCCTGGGGGGTCCAGCCCTCGAATTTTTCCTTTAAATTTCATTAACTAGTAGCAATCAGGTGACTCTTAGCGCATAAATAGGTAACTAAAGGGTGAAGAATTTTGGAGGACGTTTAACACGAGGCATGCGTGCCTCCATTAAGGTATCTGGGGCAACGAGAAGACGCTATGACCAGGCAGGAACTTCTTCGCATCGTCATCCGCCAGGCACGCACGAACGGGTTCCCGTTCCGCAGATGGTTTCAGGGCGCCGTCGACCCATCCTGGAGCAGTTTTGACGACGCAGTCGAGCTGCTTGCCCAGGGCCGGCGCTACTACTCTCTCCTTTTCGCTCACGAATTTGCCCGGAGTTTCTGGAAGCAGGGTTCTCAGATCAGCTTTCTGGTCCCCGCAGCCAGTTACACACGACGGGATAAGGAAGGGCGCATCGTAACTGTGACCCGTAAACCCTTCACCCGTCGAACCCTGAAGGCCGACGTCTGGAAATATCACCTGCGTGAAATGGCGGCCCATGACGAGCCGCTCCGGTATATCCGGCGTTTTCTCGTCATTGAGGGAGACGTACAACAATCGAAAAGTGTCGCTTCTTAGTTACCTTCCGGTGATTTTTTCTGGGACACTTTTGCAACCAACGAGTGATATACTCCCACTTCCGGACAGTCTACTCTCCAACATAGAAATCGGTAGAGGAATGGTCGTCCGGCAAGCCAAGTCGCGGTAATCCACCGCAACCCCTGTTTCCGCCCGCCTGTTCCGACACGACCGCATTTCCTTCCTCCCCCAAGTCACGGTATCAGAAGACATGGCTTTCGGTGTCGTCAAGCGAAATGCGCTGCGTAGTGTATTTACACCTACGCGGGGAGGGGTCCATCCATGAAAATAGCTCTCGCAGCATTGTTCGCCGCCACTGTGGCCACCACCACAGGATCAGCATTTGCTCAGGATCTGGCGCCGCAACCTGCGGAGCTCGTCCCTGCAGGTGTTCCGTTGCGGGTGGAACTGGACAAGAGCTATCCCCTTCGTGTTGGGACCCGGATCGAGGGCCATCTGACTGAGGCCGTTTACCTCATAGACCACGTGGCGGTACCGGCGAATTCGAAGATATATGGAACCATCACCAGCAAGCACTCGGTCAGCCGCCAGGTGCGTACCGCAGCGATGTTCAACGGCGACCTGACGCCGCTCAAGAATGCGGATGTCACCTTCAGCGACCTGGAGACTCCGGACGGCCGCCACTTCAACATTGATACGGATGCCACCGAGCGTACTTCCAAGCTGGTCCGCATGGCCGCCCCTGACCAGGCTCCTCGGCGCTCCCTGGGACAACGCATCGCTGCCGCCTTCCGTTGGACCAAGCGGGAAACCGCCGCCGGATTCACGTCACCGCACAAGTGGGACACGGCAAAGCAGTCCCTTTATGCCCAGATTCCCGTGCATCCCCAGGAGCTTTGGGCGGGAACGCAGTATGACGCGGAACTGAAGCAGCCATTGGAGTTAACCGGACAGGATGTACCGGCGCCGGCAGTTGCGGCGGACCTCAGCGAACTCAAGTTGACGGGCAACATCGAAGCTCGCCTGGTGGATCCCGTGAATTCAAACACCGCCACGGCCGGGATGCCGGTCGAGGCAGTGCTGACCCAACCTCTCTTCGAAACCGAGCCGGCATCCACGGTGCAGGTGGCGGACGCGACGATCCCGGCTGCAACCGAGGCCCACGGCAAACTGTTACTGCCGGCGGGTACGCACCTGATCGGCAGCGTAGTCGAGGCCAAGCCTGCCGGAATGTTCGGACACAACGGCAGCCTTCGCTTGACCTTCCGCAAAGCGGAATTGCCCGCCGGTGACGAGCGGGTCGTGCACGGCCGCGTCGTCGCCGTCGAGAGCGTCCGGAGCGACCGGGTACAGATCGACAACGAAGGCCAGATCAAGGCCAACGGCTCTAACCGCTTCCTGGCGCCCATTACCCTGGGTTCGCTGGCTGCCGTGTCGGACAGCACCGGTGCCGGCCTGGTCAAGGAAGCGATGACCAGCAACGGACTCGACCTTCTGACCCGGGTTATCGGAACCGCGGCGGGAAGTGGTGGTGTGATTTCCGGGTTCGCCTACTACGAAGTCGGTAAGGTGGTTTTCGATACCTGGATCGCTCGGGGACACGAGGTTGTCTTCGCCAAGAACACTCGGCTGGAAATTGAATTAGCTCAACGATAGGCGCCCGTCTCGTTGGTAGCTTTGAGAAGTTAAACCGCAGGATCCCTCCCCCCCACACTTCATTCCGGCCCCAAGACAAGACTGGGGCCGGACCGGCCAGAAGAGAAAATCCCTCCCACAAAATAGAAAAGCTGATGTAAGTCCCCCGCCGGATCAACGCATTCAAATGGGACACGGCAAAACTCATTCGCTACGTCCGCAGACAAAGAGGAGCGTGGGTGTTTCCAGTGGGAATTGGTTTGAGGGATCCCAGGTCTCAAAAGCGAGACCTGGGGCACCCTTCGGTTTCACCCTTCGATATTGCAGAGGGCACAAGCTTTGTCATTTCTCTTCCAACTCGCAACCGCGTGTCGACTGCTCGGGGAGCCGAGCGATCTGCAGTTGCCTTTCGGACGTAGCGAATGAGCTTCCGCACCCCCCATTTCAATTCGACTACTTCAAATCAGGTTCCATCAGCTGTCAAAGCGAAAGAGGTGGTTTAAGGGTCCTTTGCCTTTGCCGACCGGATACGCTGAGCGGAGTGCTTCCGTCACGTATGTCTTAGCGGATACAACTGCCTCTTTCGGATTCAGCCCGGAAACTAGCCCGCAAAGGATCGCGGTCGAGAAGGCGCAGCCGGTACCGTGAGTCGAGTTGGTGGCAATCCTTTCACCTGGCAGCCAATTCTGTTCCCCCGACGCGGAGAGCAGAAAGTCATCCGGCTTACCTAAATGACCACCAGTGACGACCACATTCAACTCCGCATTTCCTTCTCTGAGTCGAGCAGCCGCCGCCGGGACTTGATCACGACTCAAAGGTTCCGAATCATCGCCTACAAGAATTGCCAATTCGTGAATGTTCGGGGTGATCCATCCAACGCAATGGAGCAGTTCGTCTCGGATAATGCGAACGCCATTTGCATCGATGAGAGGAGTACCCGAAGTCGAACGAAGCACCGGATCGAGCACAATCCGATCCCTCGGGATTTTGCTGGATTGCGCCCCCAAAAAGGAGGCGACTTCGGCCGCCACACCGGAGCTGCCCAACATCCCGATCTTGACGCCGGCTAACACGACGTCCTCAACCAAGCATTCCAGCGTTGCCCGCACCAGGCTGGCTGACAAAGGCTCGACCGCACGGACGCCCAAGGTCGATTGCACGGTCATGGCCGAGATGCAGGCAACGCCATAAACTCTATGGGCGGCGAAAGTTTTCAGGTCAGCCGTGATCCCGGCGCCCGACCCAGGATCGAAGCCGGCGATGGTAAGTGCTACAGGCCTGGTGCAGTTTTCGGGATTCAACCGATTTCTTCTTCTATTTTCCACAGTTTTCGACTCATTCCCGGGCAGAAACCGTTTTGCCAGTGTATGCTCCGCCGATGGGGATTTTCCGGCCTCGGATGACTTTGGTGAGGAAATATCATCCTTTACGGCAACACGAACCCCCAGGATGTCGTCTAATAGACCAGGGAAAAGAGCCCCTTTCAACCGGAGGAAAAGCCCAATAAGTAATTGACAATCTTTGACTTAGGCCCGAAGCGCTCCATACAATAACGACAGGAGAACAATGTCCACTATCGCAACCCAATCTCATTGGCCCTTTGGGCCCGCCCTTCTTGCCGGCGCTGTGTTATCTGCCATCTGTATCAGTCCCGGTTCCACCCAAGCCCAACCCGACATCCCGCAGGCAAATACTCAAACCGCCACTGCGACCTCTCCTCACCGTCACTGGCATCAACTGGGAAGAGCATCCTGGTATGGCGGTCAATTTCAGGGACAAGCGACCGCGAGCGGCGAACCCTTCGATATGAACTCCATGACCTGCGCTCACCGCAGCCTTCCTTTGGGAGCAACTGTGCTGGTCACAAATTTGCGCAACCATCGGTCGGTCCTGGTCCGCGTGAACGACCGAGGCCCAGTCCCTGAAAGCCGGGTGATCGATCTTTCGTACGCAGCGGCGAGGATTCTCGGTTTCCGCGGCGTGGCCCCGGTGAGGCTCGACCTGGTGGATCCCGCAACCCTTAGTCCCACGCAAATCTCAGAACTCAGCTGGCCCGCGCAATTTCAGAGATGATTCCAGAGACGGCTGACCGCCTTCCATCGGATCACCTTCCATCAGATCGTCTCATTGTTGCGTTGGATTTCCCGGAGACCAGGGCGGCGCTCGCCCTGGTGGACCGGTTACACGGCGCCACGCGCTGGTTCAAAGTCGGCCTGGAACTTTACATTGCCGAGGGAAATTCCCTGGTCGCGGAGTTGAAGCGGCGCGGGTATTCCATATTCCTTGATCTGAAGCTGCACGACATTCCCAACACGGTGGCCTCGGCCGTGCGGGCTGCGACGCATCTCGGCGTAGATATGCTGACGGTGCACGCCGCAGGTGGACCGGAGATGCTTAGCGCAACGGTGCAAGCTGCGGAATCACGGCTTGCTCTCTTGGCGGTTACTGTCCTGACCAGCATGGATGCCGCTCAGCTGGAAGCAATTGGCGTGACCGGAACTCCGGCTGCGCAAGTCGAACGACTGGCGGCCATCGCCCTCGCCTGTGGAGTTGGCGGATTGGTCTGCTCCCCAAACGAGGTCGCGAGCTTGCGGAAGCAGTTTGGCAGCGGGCCCTTACTGGTGATCCCGGGGATCCGCCCTGAAGGTGCGGACATCGGCGATCAGCGGCGCGTGGCTACGCCAGCAGCCGCGATCGCATCCGGAGCGAGTTACCTGGTGGTAGGGCGGCCGATTACCCGGGCTATCGACCCGGAAGCTGCGGCAAGAGCCATTCTTGCCGAAATGCAATCAGGAATCGAAATCGGGCAGGCTTAGAGCTTCTCGTAGAAATCGCAAACCGAACAGGAAATGTAAACGCCTCCGGGAACTCCGCGCTCCCGATCTTTTACCCGTTTCACAATGCGAGTTGCCTTACTGCATTTGGGACATTCAACACCCTTGGTGGTATCCATCATTTTCGAACGGTCGGCGGTCTTGGCTACTTTTGCCATAGTCTAACTCTCCTCTAACAGGCTTCGTGCCGCACTTCCGCCTAAACCACTGGCCAACACGGGGTTTCGTCTGGGGCGAAACAGAAGGCGCTGCTACCCGTTATTTTATACGATTTGTCGTTCTAGCATTTTTCCTAATGGTGTAGACCGGAGAACTGCACCTGACGCGGCCATTCCGTCAAAGAATGGCCGCACATAACCGATCTCACCAGACCATCGTATTAGGAAAAATGCTTTAGTTAACTCCGCGGGCATCGGACACGTTTAGCAATTGCGACGGAGAAGAGCCGGGAGGCGGCGGAATCGGCTTCGGCTTCTCATCATCCGGGAACTGCACCGGCTTCATCTGACGATCGTTGTTGACTGCGTCCGGCAGTTGCTCCCCAGGTTTACGCAGGGAAGGCGCGGCGGCCGGGGCATGCTCCTGATTGGGCGCGGTGGGGGGCGCATCGCCCAAACGAACCTGGCGGACAAATTGCCCGGCGAAATAGCCGTCCGTTTCATCTTTGTCACGGATCACGGGCGGCTGGCCAACATCGGCAATCTCCAACCGGATGACGCGATTGCCATTGAAGCGAACAAATTGGACCTGGTGCGGGGGCTGGCCATAGATCCATTCCTCGAACGGTGTCTGCCCATCCGTTTCGCGCACCTTCTGGTCGGGCTGGCCCACGGCTTTGAGCACCATTTCGCGATTCATGCCCACCAGCACTTCGTGGTTCAGCACCGCGCCCTTAAGTTTAGGCGGTAACGTATCGGCAAAGGCTTCGACCGGAGTCTTGAGCGAAAAGTCGATCATCGGAGCGATCAGCTTGCGCACATCGGAAGCCGTCATCTCGGGAACGAACTTGGCGAAGACCAATTGCATCCGGGCGCCGACGGGAACATGGCCGTCATCCTGAGCCATCGGCGCCATCCCGCCCATGCCTCCGACTTCGATGTGTTGCAGGATGTGATGATGTTTTTCTGGCCCATCATTAAATTCGAACACGATCCGGTCCGGCCTGACCAAGAACTTGGTGATCACCACGCGGTCACCGGGTTTCGCCGAAACACCGTACTTCTCCAACTCCTCGGCGTAGCCATTTCCCGAAGGGGTCAGTTGCCCGTTGGCATGGAGCACGATGCCCTTTGTACCCAGCGGAAGAGGACGGACAGCGAAGGCTTCGTCGGCTTGAAACGTACGAATCAGTTGCTGTTTTGTCCGCTCGGTCAGGGCCTTGGTATCAAGCGCGACGTTCGTCGGTTGGACGGAGGTAAGATTGGCTTCTTTTGGACCCAGATGTTCCCGTTGCACGGTGAACACTTGTGCATGGCCTAGAGTGCAACTGCAGAACGCAGTGACTGCCAGGAAAGCAGCGGCGGGGAAGAATTCTTTGGTGGCAAACCCGACCATGGCAATTTCCTCATGACGCCAATAATGGGCCCATTCATAGGTGATTTGCAAGTAACGTTTCGTCCGCGATGGGAAGGAAGTTTCAGGGTAGCAAACTTGGCCCCGAAAGGGCCCTTATTCGGGCGGCTCTGGAGGCTCAATCCGAGGTTGAGATGACCCGGGAGCGGCTTCGATTTGAACCAACGTGCTCCCTGCCGGCGCCGGTTGGGGAGCAACCGGGTGATGAGGAGCGAGCGTGCTGCTCATGGCGTCGAGGTCAACCGGGATGCCGGCGGCCACGATAACCGGTTGGGTATGAACATAGGCCAAGGCCCGGGTGGCGCGGTAGACGACGAACATTCCAATCAAAAGAGCGATAGCCGTTACCGTGCTGGCCTCGGGTCCATAGTCGCCACCGGTCATCCATGTGGGGCCCACCGTATTGCTTTGAATGACTGGTGAAAACTGGGTAATCCCACTCACCGGCAATCCGAAGAGAAGACACATGCTCGCGTTCCACGCAAAGTGCCAACCCCAGCTGACCCAAAGCGCCCGGGTGCGCAGATACGCGATCGACAACAGCCAGCTGGCGAAGACCGTCACCATAAAGCTGGCACGGCTGGCGCCGGGATTGAACATGTGCAAGCCGGCGAAGACAAAGGAGAAAACGATGGTCGCCATGGTCGGTCCCATGGCATCGATCAGGCGCTGGAAGGGATATCCGCGGAAAGCGACTTCCTCGGCCAAGGAAGCTACCGCGAGCACGAGCAGATCGATGAGGAGAATCCCGAACTGCTGGGGGATGGTCCAGAAGGTGATGATCAATCCGCCGCTAAGAACCAGGGGCAGAATGCTGACCAGCAACATCCCCCAGCCCAGCGCGGCGCCCAGGCCGAACTCGCGTTGCCAGGCAGGACGGAAGACGATGCCCATGTCGCGGATGGGCTGGCGCTGCCGGTTGAAAGCTCGGCCCATCGCGGCAAAGCCCACCACCAGCAAAAAGAGCAAAATGCTGCGCTCGACAAGGGGAGCCCACGCGCCGCTCGCAAGGCCATTGGCCGCGTGAACCGAAATGCTCTGGGCGATATAGAAGTAAAATCCGGCGATGATGACGTGGCCGAAGGCACGCACTCGATCGGCGGCTGTGAATTGGGTCAAGCGCATGCCCCTGTCGGCATAGATGTTTCAGGCGTTGGTGTAGAACCGGGCAATTTCCCGAAACTTAGCCAGGCGGCGGGCGATGCGATCCTCGACCGTCATGGCCTTCAATTCATTGAGATGCCAGGCAAGCTTCTGGTCGAGCATGGTGGCCGCGGCCACCGGATCGTTCTGAGCTCCTCCGGCCGGTTCCTGTACCACGTCGTCCACGCAACCCAAACGGCTTACATCTTCGGAAGTGATCTTCAGGGCAGCTGCGGCCTGGGCTCGTTTGCCGGCATCGCGCCACATGATCGAACCGCAAGCTTCCGGAGCAATGACGGAGTAGACGGCATTTTCCATCATCAGGACCCGATCGGCGACGGCCAGCGCCAACGCGCCGCCTGAACCGCCTTCGCCTGTGATGGTCGCGATGGTGGGCACGCGCAACCGGGACATTTCACGCAGATTGCGAGCGATGGCTTCCGCCTGGCCGCGTTCCTCGGCTGCTATGCCGGGATTCGCACCGGTGAGATCGATGAACGTGAATATGGGCCGATTGAATTTCTCGGCAATCTTCATGGCCCGCAGCGCCTTACGGTAACCCTCCGGATTGGGCATGCCGAAATTACGGCGTACCTTCTCCTTGGTTCCCCGCCCTTTGAGGTTGCCGATAGCCAGCACTTCCTCGCCGTGGAAGCGCGCCATTCCGCAAGCCATGGCGAGATCGTCGCCAAAGGCGCGGTCACCGTGGATCTCCGAAAAATCGGTAAAGATACGTTGGATGAAATCCATGGGGTAGGGCCGTTGGGGGTGACGCGCGAGTTCAGTCTTAATCCACGCTGGATTCGTCGGTTCGGCGACTACCGGTGTCTGCTCAGGATTTGCTGCCTGTTCGCTCATGAGACTTTCGAATCGCCTATGCCAGCGCGAAAGTCTGCCGCTTGGCCATTGAATCTATCGATTCTTGGATTATAGCGTTTCTGGGAATTTCGACTGGTAGCGGGGTCGCTTTCCGAGACATTTGGAGCTGGATTAGGGATGGGAGGAAAAAGAAACCGCAGATCTCTCCGCTCCGGTCGAGATGACAATTCTCTTTGAGCATAGAATCCCGCGTTTCCAGGAAAGGTCCACGGAACTGCAGATCCCTCGGCTTCGCTCGGGATGACAAAGGAAAGGGCAACGATTGCGTAAAGAGTGGTTGCCGGACCGAATCGGCCCACCCAAGGTGATGAAAAACGCCTCGGGCCAGCAACTGCTCTCAATTGAACAATTGCCCTTTCCTTTGTCATCCTGAGCAAAGCCGAGGGATCTGCAGTTCCGCGGACCTCTCCTGGAAACGCGGAATCCTATGCTCAAAGAGAATTGTCATCTCGACCGGAGCGGAGAGATCTGCGGTTTCTTTTGGGGAGCCCACGGAATCCTCCCCTAGAAGGTCAGCCGCAAAGCGGCTTGGTTTTGCCGTTGGGGGTAATGGGTGTTGATGGAGGTAATGGCCCCGTAAGCTCCTGGGCCGGCATTCACACTCGGATTCGGAAAGCCAAATTCCGGATGATTGAGCGCATTGAAGGATTCAAAGCGGAATTGGATACCCACCCGCTCAAACTGAATGTTTTTGAAGAACGAGAGATCTAGATTGGCGACGCCCGGCGAGCGTAGCGCGTTGCGCGGGGAATCGCCGAAGTAGCCATCCGGCGGCTGGGCAAAGGCCGCGGTATTGAACCATTGGTGAATGCTCTGGTGAAAGCCGACAGAAGACACGCCGGGGACAACATTTGCCCGCAGGGCATACGCTTCGTTCACAAAAGCATGGTCGCTGGCAGTGATGGTGAAAGGAAAGCCGCCCTGAACAGTGGCGATCCCGTTGAACTGCCAACCGCCAATCAAGGCATTCATTGGGCCGGTTGCATTGCCCCCAAACTGCTGACCCTGGCCAAAAGGCAGGTTATAGAGAAAGCTGGCAACAAAACGCTGGCCCACATCGTAGCTGGAGCGCGCGTAGTCGCAGGGAATGCACTGGCTGTTCTGGGGACCGTACGCACCAAAAGCGTCTCCACTCACTGCAGCCGCGGCCGACTTAACGTCCATCATCTTTGACCACGCATAGGCGGCAAGCAGAGTCACGTCTTTTGCGCGCCGCTGTAACTTGATGTTGAGGGCGTTGTAATTCGAGTAGCCGTTCCATCCCTCGTACACCATGAGGCCAAGATTTGGATACGGCCTCCGCGATTGCTTGCCGGCCGCGCTCTGGTTGGCGGAACTGTCCGGATTGCAGCCAGTGGTAGCGTTGCACGGCGTGGGCTGATTCAACTCGGTACGGATGTTGAGATGGGTCGCTTTGTTGCCGACGTAATCCAGGTTGAGAATCGTCTTCGGCCCGAGTTGCCGCTCGACGCCAAAGGACCAGTCCTGCTCATAAGGATTGAGCTTGCGGGTCGCGGCGATCTGCAACACGCTGTTGAGAAATGTTGCCTGGGACACTGGCCCAACGGTGAGCGCGGGAAACAGAGAATTGGTGTTGTTGATGGTTCCCGTGGTGCTGGTGGAAGAGGTGTAGCTCTGCGTGGGAGCAAATGGATACACGGCGGTAGAAGAAACGAACTCGTTGGTCTGGAATGAGTCGTAAAAGATTCCATAGCCTCCGCGAACCACCATGTTTTCGCTGCCGGTGGGACGAAAGGCAAATCCTAAGCGCGGCGCAAATTCGTCCTTCTGGGCTGGCCCAGGTCCCCGCTGGCCGTTGTACGTATAAAGGCTACCGCCATAGTTCTGCACAATGAACTTATTGGCAACGAACAGACCTCCTCCGGATGCCGGATTGAACCATGCCAGATGGTTTTGCTCCTCGTAGGGGACAGCGGAGAATTCATAGCGCAAGCCCAGGTTCAGAGTTAGCCTTGCCGTTACTTTCCAGTCGTCCTGGAAGTAGGGCGCCCAGGCCTTGAAGTGTAGATGAGTTACATTGCCCACCGACACATCTGAGACCGGTCCGGGCTGCGCGACCTGGGCTTTGATCGGAGTCCCCAGGAGAAAATCGGCAATCTGGTTGTGCGTGAGTTCCCCATCGAAGGTGAAGTTGCCTTGCGGATTGACTGTGCTTTGGCGATCCAGTTGGAGAGAGTGGTAGACAAATCCGAACCCGATGGAATGCTTGCCATGGGACCAGGAGGCGGAGTCGGAAAAGTCCCACGTCGGCTGCAGGCTTCCGGTGGGCAGGTTGGCCGCGCCGCCGGTAGAGGAGAGGGCTTGCGTTGCGCCAACCGGATTGGTACTGCTCACGCCCGAAGCCAGCGAAATGACGGGGTAGTTCGCGTTCTTCATCCCGAAGACATTCTGAAAGCCCAACTGCGTGATGTCTGCGGCCGGCATGATGGGGCCCTGTCGATATACCTGCGATTCAAGATAACCGAGACGCAGCTGGTTCAGAAGGTTAGGGGTGAAGACATGGGTTTCGGTAAGTTGGTAGTTCCTTACGACCTGGAGAATATCCGTGTTGCTGTAGATGGTCGGCGCGGAAGGAACGGTGACATTCACATCTGAGATAGTGGCGCGGAAGAAAGCTGAGTCTTTTTGGCCGAGGATGTGATCGATGCGGTAGGTCTGCTGATCTTCATCTACATTGCTTTGCAGGTTTGCGGCGTAGTTGTAGGCGCTGTTGCCGGATACGTTTGGGGCCGGGAAAAATCCTCGAGCGATCGCCTGCTGCGCCAGGCGGGAAAAGCGGCTTTGCGGTATGACGTACGCCTCCGACGAATTTTGCGGGAAGGGTAAGCCAGTGTAGGGATCGATGATGGTTCCCGTAGCAGCATGTGCGGGGTTGAAGGAAGAGACTTGAAAGACGCCGCTCAGTTCGGCCGCGGATGGCACATTACCCGTCTCCGTGACTGCGGAACGAATGCGCTGTCCTTCGTAGTTGGCGAAGAAGAAAGTCTTGTTGCTTCCGTTGTAGATCTTGGGCAGGATGACCGGACCGCCGAGAGAGTATCCGAACTGATTCTGCTTCAGCGGCGCAACCGGCTGGGGCACACGATTGAAGTAGGAGCGAGCATCCACAGCTGTGTTACGAATGAACTCGAAGGCGCTGCCATGCAGGGAGTTGGTGCCTGACTTCGAGCTTAAGTTGACCTGGTTGGCTCCGAAGCCATATTCGGCGCTGTAGTTTTTGGTCTGTTCCTTGAACTCCTGTATTGCGTCGATGGAGATATCGAAGGCCGGTGTCGCGTAGCCGGTATCCGTAATCATGGTGCCGTCGAGAGTGTAGGCGTTCGATGCACTGATGCCGCCGCCAATACTGATCGCGTCGCCCGCAGCGTAACGGTACGTCGATTGCTCGCCTCCCGTTTGCACGGCGCCGGGCTCAAGAAAGAGCAAGCTTACAAAACTACGACCGTTCAGGGGTAATTCGCTCACCTGCTTTTCGTTGATCGTTTGTGCTACCGCCGGAGTATCGGTATCGAGCGTAAGCGCGTTCGCAGTCACCTCAACCTTCTGTGTCGCGCTGCCGACGTCGAGATGCAGATCGGAGCGTACGGTCTGATCCACCTCAAGGGTGATGTCGTTTTGTATCGAGGTCTTGAATCCAGTGTGCTCGGCTGTGACGGAGTAATGCCCGGGTAACAGAAGCGTGGCCGTGAAGTCACCGGAAGCATCGGTGGTCAGTGTCCTGATTTCTCCGGTGCCCAGGTTTCTGACGGTGACCTTCGCTCCCGCAATCACAGCCCCGCTGGGGTCGGTGAGGCGGCCGGTGATGCTGCCGGTTGTATTTTGCCCAAGCATGGCGTGCGCGTTCAGAAGCAAGCATGCGCAGATCAAGAGCAAGGGGGAAAGGACTTTTAACTTCATAGAGGACCTCCGTCGTACCCAGCGAATCGCTTTCCTCGATCTCGCCCACTCTTGGAGGGCTAGCTGATGTGAGATCACGGGAAGGCTAGTAATGGGGTTTCTGGTTGTCAACATCGTGCGCAAACAATTTCCCCGGTGAGGAACGGGACGAGCGTCCGCATTCTTGTTCGTCATCCGCGGAAATCCTGTAAATGATGGGTCTGCATCGTTCTGAGCAGCGGGAGCGACGCATTCGTTCCACTCTGCGGAATCGGTTTGTTGTTCCGACATGCGGATTCGCAGATGCGCTCACCGGCGGAGACTCCCCGCCAGGCGGCGATAGTATAGTTACTCTGCTGAAGAGGTTGTGGAGTGTTCACGATGGGGAAAAGAATTGCGCTTTTTGGGGCTGGCGGGAAGATGGGCTACCGCCTGGCAAGTAATCTCAAGGGTTCCGGGTTCGAGGTTCGCCACGTGGAGCGCAGCCCTGCCGGCCAGGAGCATGTGAAGACTGGCCTCGGCCTGCATTGTGTCCCTGCCGATGAAGCTCTTGACGGGGCTGACGTCGTCATCCTCGCGGTTCCTGACACGGCGATCGGCAAGGTTGCTGCTTCGATCGAGGGCGAACTGAAACCAGGAACGATGGTGATGATGCTCGACGCTGCGGCTCCCTTCGCTGGGCACCTGCCGAAACGCGATGACCTGGTATATTTCGTCACTCACCCCTGCCACCCACCGGTATTCAACGACGAGACTGATCTCGACGCCAAGCGTGATTACTTTGGCGGTATCGCGGCCAAACAACATATCGTTTGTTCGTTGATGCAAGGGCCCGACAGCGCTTACGCCCTGGGTGAGCAGATCGCACGCGTGATTTGGGCGCCGGTCATGCGCTCCCACCGGGTGACGCTGGAGCAAATGGCGCTGCTGGAGCCTGGTCTTTCGGAGACTGTTTGCGCAACCCTCCTGGTAGTGATGCGCGAAGCGATGGATGAAGTGGTGAAGCGCGGTGTTCCTCCGGAAGCAGCCCGGGATTTCCTGCTCGGGCACATTAACGTCCTTGCATCTGTAATCTTCAAGGAGCGCGAAGGCCTCTTTTCCGACGCCTGCAACAAGGCGATCGAGTTTGGCATGCCGGCCTTGATGCGGCCTGACTGGAAGCGCGTCTTTGAGGCGGATGAGATTGCGGCCAGCATCCAGCGTATTACCTAGTTCATGAGCGACCCGCAGCTGTACACAGCACCCTCAGCCAGGGTAGCGCCTAGCCGCCACTACCTGCGATATCTCATCCTCGTTGCGCTGGCGGGTTGGGCGCTCGCGTCGTATGACGTCAACTTGCTGGTGCTGGCGCTTCCCGACATTGCCCGGAGTCTGCACATTTCCGAAGCGGGGCTCGGGGTCCTCGGCTTCTCCGTTTACGCCGCGCAGTTCTGCATCACCATCTGGGCCGGCTATGCCATGGATCGCTTCGGGCGGCGGCGTATATGGATGTTCTGCTTAACCGGCACCGCGCTCTTCACCGGCCTTACCTATTTCGTCGAGAACTTCTGGCAGCTGGTATTGGTGCGTGCGATTGCTTCTGGCCTTGCCTATGCGGAACTGGCCGTTTCCATCACCATCGTCAATGAACAGGCGCCGGCGAAACATCGCGGGCTGCTCTACTCGATTGTTCAGGGTGGGTGGCCGCTGGGAGTCTTTCTTGCGTCGGGCGCATATCTTGCCTTTGGCAGATTTGGATGGCGTTTCGTTTTCTTGCTTGGCGTGCTTCCCATTGTGGCCGTGATTCTCGGCCGCTTCTTTGTGCGCGAGTCGGAACGCTTTGAGCATGTACAGAATGTACGCAAGGCGGTTCGCGAGGGAGACCAGGAAGCGGTCGAAGCGCTGCTACAAAAGCAGCGTGTTGCGGTGGAGTTGGAGGGAGGCGCTTCGATTCGCGAGCTGTTTGCGAAACCCGGCCCGATTCGCCGGCAGCTCGTTTGGTTATCGATCGTCTGGATCTTTTACGGAGCGAGTTTTGTCGCGACGAATTTCTACATCGCCTATTGGCTGACAAAGTACAAGCACTTCAGCGACTCGGCTGCCAGCGCACTGCTTCTTGCTTGCGGGGGGATAGGTTTCTTTTTCTATATTCTCGGAGGTTGGTTGGGGGAGCGCTGGGGCCGGCGCGAGGTGATTATCGTCTCCGGGGTGCTGGTCGCTCCGCTCAGTCTGGCTTTTTTACTGGCCGAGCAAAGATGGCTGGTCGTTATTGTCTACTTCTTTCTGTTCCAGGCGACGAATGGCACCTGGTCGGGGGCCGGGTATGCGTACCAGGGCGAGAGCTTCCCTACCCGCATTCGTGGTACTGCGGTGGGTTTCCTCAGTGCCATCCAGGTGATCGGCTTCGTCATCGGGAGTATTCTCTGGACGATTTTGGCCGGGTTTGGGAGGCCAGTGCTTACATGGCTCGTTATTGCGACTGGGTTGTCGCTCGGGATGTGGACGACGCTGATGCTGCGAAAGATTCCTCCTGGGCAGGAGCTGGAAGCGATTACGGAGTAGCCGCAACCGTCGATCTCCACACTCCGCTCTTTCGGAAAACATTTCTAACCAGAAGGCGTTGGTCGCGGGTCAAGTGAAACTGCAGATCCCTCGGCTTCGCTCGGGATGACAAAAGGAGAGGGTCGCTGAGAAGAGAGAACCGTTGCCCAGGGCCAGGGCGGTCGTCCGGGTGGTGGCAACGTCGTTAAGTAGCTCCCTTCTACGCGAATCAAAAAAAGTCACAACCTCTCGGGATGACAAAGGGGAGGGCGGGCTTCCGTTCGGCATTTGTTGCTGCGTTCCGCATTGCGGAATTTGAGTGATTTCCCACTTTTTGCCCTGGAGTCGTTGTCTTCACCTTGTCAGTTCCGTATGGCGGAATTTAGGATGGCGTATCTGTAGATAGGAATGCCGATGGCCGCCACTCCCCGAACGTTCAGCGATTCCAGTGTCTCGCTTGCAAAGAACCGGTACAGGACGGTTGAAGAGCGCAAGGGTGACCGCAATGAATCGCAGACGGTGCTGCGCGCCTGCGAAGTCCTCAAAGCTTTTCGCAACCCCGGCGAAGAACTGGTGCTTGCTGATGTGGTTCATCGTACCCAGCTCCCCAAGACGACGGCCTTCCGCCTGCTGCGCACACTGATCCATGGGGGTCTGCTGGAACGCTCTGGCGCCGGGGTCTACCGGAATCAGTTCGGCCCGGTAACGGCGCGGCCCTTTCGCATTGGCTTTGCCGCCCAGGGCGACTCTGAGTTCTCGCGCGAAGTGGTGAAGAGCATGGAGAAGGCCGCGGCTCGCGAGCATGTCCATCTGATCACGGTCAATAACCGTTACAGCGCGCGGGAGGCGGTGCGCAACGCCGATCTGCTGATCAAGGAACGGGTCGACCTGGTGCTGGAGTTTCAAACCTACGAGCGCGTTGCCCCCGTGCTCGCGTCGAAGTTTCTTGAATCGAATACACCGGTGATTGCCATTGAAGTACCACACCCTGGGGCGAGCTATTTTGGCGCGAACAACTACAAGGCGGGCCTGATCGGAGGGAAGGCTCTGGGGCGCTGGGCACGGGAGAACTGGGACGGTAAGGTCGATCAACTGTTACTACTAGAGTTGCCGATTGCAGGCTCACTGCTGGAGTTGCGCCTCACCGGCCTGGTCGATGGCTTGCGCGCTGAACTGCCGCAGATGGCCGGCGTTCCCAAGGCCCACCTCAACGGCCGAGGCAGCTTTGAACAGGTGCTCGAAGTTCTGCGCCAGTATGTTCGCCGATCTCCGCCGCGGCGCACTCTGATCGGCACGGTGAATGACATCTGCGCGCTGGCAGCGCTCCGGGCTTTCGAGGAAGCAGGACTCAGCCATCTTTGCGCGGTCATGGGCCAAAACGCGATTCGCGACGCCCGGATGGAACTCCGCAAACCCGGTACGCGACTGATCGGCACGGTGGCCTATTTTCCGGAACGGTACGGCGATGAACTGATTCCGCTGGCGGTGAGCATCCTGCAAAAGAAACCGGTACCCGCGGCAGTGTTCGTCAAACACCAGTTGATCACCCCGCGGAATGTCGAACTGATCTATCCGCTGGATAAGCGGTGCGACGTCAAAGTCGGCTTCTAGGAGATTCCGCAATCTGGAATTTTCGCTTTAGTGCCTGGACATGGATGGACCCTGGCCGGATAGGGTTGACGGTTCATCCGCTTCTCCCGTCCAATGGCTTGTCGATAGAGGAGTCTGGGCAAGATGGCTTTACGCCCCACGCGGCGCGAGTTTCTGCAAGCATCCGCAGCTGTATTGAGCAGCAGCCTGGTGGGCGGTTCCGCGGATGCCTTGTCGTCTTCGCGCGAGGTATTGCGCGAATATCCCTACGGCGCCGTCACGCTCACCGGGGGCCCACTGCAGCAGCAGTATGATCGCATCCATGCCAGTTACCTGGCGCTCGACAATGATCGCCTGCTCAAGGTTTACCGGCAACGTGCCGGCCTTCCCTCCCCTGGACGCGACATGGGCGGTTGGTATGACACGGACGGCTTTGTCCCCGGCCACTCCCTGGGTCAATATATTTCTGGGCTGGCACGTATCGCGGCGACTACAGGCGATCCGGCATGCGCGACGAAAGTGCAGGAGTTGGTTCGAGGCTTCGCCGCTACGCTGGGTGCGGATAATCAATCGATCATCCGCCCGCAAACCAATCTTTGGATCTGCTACACCCTGGATAAGCATTTCGGGGGCTTGATCGACGCCTATCGCCTTGCTCATGTCGACGAGGCGCGCGATCTATTGCCCCGGGTGCTGGATGGCTCGCGATCGCTGATGCCGGAACACGGCCACGATCGTGTCGGCAAGAAGGATCCGCCATATGACGAGACGTATGTGATGCCGGAGAATCTGTTCGCTGCCTATGAGCTCACTGGCAGGCACGAATTTCAAGACCTGGCGGTGAACTACATGCTCGATCGTGACTTTTTCGATCCGCTTGCCGGCAATGAAAATGTGCTGCCCGGCCGTCACGCCTACTCGCATGCGATTGCGCTCTCGTCGGCGGCCAAAGCGTACCTGGTGTTGGGCGATGAAAAATATCGCCGTGCGATGGCCAACGCGTGGACTTACCTCACCACTGAGCAACAATTTGCCTCCGGCGGCTGGGGACCCAACGAGCAGTTCGTAACGCCGCACCAGGGCAAGCTTTATGAGAGCCTCAGCACTACCGACGACCACTTTGAAACCCCTTGTGGCGCTTACGCAGCGTGCAAGCTGGATAGGTATCTGCTGCGCATGACAGGGAATGCGCGGTATGGCGACCATCTCGAACGGGTTGTCTACAACACCGTGCCCGGGGTCAAGCAGCCGGACTCTGATGGCGATTACCCGTATTACTCGACCTATGGCCCGAATGCCACCAAGGTCTGGTACAAGAAAAAGTGGCCATGCTGTTCGGGCACGCTGGTGCAGGGTGTCGCTGACTATGTGCTCGGTTTGTACCTGCGTGCCGATGACGGCATCACAGTCAATATGTATGCGCCCAGCGAATTGCGCACGCCGGAGAACGTGAGGCTGGTGCAAACAACTGCGTATCCCGCCGAGGAGACGGTCTCCATTCGGGTCGACGCCAGCACTTCACAGCCGTGGACACTGCGCCTGCGCATTCCCGGCTGGCTGGAACAACCCGCGCAGGTCACCGTGAATGGAGCCCCCGTGACAGCCGCACCCGGCAGCTTCGCTGCCCTGCGCCGCCGGTGGAAGAGTGGCGATGTGGTTCAACTGCGTCTGCCGCAGTCTTTCCGGACTGAACCGATCGACGATCAGCATCCCAACGTGGTGGCGGTGATGCGTGGACCGGTGATGTTGGTGGCCATCGATCCGCCGGATGGGCTGGAAAAGAAAAGTATCTCGCTCGATAAGGGTTTCAGCGCGGTTGGGCAACGCTCCGCTACCTGGGTGCGCGACGAGGATGGTCAACAGGTGGTGTTTCTTCCTTTCCACCAGGTGCAGAACGAGCGATACACTACCTACTTCAACCGCGGCTGACAGCGGCCGCAAGAAGATGGAGGCCGACGATCATGGATGGCATCCGCGGTACAGCGCCGGCGGCCGAACGCAAACCCGCCCCAATGGATGAAGCGGCGCGCATACAGGCGCGGTACTGGATCGAAACCGCCTTCCCACTCGAAGATGCCGCTGAGATCATGGCCGGTGAGCAATCCACTGGGACGTTCATCCGCGTGCCCGGCGAGACCAGCGAACTACGCGCCCGCTTCGCTGCCAAGGTGGAACAAATCACCGAGTTGGAAACCGTCGACCGGCCCTCCTTGCCCGGCTCAGGGACGCCGAAGAACTCATCTCACAGCGTACGGCGGACTGCGGAAGTTACGCTTTCCTGGCCGCTCACAAATCCTGGCCCT
>Ga0302325_10007003_pt1 | contig 25161 bp, 18 predicted proteins | sample Palsa_T0_2_FD_201948 | JGI IMG/M metagenome (GOLD analysis project Ga0302325, IMG submission 201948) | Peat permafrost microbial communities from Stordalen Mire near Abisko, Sweden - Palsa_T0_2 | ecosystem: Environmental > Terrestrial > Soil > Palsa > Peat permafrost | place: Sweden: Abisko... | reverse complement strand
GGGAGAGGCGTCCCAAGCAAGTAATTCAAATGAGAGGATATCATTGAAGCAAGGGGCAGAAACCGAAATTCTCTGCTGCCCGGTTTGTACGGATGATTTTGTTGATGGCGAGAAAGTCAGGATACTTCCATGCCGGCACATTTATCACCAACACTGTATTGACCCGTGGCTTCTCAAGAAGTCTGGCACCTGTCCAATTTGGTAAGCAGACGTCCGTGGTGCGGTGATCACTGTGTGTTCCTAATTTCTCCAAAACATGTAGTCGGGCAGCACCAAAAGATGGCTTCTTGCAGCCAGCTCATTTGCCTTTGATGCCAGAGCCTGTTCTGCTACAAGGCTCAGGCTCAGTTTCGGCAGCAGTAAACAGCATGCCAACTTGATTGGCTTACGGGAACTCGAAGTTAAAGTGCAAGGTAAGTCTTATACCTGGCACACATCATTACTCGGGCGGTACCTGTGCCGTTGCTGACAAGTGGGACTAGGGATTGTGATTTTGATATGGCCGCAGACAGGCAGCTGCTGAATCTAGAGCAAAGTTTACGATATAAATGAGCTCCTTGAACAGAAGCGTTGAAATCTGGTTGTTGCTGCGAGGCGTGATGCGACATTGCTTGACAGGATGAAGAATTTAAAGGGAATTGAAGGTAAGAATGCCGAGTCAAGAATCCCTCTACGCTCATGGTGTGAGTAATAGTCTGTGAAAACAATACCGCATTGCAATGTGTGGATGTGCTTGAGAATCTATAGTGCCAGGCATTTGATCCCATGAAACCCCTTCTCATTAAGCGAGCCCCTGAAGCGGATAAGCGAAGTGATCCCCAGAGGTTTCTTCAAGCATGTCGAAATTTTGATCAATACCTGACTTCTCCTAAGAGAAAAATGACGGCACGCACCAAAGAATTTCCGTGCGCCAGTTGTGCCCGAAATTTTGAGTCAAGACATTTTGTTGCTTTTCTCCACAAAGCATGCCTCATTCATGAAAATCAGTCCATACCTATGGCCTCAATTTCAATTTTTGTTTTGACATCCTCGCCATATATTTCCAAGTTGCGCTCTTCATAAGGAATTTGCTTCGTATTGTAAGGTCCGCAGGAACAGTAGAGATGTATGTTATAAACGTGTAGAGAAACTGTGTTCTGAGACGCAACGAGGAAGTGCTGACAAAGTAGGAGCCTGCGAAGTAGACTACGGATCAACACCCAACAGCGAGAACGATGGTCAATACTCCAGCAAGATTTAAATGCTGAATCCATGGTTGACTGGCAGAACTATGGATTTTGTCCGAATTAACCACTGAGTGCTATATCCGGAGCTGAAATGCGCCTAAGAGGGGATACAACAACACGTCCCACATCCCCCGTCCTCTCTCTTCCGCGCACCTCTCCCAAGAATGACGATGATGCCAAAACATGCCAAAACAAAATTCGAAGGACAATGGCAGCAGAGACCACATGGGCATGTAAGGTGCGAAACAAAGAACGGGTTAAGGGAAAAGGAAGCATTTTGACGCCCAATTGAATATATTGGTGAGGATTTGGAAATTTTGAACCACTTGATGGTCGTGAAATTCTAATTGTGTGCCACATGGCCGGTAGAGCTGGTGTTCGGAAAATAGCGACAGGGAGTTTCAGGAATAACAAATTGGAGGTGGAGTTGTCACCTTGAAGATAGAGCAAATGAAGAGTATTGAATTGGCAGAATAGACAACTTCTTAGTACCTACGGTTGCTGACAACTTTGACTGCATTGGTTTTCGGAGTTGATAGTCTTCGGACTTAATGACATGAGTTGGTGAGCTCGGAGTTGTTCCGGAAAAAGGTGCCAATGTGGGGTACATCGGAAAGGTACCGAATGGACCGCTAACGAAGGGAAAGAACAATCGAAGACTTTAAATGCTCCTCGTGATCACGGAGAAAATTTCTTCATCCGGACTTCATCGCGGCAAGAAATGAATAAACACTGTCTCCAACTCTGTGGTTGATGCGATGACTCGATGACTGGTGGCTAGCTGGCTGAGCTGACATTTTGATGACTTGTACTCCGTATGCTTACGTATCTGTCGTATGCAATGCTGACTCCATCTGTCCTTTCCCGTTACGTGGCCACTTGCTCCCGATGGAAACAACTCGCATCGACAATACTGGTATTAAGTCGGCGGTCGTCAGTGGCGGAGATCGCATGGGAATTGAGAGAGAGAGAATGTGGGGTAGGAGACTACCTAGGAATCGAACAGGGACAGGAAGCTGGAGCATCCGGCAGATCGTCTGAATTGGAAAAACACAGCCAATAGTCATCACCCACTAAACCCAATACGTGTAGCCCGTCACTACATTGGGAAAGGTGTGTCTGTTTCAGCCCAAGATTGGCCAATCAGCTTGCTCCCATTGAAAATTGTGTTTCGGGTCCTGCTGGGGCCAAGCACGATGCCGACAATGCACCGCATGTCCCCCACCGAATCCGAGGTTGACGACATTAAAACTCCCACCGCCCATTTCTGAAGTCTCTCCAAAAACACCAAAAAAATCCCCCCACCAAATCAAAATAATATACAACAACACCACCCACTGCTGATCGTCCCAATCCGCCCACCATGGACTCCGTACTTCGCCAATCGAAGGCAATGTGCCCATTTCTGAAGAAGACCTCCCCGGCCACACTTCGCACCCTCTCCACCTCCACCTCCGCCCGTCAGGCTTCCCCCGGTGGTGGCAGCATGTCCAATCTGCAGACCATTGCTCGTCGCTGCCCCATCATGGGAAAGGCCCTCGCTGTGCAGACCGCAAAGTCTGGCAAGGTGGGACTTGGTGGCGTTGCTGCTCTCGGAGCCATCAGGGCTTTCTCTGGCAAGGCGAGCACTGGAAAAGCAAGACTCCATACTAGTCCCCAATGCGAGGCCAGAGCTGTCGAGGACACTCTGTTTGGCCGTGAGAATGGTACGTTCTGCATCCATTGAAACTTTACCTCCCTAACAAGAATAGTCCCGTATCCTCAGCAGGTCAAGCCTATCCGTCCTGCCCAGCACAAAGCTGCCAAGTTCGATTACGAGGGATTCTACGAGGCCGAGCTGGACAAGAAGCACAAGGACAAGTCCTACCGCTACTTCAACAACATCAACCGTCTCGCCAAGGAGTTTCCCCGCGCTCATAAGGACAACAAGAACGAGAAAGTCACCGTCTGGTGTTCCAATGACTATCTCGGCATGGGCAGAAACCCCCAGGTTTTGAAAACTATGCATGAAACTCTTGACGAATACGGAGCCGGTGCAGGAGGAACCAGGAATATCTCTGGCCACAACCAGCATGCAGTTGGCTTGGAAGCAACACTTGCGAAATTGCATGCTACGGAGGCAGCATTGGTGTTTACATCTTGCTACGTAGCCAACGATGCTACACTCGCAACCCTGGGCAGCAAACTCCCAAATTGCGTGATTCTCTCGGATTCCTTGAACCACGCTTCTATGATCCAAGGCATTCGCCATTCCGGCGCCAAAAAGTTGGTCTTCAAACACAACGACCTCGCCGATTTGGAAGAAAAGCTTGCCTCCCTTCCCCCTGACGTCCCCAAAATCATAGCCTTCGAATCCGTCTACAGCATGTGCGGTTCCATTGGCCCCATTGAAGGGATCTGTGACCTAGCCGAGAAATACGGCGCCTTGACCTTTCTCGATGAAGTGCATGCCGTAGGCATGTACGGACCACACGGTGCTGGCGTAGCCGAGCACCTTGATTATGAAGCCCACCTTGCTGGCCGCCCTCGCGGCACAATCATGGACCGCATAGACATCTTCACCGGTACACTTGGAAAAGCCTACGGTTGCGTAGGCGGCTACATCGCCGGGTCCGCAAAGATGGTCGACACGATCCGCTCCCTGGCCCCAGGATTCATCTTCACGACCTCCCTCCCACCCGCCACCATGGCGGGCGCCAAAACCGCCATCGAGTACCAGATGGAATACCAAGGCGACCGCCGTCTCCAACAACTCCACACGCGAGCCGTCAAAGACTCCCTGATCGCCCGCGACATCCCCGTAATGCCGAACCCATCCCACATCATCCCCGTGCTCGTCGGCAACGCCGAGCTCGCAAAGAAAGCCTCCGACCTGCTCCTCGACAAACACGACATCTACGTCCAATCCATCAACTACCCCACCGTCCCCGTCGGCCAGGAACGTCTCCGCATCACCCCCACTCCCGGCCACACCCGCGAATTCCGCGACCACCTCGTTGAATCCCTCGATTCGGTGTGGAACGAGCTAGGTATCAAGCGCACCAGCGCCTGGGCGAAGCAAGGCGGCTTCATCGGTGTTGGTGAACCGAATGCAGAGGAAGTAAAGCCCCTCTGGACGGACGCCCAGCTTGGTATCTCCGAGCTCGTGAGGGAGACGAAGAAGAGTGGCCCGGTGGGCGTGATGGAGGCTCTGCTCGAACGAGAGACGCAGAACAAGGAGATGGCGAAAGCTGTTTCTGCTGCGGCCTAAGACCATAATCCCTCTACTTACTTGCTTGCGGTGTCGATTTCCGACGAAAATTGAAAATTGGCACCGCAGTGAGAGGTGAGAGATGTTGGGAGGGGAGAGGAGAGCTCATCGGACCCGAAACCACGATCTTTGGAGCGAATGAGAGTTAATAGTTGAAATGAATGAAATCATATGATATGATATGATTGGGTTTGACTTTATCATTCCCACATCGCACACACTTAATGTCCCAGCTCACTTTATGCTTCGTGAATTTTGACCTTGATTTTGACCTTCGTCTTGATCTTGATCTTGATCTTGATGTTTAAGTTTGAGGTGAGAATACACCACGTTTCGGTCTCTGAGTATACATGCACAGATTTCAGGATGGGGGAAAGGAAGGAGTGAACCGGGATAAGAATACTTAATTCTGGATAAATGGATGAATGGATAATCCAACACTCGCTATGCTAAACCCTTATGCAAGCAATGTCCTTATGCAAGCAGCCGCTTAGGCTCTCTATCTATCCAAAACGCCATTCCCTATCAATTCCCTTCCCTCTCATCTTTTCCAGGGCCCTTCATCCAAATAGCCCGTTCTTGCTCAGGCTTCATTGTAACCTCCCAGAACAGAACCAGGGGTATCACTCTCCCTCCCTCTCATCTCATCTCATCTCCACCGAGCCATTCAAAATCTCAAACACCTCATACATCATCACCTCCCACCCAATCCCAACCCCGAACACAAATCCAACGCCCCCTCAACACAACCCTCCAACTCCCCAACCCTCTCCTTCAACCCCCGATTCTCCGCCCTCAGCAAGCCGACCGTATCCCACGCCACACTCGAATCCTGACCACGGCAATTAGCACATCCTTCTTCTGCTTCTTCCGCGATTTCGGTTTCATTTGAGGATGAGGAGGTAGAGGAGAGCGTGAGCAAGCGAGCGAATGTGGATTTCTGCTGTTGGGGTTTGGGACGTTGGGGACGAGGAGTCGAAGTAATATGTCCCGGGTTCGGCACCACACGCGCAAAAGCCGCCTGTGCGATTTCCGGCGTCGAGTCCGTGGAGGCGTTGGTTGATGAGATGGTTAGGGTTGGGGAGCGGGAGCGCGAGAAGATGGAGGAGGTAGACAGGGATTCGGTTTCCGAGTCGGCTGGGGAGGAGAGGTCGATTGAGTTGTGGTTGCCGTATTTGGAGTGTCCCTTTCCGCCGTTTCGGATCCCTAGGTCTTCGATGTTGAGACCGAGGGATGAGGTTGAGCTGTGTTTGCTGGATTGCGAGGCTCGCTCTCGGACGAGCTGGATCGAGCGCTCCCGAGCTTCTTTTTCTTCTGCTCGGGCTCGTTTCTCTTCGGCTAGCTGGGTTACTAGGTCCGAGATCACTGTATCTCGGGACGAGACTTGCGAGGCTAGGTCTTCGAGTTGGGAGCGTAGGGATCGGACCCGTGTTTCTGCTTCATCTGCTTCTTCTCTTTCTACCTCCAGAGTGGATTGGGCGTCAATGTACTGGCGAGTCCGGTCTTGATATGCAGATTGAAATTTTGTGAGCAGGGCGAGGGAGGTTTGTTGCAGGTTTTTGTAGTCAGAAGGGGAGAATGCATTATTCTGGGAGGTGGGGAACAACGCGGAGGATATATCCAAGGTGAACAATTCGTCCTCGGCGAGGTTCGCAGGTAATTGTTCCTGCTTTACTGGGGATTTTGACCATGGCGTTCGCCAACTCGACGTCGCTGCCTTCGGTGTCGAGATTGTACTTGTGCTGGCTGTAGAATCCATACCAGGGTTTGTCTGCATCTTCCTTAATTTTCCTGGCGAGGGTGAAGGAGACGGTAATGCGTCCAGATTTCGTGGGACAATGGGTAGGTTTTCGGACGACATGTTGATTGGTATTCCGAGCGCCACGGGTGCTGAGGAACCACTGAACCAGGAAGTAAGGCCTTTCGTCCGATCTTCTATCCTGATGACCCCTTCTTTATCTCCAGTCAACGTAGGCATGAAGCCGTCTTCTTGTGTATTCGCCTCTTTCCCCCGCGCTTTGGAAGGACTCTCGCTCCTGCTTTTGTCGCGTCGTTCGGGTGATCTCGATATCGGGGAAAGGATGGACGGCAGCAGAGAAGTTAGACTCCTCTGCTGTACCGCGCTCGGTCGTCTCGTAATGTTCTCTTCTTCTTCGTACAACTTCAGAGGTGATGTGTGTGCTGCAGGTAACGGCGAGAGCTCGGAATCCCCGTCAAATTCCAGATCCCGCTGGTAATAGTCCTCCTCCCATATTCCTTGCACACTCGAGTTTCGACTTGCTGTATCCGTTTGTATCGAGGACAGTGTTCTGCGCTGCTTCGGCACACCGAGGTCAAGGTGTTTCGAGAAACTCGCCGTCGAGTTGGGATGGTGGATGGTGGATTCTGGCATTGCTCAGAACGAGGCGGTACAATGTCGCATGAATTTCGCCTCGGAGGCTACTTCCTTTTCCAGCCAGTTGACGAAGAGAGTTAGGTTAAACTCTATATTGTGCTATGGATGATCCGTACAACGAGCCTCGCTTCGAAGAAGGTTTATGCAACTGAGCAGGGATGGTGGGTACTCAATGTCGCAGGTACGCGGAAGCTGACGATCGGCTGATCTTGGATGCGACGACGGGGTCAAGATCGGTTGACAAGGTCGAGTTTTGAGGCTCAATGGTGATATATTCGAGATGGAGAGCTGCAGAGATAGAGCGAGCCGGAGGAGAGGTCAAGACGAGGTCCCAGCGGTGGAGTTGAACACCTGATGGAGAGGAAGGGGAAGGGTGGCTGAAACCTGCGGTTTCTTTTGATGGTGGCTGGATGGCGGGACGAGGCGGGGCTTATCTGCTATCGCTTAGTGGTGTGTGCAAATTCAATATTTCGAGTTCCGTTGTCAAGTGACGAAGACAATATATTGTTCTGATGGAATACAGAGATGATTTCTTTGTACAGTGTAACTGGATTTCACGCGAATTAATCAATCTGCGAATGACGGAGGTTGGTGGTGGACCCTTTGCGCATTCTTGGTGGTGGCTGGCAAGCCGCACGCGAACTTCTGCAGGGTTGTCGATCAGGTTTTCGATGAGCTGGAGAAAGGTACCTAAATATTTGCCTAGCAAAACTAAATCGGAGTCGATTCCCAACTAGCCGTTGATTCGAGATCGCCAAGACTTTGCGCACGTACATTTGCAGGTCAAAATAGTCGTCGCTCCCTCACTGTCGCAAGGCCACTTTATGTTTTACATCAGGGCGAATAGTAAAGGCCCGATAATTAGATATCCTCTTGCTCAATTACATTGATTACTTGTCTACTGTTTTTACACATGAGTAATAGCTCTCCTACGAGTCCTCACACAGCCAGCTTTTTCTTCCTTCCCCTGGCCAACACTCTTCACCTTTCACTAGCTAGCCTCTCCAGGCAGATCTCTCACAGCTAGATCTCCAATAAGCTTCTTACCAGCCATTTTTCTCCTTTTCATCAGCTAGCTCTCCATTGCCGGTGCGAGAAAGAGTTGGCTAGTGAGGGAGATCTTGTGGGGAAGCTAAGGTAGCTGCTAACAGAGCCGCTTGACCCAAAGATCTCTAGGAAGTCGGTTGTAAGACGCTTGAGCATATCAATCGTTATACCGGAATTAGCTGCTATCTGACCTATGTGGCTAGCTACTAGGTCTTCCGGAATCTCGTAGCCAGCTTTCGAACATAAAAGAATCAACGTGCGGAAATAGCATCTCCAAATCTGACCAAGGTAAATCTGGAATACGAGGATTGTATTATCTCAAATATGTCCTCTTTGTAGTATAAAATCATGAAGGGAAGGGGAAGTTAACTTATGTTTAAGTGCGAAGCCGATTTATGTGAATCCACCGAGAAAGCAAGCTCAAATGAAGCCATATTGCCAATAAACAAACAGACAGCTATGCAAAATCAAAGGTCTGACTAAGACGTGGCGGCTCTCCCAAAACAAGTAGCGATATACATGCTTCTCCTCGTTGTGATCTTAGCGCTGAGCATAGACAAACCCTCCAAGAGAGTAAGATCCGGGAGTGACTGCCAATTGGTAAGGGAACCAAACTGCTGTGGTCGGTGAAAGATTCGTAGTTCGTGATGGCGTGTTGTCGGGATGGCGAGCGGCCACCTAGCACAGCGAGCCCGTCTTGGCGTCCATGGATGAGCGATGGTTCCTCGAAGGGCCGTTCCTGGCTCCGTGGATGGTCAGGATGATCGAACATGAGAAGCAGCAACTTTTGGGAGGGCACGCGGTTGAGCGGCCGAGGCTGCATAGAATAGCGACCAAACCTGCCAAATTCAGGAGTTCAAACTCCCGTACTCACTTATGTGATATAATAATATGTAAAAAAAAATCTGAGATTCTATTTGTTATCTCGCGCAGGTAAGCTGTATTACAGCCCGGGTATGCGGCAAAGTATGCGGCAAGATCTTCAAGGCATCCGGTGGAATCGAACCTCGAAAGCTCGATCTCTCGAGGCGGAATGTACTTGTAGCTTGTCTTCCAATTCCAAATACCCGTTCCCGTCTCCCACGCTCCGCACCAGCTCGCGCAAGTCTGCCACCTCCAGCTCCCGATCATCGGCCAGTTGGAGCAGCGACATGTCAAATACGAGTCCCTTAGCGGCGTCGAGGCCAGGTTGAAGATCGTTACCTTGCTTGTCATCGGCCGCGTCCGAGTGACATGGGAGCAGACGGGTAGTGAAGATCAACCGCGCCGCATCGTTCTCGCGGAGGACCCCTAAATGCGCCTCTAGCTCGGCCCGCAGCCGGGCGGGTCTAGTCTGAGCCGAGGCCGAGACAACCGGAAAATCATAAGGCACCCGTAGAGCGTAGACTGCTGCGTCTCGAACGGTCTGTGGGCTGGCCCATGGTCGACTCTGAACGACAATCCGAGAATCAAGCTCGGTCGGCGCAGGGTCGGGATCGGGAGAAGTACTCAACTGGACGACCAGCTTCAAAGAAGGATAACATTCAGCCAGCGCGCTCGCCATCGTAGTAGACCGAGCACCGACCTGAGGCAGCATGTGAGAGTCAGCTGAAGTGGAATGCATGCGTGCCATATGCAATATGCAAATCAAATACCGCATTGGATCATACTTACGTCCACAACGGTCGCGTCCCCAAGGCTGGCCCAGTCAAAGGAGTTGAATATACTGGCAAGGCTCGAGTCCTGATCACGTAATGCGTATCTCAAGTAGGAAGGCCATTGGCGCCGTGGTGTCGCAGCTTGTTGCCGAATACTGGCCGCCAATGGCAGATCATTGCTGTGACATGCAATTCCTTGCAGCAGCAGTTGTTGGTGGCGCCAGCGTTGAGTAACGGGCACCATCTGCATTGCGGCAGGTACTGCGCTGCTAGTCAAGAACATCAGGGCGTCATGGTAAGACGGTCGGTTCCCAAACGGAGCCGACAATGCAGTATGTTCGACCTGACCAGGTTGCGGCTCCTGCAGAAATCCAGCTGCAGTCATCATGCGCACAATGCGGCGCAGTTGGTTCTCCGGTACGCTCGCAAGTTCGGCGATATCTCCGAGAGCAATGCTCCCTTGATGCGGAATAAACGCCAGGATCTGGAATTCCCCCAGCCAATGCAAGCAAGCGAGCATCTGATTCTTCAAGATGGGCCCAATATCAGTGTCTGATGCCACGGTAGTCTTGCGGAAGGGGCAGAGATGAGTGAGAATACCTACATGCATTGCGAGCTGCGAAAGAAGTTCGCTTGGGCCAGCTACTTGCATGTGAAGCTTTGAAAGGGCAGCCACCACAGTATCTCGAGCGCTGTGAGCTTCGAGTGGAGCGTCGGGAGAGACCAGACAATCTCGGATGCTGCTCGTGTTCGAATTGTTGTTGTCCTCGGCGTAACAGAGTTGCCGCATGCTGTTAGCAGCGGTAACAAGCTTTGCCAGACAGGAGTCAAACTCCGCCCATCGTGCCGCTGCAGAAAGAACTTGCATACTGACTCTCAGTCGATCGATGGCGCAATCAGAAACTTTGAGACGACGGCTCGGGAGTCGGAACGGAGGACGGGACGGGCCGAGATTTGATTTTTTTTCCGCTTAGCGGAGCGGAAGGAGGCTGGCTCTGCGACCGAATACTCTTGAAAGTATTCTGGGTAAGAGTATATATAAGCGCTTACGCGTGCCCTCCTAGCAATCAGGTCGAGAGATGAGCACATCTGACAAATGCTTTATTATATGACTGTATTTCAACTCAGAGAAAATTGATCATCTGGTGGGGTTTCCGCTGCCTGGTGGCGTTTTGGTCTCTTCCCGTGCGTGTGCGGCATATGCTGGTACCCCGGGACAGGGGGGCTAGCCGGCTAGGTTGCGGCGTGGCCGTGATAGCAGAAGCGTCGGGTTTTAAAGGGGGCCGGTTCGGCCGTTTGCTGCCCGCTCTTGGACGGTCTTTGGGGGGTGGCGCGGCGTTTTGGCGTCCCGCGGGCTCGGGGCTCTGGGGCCTTTTTGTTCTTTTGTTCTATTGTGCTGGTTTGGGGTGGTGGTTGAGCTTTGATTGGTTAATTTTTATATGGTTTATAAGAATGTTTTTGTTTTTGTTTTGTGGTGGGATTTAAGTGGGTTCTTTTTGTAATAATATATTAATTGTTTATATAAAAAAGGGGTTTTTTTATTATACTGTTTTTATTCCTTTTTTTTAATATATATAAAGTACTTATAAAATAATTTTATGAGTATGTTTTCTTTTTGAGAAGAGTTGGGAGGTTGAAAAGTTAAAAGTAAAATAAAATTATGGGTTTGTAGTCACTCACCCTCCCCATTAATTACGCCGCCGCGCAAGCAAGCCGCACGAGCTCGAGCATTTAGTCGCTTGATCTGGGGGCTCGGCTTTTGGCGCCGCGGGGCTCCCGCATCATCCCTGTCTTATAGCTGCCGAGTAGCATAGCTAGCGATGTAGGTAAGCATCAATGGCTGCTTTGCAGCTTCCTAGATGCTCACCGCTTAAGTGCTCACTAAGATGAATCTCCTCATTCACACTTTATAGATTTTTTTGCTGGATATTTTCCGGTCTAAATATAATCTCTCCACTTTAGCTTATATTAATTTACCACAATTATGGAGCATTGCTTTTTCGAAAGCCCAACAGCATTGCACATGCCAGAGACAGGACCGCGCAGACGGACATCCACCACGAGAAATTCAGGAATAGCGTGGGGGTTTTCCACTTATAGTCAGAGCTAAAATAGACAAGTGGCAAAGACTAGCATATGAGCCACGGGGGAACTGTACGACAGGACATTGGAAGCTATTATGGCGAGTCATGCGATGAGAAGTAAAACATCATCCAGACTCATAGTAAGCATAATCACCGCCTTTTCCGCCCGCCAGAGATGATGACGATGATGTTTTCATACTCCGATCCAGGCTGTTAGCCCATGCGGGTGTGGTAGACTCTACAGTCTCCCGTATACTAGTTACAAAATTTCCTACTTCCTTACAAGTTTCCAGATCACCAGAGAGATCTCTTGCTTAAGCTATCACCTTGTTGCACAACCTCTAGCTCCATGCTTTTATAGCAACGCTGGAAACGCATCCTTGCAGTTTGAGTTTTGCAAAAAGCGCAATGTTCGCTACCTCTGCACACTCCCATTCAACACAGAGCTTGCGTAGGACAAGGCCACGAAGGCTACGAGAAAGTTGTGAGCCATGTTCCGCTGCGAAGGTACGACCAAAGTTTGTCTCCACGCTAGCCCGGTGTACTGACACTACCATTGCCAGGTCCGCTGTTCGAAGGACAAGCCAGTCTGTGCACGGTGTACAGAGCGCGACTTGCCATGTGTATACTTTGCTACCAGAAGATCTGGTCGACCTCCCAATAAAGGGTCCAACAATAGCAAGACCGCGAGTTGGAACCATGATTCAGTCCAGATTCCAGCATATCAAGTATCGACCGACCCAGAAGCCTTGGCAGGGCAGAGCTGTTTCTCTACCCTTTCTCCCACCGACCCAGTGAACTTTCCGGAGCCTGAGCATACTGCTCATCTCTCTCCAGGCCCCGAGACTGTTTCATCATCATCGCTGCCGTTAGAAGCACTTTCGGCATGGAGTTCGCAAGAGCTTGACGATTTCTTTGCCACCTTCGTTTCTGTTCCTGGTCTGGATAAAGATTCTCCATTTCCCGATGACCTTCTTCAAGCTGATGGCATGAGCCATTCGGACATGACGTCCAGTCCTCCCGATTCCTCCCCGCACGACTCAATCAGTGACTGCAACTGTCTCACAACTGCACTTGGGCTTCTGAGCAAGTCAGAATTCTCGGCTGAGAATGACTTCGGGGCCGTGAAGCAAACATTCTCTCCCACAGAATCTCTTATTTCGGAGAACGAAAGTGTGGCGATTTCGGTCGACAACATTCTGCAATGCAGGTATGCCCAAGACTCTCAGGTTCTTATTATTCTTGCACTGGTCGTCTCCAAGGTCCTTGGCCGATATCTCAGAGCCGCCAGAGTTGCACCAGCGGTGCAGGGAGCAATAACACCGCAGAGTCCACGTTCATTGTCGGCGTTCGCGCAGGAGCAGTATCATGAGTCGGGCATGGCAAAAGCCTACGTCCATGGCGAAGATAGTGTACGGACGGCTGGACAGCTTGTTCTTGGGGAGTTGCATCGTGCTTTGAAGCTTGTTAACGGGTTAGCAGCACGGCTGAATGAACGTGGAAGTGGTTGCTGCACTCCAGACTGGATGCGTGGATCAAATCCCGCAGGCTTGTCTCAAAAAGGCTTCGATGAGGAAGGCTTGGTTTCTTTCTCTTCTAAAATGCTCAATCAACTCGGGACGGATCTTCGCGGGCAGCTGAAGTCTGTAGTTGCAACTATTACTGGGATGTTGCAAGGCGCGGCGTAAGGCTGATAGAAGGCCCAACCTGGTATTTGTTCAGTTCATGTCATGATGGGTGTTCTTCCAATGCTTATCCTGTGGGAGTGTTATATAGACAGAGTTGCGCGTGCTTTACAGTTGGGGTCTCGGGTAAGCCATTGAAACGCCATTCGCTAGATTAGTAGATGACTTTTCACACTTAGAATCCAGTACTAAAGTTGCCATACATGCATAGCATGGTAATTATCTCTAATCATGAATTCTCTGCGGTGCTCCCTCCATTTTCCTGGGCCCGTTTCAGTTGGAATGACTTGTGCCTGTAATCGCTAGTCACGGAACCGCTGAGCCAATCCAGGATGTATCAACTAGGATGAGGCACCCTCTTGACATTCGGAAAATTTCTAGCTGTCTATGAGGGACCCTGACTGGAGAGGAGTTTTAATATAATTAACTATTTAATATAGACTTCACGTGATTATATAAAATTCTTAGAACTATCCCTTATATTGTGAAAATACTAGACTACGGACGGATTATAGACGGGCTGTACTGATCAACACGCTTGATCGGAGTGATAGGTCCTTGCCTCATTTACAAGATCTACACGTTTCAATGATTGAGTAGTCTACAGATGAAGTCGTACCCTTGCTCGATTGCGGTCCACCCCGTCGACAATGGATCGCCAACAGGGAACAGGTCAAATGCGTGACTGCACTTCTCTGGAATAGCAAGGCCCGCAGGAATTCCGCGATTTTTCAGCTCCCGAATGGTCCCTTCACTCATGGAGTGTGGAAGCCAGTCATCCCCGTTGCCATGCACGATGAAAGTGGGAGTGCGATAGTTTCCTTGTTTAATCTGCCACAGTGGACTGATATCGTGAACCTGCTTGTCTGTGGCTGCCGGAGGATACATGTGCTCTTTCGCATCCGGATCGGAAACAGAATTTTTGTGAGGAAGGCCGTTGACGAGGATTGGCAAAGTCTGTGTGTTCCAGCAGGTGTGGAGTATGATCTTGGCGCGCGGATCTTTCAAAGTCAAGGAAAGAGCCATGGTCCTCTTGTCACTGACAGGTGCATAGTCCAAGATCTGCGTTGCACGTCAGAACGCCACGATCTCTACTTGCATGCATTATGAGACGACTTACGGGACTCTGCTGAACTCCTGCTAATATATCAGTGATCTCTTGTGGTTCCTCTTCAGCGGCAAGCGGATAGCAAGGCTTGTGCCAGTCTAGCTCGTTGGTTAGTCGCCACTCATCACTGTACAGACAATGAAGCGCGGGTCTTACGTTCAGCCTCGAAATCGCTTGGAGGATAGAGTGCAAACACAGCTTCGGGGGCCTTGACACCCCTCTGTGGTCCCGTGTAGCCCAAACTCATAGCAAGTTGGCCACCACTGCTCCAGCCTATCGCAAGAATGGTGGAAGAGTTGACCTGGACTCTTGGTCCTGACAAAGAGAGAGTTGGTAGCGTCTCCCTGGCCCATTGCAACGCATCACAACAGTCTGTCATGGGACCTTCGAAGAGAGTCGTCTCCGGTACAAGCCTGTAGTCTGTGCTGACAGGAAGGAATCCACGCTCGAGAAGGACTCGAATGTGCTTCATAGGGACGTCTTTGCGACCAAAGAGAAAGTGGCCTCCACCGTGCATGAGTAGAGCTGAAGATTGGTTTGTTAGGTATTGCCCGATAAAGTTCAGTAGTCATACGTACCGACTGCTCGTTTCTTGCCTGGCGGATCAGCTTCTTTGGGGAAGTAGATGTCAGCTGAGAGATCTAGTCCGTCGATAGACTTAAACACAACTTCTTCCACTGGAATTCCCGCTCGTTTTATAAGCCTTCCCTGAGGTTGCGACACGCCGTCAACCTGACGGAACCCGGGTCTCTCATTCTTGAAGCCGCAAATCAAACGCAAGGTGTTCGCCTCCTCGGTGTCTCCACTAGTCCAAGATACATCGTTGTATCCAGCAGAGCGTAGACTACGATCCCAAAATGATGCAGGTGCAAGGGGGTGCGTCCTATCATCGTCCATAAGCCACCAGCCCTCCAGGAGACCAAATACAAGGTCGAACCAGTAGATATTCTTGGTGACTTCTAATACGCATAGAGCTCCATTGTTTCGAATCACTTGTAGAAGATTGGCAGTAGCCTTTTCGATGCTGCTTGTTGCATGAATGCAGTTGGTCGATAAGACCAAGTCGAACCGGTCGACCATGTCCGGTGGAGGAGTACCTTCTGCGTTGAGCGTTCGGAACTGCATGTTTGAATGATGCTTGAACTTCTTCTTCGCCTGATTGACAAGAGCTTGTGAGATGTCTGTGAAAGTATATTCGAACTCGACGCCTTGCCTGTTCAGATAGTCGGCGATATACTTTGTTGTACCTCCAGTTCCGGCACCCACCTCCAAGATTCGAAGTGGGCCGTTGTTTCTAGCGAACGAAGGCAATGAGGCCACAAACTCAGCCAGCATGCGACAGGCGGCATCCAACAAAGGCGACTTGGCATAGAAGGTCGCTAAGATTTCAAAGTTACGTGCATCCCCGAACAGAAGATGCGCAGGCTTTTTCTGTCCAGTCAAACACTCTGCTAGAAGCGGAGCAGTCACTTGCAAACACTTGATATCTGGGGCATAGGCGGGGTACTGTAGCAAGAATTGCTTGCAGAGTGTTTCGGTCGGCGTTGAATTGACTGATTTTGTCGTTCGGATCAATTGCTGGTTGGCACCCAGACCTGAAAGCTCGAGCAAGCCGGAATCGGTCAGGATGTTTTGGAGCTGAGCGAGGAGATGTTTGTGCTGGGGCAGTGCTTTAGTCAATTGAGGCACCACTTCTCCCGCCTTAACGGTCGAAAGGTCGCAACCCAGCTTGCGGTAGGCATCACAGACAAAGCCGGTAGTCACATGATTTAGATCAGGGTAGACCTTGCTCCAGAAAGCCGTGGCGCCAGTCTGGGCAGCATGTCTTTCAAAATCGAGGCGGATACGAGAGAAAGCGTCTTGGATACCGTGAGGTCCCAAGTCCAGGATTTCGCTTTCCACCGATTTGGATGTCCCATTCTGCCACTGCTGTTTGGGGTTCAAGTATTCCGGGTCTGGTGGCGTACTTGGAGTGGTACTCGTGGAAGTCCCAAAAGCTGACGACGAATCTGAGTCTGCCCCTTCCACATAAGAGCTGCCTACGGCGCCTTTTTCATCAAGGTAGTGGACCAGGGAGTCCAAGTCTGTCAACTCCACCAGCTCATCAAGTGGCATGTCGACCTTGAACATGGATTGTAGCTCGCTGACCACCTCGATGACCTATTGAAATGTTTTCATTAGGGGCAGCTGGAAAGAATAAAGACAAAAGAACTTACCATTAAAGAATCAATACCCAGGTCATCAAAAGAAGCATCGCTCGGGATCTTGTCTGCGGGGATGTCTGCTAGTATCTTCAGGAGCCCACATATGTCCTCAAAAATGCATGTCTTTGCGTCTTTGCCAGCAGGTCGAACCTGGTTTTCTTGCTCTTTCGTAGCCTCCGGAGCGGTTGCCGCTGTATTCGCTGCAGTGGCAGCTATTGGAAGTGAGACAGCCGCCTGTGGCACAGGTGCCGGGAGGGAGTTGATGGGAGCCTTGAGTGCTTCAGCACTGCTTAATTGGACTCCCAACATGACGAGAGCAAGCTTTTCCGTTTTTACATCGTAAACAAACACATCATACCACATCTGGCTACCACCGCCGGCAGTAATAGCCAATACGTTCCATGACGTCTGGCCCTCGAGCGCTGGCCTTTGAAAGTGCGGCGCGAATTGCAAGCGTTGCAACGTACTCAGTTTGTACACTTCTTCGCCCATGCTCTCTTGAAGGGAATTCGCATGTAGGTAGATGACCTGCAGAATACTCTCTAGGACTGCGATCTCGGTTTTGCTATCCTTGGTCACGACTTTTGGCGGGCTTTGCGAGGGGCGAATGACCCTTGCAGCAATTTTGGATCCCATGGTTGCGACGCTTGCGACGCCTTGGTACCACTGGGGGTAACTGGTGGTGCGGGACAAGAGTTTATACATAACATTACCACGAACACACTGACTTCGAGGATCGTCAAAAATCGAAGCTACGTCGTCGTGGCTTAGGAGTCGCTCATATCTATTGAACTCGTCGTGCAAGCTGGAACCCGTTTGTTGCTGATGAACATCGCCTTCGGCACAGCAGCTCTTCCCGGCAGTGATCTTGAAACCCCATCGTAAATTGTCTCGTTGAAGTTCCAGATGAGTTGGGCCTTTGGGGGCCGGTTCGAACTGAGATGAGGTCTGCAATTTCTCAAGCAGAAGCGGACAATGGATGCCACCGTTTGCAAGAGTAATTGCTCGACAGACTAACTCAATGTACAAAGCGACAGGAGTAGTATTTGTGCCTGTGGCTTTGACACCCTCGACAATATGACAATACTCGTCGCTGCTTGAGTCGACGGCAAAGTGATAGCTGTCCGAACTCGTCAACTCCAGTCGAATAAGAACCGGCGAAATGTCCGCTGGCGGCGCATTTGTCGAGGCGGTCATCGTGGATTGTGCTGTTGTACCCAGAGCTTCAGACATTTTGAGGGGAAGCCAGTGCCTCGTTCGGTCCCATGCATAGGGTGGAAGACGGAGCCGATCGTACTGAGGGTGTTCAAGTCTGCAAAAGTCCCAGAATTGTACATTGTGGCCTGCGTTCCAAAGAGAAATGGTCGTATCAGCCAAAGCCGCACTCGAGGTAGGCTTATCCAAAGATAGCGGGACATATGTGCTGTTTGAAGCATTGGGACCAAGTGCCGATTTGGCCATTGTTAGAATGCCAGAACCAGAACCGGCTTCCACCCATGTGCAAGCTCCGAACTTATGCTGCAATCGCTCAAGTGCCTGTGCAAAGTAAACTGGCTGTCTGGTATGAGCTACTATGCGCTCAGGCGAGGGCTCCGACCAAGTAGCCATGTCAGTGCAGGTTTCGATCGGGAATCTTGGATCATGGAAGACAAGCTCCGAAGCCAGTTTCTCCAGATGCGGCAGCAAAGGCTCCGTAAAGCGGGAGTGGAAACCATAGGGAACCTCCAGTCGCTTGTGCTTAATGGATCGCGCTTTCAAATCCGCAATAATCCACTCACTGGATGCTGTATCACTCACTATGACATGCGCTGAAGGCCCATTGAAACAGGCGACTTCGAAGTCATGGCCGTTCGCCCGGAGATCTTCGACCGTTTGCTGGTCTGCTTGAACTAGGATCATAGTCCCTGGCTCTTTTCCCCAGTGCTTTTTCATTAGAGATGATCTGCCAAGCACTAGTCTCACTCCGTCCTGAAGTGATAGCATGCCAGATACACAAAGGGCAGTCAGTTGACCAAAACTATGTCCTATGACAGCCTCTACCCGGAGACCGGACTCGAGCCATGCTTGTGCAGTTGCGTATTGTGTCGCAAATGTAGCGGCATGAAGGGTGACTACGTCGGTGATGGTGTTCTTCTCGAAGATGGCTGGATAGATGGAAGGGTAGCCCAAGCTTGTGATGGCTGCGTCGCAGACGTCGAGATGGAAGCGCAGAAGCGCACATTCTTGCCACAATTGTTTATCCATGCCGATCTTGTCAGATACTTGGCCACCAAAGCATAAAACGACCGGTTTCCTGTCGGGACGAGCCATAATGCCATTGTTCTTGGGGGTTTGCTGACGGATCTGATGTTGGAATTCGTTCAGGTTCGAAGCAGTAAATGTCAAGGAATAGGCGAGGTCCTGGTTTAGACGCTTATTCAGACTGTAAGCGAGATTTGGAAGAGCATCGACATTCTTCTTGGCTTCGAGAGCACGTAGCTGTTCGCAAAATCTGTCGAGCGATGAACAGTACGCGAGTAGGCTGGCACTTGACGCTGCTGTCAACTGGATTGGGAACTTTCCACGCATCACAGAATTTTCTTCCAATCTGGAAGCAATAGTCTTGCGTGCAGGCGGTTCAAGGATAATGATGGCCGCGTTGCTACCGGAGGCTCCGTAGTTGTTGACGCAGGCGACTAGCCTTTCACGAGTCAATGGTGTATTGGAAGTCGGAACGCAGAGATTGTCAGGCTCCAGGTCCGGTATTTTCGGATTCAACTTCTTGAATGTGGGTAGGCGAGGCACGAGGCGATGTTCAATTTGCAGAATACTCTTGATCAGCGCAGTGACTCCAGAAGCGGCTTCAAGGTGGCCAATATTTCCCTTGGTCGAGCTTACAATCAACGGCACGTCACGGTTTGGCCCACCGAAGACCCGGCGAATACTCTCCATTTCGATAGGATCCTTCAAAAATCAAGTCAGCTTTTCGCACCTAAAGTCATTTTGCAATCACTGGTTTACGTACGCCAACTGGAGTCCCAGTGCCGTGAGCTTCTACGAAGCTCACATCGCGAGCTGTTACTCCAGCTTGTCTGCAGACTTGCTCGTACAAGCTGGCTTGAGATAACGGATGCGGTACCGTGATTGGTACACAGTTGTCGTTCTGATTCAGCCCGATGCCACCAATGACTCCAAGGATATTGTCGCCATTGCGCAAAGCATCTGACATGGATTTAAGGACTACCATTCCACCGCCCTCTCCTCTGCAGTAACCGTCCGCATCAGCGCTGAAAGATTTCGATGCTCCAGTCGGCGTTAAGAAGCGAGCTGCGGCGAAGTTTTCGTAGAAGTAGGGCGCTGTCATCATGTTGACACCTCCGGCAAGAGCTTGTGAGCACTGGCCGGTCCGAAGTGCTGTGCAAGCAGCTTGAATGGCAACTGCCGATGCAGAGCAAGCGGTATCTACCACCAGAGATGGCCCATACCATCCGAAGTAGTGGGAAAGCTTACCGCTCATGAAAGAGCGGAGCGTGCCTATAGCGGAGTACGCAGTGGCCGGGTGAGAGGCAACGTTGAAGTCGTAGTCCGCACAAGAACCGCCGATGTAGACCCCAACATCCTGAGCTCTTGACGAACCTGCGAAATAGCCCGAGCTCTCCAGGGACTCGTACGCCAGCTCCAGAAGTAGACGTTGCTGAGGGTCCATTGATGCAACTTCCCGTGGTGAGCGCTTGAAGAATGAATGATCGAAATCCTCGACATTCTTGAGAAAATTGCCCCAAAATATCTGGCCCTTCGTAGTTCTCGCACTCGGCCCGAATCTATCTTCAGGAGCCTTTGAGAACATTATCTTGCCAGCAGTAAGCAAGTTCCAGTACTCTTCCACATTATCAGCGCCAGGAAATCTGCCCGCCATCCCTATTATTGCAATAGCATCTTTTGGATATCCAGGTACTGAACTTTCTGCTTCCTCGGCAGCATATGAGTTTTCCTCGACCTGAGTAGCGAATCTTTTGGCTTTGATCACCGGTATTGTCCTAGCTACTGAGTGTGGTAGCGCATCAGTGCCGATCGAGAGGGCAAAACCATTCTGCTTTGTCTGGATCAGAGCTTCCGCAGCCATGGAAATGGTAGAGTACCAATTTACACGCTCTACAAGTATACACTCAAGGGCTGACTGCGCAGCCTTGTCGTCTGCGAGAGGCGACGCATCGGCATTAGACCTCACGAGAGGTTTTCCCTTGAAGCTTGGGGAGAACACAGCATTACAGACGTTCAGTATCTTCTCTACCGAGACATGATGGATCGCAGCGTGATACTGTATCGAGACGCCGGCCTCTATGACTGAAGTATTTATGTGCGAGAAGTCCTCCGTAAGGCGCTTGATATCAGTGCTGGTAGTAGTTATCGTAGCATCTCTAGCATCTCGTCTAATGGCAATATATGTCTGAACCAACGTCAGTAATATGCTCTCTCGAGTACTGGTCCGATCGTGACTTACATTGGGGTACTTGCCGATCAGATTTTCAACGTCTTCCAAAGTCGTAGGTGCCTTCCAATGTACCGCTATGGATGTAGTCTGCGAATTTTGACCGTGTCGAAGGCAGTCTAGATCGAAATACGCACCGACACAGAACGCAAGCCTCACCGACGTGGCAGCCAAGCTGCCAATATCGTTCTCCGTCTCTGCGCTTGCGACGGCCAAGGCACTGAGCAGTCCAACACAGAACCCCTGAACTCCTCCTCCGAGTGCGACTGACTCGATAATGGCTTCGTGTGACTCTTCGGCTTGGCGAATATAGGCGATATACTGGCTAATGTGGGCCAAAATTGTCAATGGCATCCGCGTGAGGGAACCATTATCTTGAAGCTCCTTTGAAGAGATAGTTCCCGTGATCCATTCTGATAGTTGGGTAGCCGTGACTAAACCATTGACGCTTTCTAGAGCTGGATCTTGGTTGACTAACGTCTTCCACAGCGACTTCAGGCCTTGAAGAGTATGGCAAATGGGGGCCAGGGATGGTTGTTGCTGAAGTACAGTTCTAATTTCGTCTAGACGGTCTGATGCAGGTCTTTGGGATATAGTACCGAACGCAATGAGGCCCGGCGTCGCCATGCTGACTCTTGAACGTAATATCAGGACCACTTGTAGTGTACGGAGTCAATTGTGTTGAAGCGGCGGAAATGTCTACGCTGGTGGGGCGTGGGATGATGTGCAGGCTCAAAGTTTATGTACGTGCTTCGTACATCCACGTACTCGGAACCCGTTTACATGACATTCTCCATTCTCTCGATCCACGGTTGTGCCCTCGGACGCCGGCTCCATGCAATACCGCGGTGTTATAGTCCGGGCAATAATGATTTCGCCGCTTCGGGAAAAGAGCCAGATGTCGTATCCGCAAGTATTCTCCTCTCGGCTTGAAGCCGGGAGATTTTACGGACTCCGAGGCGTGAATGTTTTCACTATATAGGCCATGGACGGAACATTTGACGGCACGAATGTTTTCTCATTTCGGCATTCCGCAATGGATTCCGTCTTAGCACATCCGTTTGCTACAACCCTAAAACAGCACCAATTAAAATTTAAATCTGCGTCGTTGCCAATTACTATATCCCTTGTGATTTTTGTTATTTTGGCAATTCGTGTGATTGTGAATGTAAGTCCTCACGAGTTGCTTTGGCGTTAGTGACTTATTTTGCCTCTCAGAGACTCCAATGTGCATATGGCTCCACCCTGCGCCATGTACCAGGACCATGGCATGCTAAATTCACCGATTTCGAATTGAGATATCATAATATTGTTGGTGATAAATTCCATTGGCTCACAGCCCTGCACAAGAAGTATGGGCCGTATGTGCGGATAGCTCCCGATGAGATCGCTATATGCGATCCTGCGGCAGTCAAGAAAGTTCACGGTCTGGGTACCGACTTCCGAAAGCGACAGCTGCCAGGCCAAGCTTTGAACATATTTAGCATGAGCGAGCCTAGAGCGCACCGTACTCGGCAACGCTTCTATGTCACTGCTTTCTCCAACGACAAGATCAAGGCAAGCCATCACCCTGCTGTCAGGGAACTCTGCCGCATCTTCATCGCCAAGGTTCGAGAAGACGCTACCAATAGCCCGACTCACAGTGCAGACTTGTACAAGTGGTGTATGCTATTTGGATATGATGTTGCTTGGGAGGTGGTGTACGGCGATGCCTCCACCGGAGGCTTGATGGCCCAGGGTAAGGGTGTCGACGATGTGATGATGGGTTGTTACTTGCAACTGCAAAATGCCTGGATGCGATTTTCATACCCGACATTCGTGATCGCTCGGTGGCTCATTCCGGTAATTCCTGCCTTGCGCACGACCTTCGACGTTTTCAGCTGGTACCAACACTACAAAGATCTCGCGGAAGAGACTGAGAGGCAGAGTAAAATCGCATCCAGGACAACGTTTGTGCAGGGTGCCCAATTCGACGAGAAAGAGGGGAAATACCAGCTCGAGGGTGGGCTAAAACTATCCCAATACGACATCGCCCACGATATCACCACGTTCCTTGGTGCTGGTGGGGAGCCGATTGGAGCGACGCTGGTGTACTTGATCTACACTGTCTTGAAAGATCCAAAACTCCGAAAAGAGCTCGAAGATGAGTCAAAGCGCCTTCAAGAGCCTCTATCGGACGTCGAAGTTGAAGAAAAATGTCCGGTCTTGGATGGCACCATTTACGAGGCTTTACGCCTTTTCGGTGGAGGCCTGACCTGTCTGCCGCGTTGGGCACCTACGGCGCAAGAGCTTGGTCCTTATACCATTCCTCCAGGAACTTGTGTTTCCTCACACAGTCACCAATTACATCGAAATCCGGCTGTTTGGGAAGATCCCGAGCGGTAAGTCTGTTTCCCCGCACCGTTCATCGGAGAGGCTGACGGAGGTTCCGAAGATTCAATCCAAGGCGATGGATGAAGCCGGGACAGAGCAAGGCTTTGCAAACAGACAAATTCCAGCCATTTTCCAGCGGTGCTCGAGGCTGTATCGCAATTCATCTTGTGATGACCGAGCTGCGCCTGTTCGTCGCAACGTTTTTCAGAGAGCTACCAGGTCTAACATTAGGGCCTTCGGTATCGGACAAAAGCATGAAGATCCTTGATCGGTAAGAACATTCCAGATCCAAGCAGCGCGATGCTCTGCGCTGACAACTGAAAGCTTGCACTTTGCTCCCGTGTCGAAAAGTCTGGAAGTAGTTTTGCCAGAAAGCAAATCCTGAGCATGTTCGCATCATGAACAGATCTAGGCAAAGTCCATGAGCGAGGTATATTGGTCGCTGGAGAAATTTGAGCATTCTGGTGGAACGTTAGGAGATGATTTTGTGCACCTTTGTTAGTCCCTCTTATAAGAATCCGATACTCGCTCGTTACTTCCTCCCATTTTCATGGCTCCAGATTCTTGAAGCTAAAACAGAAGATATGTTCGTGTAACCAAGTGCTCGAGAGTACAGGCTCAAAACTTTCATCCTACTGTGACATTCAACGACCAGCGCAGGAATTCGGCTTACACCAAAATCTGGCTTGTGCATAATGTATATAACCTCGTTAAAAATGTAAACGTTCTTCAGCACACCGCAATTATGGCACCCACGACACGTCTGCAAGCTCGTCGCTATATCATCGAACATGAAAATACCCGTAAAGAATATGTCACGTCCAAGAAATTCTGAGTTTTATGAAGAAATCGACAACTATCTAGTCGCAAAGCCGATGACCGACATTTGCGCTGATGCAAAAACCTCCTGAGTCACACTTGCGGGGCGAATGGAGCCAGATACCTGCCGCTGGAATACGTGCTAAGATATCTGAGATGCCTAAAAGATGCAAATAGGTCGCAAAAACTGGTGGGAAACGTATTAAGAGCGAGTTTGTGGTGATTTTAGTAATACAAGATGATTTTTTTCAGGTTTTGGTTCGCGGTTGAAGAAAGGCTTCCGGTTAAGGTGTCTTTCGCTTAATTTTGCTTCACGTGACTCTATTCACCCCCCGTTGGATTTGTCAGCCAATTGGGCGCAATATTGAGATGAGCCTAAAAATAAGCTTAACGGTTGAATTTCCACATTCGGCTTTGGCTTTGTCTCGCTCGCCGTAGCAGTGCGGATGATTTCCAGTACTGTCGCGGCATTCGGGAGAGTACTGGCCCTTGGAATTCGCAGATGGTAGGATGTGTTTCGGACTCCGAAATTATCACATACAGGAGGGGCGGCCCTCAAAGAGTGATTACGATTGCATGGCAGCTCGACCCCGCAGAACTTGACGCTCTTTCCCTTCCATCAACGTGCTATACCAATACGAGGGATTCTGCTTTCATTTTACATCTTCTCCTTATTCCGTCAAGATGCATCGTGTTCTCTTCCCCAGGCTTCACCTTGCGGAAATCGAAGACCAGTCATGGTGTCCCGAGTTCCTTCGAACACATACACACAGAGCACTTGCCCGCGCCTGGAAAACTTCGACTTCCAAAAATGGATCCCCAGCCTTGCAAGCATCCAAAATCCTAGTACAAGAGCTGGGAGGCT
>Ga0302325_10007002_pt1 | contig 25163 bp, 12 predicted proteins | sample Palsa_T0_2_FD_201948 | JGI IMG/M metagenome (GOLD analysis project Ga0302325, IMG submission 201948) | Peat permafrost microbial communities from Stordalen Mire near Abisko, Sweden - Palsa_T0_2 | ecosystem: Environmental > Terrestrial > Soil > Palsa > Peat permafrost | place: Sweden: Abisko... | reverse complement strand
TGAAGTTCAAGAGTTCGAATGCACCATCGAGGAGCGATCTTCAATAACGCTTGCCGGATATCCTCGAGCTCCCAATATAGGTTGACAAGAAAAGTAATCCGGTTCCATGATGACGTCGACATGATCTTACTAATAAGTTGTATCGTGCAAAGCGAGGTAAGAAAAACACATGGCAAAAACAGTGTCTGAGATATTCATCGAAACGCTCGTGACTGCCGGCGTAAAACGAGTTTACGGGGTGGTAGGAGATTCCCTGAATGGATTAACCGAGGTTATCAGGAAAAGTAAACAGATCGAGTGGCTGCATGTAAGGCACGAAGAGGTAGCCGCGTTTGCCGCCGGCGCGGAGGCTCATCTTACAGGGGAGATTGCGGTGTGCGCAGGCAGTTGCGGCCCGGGCAATCTTCATCTCATCAATGGACTCTTCGATTGTCATCGAAATCGCGTGCCGGTACTTGCGATTGCGGCGCAGATCCCAAGTAACGAGATCGGGAGCGGCTATTTTCAGGAGACGCATCCGGAGCATCTTTTCAAGGATTGCAGCTATTATTGCGAACTGGTTTCGCAACCAGAGCAGATGCCGCGGGTGCTAGGAATCGCCATGCGTACCGCCCTCGCCAGGCGAGGCGTTGCCGTAGTCGTCATTCCCGGGGATGTAGCGCTGCGTGAATGTTCCGCGCCCGCGCTTTCACTCGGCATCGAGAGTTCAGCGTCTCGCCTCTTTCCATCGGACAACGAACTGCGCAATGCCGCTGAAATTCTTAACAACGCGCGCAAGGTCACCGTCCTTGGCGGTGCGGGCTGTGAGGGCGCTCACGCGGAACTTATCGCGCTGGCCGAGCGGTTGAAGTCGCCGATCGTCCACGCACTGCGTGGCAAGGAGTTCATTGAGTACGACAACCCTTATGACGTAGGCATGACCGGGCTGCTCGGTTTCTCTTCCGGCTACCACGCCATGATGAACTGCGATGCGCTGCTCATGCTGGGAACGGATTTTCCTTATCAGCAGTTCTATCCCAAGAACGCAAAAATCATTCAGGTCGATCGGCTCGGCGACCAGATTGGACGCCGCACTCCTGTTGATCTTGGCCTGATTGGAAATGTTAAGGACACGCTTGAGGTTTTGACTCCGCTGATCCAGAGTAAAACCGATCGATCCTATCTCGATACATGCCTCAGCCACTACAAAGATGCGCGCAAGGGTCTCGACGATCTTGCCGTGGGTGAACCGGGCCGAACCCCGACTCATCCGCAATACGTCGCAAAGGTTCTGGATGAGCTGGCGGCCGAAGATGCAGTCTTCACCTGCGACGTGGGAACGCCTACGGTCTGGTCAGCACGCTATCTCCATATGAACGGCAAGCGTAGATTGCTCGGCTCCTTTATTCACGGCTCGATGGCGAATGCTCTGCCACAGGCGATCGGAGTTCAGGCCAGTCATCCAGGCAGGCAGGTCATCACTCTCTCCGGCGATGGTGGGTTGGCGATGCTGCTCGGCGACCTGCTTACTCTCCGCCAACTCAAACTGCCTGTAAAGCTGGTTGTTTTCAACAACAGCGCTCTCGGCTTCGTAGAACTGGAGATGAAAGCAGCCGGACTGGTCGACTACGGCACTGACCTGGTCAATCCTCACTTTGCAAAGTTGGCCGAATCTGCTGATATTTTCGGCGTTCGCGTGGAGAAACCCGAAGAACTGCGTCCGGCCTTGACGAAAGCGCTGGCGCACGATGGCCCCGCATTGGTTGAGGTGCTGGTGAATCGGCAGGAGCTGTCGATGCCGCCGACCATCAATCTTGAACAGGCCCTCGGCTTTAGTCTCTACATGATTCGCGCAGTACTGAGCGGGCGCGGCGACGAAGTCATCGATCTGGCCAAGACCAACCTTCTACGCTGACCAATCAAAACCAAATCTTAGGAGGGATGAAAATGACCGCGCAATTGCAAGCGACAACCAGCGAAGAAACTTTTCAGGTCTCCGTTTCGGGATTTGACCTGATCAATTCACCCCGCCTCAATAAAGGGACAGCCTTCACCGATCACGAGCGCGATGTATTCGATCTGCATGGTTTATTGCCGCCCCATGTGGGAAGTCTCGATGAACAGATAGAGCGACGGATGGAAGCCCTGCGGGCTCAACCAAGCCCCTTTGGCAAGTACAGCTTTCTCCGCGACCTGCAGGATACGAATGAGACGCTGTTCTATGCACTCCTGGTTCGAAATATCGAGGAGATGCTGCCTTTGGTGTACACGCCAACTGTGGGTGAGGGCTGCCAGCGCTTCAGTGAGATATGGAGAAAGCCGCGAGGTTTGTTTCTCAGCTATCCGAATAAAGATCGTATCAATCAGATACTGAGTCACTCCCGCTACGACGACGTGAAATGCATTGTGGTCAGCGATGGGGAACGAATCCTGGGGCTGGGCGATCAAGGCGCGGGAGGCATGGGCATCCCTATTGGAAAGATGGCTCTTTACACCGCGTTGGGCGGAATTCATCCGGAGCATTGTCTTCCGATTCTGCTCGATGTGGGAACGGATAACGAGGACCGGCTGAAGAACCCACTCTACATCGGGTGGAGGAATCACCGGATCCGTGGACAGGAGTACGACGATTTCATAGATGTTTTTGTAACGAGTGTGAAGAGACGCTGGCCCCACGTTCTCTTGCAATGGGAAGACTTTGCCGGATCGAATGCCGCCCGATTCCTGGCCCGCTACAGAGATCAACTATGCACCTTCAACGATGACATTCAAGGCACTGCGGCCGTGGCCGCCGCAACGTTGATCTCCGCGATCAATGTAACAAGTACGCCAATCGAGCAACAGAAGATCGCGATGGTCGGCTTCGGAAGCGCAGGTATCGGTATTACCAATCTGCTGGCGCAGTTCATGCTGGACAAAGGTCTCACGCAAGAGGAGGCGCGCAATCACTTTTACGCGATCGACCGCTACGGCCTTGTCACGGAACGTGGCAAAGATGTGCGGCCAGAGCAACTCCCATATGCGCGCAAAGAACAAGAGGTGCAGGGCTGGAAGCAAGCGAATGGAGAGATTGCACTGCTCGACGTGATCCGCCATGCAAGACCCTCAGTCCTCATTGGGGTATCCGGCCAACCTGGAGCCTTCACAGAGCAAGCGGTGCGTGAAATGGCAAAGTACTCGGACCGACCCGTCATCTTCCCACTTTCAAACCCCACCTCGCGCAGCGAAGCGACTGCTCAGGACCTTATGGATTGGACGGAAGGAAGGGCGTTGATCGGCACCGGCAGTCCGTTTGAGCCAGTGAACGTCGGCGGAACGAAGGTTCCCATTACTCAGACGAATAACTCATATATATTTCCTGGCCTTGCTCTCGGCATCCTCGCTTCCAAAGCCAAGCGCGTGACCGATACGATGATCAAGGCCGCCGCCGAGGAGTTGGTTCGCCATCTACCAACACAAAAGGACAAGCATGCAAGCCTTCTTCCGCCACTTTCGGACGCGCGTCAACTCGGTCGCCTGATTGGTCAGGCCGTGGGAAGACAGGCGATTCAGGATGGACAAGCGCAGGTTGCCGACGAAGAAAAACTGGACCGTGAACTCAATGCGAATGTCTGGGAACCAGTTTACCTGCCGTACGAGCTCAACCGAGACCCGCGACCTCTGCCGCGATAGCTAGAAGCGATGTCGGAGATATCGGTTCCAATACATGATGACGCCGGTCGCACTGAGAATCGCGAGGCTGAGTCCCAGCAAGAACCATACTATTTTGAAACCAAGTCCCCAGAGCGTTCCGAAGTGCAAGGGATGCATGGACCACATGAACCGGTCACCGATAGAGTGATTCTGGCCATAGTGCCAAACGCTGAGCACCCGCGCGTTGGTGCTGTCGATTGCCACAATGTCGCGATGCGAGAAATCGCCTGGCGCGCGGAGATCCATCTGCGCGTAGACTAGCGTTCCCGAGAGCGAGGGGTCGCTGATGCCGAAGAGGCGGCCGTGCGGGGATGCCTGCTGCGCTGCGGCGAGGACATTCGCAAGGCTGGCGCGTTGTGTGCCCGATGAGAGCGGCGTCGGCAAAGGCGGAGGGGCCATGCCCTGCAATGGCGATATGGCGTTGACGGCCGTGGTGAACTGCTTGTACCAGCCAAAGTAGATGCCGGAGATCGACCACCAGATCACGATGGCGAGTGTCCAGAAACCAATGGCGTGGTGAGCGTCGAAGTTGACGCGACGCCAGTTGCGGCGCAGATCGATAGTCAGCGCTCTCGACCAGTTCTTGAGACCCTGCCACCAGAGGAATATGCCGGTAACGGAGAGTATCAAAAGAATGGCGGCGCCGACGCCGTTGACCTGTTCGCCGTGGGCGCTGCCGAGAAGCAGCAGCACATGCAGGTCATGCACCCAGATGACCCAGGTATCGGGCTGCGCATGCAGCGATGCTGTGACTGGATCGGCGACTAGACCGAACTCGCGGCCGGCAGGACTGACGGCGCGTAAACGATAAGCTGGGATGGTAGCCCAAGGAGTATCGATATCGCTGACCCGCGCGCCGGGATATGCTCGCTGGAACTGCTCCATTACTGTTGGAATCGATGCAGTATGAGCCGGATCGAAGGTGGAAAGATGAGCTGGCAGGGTCGTTGAGGTAAGTTCATCTTCGAAGACGAGAATTGCGCCGCTGAGGGCGATGATCACGACGTAGAGAGACACCAGGATGCCGGTCCAGAGGTGAATCTGAAAGAGGGCCTTGCGCAGAAAGAGCTTGCGCGGATTATGAATCAGGTTGCGCAGCAACGTCACCTCAGACACCTCGGACTCGTTCCTTGAGGATAGCTCCAGCGTGCCGAGGGTTTTGCGTGGAGTAAGCCTGTTTAGTTTCCCGTGTGGGCGTCGTACCAGGCAAGTATGCGAGTGAGAGAGTCGATCTGATGCTCGCGCTCTTTGAAAATGTGAGGCTCGCGCGGATAACGGATCATTTGTGCATCTTTGTTGAGAAAATGCAGAGCGTGATAGAACTCTTCGCCTTGTGAGATGGGGACGCGAGGGTCCGCTTCGCCATGCAGGACGAGGACCGGTGTGTGGCACTGGGCAACGTAGCGCACCGGCGACTCGCGATCGTAGACGGCCCGGTTGGCTTGGAGCTCGCCCATGTAGCTCTCTTCAAAGCGCGGCGAAATGTCGGTGGTTGCGGCCATACTGAAGAGATCCGTGACACCCGCGCCGACCATGCCAGCCTTGAAGCGGTCGGTATGCGTGACGGTCCACGAGGTCATGAAGCCGCCGAAACTCCATCCGCCGACAACGAGCTTGTTGGGATCGCTGATGCCCTGGGCGACGAGGTAGTCGACGCCGGCCATGATATCGGCAAAATCGCCGCCGCCCCAATCCTGAAAATTGGCTTCAGTGAAGTCAACTCCCTGACCTTCAGAACCGCGCGGATCGGGCAGCAGGACCACGTAGCCATGCGAGGCGAGGAGAGTCGCGTAGTTATACCAGTTGCCGTTGAAGCCCACCATCCAGGCCTCTTCCGGCCCGCCGTGAATGTGGATCACCGTCTTGTAGCGGGTGCCCGTCTGATAGTCCGGCGGCAGTACAACCACGCCGTACACGGTGCGGTGATCCTTGGGGTTGGTCCACGAAATCTCGCGCTGCGCGCCGATGCTCCAGCCAGCTACCTGGGGATTGGTGACAGCGAGAGCCTCAGCATTTCCATTGCGCCACAGGTAGGGATCAGCAGGCTCAGTTGGCGAGTCGCCGAGAAAGCTGAAGGCTGCGCCGTCAGGTGTGACGCTGAAGGATTCGTTGGAGATAGGCAGCCCCACGATAGCGGAGAACTTGAAGTTCGCGGTATCCAGATCTAAAAGTTCGGAATGGGTCGCGACGATGGTGGAGACGAGCAGGTGCGAACTAGGACCGCGCCAGTGCATCTCGCGGATGGTTCCGTGCAGCTTCGATTCAAGCTTGATTTCGGAGCCATCTGCGAGTGTCTTGACGAAGTGTTCGTCGGTGATGCCGAGATGGCTGAAGCGGGAGAAAGCAATGCGTAGGCCATCGTGAGAAAATGTCGGCGTGGCGTAGCCGGAGTGCTCTTCGAGGGTACGAAGAATGGCCCCAGAATGGGTGTCGAAGAGGATCACCTTGGAGACGCGCCAGTAGTCGTCGAGGCGCGGCGTGGGCGAGACGCGGGAGACGATCTGCGATCCGTCAGGAGACCAATCGAGCGTGTCGATGTTCATGTCCTGGGTGGTGAGCAGGCGCGCCTGATGCGAGGCAAGCTCATAGATCCAGAGCCGGTCGAAGTGATAGTCGCGGTCTACGAATTTCTCGTCGTTCTTGGCCTTCTTGCGCGCCTGCTCTTCGGGACTGTCAGTGTCGGTGCGGATAAAGGCGATGGACTTTCCATCGGGCGCCCACTTGAAGGCGCGAATGCCTCCGGGAAGATTGGTGAGCGGTTCCGCTTCGCCACCACCGAGAGCGATCAACCACAGCTGCACTGCTTCGGGATCGACATCCGGCTTGGCATCTGATTTTGTGTCGTGCTCCGACTTGGCATCCTTTGGGGCAGGAATGTCTTTACGATTAGTTCCCGGCGCTATGGAAAAGTGAAAGGGCGAAGGGGCGTCGCCAGCGAGCGGATTGGACCGGTTGGAGAGGAATGCCAGATGCGTGCCGTCGGGCGACCATTCCGGTGAGTCCTCGGCGCTTCCGCTATAGGCGAATGGGCTCGCGGGTGCCGTCTTTCCTGCGGATGCGAGCCATATATGGGCATCGCGCGGTTTGCCTGCGGCAACCGGGGTGTCGACGGTATAAGCCACGAGCTTGCCATCGGGTGAAACTACAGGGCCTTCTACTCGCTTGAGATTCGCGATGTCCGCGGGCTGAATGGTTGTCTTCTGCGAGTGGGCCACGAGAGCCGGTGTGGCGATGGCTAAGGCGATTGCACCGGAGCGCAGGGTGTGGCGAAACAGGGAACCCGGCTGAGGTCCAGGCGCGGTGCGATCCTGGCCGTGCGGATTGCAGTACGGCAAGGAAGCAGGGTTGGTCGGAGCAGGGTTCGTGGAAGCAGGGTTCATCCGGTTCCTCTCGGGAATGGAGCAGCATAGGCGCGAGCAAGGCGAGAACTGAGTCTCGCCCTACTCATAATTTGCATTCTAGAAGCGGAGTTTGAGCGCGAACTGCAAGGACCGCGGCGCACCGATCTGATACAAGCTGCTGAAGCCGCCATCGGCGCCGCCGCCGCCAAGACTGGAGGCAAGGTCCTCAGAAGATATGCCGAAGTACGGGTTGGCACCGCATCCGGTTATGGTCGTGCCATTTGCGGCTAAGGTGGAGCTGCTGCAAAGGATGTTGCGACCGTCGTTGACGCCCACATCTCCGAAGAGTGGATGGTTGAAGACATTGAATGCCTCCGCTCTGAAGAGCAGGTCGACTCCCTCACGTATTGGAAAGTCGCGCCGCAGCGCAATGTCTTCCTGCCAGACATCGAAGCCACGCACGCCATTACGCGCGAGATCACCCTGCGTGAAAGTGGTGGCCGGTGTGGTGAACGCGGCAGCGTTAATGACCTTGCCGCCGGGTGCAGAAGCTTCCTTGAGATAGAACGGCTCACCCGGAACAACCTCGGGACGCTGGTTGACTGCTGTCTGGTTGTAAATCAGGCCATACGAGTAGATACCTGTAGTCAAGTTGATGGGGGATGCGGAGTTCGATCGGAAGAGGCTGTCGACCGCCCAGCCATTGGCGGCATAGCTGAGAAAGGAATTGCTTGCCGAGACCTTCGGCACTTCGTAGGTGATGGCAGTCGAGAATGAGTTGCGTACGTCATAGTCCGAGTCTCCGTAGTCGAGCTTCGGGTTGTAAACCGTGTGGTAGGGAATCGGCAGAGCGACGCTCGAGCCGTTGTCGAGGCCATGCGACCAGGTGTAGCTTGCCAGCATTTGCAGGCGATGCCACGGGTTCTGCTTAAACTGGACCTGGAGCGCGTTGTAGTTCGAATAGTCGTTATTGGTCGTGACGTCGAGATAATCAAAGTTGGGATTGGCCCCCATGCCCGGCGTGAGCATCTCGTTGCGCAACAGGTCGCTTCCCTGGTTGCCGACGTAGGTAATCTGCAAACTGCGGTTGGAGCCGAGATTCTGTTGAATCGATCCATTCCAATTGGAGATCCGTGGATCACGCAGGTTCGGATCGAAGGCGAAGACGAAAGTATAAGGCGGATTGAGTGTGAAGGGGATGGGAGCTGCCGCGGCGACGCTGAGCGGGTATGTGCCAGCGGCGCCATACAGGTATTCAGAACGGCTGTAGGGGAAGCCAAGTGTACCCTGCGCGCCTTGCTGGTCGCCGAGGCCGTAGAAGATGCCGCCACCGCCCCGGATCACGGTTTCGTGTTCGGCCGACTGATGAAGAACATAAGCAAATCCGAGGCGAGGAGCGAAGTTATGTTTGCTGGCATGCCACAGAGGGGTTCCCTTCGGCGCAATAGCCGCATTGGCGGGATCGCTCAAGTTGGTCGCGGTGTAGAAGGGATGACCACTGTCTTCCGAGGGTGGTGGATCGTAGTCCCATCGCAACCCGTAGTTGAGTGTGAGGCGCGGCTTGATCTGCCAGGAATCCTGAGCGAAGAAGGAAATGTCGTTGAATACAGGCCGGAGTTCCGAAGTGTCAGTTGTGTCTACGCCGGCATAGTCAGGAATCTGCGTCTGCACCAGCGATTGGACGGTGGCGAAGTCGTAAGAGATATCCCATGGACGATAGCCGTTAGTGGGCGTGAGGTGACGGATATCCGCGCCAAATTTGAAGGTATGTTTGCCCTTCGTCCAGCCGAGCGTATCGACGTAGTTGAGCTGGCGCTGATGGTTGGTGGCGTCGTTGCCCACATAATAGCTGGTGGTGCTGTCGTTGAAGAAGAGCGCGAAGACGGAAGTCTGAAGGTTGTAACTCGGATCGGACTGAAAGAGGTACGCGCTGGTGGGAATGGTCGAGCCGCCTAAGGCGATCGGCACGACAGTCGTCGCGCCTTTGGCGTGGCTGATGTTGAAGCGGAAGTCATTCACCACTGATGGACTGAAGATGTAGGTGGCTCCGGCGGTGATGGTATTCACATTGGAGATGGTGCTGCTCAGGCTGGAGGTCGCGTAGTAGTCGAATGCGCCGTGCTGCTCGCCGTTGGAGGGAGCGTCGTCGCCGCGCACAAAGAGGGTGAGCTTTGGCGTTATGTTGTAGTCGAGCCGAAGGCTGGTGGCGTCGAGCGTGGAAGGATTGGAGAATCCTGCGAAGTACTCGCCGGTGTATGTGTCCGGGAGATCCTGGCCAGCAGAAGGAAGCGGGTAGGCAGCGAGCAACGGAGCGACAACAGCGCTGGCCTGGTTGCGAGCGTAGGTGGTTGGGACGATATTGATCTTGGACTCAGGCACGCGCAGGCGAAGGCCTTCATACGAGACGAAGAAGAAGAGCTTGTCGCGGAGGATCGGGCCGCCGACGACACCTCCAAAGTCATTCTGCTTCTCCGCCAGACGCGGGATACCCTCATTGTTGTTGAACCAATCGTTGGCGTCGAAGATATCGTTGCGCAGATACTCGAACGCGGTGCCATGGAACTGATTTGTTCCGCTCCGTGTGACAATCGAAAGTTGCGCGCCTGGAGTGCGACCGTATTCAGCGTCAAAGGAGTTGGTCTGAATCTTGTACTCTTGCATGTCATCGATCGAAACCAGGTTGTTGTAGCCGCCGTTGTTGCTGGTAGCTTGCGCGGCCCCAGCGCCTGCCGAGCCGAGATAAACATTGCTGCCCTGAGTGATGCCGACATTGGCGCTGACACCGTCAATAGAAAAATAGTTCGCGTCCGTGCGCTGACCATCGATGCTGAACTGGCCCGCGTTGGTGTAGTAAGTCTTGGCGGTCACGTTGCCAGGGGTCAACGCGATAAGAGCCTGAAAACTGCGCCCGCTAAGCGGCATATTTTCGACGAATTGCCGATCCACGGTGGTCGAGACTGCGCCTGAGGTTTCAATTTGACCTATATCGGCCCTCACTGTCACTGAGTCGCTCGCAGAGCCGACGGTAAGTGAGATGTTTTCTGAGAGTGAATCCTGCGTGTGCAATTCAACATCAGCAATTACGGTCTGCTTAAATCCGGGAGCGTCCACTGTGATCTTGTAATGGCTCGCCCGCAGCGTCGAAAACGCATATGCGCCGTTGTTACCCGTCTTAGTCTTGAGTAGATTGTTTGTACCAAGATCCGTGATAGTAACCGTCGCGCCTACAACTACGGCGCCGCCGGGGTCAGAGACCTCGCCGGCTATGCTACCTGTATCGCTTTGTGCAAAGAGAGGCGCACCGGTGCAAAGCACCAGCAGGGTGAGCAGACTTAGAAAGCTGAAATGGCGTCGCTTCATAGGACCCTCCTGAGGTCGTGCAAAGATTAGGAGCGTTGGTAAGAAAAACTGCGACTACTGCCTGTGTTTCGTACTTCCAACTTCTTAGAGCAACCAGGGCACTCCTCGATGGAGCTTGTGAGTCTTCAGGCCTTGCACGCGATGCCAACCAACCTTCATGATGTGCGCGCAAGATTGTGCTTGCGAATGATTCCTGCAAGCGCACGAGCATCGGCAGCCCCATGCGTTTCAAGCGCATCCGCAACGGCAAGCGCATCGCGGAGGGGTTCATCCTGCCCCACCTTGAACTTTGCTTCGAGCTTCGTGACATGCATGCGAAAGCCAATGATTCCCGCGAAGCGCCGTGTAATTGCCTCGCGCGGGATCTCATCTGTCCGCCAGCCGTCAGGGTAGCTGGATTCCATCCGCTGGGTGAGTTTCTCTACGGATGCGTCAAGCGCCGGCTCATCCTGCAACCCAATGGTTCCATAGCAATGAACAGCAGTGTAGTAGTAAGTCGATGGCATGTCCCGGCCCGGGTACCAGCTTGCGGTTACATAGCTCCAGGGTCCCTCGAAGATTGCGAGAAAGGGAGCAGTAGCATTCGCGAGTTGGCGCGCGTGCTCGTTTGCCCGTGCGAGGTGTCCAACCAATACCAGCGATGCGTCAGAGTTGCCAGGAGCCTCGCCGCTAGACCTGCCGGAACTCTCGATCAGCAGGGGTAGATTCGTAGCCAAAGGCCCATCGTGTCCGTTGCTGACCAACAGCGCCCAGGGATACTGCTCGATAATTTCGAGCGGATCCTGAGGAGAAGTCGGTTGCCAGCAAGGACGAACAAACATAAGTGAAACTCCTATGAGACGGTTTGCGATGATGGACTGTGGTAACTGTTTGCCCGATTTCCGAGTTGAATGAATCCGAAGCCAATATCAGGGCTTTACAATTTCGCCGCCCAGGACGGTGACGGCAGCCTTGACATTCTCGATCTGAACCGGATCAATCTCGAAGATGTCCTGGGAAAGAACTGTGAAATCCGCGAGTTTGCCGGGCGCTATCGATCCCTTAATATCGTCCTGGCTCTCGGCATAGGCCGAGCCGACCGTATAGGCATGGACGGCCTGCTGAACCGTGACCTTCTGCTCCGGAAACCAGCCGCCGGGATTCTTTCCATCAAGCGTACTCCGCGTTGTCGCCGCGTAGATCCCAGCCATAGGATCGATGGGCGCGACGAACCAGTCGGAGCCGAAGGCCAGCACTGCGCCCGCGTCAAGCAGAGAGCGAAACGCATAAGTGGTCAAAGCACGCTTGTGTCCGATGCGAGTCTCGGCCCATCGTCCATCGTCGATGCAGTGGTAAGGCTGAACAGAGGCAATGACATGCAACTGCGCGAACCGGGAAATATCCTCTGGACGCAGATGCTGAGCGTGCTCGATACGCAGGCGGCGGTCGGCCGGGCCATTTTCCTCTTCCAGGCGTTGATAGAGATCGAGAATGGTCTTGTTGGCGCGGTCGCCGATGGCATGGGTCGCGATGTGAAGTCCTGCTCGATCCGCCGCCTTCATTTCAGCAAACATCTCCTCGGGATGGGCCAGTTGTTCCGTGGGCAAGCCAGAGGTGTTGGGGAGGTCGTTGAAGGGCTCAAAGAACCAGGCGGTAGCAGAGCCCAGCGATCCATCCGCAAATGCCTTCACTGATCCTATGACCAGCGTGTCGCTGCCGAAGTTGGTCATTACTCCAAGATCTGCTAAGCGCTGATAGTGGTCGAGCGGAAACCGCGCCGACACTCGCACCTTCCATTTGCCCTGCGCGAGCAACCGTTGATAGCCGCGGACGATCAGGGCCTGCATGTCGGCGGCATGTGATCCGGTGAAACCCATGTCCTGCACGCTGGTCACGCCGTTATCGAGCGCATAGTGCTGCGCCGCAAGCAGAGCCGCGTCCACCTGGGCGTCTGATGGCGTCGGGATTATGCGTTCAACAAGATCTTTCGCAGCGTCCTTGAATATGCCGGTGGGATTTCCATCTTTATCGCGACCGATCACGCCGCCGGGGATGTCAGATGTATCTCGCGTGATGCCGGCCAGCTTCATCGCCAGCGCATTGGCCAGCATCATGTGCCCATCGGAGCGGTTGACCCAAACAGGATTATTCGGCGTGACTGCATCGATCCACTCATGCGTTGGCAGAGCTACAGGCGTCCACTTCTGCTCATCCCAATTTCCGTCGAGAATCCATTCTCCCGCCGGACGCGTGCGAGCGTAGTCAGCGACTCTCTGCTTGAACTGCTCGCGGCTCGTTACATCCCGCAGCTGGACACTAGCGAGCCCCTGGCCGCCCCAAAAGAAATGCACATGAGCATCGTTGAAACCGGGAACAACCCTTCGCCCTTGAAGATCCAGAACCTTCGTCTCCGGCCCCTTAAGCCGCTCGATTTCTTCTGTCGTACCAACTGCGAGGACTCGATGACCGGACACGGCGATTGCTTCCGCCTCCGGCTGTTGAGGATTCTCCGTCCAAACTTTGCCGTGAATAGCGATCAATTCGACTTGAGCGCTCATGGACAGCGGCGCCAGGAAGAGGATCGTCAGCAACAGGCGATGCATCATCGGTGCTCCCAAATTCTTGCGTGTGATTGCAAGCGAGGGTGAAGGTTGACGTGATGAACGGAGAAATCAGGATTCGGTCGGATCAGTTGGCATCGCTGAAGCGGCCGGTGCGCGCTTGACAACCCTGCAATCGATCTGCTTGCAACTTTCCATTACAGTAGAGTGAATACTGGACCGCGTAAAGAGCCAGAGTATGGCTTAGCGATGGTGCCAGAATAGAAAGGGATGAATGGCTCTGCTCCGTAGACTGGGCCTGAACAAGCTCGAACTGAACCGCGAAACGGCCGGTTCGCTGCAAACGCAGATATCCGGTCAATTAAAGAGACTTATCCAGGCAGGCGCGATATTTCCCGGCGAACGTCTGCCTTCTACCCGTGAGCTGGCGAATGGTCTGCAAGTCTCTCGCAACACAGTCGTCGCAGCCTACGACATGCTGGTCGGCCAGGGATACGTTGAAGCTCAGTTGCGTAGCGGCTTTCAGGTGTGCAACGCAGCGCAGGCTTTCCGCGGCCTGCCCACTGCTTCTCCGGCAGAGGCCTCGAAGGCCACGCCGGAGCGCAACTTGGTGCCTTCGCAGCCTGGTGTACCAGTTCCCTTTCGTCCTACCCAGCCCGACGTCAATCTTTTTTCCCTACAAATATGGAATCGGCATCGGACCCGTGTGCTGAAGCGCGGATCCTGCCTTCTTCACTACCAATCGCGCTTTCCGGTTGGCTTGGATGAGTTGCGGCAAAACGTCGCAGCCTATCTGCGAGATAGTCGCGGTGTCCGATGCGAATGGCACGAAGTTGCGATCACCAATGGCTCACAGCAGGCGTTGTTCTTGCTGGCACATCTTCTCCTGCGACCGGGACAAAGGGTCTGCATGGAAGATCCCGGATATCCTGGAGCGCGGAACGCGTGGAGGCAGGCAGGAGCCACCGTGATACCCGCGCCAGTCGATGATGAAGGTATCTGTCTGCCCAAAGAAGCCTCGCAGCAAGCCTCACTGATTTACGTGACTCCGTCGCATCAGTTTCCGCTTGGCATCTGCATGTCGCTGGCCCGTCGACTCACCATTCTGCGAACCGCCCGCGATACCGGTTCCTGGATCGTCGAAGACGATTACGATGCCGAGTTTCGTTATACCAGCGCGCCCCAGCCAAGCCTCCAAAGCCTGGATGAAAATCGCCGGGTCATCTACATCGGCTCCTTCAGCAAAACGCTTTTTCCGGCACTGAGGCTCGGCTACGTCGTCCTGCCGCCACCCCTGGTAGAGCGCTTTGCCGCATTGAAATCAATCGCGGATGATTACAGTCCGCTGATCGATCAGGCGACGCTGGCCAGCTTCCTTGAGAGTGGCGCCTTTTATGCTCACCTGCGGCGTTGTCGCAAGCACTACGCCGAACGCCAAAGCTATTTTCTGGAACAGGTTTCCCGCCTTGGTCTTCCGCTGAGTTTCCCTATTACCGGTCGAGGCATGAATCTGGCAGGCATGCTTCCCGAAGGCGTCAATGATCGAACCTGCAGCGATCGACTGAGGCATGCCGGGCTGGATGTACCGCCACTCTCGCGCTACGCGGTGGGGCCAACTCCGCCGGGATTGCTCTTTGGGCTAGCCGCGTTCGACAAAAAAGCAATCCAGCGCGGCGTTGCAAGAATGGCGCCAGTGCTTGAACGAAAAGGAATGGACCTCTCGGCCTGAGCCTTGTATAAGCCGCTGCCACGTCAGATTGTCTTTCACCTGGCTCTGTCCGATTGCAATAGACTGCGATCGGACAGAGTCAGACCAGGTGTTTACTGCACCGTCACGGCGACCGTCGCTGTCTGAGCGCTTCCCGAGCCGCCCGAGGGGGTCGCTGTAACTGTGATGTTAAAGTTGCCCTTCGCCACTGTCTTCACCGGGCTGCTGCCACCGCACGCGGTCAGCGCCAATCCCGAGATCGTCAAGAGCAGTAGTGAAACTATCATCGGCCAGCGCTTCCTCCACCTCCATCCGGCAAACATTCCCAGTACTACCAGGCTTAAGCTCACCGGCGATCCCGGCCCAGGCAAGCTCTGCCAAGGTCCTCGTGGAGCCGCCAGTGCCGCCTTCGCAGCCGTTGTCGTAATCACCAGCGTAGCCGTCGACGATCCACTAGGAACCAGAGTCACGCTGGCCGGATTGACCACACAACTGGCATTGGTTGGAGCGCCCGAGCAAGTGAGAGCAACCGTTCCGCTGAAGGACGCATTCGCCGCCAGAGTCAAAGTTGCAACTCCCCCCTGTCCCTGACTGAGGGTAATGGTGGAAGAACCGCTGGTGAGCGTGAAGGCCGGCGTCAACGTAGTGACAGTGACCTGCAATATCGTCGATGAAGTCTGCGGATTGAAGTTGCCGTCGCCGCTGTAAACCGCCGTGATGCTATGCGTTCCCGTAGCCAGCGCGGAGGTTGAGTAGGTAGCCGTGCCGCCGCTCAGTGCCACTGCACCAAGCAGCGTCCCTCCGTCGTAGAACGAGACCGTGCCGGTCGGTGCAGGACGATTAGACATCGACGCTGCCACGGTGGCCGTAAAGGTCTCCGCCTGGCCAAAGGTGATCGACGCACCCGAACTGGTGACCGTGAAGGTCGTTCCACCTTGGCCGAGGTAAAGCGCCGTGCCGTAGGCCGTGGCGACAATGAAGTCTGGAGCATTGTCGTTGTAGAAATTTCCAACAAACGGCGTCACCGAGTTCAGCGATTGAAGGGTATTGATGGGAGCGGAGAATGCGCCGCCGCCCTCACCCAGCAGGGTTGAGAGTCCATAGAACGTGTTCGGCTGACCAGGGGTGTTGTAGAGCGACAGGACCAGATCCGGCTGTCCATCGCCATTCACGTCCGTGAGAACACCGTTGAGGAAGAAATTGCCCGTTCCCACCTGGGACAAGTCTCCGAAGGTGCCGTCGCCGTGGCCGGGGAGCAGCAGGACGCCGGCCGTGGCATCGAAGTCGTTAATCGCCAGATCCTCGCCTTCTTCGAGCAAGATCAAGTCCGGATTACCATCCCCGTTGTAGTCGGCTGCGATGATCTGACTCACCAGATAGTTGGAATTGATGGAGGTCCCTTGTGCGAAGGTTCCGTCCCCATTTCCAGGCAACAGATCAATGGCGAAGGTCCCTCCCACCTGGAACGGAGCATCATCCAGTAGCAGGTCCAACTTGCCGTCAAGGTTCATATCGGCCACCGTCGCCGAATACAGCTCAGTGCCATACGCGGTAAAGACCGGCGTCTGGAAAGTACCGTCTCCATTGCCCAGCGCAGTGAAATAACCGGACGCGGTACCACCTGTGCCGCCGCAGGCAGCGTCGCCTACATAGGTCAGGACCACGTCGATCTTGCCGTCGCCGTTCAGATCACCGGTTGCCGCGTAACCGGGCACGCAGTTCAGTGACGGGAGAGCCAATGACTTCAGCGCTCCGAAAGATCCGTCGCCATTCGAGAGCGCTGCCGACACGCTCCCGTCGGTATTGACGATCAGCAGATCCTGCTTGCCGTCGCCATTGAAATCCGCCTGAACAGGCTCGACAAAATCGAGATTTGGAGCGGCCGCGGACGTCACGCCCACCGCATAAGTAAAGTTACCTTTGCCGTCGCTGACGCCCGTGACCACTTGCGGCAGTGCGCCCGAGTAGTCTATATAGAGTGCGCTGGTAAAGCCTTTGCCCTGCACATCTTCCGCATCGGCCAGAGAGATGAAGAAGGGATTCGGCACGGCGTCAGTTGAGGAGGCAAGTGTCGGCGCGCCATCAAAGCTACCCTTGCCGTTGCCGGCAAACAACGAGAGCTGTTTGTAATCGCCGCCTAACTGCGCAATGTCCGGGCTACCGTCGCCGTTAAAGTCGGCTACAGCAATGCTCTGACTGCTCCCGCCATCCTCAACGTAGCTTGCTCCATCGACCGCCAGTTGGAAGGTGCCGTCACCTTTGCCGGTCCACACCTCCAACACACCGCTGGTCTGCACCATGTCCGGTATTCCATCTCCGTTCACATCCGCGTACACGATCTGTTGCCCGCCGCCCGCATTCGGCGTCTGCACAACGGAGGAGAATCCCCCCGAGCCATTGCCAAGAGCCGTCATCAGTGCAGAACTGGTACCGGCTACGTCCACCAGGAGATCCGGATTCGAGTCGCCATTTACATCCAGAATCTGCACCCCTGAAGTCACGAGGATCAAGAATGGAGCGCCAGTAGCCGTGTAGGAAACCGACACGGGATTGTTCACGTTCAGCGCGCCAAACGTGCCATCTCCATTGCCCAGTGCAGCCGTAGCGACAATCGAGCCCACCGTCGGCTGCGTGAGTTCCTCCATCACCACGGCGATATCCAGCTTGCCGTCCTTGTTCAGGTCGCCCAGAGTCACCGAAAGGTTTCCGTTAAACTGCACGCCAGCGGCCACCGGAAACGTCTGCGTCAATGCCGTGGTCGGCATCTGGAAGGTTCCGTCTCCATTACCCAGGTAGGTCTGCACCGTTACTGTCGAGCTGCTATACGAATTGATGTTGTTCGCGACGGTCACCGCATCCAGCTTGCCGTCGCCGTTCACATCGCCAATGGCAACAGAGGCGATCGAACCGAAGTCATATGGCATGTCGATCGCTGTAGGCGTGCCAAAGGTCCCATTCTTCAGATTCAAGTACACGAGCAGGGCGTTGTTGAACTGATCCAGCGCAACGATATCCGGATCGCCATCATTATTCACGTCCACCGCATAGCCCGAAAGAATCTCAGTACTGGAGACATTCGGATTGCTGTACGCAATCGGAGCCGCAAAGCCTCCGCTGCCATTGTTCAACAAGACGTTCAGCGTTCCGTCGTACTGCAGCACGACAATATCCTGCTTGCCGTCCTTATCCACGTCCGCCGCCACCGCCACTCCAACACCGCAGTTATCGGGATCGCTGATGCACGAGGATTCCAGGCGCGCAGGGTAAAACACCGGGCTCAGAAATCCGGCCCAGTTCGGTGTCGTCCCCGATACCCCGATTGCCTCAGCCTTAGCCGCGGAAGCAGCGTTGCCTTGCGCCGCCAGCCGCTTCTTGAGCGCCGGCAGCAGGTAGCGTTCCAACGGCGTGTGCGGAGTGCTCTTGACCGCTTGTATCGACTGAGAATAGTGCGGCGCCGGCTTGACTGGGACTGAGCCCTTTCGCGGTGCAGTGGCCTCAGCCGCGGTAACGAGTGTGAGTACAGCGGAAAGTACAATACTTATCGTTTTGATCATACGGACCTCGCTGGAATGAAGAGTGCCGAAAAGTGCCGCCGTTCGGCAGTAGTGAAAAACATGAAAGAGCAACTCGCCAGCCAGGGCGGTGGCATCCGCCCGGAAATGGCCGGATCGCTCTAATTCACGTTGACGCTGATCGCGGTCGTCTCCACGATCTTCCCCGTAGCCGCATCGGCGCCGCTTACAGTCACGGTGTAAGCTCCCACCGTCGTGCCCGATGAACCAACCGGCGTTGTGTGAGAACCGGAACCGCCGCAGCCAATCGCAGTGACGGTAAAAGCAATCGCCAGCATCATGAAAAGCGCCATGCCGCGGCGGCGTCTCGCTGGAATACCCAGTAGAAGCACCGTGGCCAGCACCGCTCCCGGCAATCCAAACCGCGCTGAACGCCTCAGCGCCGCGCTCGTCGAACCTGTAGTCGTCACCGAGACCGTGGCCGTCGCGGCAGAACTTCCATTCACCGTAAGCGAAGCCGGCACCGTGCAGGCCGGAGGATCATTCGGATTGCTGATGCTCGTCGTCACCGCGCACGTGAGATTCACCGGCCCGGTAAAGCCATTGGATGGAGTCACCGTGATGGTCGCCGTATTGCCCGTAGTCGCACCCGCAAGGATGCTGATGGGGCCGCTGTTGCTCAACGCAAACGATCCGCTTCCTCCTGATCCGCCCGTCACCGTCACATTCACCGTGGTCGTCGCGGAGATCTTGCCCGTGGTGGCATCCGTGCCCGTCACTGTCACCGCGTACGAACCAGCCGTTGTTGACGACGTCGTGGTCACCGTCAACGTGGCCGACACGGAAGCCGTTCCGGAGATGTTCACCGTCGGCGGAAGCGTACAGGTGGCAGGGCTGCTCGCCCCAGCCGGTGCGCTGACCGCGCAGGAGAGATTGACCAGGCCTACAAATCCATTGGTCGGCGCAATGGTAATCAGAGAAGTGTTTGCTGAAGTCGCGCCCGCCGCAATGCTGATAGCTCCGGCATTGCTGAGCGCAAAGCCAGCCTCGGCCACAGTGATATTCACCGTGCCCGCAGACCCGGCATAGTTTCCATCCCCGCTATACGTAGCTGTGATGGTATTCACTCCCGCGGCAAGAGCGCTGCCCGCCAGAGTAACCGTGCCAGAAACCGCATCAGCTCCATTGAAATTCGATTTCTGAAATCCAGTTAACGTCGCCAACGTCATTCCGTTCGAGGTCAGCGTGATGGTTCCCGTGGGATACGTACCCAGACTGGATGTCTCCACTGCTATCTGTACCTGGTCCGACTGCAGAGAGCTGATCGAGGCCTTCGCAGGATACAGAACCACTGAAGTCCCGTCCTTAACCACGTTGAAAGCAACCGGTGCACTGCTGCTCTCCTGATAGCTGGGATCACCGGTATATGTCGCCACAACGCTGTGAGTACCGATCGGGAAGATTGCCGGCGTCGCCGAGCTCGGTGACTGATACACGGCCAGGTTGCCCGAGCTGATGTTCAAGCTAGACGCCAGTGTCGTTCCATTGTCGGCCACCGTCACCGAACCCGTCGCAAGCCCCTGTGTGGCCGTTCCCTCGGCCTTACCCAGAATCTGTGCGTCGGCAAAGATATACGAGCCATACGGCACACTCGCCAGACTTGCAACCGGTGGATTCACTCCAACGGAGTTGTAAGCGCCGCTATAAGCATTCACCGTCAGGGCAGTCGTGCTGGCCTCCGGCGAAATCGTTACCTGGATCGGAGCCGAGGTACTGGATGCGTCCTGGGTATCGCCTCCATACCGCGCGTACACAGAGTAAGTACCACCGGGCAGACCGTTATAGTGGGCCGACCCGCTGCCACCCGTAAGCGAAATCGCAGTCTGGCCATTGTTCTGCGGACCGCCGGCTGTCTCATTGGCATTGTCCACAATTGCCGCAACCCCCGACGCACTCGACGGCGTAACCCCTACCTGAAACGCGAGATTGGTTCCGTGCGTCACGCTCACGGGAGCGGTAGAGCCATTGATAGCCAAAGCCGTCGTCGTACTAGTCAGGACAACACTGTTCCACTGATTCACCAACCGGGCCGCATCCACGCTGCCCAGCCCCGAAGCCTGATCGTAGCCAGTAACGGCGTTATAACCCGTAAGGAAGCCATTGGCCCCGCAGTTGGGGCTTCCGTTCGTACATACCACCGAATTGTTTCCCGTGGTCACGTCATGGAAGACAGTGGAATACTTCGAGGCAGCCAACTGATACAGCACGGTATCTGCCTGCCCAAGCCGTGAGCCAACCTTCTGCTCCACCAGCGCCAGCATTCCCGCAAACGCAGGCGCCGCCGCAGATGTGCCGCCGACTCCACTGAAGGTTGAGTCGCTTGTCAACTGTCCATTGTCAGTTACACAATTTCCGTCCGCGCAAATCACCCAGACAGCGCTATACAAGCCGTTCGCCGCAAGAAACGCGACATCAGGCACATCGCGCGCACTGTCGACCGGAGTCAATGAGGTCTGAAACGCCGGCTTGGCATAGCCGCCCAGGCAGGTCACCGTATTGCCGCTCTGGGTCGAGGTCACGCAGCTGCTCACACCCCCCGAGCCCGCCACAATGTCCGTGGCGCCCTGACTGACCAGAGGTTGATTGAAAGCAAGATCGCCGTTGGAAGACGTTGAATCATTCCACGGCTCTTCGGGTATATACGACAATGCCGTGCCGTAATACGGAGCAGATCCGCTCGTCAGATTTCCTCCCACCGCGTCAGTAACATACGTGGTGAAGCTCCCCGGCAACACATCAAAGTCTGTGCCGCCCACCGCGATCGCATAGGGCGTCGAAGCGAAACCGCTCACCTGCAACCCATTCGACGCCGAGGGCAGTGCGTCCGAATCGCATCCGGCCGAGCCGTTATCTCCCGACGACACTGTGACGCTGATACCCTGCGCCGCAGACTGCTCCATCACTTCCAGCAGCATCTGGTTACCCGACGTTCCCAGAGCGGCCTCACACTCGCCGAAGCTGATACTGAGGATGCTCACCGTGTTGTCGTCCAGCGCTCTGAAGATCGCGTTGAAGAGCCCCGACTGCAGATCGTTGTCTGCCGATGTGTAGAAGTACAGTTTCGCTTTCGGCGCAAGTCCCCCTGCAACCTCGTTATCCAGCAGCGCCTCGACCTCATCCCCGTTGATCAAAGGATCATCGCCGTCCACCACCACAGTGGGCGCGTTGACATTGGCAGCCGTCTCGTTCAGAAACAAGGTGCGATAGTTGATCACATCCTGCATCGTGAAGTTTGAGTCACCCGCAATCCCGATGTTTACGCCCGTGCCGTCGTAAGTCGTTCCTTTATAGTTCGCATTCAGTACCGAATTCGGTGTGTCATAAATCGTGGCCGCATCCGCCGGGTCAACATACAAATAAGGAGTGCCACCACTGCCGAAGAGTGTGAAGTCCGGCTGGATTCTCTTAGTCGTAGGGTTGTACCGGCCCGTGCCCGCAAACTTTGCCTGCGACACAGGCCGAAAATCGTCCAGCTTGCCTATGCCCGCGATCACCGGCTCGAGCGCCGCAGGAATCTGCGGGTCCGTCAGAATCGCGAAGTGCTTCTCGTCGCCATTCACTTCCAGCGTATGAATCGCCGTATGGAAAGCGCTCTTCACCTGCCCAAAGTTGCCCGAGAACTCAATAACATTCCGTCCCTGCGGAACCTTCTCAATCTTGAAGCCATAGCCCTGCAGCCACTCTTCCACCGTTTCCAGCTCCGCTTCGCCCACGCCAAAAGCCGCCCCGAATTGCTCGGGCGTCATCCACTTGTAGTGGTTCGGCGAGTGAGCATTCTGCACATCCGCCAGGTACTGCTCCAGCGCCTGTTGCTGAGCCGCGCTCCGCTTCAACAAGAGCCGCAGACGCCCAGTCGCCGTGGACGCCGGAGCCTCGCCCCGATCGAATCTGCTTACCGCCTGCGGATGGACGTTACCCGTGAGCGTTATCAGTCGGCTGTCGTCTATCTGCTCAGAGATCCGGCTGCGAACCGCCGCAGTCGAAACCGTCTGCGCCACGATCGGCATTGCTGCCATGAAACTAAGGCAGCCCAGCACCAAGATTGCCCCCAATGTGAAAAAAGTAATGCGAAAAAGCCTTGAAGCCATGAACCATCCTTGCGACCGAGATCGAGAGCCGAAGCCGATTTCCCTGCAATGCCTGCCGAATACGGCAGGCGAGAGTGCAGGCCACTCCATTTGAGTGCGTTCAGCCTAACGGTCCCGGTCTAGTGGCACAATGTAGCCAGCCTTTTCGTTTTCTAAGCATTTTCTAACCTAATAAGACATTTATAATCAATAAGATATAGTCTTTTCCTCCACATACAGACGAAATTCCAGGTGACTTCCCGGCGTGCTAGACTGTGCCCAGGGCAATGCTCCTATCCAAAATTCACTCTAGGCGACGTGAAGCACGCCGTTGGCGCGATGACCAGATCGCAATTCGCTTTTGGGGAATTCACCTTTGATCCCGATACCGGCACACTGACGCGCAGGAATCGCGGCCAACGCCTGCCTGAGCAAACCTCGCGCCTGCTCGCGATCCTCCTCGAACGCGCCAACACCTTGGTCACCCGCGAGGAGCTCCGCCGGGTCCTCTGGCCCAACGAAGAATTCCTCGACTATGACCAGGGCATCAACGTCGCCGTCAACCGCCTTCGCAATGCCCTGCGCGACGACTCCCGCAGCCCCCACTTCCTCAAGACAATCCCCAAGCGTGGATACAGCTTCTCCGGCAAGGTCACGCTCATCCCGCACAACGCTCCCCTCCCAGGGATCGCCACCGGTCCGGCTCCGATCATCTCATTCCTAACTAACCCAGCGGCCGCAAACCAGGATCCGGTAGAAATCACCCAGCCTTCCGTCCTTTCACCCGCAACGGAGCTTGCACCCTCTTCCGTCCCAGCCATCTCCACCACCGCCGAACCCTCCAGCCGCCCTGCTTTTCGCGGACTCAGGCTGGCGTTGCCGCTGGCTATCTTCACCGCCCTACTGCTCGCGGCCATCCTGTGGATCATCCACCGGCGCGCCGTTCTGCTCTCGGAACAGGTGGTCCGCCTCGGGATCGCGTCCTTTCAGGTTCAGGGCGACCCTCAGGCCGATAGCCTTGGCGAAGGCTTCCGGCTCTCCCTCAGCGACGCCATCTCACGCCTGCCCAAGGTCCAGGTCTGCGCCGTCGGAGCCCTGAAGCCTGCCCAGCGCAGCGTTCTTGACCTCCCATTCCTCTCCCAGCAGTTAAACCTGGATGACGTCCTGCTCGGCAGCATCCTTAAGCAGGGCGATGAATACGACCTCAAGTTCGAGCTGGTGCGCGCGGCCGACTCCATCCACCTCGCTTCCTTCGAATACAGCGGCGCAAAACAGGATCTGCCATCGATCCGCGACCGTCTACAGCACGACATCTTCTATTACCTGCAATCCCGCGCCGCCTCCGTGCAGGCCATCAACGGCAGCACCAATGACCCGGAGGCCTACAAGTACTACCTCCAGGGACTTCAGCTCATGCCTCCGCGCAGTAATCCCGACTCCCTGCGTCAGGCCCAGTCCGCTTTCCAACAGGCCATCGCCCACGACCCCAATTTCGCCGCAGCCTACGCCGGAATCGCCACAGCCTACCTTCGGCTCAGCTTCTACACCACCGCCGGCGGCAACCAGCCCCTGCATAAGGCGCAGGACTTCGCCCGCCAGGCCATACGTCTCGACCCCGTCCTCGCCCAGGCCCATGCCGTTCTCGGTTTCGCCGACTACGCCCAGGATTGGGACTTCGCGAATGCCGAATCCGAGCTGCGCACCGCCATTCAGCTAGACCCCTCCCAAGCCGACTTCCATGATTGGCTGGGTCTGCTGCTCGCCACCCAGGGGCACTTCGACGAGGGACTTCAGCAGGTCGCTCTGGCGCACGCCAACGACCCTCGCTGGCCATCTGTCTATTCCATGGAGGGCGTGCTCGCCAACTTCGCCCGCCGCGATCAGCAGGCTATCGCTGCCGGCAAGACTTATTTGGGCCTGCTTCCCAATCTTCCCCTCGCGCACAACACCATGGCCTGGATCGACTTCAAAGCCGGCCATTACCAGGACGCAATCGCCGAGTGGCGTCAGATGGCCGTCCTTCAGAACGACACCGCCCGCATCGACTTCGAAGACAAAGGCAAGGAGGCCCTGAAGACCAAAGGCATTCGCGCCTACGCACAGCTCCACCTCGACGCGATCCAAAGCAAGCGCGGCACCCACCAGTGGAACGACTTCAACCCCTCCGAGTGGTACGCCTGCGCCGGCAAACGAGACGAGTCGATCGCGCAAATGGAACAGCTTGCCAACGACCACAGCTTCTACGTCCTCCAGATCGCCGTCGACCCACTCTACGACTCCTTCCACCAGGACTCTCGCTATCTCGCCCTTCTGAACCGGCTCGGCCTCCGCGTCCCTCCATCCCTGCTCGGAGTCAATTCACACCTCTGTGAAGAGAAACCGTAAAGAAAGATCAGACGCTCTTTAAACCCGCTTCCATCTCCCATCAGGTTTCGTCACTGCATTGCTTCTTTGCCGGTCCCGTCTAAACTCCGAGCGAGCGAGGAAAGCGCGCAAGTTCCTCTGGAGTCGAACCATTCGGAACAGAGCAGCCTGGCGCGGCGATGTATTTGGCCCCGGCCTGATCCCGCGCTTCCGTCCACTGCTTCCGCATTTCCGCGACTGTCAGTTTCTCGTAGTCGATCTCGTCGACTCCTCCAGCGATCGGCTGAGAAAACTGTTTTCGGACCTCGGATATTGGGATTCCACTTGTCTTTACGGAGTATTGAATCACCGGCGCGTTGAAATCTCTGAACTGATCAAGGAATGGACGCTCAAGATAATGCAAATGGAGAACGGTGAGCTTTGTGTCGGCGAGCGCATCGAAGACGCGCTTGTCGTAGGGACGGGTGTATCGCTCATAATCCGCAACGGAGCCGAATTTGCTTTCTGCATTGAAAATGCTGACGAGCGCGCCGGAGGCG
>Ga0302325_10007000_pt1 | contig 25163 bp, 17 predicted proteins | sample Palsa_T0_2_FD_201948 | JGI IMG/M metagenome (GOLD analysis project Ga0302325, IMG submission 201948) | Peat permafrost microbial communities from Stordalen Mire near Abisko, Sweden - Palsa_T0_2 | ecosystem: Environmental > Terrestrial > Soil > Palsa > Peat permafrost | place: Sweden: Abisko... | reverse complement strand
CCTCGGAGAGAAATGGCCGCGAAGGCCTCGTCCGGGCGGGCGTGAGGGGTCCCTCGTCGGCTCGCCCCACGCGCGGTGCAGCAGCCGGCGGCGGCGGCGATGGCAGGCCATCTCCAGCGGAGACCTCTGCGCCTGCTCCGGGCGGCAGAGCACGGGTCTCGCGCTCGACGCGCTCGATTCGCGCGAGCGCGGCGGCAAGGGCTCCCTGTGTGCGGCGGCGACGGCGCGCCAGGCGGGCAAGCAGGCGGGTGAGACCGTGCCCATAGCGCCAGGCGCGTGAGGCGGCAGCCCGCTCGATGTCGTCCCTGACGTGGTCGAGACCGACCGCAAGCGCCGACACCGTCTGCTGCAGCCTGCGGACCTCCTCAGCATATTCGCCCGTGCTGCGCCGGCGCAGGCGCTCGGCACCCTCAAGCTCACTCTGTGCCGTGGCCAGCGCCTCGCGCGCATCCAGCAGCCCATCCTCGAGGCGCTCCGCCGACGCCCTCAGCCCAATGATCTCCTCACGCTCCTGGGCCAGTTCCTCACCCTGGCTGCTGAAGGCCCGACCCTGCCTGGCAAGCTCCTCGCTCTGCCTGGCAAGGTCCTCGCTCTGGCGGGCAAGCTCCTCGCTCTGGCGGGTCAGCTCCCCGCTCTGGCGGCGAAGCTCCTCCCTCTGCTCACTCAGCGCATCGCCCCGCGCGGCCAGCTGCTCTCGCAGTTCGCGCGACTCGGCATCGCTCTCAGCAGCGTGCTCACGCAGCGTGGCCGCCTCGAGCTCGGCCTGCGCCGCCGCAGAGCGCGCCTCGGCTGCCTCCCGCTGAGCGACACCCGCGCGCGTCTCGGACTGCTCCATCCGCGCCACCGCTGACGTCGCCTCGAGCTTCAGCTGGGCGATCCGCTGCGAGGCTTCATCCAGCTGACGCAAGCGCTCGCGCGCTAGGCGCGCATGCTCCTCGACCTGCTCACTCAGGCGAACGACCTCACGACGCGCCGCCTGCTCCTCGCGATCGCGAATCCGCAGCTCGCGCTCGAGCTGAGAGGCCCGTCGCCAAGTGCCCTCGATGCTCGACAGCTCGCCGCCCACGTGCGCGAGCGCAGGGTCCCTCTCGGTCGTGCTCACGGACCCTCGAGCGGGCGGCGCCACACACCCCAGACGTAGTCCGAGGACAGGACGCCGGCGTCGGTGAGCATGGCGTCAACCTCCATCACCAGGCTGACGAGCTCTGGCCTACTCGCGAAGTTGCCCATGATGCGGGTGAAGAACTGGTGGTAAAGGGCGCCCCCGTAGAGGTGCACCTCGACCCGCTCGAAGCGCTCATCCAGGCGGGCCAGGATCTCATCGCTACGCACCGCATCGGTGGGATTTGACTCCGTGTAGTCGGCTGGGTCGGGGCGACCCACGTCGCGCTTGCGCCGTCCGTCCTCGGCGCTCAGGTCGAGCAGGAACTCGTCGGGCAGGCAGGCCAGAAGGCGGTTGATCGCCTGAAGCTGCGCATCCGTCCATTGAAAGCACGCCGGCCCGACGAACTCGTCGACGAACACCACCCCACCGGGGGCCAGCATCGCCAGCACGCGGTCGAGGGTCTCCTCGAGCTGCGCCTGGCGGTGCAGCACGCTGCGGGCAATCACAGCCCCCAGAGGCTCGGGCGCGAACCACGTGGCGAGGTCACCGTGCCGAAACGAGACCTGCGCGCGAAGTGCCTGCGGCACTGCGAGGTTGGCGCCCTGCACGCGCTGCTGATCGAGATCGAGGCCCGTGACGTGCTCGCACCAACCCGCCTGCACGAGCGCTGTCTCCAGACGAGCATCGCCGGCACGGAGCGACAGCGCATACGGCGCCGGCATCGCCGGGCCGTGCCTCGCCGCCAGGTACGCCTCCGGCGCAAGGCTAGGATCGCCCGTGACACGCCGGTTGACGGCTGCGCGTGCGACCGGACTCTGCCAGAACGCGAGCTGATCATCGCGCCGCTGAAACGATTCAAGGAGGGATCGCTCACTCGCAACCTGAGGCGATACGGCCGCGGACGCTGATTCGGGTGCACGCTCACGCGCGGTCTGGGCGTGCATCTCGAGCCGCTCCAGGAATGGATCTACGGTCTCGCCCCTGACGATCATCGTGCTGCACAGTGAACGGGACCCCGATGACCCTCCCCGTGAACATATTGTTACGGTCGCTTCCAGGCGCCTCATAAGCGATATCGCGCCGGTACGCTCACGCCATGTCAACGGCGGTCACGGCTGACGCCCGAAGCACCGATCATAAGGTCAGATACAGGCTGCTGGCGCTGAGTGGCGGCCGCGTCACCCGTCACACGCTCATCTACATCGCCGGGATGCTCGCCGTGGCGCCTTTCAGCCTTGCGAGCGTTGTCATCCTCACGCGCCTGTTCGTGCCCTCTCAATACGGGGACCTGGGGGTGCTGCTTGTCTTCGCCGGCTTTCTCACCACCCTTTACAACACAGGCAGCCTGCATGGCACGTTCATGTGGGTGTACGGGGTCTCAGAGGGTGAAGGCGACGAAGTCGGCGCCGACGGCAAGGTCACCTCGGTACCCCGGCGCGCCCTCGGGACCGGGGTCGTGTTGACGCTGATAATCGTCACGGTCGGCACAGCACTCTGCTTCCTGGCGGCCGCCCCCCTTTCTCAGCTGCTGCTCCACCAGCGATCGGGTGTCGCGCTGGTGCGTTGGGCCGCGGTCTCGGCGGCCACGGGCTCGCTCTGGCGCCTGACGGTGAACGTCTTCAGGATGGAGCGCCAGCCTGCTCGTTTTGCACTCTTCAATGCAACGAGGCCACTGTTCGTTGTAGCGGGCACGCTACCGCTTGTTGCGCTCGGGTTCGGGATCCAAGGGGCGCTGGCCGGAATAGCGCTGGGCACCCTCATGGCAACCGGCATCTGCGTCGTGATGACGCGACGCAGCTATGCCCTGGCCTTCTGCTGGTCTGATGTGAAGAAGATCGTACGACTCGGATCGATGGTGGTGATTCCGGTCCTCTGTCTCTACGGAATACACAACGGCGACATCGTGCTGCTGTCGCGATTCACCAACGCCCACGAGCTCGGCATCTATCGCGTCGCAAGCCGCTTTGCGGTCGTCCCCTCGTACTTCGCCAGCTCCTTCCTGATGGCATGGGGCCCGCTCGACCACGGTGTCCTGTTCCAGGCCACCTACAGACACGCCGGCGAGAACCGTGTGCGAGGCACAATCCTCACCTACTACCTGCTCATCGCCGTAACGATCGTTGTCCTCATAGACGTGACTGCGAACCTGCTCGTGCTGCTGGCGGGCTCGCAATACAGGTCATCTGCCCCACTGATCCCGGTGATCGGCGTGGCGTTCGTGTGCTACGGCCTCTACATCATGCTCGTTCGCACGGTCAAACTGGAAAAACAGATGCTCTGGTACAGCCTCGGGGCGGTCCTCGCCGGCCTGATCCAGATCGGCCTCAGCATCCTGATAATCCCGTGGCTGGGTGCCTATGGAGCCGCGCTCGGGACCATTGGCGGACTCGTCGTCTCCTGCCTGCTGTGGGCGGTGCTGGCCAAGAGACTGGCAAAGGGTGAGAACTCGTCCTTCAACATCGAGGTGAGACCGCTGCTTGGACTAGCCGGGGCGGTGGCCATCGCCGGATCGGTGCAGGCGATCGGCCTTGGCCTGTGGCCGGCTGGACGTCCCTTGGTGCTCGCGCTGGTGCTGGCGAGCTACCTCATCGCGATCGTTGAGCTCCGGGTCATTCCCAAGCGGCACTTCGGACCCCTGACACGGCTCGTGCGCGCGGCCCTGCGCAGGGGTCTTGGCGGCACAGACCCGACGCTGGGCGTGGCGAGCCTGGATCCCAGGCGGCGGAATCTGCTGGCCTCGATCGAGCGCGACTGCGTTCCGACGATCGTGCTCGCCGAGCGACTGCATCGTAGCGAGAGGGAAATTCAAGCGGAATACGTCTCGACCCTGCGCGAGCTGATCGGCGCATCCCGCGCGACCGGCCAGCTCGAAGAGCTCTACCCTCGCGTGGCCGGTTACCTGCTCTCTACGCAGCCGCACGCCCAACGCGACCTCGTTGGCAACGGGCTGACCGAGGACGGTTTTGACGGGCTCGAGTTGATGGAGCTCGACGAGGCCGCACAGCGACTTCGCGCCCTCCCCTCCGCGGCCTGGTCGAGCTGGATCTCCCAGTCACAGGAGGGACGGCAGCGATGGACCCTGAAGACACTCACCAAGCATCTGGCGGGTCTGCCGGAGCCCCATCGCCGCGCGGCCGTCGCGGTCCTGCGTGATGGTCACACCACTGCACAGGCAGCGGCAGCGGCCGGAATACCCGAGCACCTCCTGGCGGCACGAATCGTGCGCACGCTGCGCAAGGTCGGCCACCTCGGACGAGGCGGGCCACAGGACGCAGCGATCGGCATGGCGCTGCTCGGTTCCTCGCCCGGCGAACATCGCCCGCCTGAGGCCCGAGCGGTGGCACTCGTGTATGACCACGCGCGCACATACACGCGCTGGCATTGGCACCGGACAGGTGTGAGCGAGTGACCACAGTTGCGGCGACGCCGCCCGCATTTGCGGTGCTCGCGCGCGACCTGCGCGACCAAATCATCGAGCACTACGAGCGCCGCGGCGAGCGGCTGGACACCCCCGCCGGCCTGTTGACGCTTGACACCAACTCAGTGCTCGCGGCTTCTCGTGGACGGCTGCTCCTGCGACTGCTCGCCGAACAGGGAGCCGGTCCCCTCGCCGGAAGACGGGTGCTCGATCTGGGCGCCGGCTTCGGCGCGCTGTCTCTGTATTGCGCACACCTCGGCGCCGAGGTGGTGGCCGCCGACCCCAACCAGGAGCGGATGCAGGTGGCGCTCCAGATCGCACAGCGGCGGCACCTGCCGCTGAGCACTGTTTGCGCACACGCCGAGGCGCTGCCCTTTCCAGCCGAGCACTTCGACTTTGTCCTCGCCAACAACTCGCTCTGCTACATCGTCGAGTCGCAAGCCCGCCGGGAGGCCCTTTGGGAAATTCGCCGGGTCCTGCGACCGAGCGGCTGGCTGGTGATGCGCAACCCCAATCGCCTCCACCCGCGCGACCAGTTCACCGGGCTGCCGCTGCTGCCACTGCTGCCGGCACCCCTGGCTGAGCGCGTGAGCAGCCGCCTCGGCGTGCACCGCTCAAATGTGCATCTGAGATCACCCGGCGGGGCCGTCCGCGAGCTGCGTAGGGCAGGCTTCGCCCAGGCCCGTTGGCAACCGCAACCCGGCCACGGTGTCAGTGACAGGCTCGCCGGCTATCACCACGTCATTGCCCGCCGTCACGATCGGCCCCCAGCCGTGGGCAACCCGCAAGGCCGGCGGCGCGGATGAAGATCGAGATCGGCGCAGGCACCAAACCTACCCCCGGCTACGTCCACGTCGATGCGGTGGTGATGGATGAGGTCGACGTCATAGACGACGGGCGCACCCTCGCGACGTTCGGCGAGGGCGTGGCGGAGGAGATCTACTCGCACTGGTTTCTGGAGCACGTCGCGCGCCACGAGGTCGAGCCGATGCTCGAGAACTGGAAGCGCGTGCTGGCGCCCGGCGGCAAGGTCCGCATCGTGACCAATAACCACGAGGCCCACAACCGCTGCCTTGCGGAAGGCCAGATCACCTGGCAGGAGTGGTCCTACCTGATCTATGCGGTCGAGAAAAAGCGGGGCTACACGGTTTGGGACGTCCATAAGTGCGCCTGGAACCAGGCGCTTCTCCAAGAGACGCTCGAGCGGCGCGGCTTCATCGAGGTCTCGGTCCAGGCGCAGTGGAAGTGCCGCGAGGATGATGGCCGGCTGAAGTGCCCAGCCCTGATTGCCGAGGGATACAAGCAGCGATGAGCGATCCGTCCGCCACGGCCGCACGGGCAGCCAAGACACTCGCACCCCCCGGCGGCGGAGGGGGCGCGGACCCGACCTCGCCCCCTCCGATCTTTGTGGGCGGCACAGGCCGCAGCGGCACAACGGTTGTGGGCCGGCTGATAGGGCGCCATCCCGACCATGAGGTGATCCCGGTCGAGGCCCGGTTTCACGCTAGTCAAGACGGGCTTCCGGGGGTGTTTGCAGGCTCAGTGACTCCCGAGGAGTTTGCCCGCCGCGTTGTCGAGAAGTGGTACGGCAAACCGGGACGCCCGAAGCTCTCGACGTTCATTGATCGGGACGCGCTCGATGGCGTCTTGGCGAGCTTTCTCAAGCAGGCGGTTGAGGACCCCGTCGTCGCCGGGCGAAGGCTGATCGAGGACATATTCGGCGACTACGCACGAAGCAGGGGCAAGCGAGGCTGGGTTGAGATGACGCCGATCAACTCGATCTGGGGGGCACCCGCACTTGCCAAGGCTTTTCCCGAGCTGCGGATGGTGTACGTGATGCGCGACGGTCGCGACGTTGCCAGTTCGCTGCTGAGCGTCGGCTGGATGTCAGATGTTCGAGAGGCTCTCTCTTGGTGGGAGACCAGGATGTGGCAAGCCCATCACATGTGCCGCAACCTGGCGCCGGATGCCATGCACATCATCCGCTTCGAGCGGCTCCTGGTCGAGGATAGGGCGGGCACAATGACGGCGCTCCGTGACTACTTCGGCTGGAAGGATGAGCCCACGATGAAACGTTTCTTTGAGCGTCGCATGACGCCTGAGGCGGCCCATGTTGGGCGCTGGAGGACCCACTGCTCGCCCAACGAGCGAGGTTTCCTGGAGACCGAGTATCCGGCAGCTCTGGCGCGGCTCAGAACTGCCGGCGTGGCGATCCCTTGACGTCGGTCAGATCGACGTGGCGAGATGCTGCCTGCCCGTCAGCTGCATCAGCTCGAACTCGACCAGCTTGGTCGTGACGGTGGCGTCGTTGCGCTGCGCGAGGCGCAGACGAGAGACAAAGCGGCGATGCTCGCTCCTAAGCACCTGGGCAAGCTCGCCGACATCTCCTTGGCTAAACCACCTTGTCTCCTCGGGCAGATGCGAGAGCAACGGCTGGATCCGTGTCGCAGCGACCTGGGTACCACAGGCAAGCGCCTCGGTGCAGGGCATGCTCCAGCCCTCGCGGTTGGCGTTCTTGAGGAACAGCCACGCGTGCTGATAGAGATCGCGCATTTGCTCGATTGACAGGATGTCGTCGATCACCTCCACCGTGGGTGCCGACTCAGCGTCCAAGCCCAGCTCGGCGAGCGTTTCCAGGCGTGCCGCCTCGAAGTGCTCCGGCTTCCACTTCCACGTCTTGATCACGAGCCGTACGTTGTCCTCGCTCGTAAACGCGGAGCAGTACGCGCGCAGCGTCTCGCGCCAATCCTCGCGCGAGGTTTTTCCTCCGAGGTTCTCGTGTACCGATAAGAAGGTGCAGCAGCGTCCGGTGACTGGGTAGTACAGCTCCGGGTCAATCCCGAGCGGGACCACGGCGATCGGCGTTCGCACGCCTTCTCGCTCCCACACTTCGCGGTTCCAATCAGTTGGCGTGATCACAAGATCGATACGGTTGAGAATCGCCGGCCAGTCACGCTTTTCCTCAGGCAGGTGATCGAGCTCATGCATCGTGATCGCCGCGGACAACGCCGCACGCCCCAACTTGATTCGTCCTGGAGGGCAGATGAAAAGCGCGAGCTCCACGCCGGGGAACTGCTGGAACTCGACCACATGACCGAGTTCGATCAGTCCGCGCGAAACCGTCGCGGAGATCTGCCCGTATCCGTTGTCCTCCTGTAGGCGACGATCACCATCGCTTACCCAAATTCGCATCTATGATCGCGTACGTGACGGGGCCATCCAGGGCATGACTGATACGAGTGTAGGGCTGCCTGCTCTTTCGCAGAGCGCTGATCACGAGGCGATAACCGGGCCCTCCGGCAGGGCCCGTACGCGTAGACGACTGAGCCGCACGCTCTCGCGGGCGCGATGGGCCGAGTACCGCAAGCTTCTGAGTATCGCCATGGAACAGGAGTACGCCGTTCTCTCACTCGAGAGTTGGCTCGCCGATCCGGCGGCCACCGCGGGCAGCCCATTGTTGCTGCTGCGCCACGATGTCGACCAGAGTCCGCAATCGGCCCTGCGGATGGCTGCGATCGAGGCCGAGCTGGGAGTGCTGTCCACATGGTATTTCCGCTGGCGCACAGCCGATCCCAAGGTCGTGGGCGCGATCCACGACGCGGGCCACGCGGTGGGACTGCACTACGAGACGCTCACGCGCGAGGTGCTCAAGCGGGGTCTGACCGCAGCCGATGCTCCACCGCTCATCCCGGCGGCCCGAGAGCTTCTGCATCGGGAGCTTGTGGCATTCCAGGAGCGTCACGGACCGGCACAATCGGCGTGTCCCCACGGCGACACACGCGTTCCTGGCGTTCACAACGGTGTACTGCTCCTCGGCCAGGACTGGTCCGCCTACGGTCTTCGCTGGGACGCCAATGCCGCAATGCGGGCGCACGCGCTGGACGTTTGGTTGACGGATCGCAGCATCGCCGAGGGCCGTTGGAAGGATGGCCTCGACCCGCTCGACCTGCTCGTCGACCGCCGCTCACCGATCCTCGCGGTGGTACACCCGAACAACTGGGTTTCGGGCCTGTCGCTGTGGCTCGACCGCGCGCGCCAAGGCGCACGTCACAGCGACTCCGACGCACCGCTGCTCAGCCGCGTCTGAGCGTCTCGCAATGAACGTCCTCGGGATCGCGATCATCACCTACGAACGGCGAAGCCTGCTCGAACGCCTGGTCGCGAGCATCGACGAGCTGACAACCAGTCCCTACGAGCTCGTGGTTGCCGACGACGGAAGCAGTGACGGGACTGCCGAATGGTGCCGCGAGCATGGCCTGCGCGTTGTCACTGGCGTCAACCGAGGCGTCGCCTGGAACAAGAACAGAGGACTGTTCGCACTCACCCAACTCGGGGCCGATCCGCTGCTGCTGCTGGAGGACGATGCCTACCCCGTGGAGCTCGGCTGGGAGCGCGATTGGATCGATGGGACGGGAACCTGGCATCACATGGCCTACCACCATCCCAAGGCCGCTCGGCACACCGTGTCGGGCGCGGGGACGCCGAGCGATCCGTTCATCAGTCCCGCCGCATGCGCGGTGTGCCTTTCAGTCTCGGCTGAGGTCCTCGAGTGCGTCGGCTTCTTCGATAGCCGCTTTCGTGGCTACGGACACGAGCACGCCGAGTGGACGACCCGGATCAAGCGGGCCGGCTATGGCTACCGTACGATCACGCTGCCCGATGGACGCCGGCCCAAGGCCCAGCTCTACCTGACCGGCGGACTCGGCGGAGGCAAGGCGACGAGCTTCCGCGACGAAGACCAGGTCCGCGCCAACCACCGGGTGGGACAGCAGATCGCCGAAGATCCCATTTTCCGCTGCCCCTGGCGCACGCCAGAGGAGCGGGAGAGCTTCCTCGCCGAGCAGGCCGAGGCGGGGATCGACGGGGCGGAGCTGGCCGACCGCCTCGATGCCACCACCGCTTCCTCCAGTCCAGCGTCCTAAGCCCTGCGGCGCCGCGGGGTCAGGCCCGGCGCCACACGCCCCAGACGTAGTCTGAGGCCACGACGCGACCGTCGGTCAGCAACGCATCAAGCTCCATGAGCACCTCCACCAGCTCGGGCCGGGAGGCGAAATTGCCCATGATCCGGCTGAACAGCTGGTGGATGATGGCGCCACCGTAGAGGCTCACCTCGACGCGCTCAAAGCGCTCATCGAGACCGGGGACGATCCTCTCGCTGCAAACCATCTCGTGCGGGTTGGCCATGGCCCAGCGCTCGGCATCCGGACGCCCGACGCTCCGCTTGAGTCTCCCGTCGTCGCTTGTCAGCTCCACCAGCAGCTCGTCGGGGAGGCGGGCGAGCAGGCCGTTGATGATCTCGAGCTGGGCGTCGGTCCACTGTGAGAGCGAAGGACCAACGTACTCATCGACGATCACGAGCCCCCCCGGGGCCAGCATCGAGGCAATCCGGTCGAGCACCGCGTCGAGATCGTCATGGCGGTGCAGCACGCTGCGCGCCACCACCGCGCCGACCGGCTCCGGCGCCTCCCACTGTGAGAACTCCCCCTGCTGGAAGCTGATCTGCTCGCGCAGCGGCTCGGGCACCTTGCCGTTGGCATAGTCGACGCGCTCGCGGTCCTCGTGCAGGCCGATGACGCGCTCGCACGGCCCGGACTCCAGGAGGGCGATCTCGAGCTTGGCGTTGCTCGCGCGCATCGACACGGCCAGCGGGGCAGGCACGCTCGGCCCATGCCGGCGAGCGAAGTGGGTCTCAGGCGCCAGCTGTGCGTCGCCGGTGACGCGCCGATTGATCGCCGCACGCGCGATCGGGTTCTGCCAGAACGCGAGTTGGCCCCGCTGCACGCCGCTCGCTGATCCGCTCGGCTCAGCCGCCGCCCCCGGGGCTTGGCGTCGTGCCCGGGCAGCATGCCCGCGGAGACGCTCGACGAAGGGACCCGAGCCGGCGCTCATGCCGGAACCGTAGCCGACGCCGCCCGCCTGCTGAGGCCGGCTGTAAACAGATCCAGCTGGGTCTGGGCCGCCTGCTGGATCGAGAAATCCCTGACCGTTTCCAGCCCACCCTCGCGCAGGCGCAGCAGACGAGTTCGATCGCGGGCGAGCGCCAACAGTGCCTCGGCAATCGCCCCAGGCCGGTCGTCCTGGAAGATCAGCGCGTTGCGCCCCTGCTCGGCGTACTCGCTCACTCCCCCCAGCGCAGGCAGCAACGGCACCGCGCCACAGGCCATCGCCTCGAGCCCTGAGCGTCCAAAGGCCTGATAGGCAGAGGCGTCGATGAAGATGTCGCAGCGGCGCATCAGCTCGGCCACCTGCTCGCGGCTGAGCAGGCCCAGGTGCTCCCCGCCCGCGCCGAGCTCCCCGGCGGCGTCCGAGGCAAGCTCGCCGAGAACCTGTGCGTAGGCGTCGGCGTCGCAGCCGAAGGTGACGGTGCGCACGGCCTCGCCGAGCTGCCGGCGAATCGCGGCGAGCACCTGCAGTGTCGCGACCGGCCGCCGCCGTGGGGTTCGCGGGCGCACCATCGCCGCGACTCGCAACATGCCTTCATCCTCCACGCGCCCCTGCGCGTGAAAGAGCTCGCGATCGAGGCTCGGCCGAACCTTTGCCACCGAAACCCCGTGCAGAGCCGTGACGACGTTCCGCAGCCAGTGGGTCTTTGCAAACAGCAGCTGGCCGGGGATCGCCCGATAGGACAGGAACGCCCTGTCGAAGCGGGCCGACTCCGGGACCGCGAACAGTGGCTCGTAATCCTGCACGTAGTAGGCACACAACAGCTCCGGGCGCGAATCGCTGAGCCGCTGCAGGATCGCCAGCGACGGGTGCTCGGTGGCGACCGCCACGGTCGCGGACCCGATCGAGTTAAGAATGTCCTCGGGCTCCTGGTAAGGAATGAACAGCTCATCTGCGTTCCCGTAGACCGAGCTGGCCACGGCCAGCGCGTCGAGCGGCACGCAGATCCTCGCCTCACAGCCGAGTTCCCGCAATCCCCGAGCCTCCTGGACCAGTGAGTGCGAACCGCCTGATCCCTCAGGAGGGAGTCCCGGAAGCAGATAGGCAACCGAGGGCTTGAAAAACTCGGCGGAGACGACGGGGAAGCTCCAGGGCAGCTCCTCGCCCTCTGTGAGCACGTGGGTTGCCGGCTCGGCCTGCTCCCCGCGCAGAACACGCACGCCAGGGACAGCCCGCTCGACACGGTGGGCAAGTTCGGCGAGCTCCTCGTTGACGTCGTCTTCGAGCAGGATGCTGAGTGCGATCGGCCGCTCGGTTCGCTCCAGGATCGAGCACAGCGTCCGCCTCAGCCCGCCGGGATCGCCGAGCGCGGCGACGGCAATGCGCTGATCTGACGCTGGATCGACAATCCCGCGGGCGTCGTGGGGAATCGGACGGCCCAGCTCCTCGTCGGGACCCTGCCATCCAAGTTCGCCGAGGAGCTCCTGCGGTCGCAGCAGCGCTCGCACCGATGCCTGAGTGGGCTCGGTGGACACCGATTTACCGGTCCTCGTCCATGAAGTAGAGGTTGACACCCGCGCGCCCGGCGAGCCAGTAGCGATGGTCTGCCATCGCCCGAGTGACCGGCAACTCCTCGGCCGGCAGCCGGGCATCGGACCCCCTGCGAAAGTCCTCAACCACAACCAGCCGGGGGCGCAGCTCTGTGAAGCTGAATCCCGACAGGACCTCGAGCTCAAGGCCCTCCACGTCCACGCTCAGAAAATCCAGCTGACCATCGCAGCGGACATCGAAGTCCGTCGAGCGCACGGCCGCGTCGAGCGTCATCATCGGAACCTCGGCGGTCCCGAGCAGTTCGCGTGCCTCACCCCGCGGAGAGGCACCGCCCCCGGCCACCTGATGCGCAAGCCTGGCGGCATGCTCCGCTGAGAAGGTGTTAAAGACGGGACTGTTGTACATGTAGTAGGTCATTGCACCCTGGACGGCTGAGACTCCGCAGTTCAGGAAGATGTCGCGCGGACGCTCACTTGCGTAGGCCTCGGCAACGGACGGATTGGCATCAATACAAAGGCCTGAGCCGCCTCGGTCGTAGAAGAAGTAGCTGTTGGAGAAATGCCTCGGCCACAGACACCCAACGTCGACGTAAGTGACCCGATCGCGGCCAACGTAGTAAGCGATCTGGAGGTCCTCGCCATTCTGCGCATAGGAGGTCATCCCGGAGGCCTGCAGCTTGACTGGCTCTTGCAGCCGACCCAGCACATACGTCGAGATGGCGCCGCTGCTCGCGAGGTGAAGGTAGAACCCGCGCACCGCGCTGAGAACCTGACCGCGTCTCTGGGGACCCCCCAGGGGAGCGTCATCCGCTGCCAGGTCTGTAGAAGCCAGAAAGGCTGCAAACGTCCGTAGCCCGAGCCCAGCCCTCTCCAAATCAAGGCCCTCGGCGGCGGCCCACGTCAAGAAGCAGGCTAGATTTCGCGCGTATTGCTTGGTCGTGACCTCGTCCACCCCGGGCTCGTGGCGCAGCCGCCTCAGGTAGCCGTCGGCACTGTCCACAATCACAGCGGCGGGGTCCAGCACGGTCCAGTAAGCCTCTTCTGAGGCCAGATGCACACACACGTAGCTGAACCTGCACGAGGTCAGCGCGTCCGCCTGAGCGTCCGCGGTCCCTGTCTGACGATGGCCCTCCGCGGTGGTCTCGATGTTGCTCATCGCTCAGGAAGTGCGCTGTTTAGGACCGCATCCAGGTGGGCCAGATCCACTGCCACGTCACGGCTGGCATGAGGCAGATCTGAATTTGGGTCGGCCAGCGGACACACCACCTGCACGAACGGCTGGTCTCGCAGCGAGGCGAGTATCCAGTTCCACACCACGCCTCCTTGGTTAAAGCCCTCAGCCTGCAGCTCGACGACCAGCGTCCCCGGCGGGCAGAACGCGATGTTCGTCAGCGCTGAGCCATGCAGCGCGCACACCACCTCGGCTCCCGCGAAGAGGCTGATCTGCTCCGCGATCGTGAGCGTCTCCGGACTCACCGACTCGAATCCGTACCCAGCCAAAAGCTCGATCAGGGCAAGTTCGTTGCTCGCGTGTCGGTGTCGAGCGCGGATGCGAGAGCAGTAGATCCGCCGCTGCTCAGAGCTGGGCGTGGCGAGATCGGCGAGCGCGCTCACCCCCGCCGGCCTGATGGCCGGAAGCCCACCCATGCCGCGGGACACGCTCGCAACCTCGCGAAAACGCACCGGTCCATCCGGCTCGACCTCGAGGATCCGCTCGCGTTCGATACCGACGAGCTCGAGGGTCTGGCGCTGCCAGTCCCGAAGGGGCGGCGTCAGGTAGAGCCAACTCCCATCATCCAACGGCCGGAACAGCAGCGCCCGCACGAGGCTTTCAAGGAGCCAGTGGCTGTAGTTGCTGTTGCTCTGCGCTCCGAGCGCCACCACCCGCTCCTCGCGCTCGGGCACCTCACCGATCTCGCACCTCAAGCCGCCGCCCGGCAGGCGCTCATAGCCCCAGCGACCCACAGCTCCCGGATGGCGCAGGGAGTCGAGCATGTACTCGTGCTCGGTTGGCATGACCAGGAACGAAGTGGTGTCCACTATCGCTTGCGGCAGTCTGGACGCCAGCAGTCGCGGGACCGAGTAGCTACGCGGAGCGTCGGAGCGCATTTGATGCTCGGCGAGCGGATCAGCCACACCCGGCTGTACTGCGAACTGGCGGAGCTCGGCCAGTTCAACGTCCATCTCGGAGGCCAGCACGACCGTCTCGGAATGGAAGGAGCAGCTGAACCTCCCGCGGGACGGACTACGAGAGAGCTCGAGTGCCTCAAGGGGACGCAGGTGCCGCGTTCGCGTAGCCACGGCGGTCGCCCCCACCGGCCTCTGGGCTTGCTCGGAGTGTGCCAGGAAACTCGTCTCACCCCACTCCACGGCCCGTTCCACCGTGGTGGCAAAGGCGTGAGAGAACGGAAGCTGCTCGCCGTCGGGCAAGAGAACAGCGATGGTGTGAGCGAGACCATCACGCAGGTGGGACGGGAGCACAACCAGGAATCCGTGGCGACCGTCGCCGATGCCCTCTCTCAGGAGCGAGGGACGCAGTAGGTCGGCGACCGTCTCGGCAACCGGCTCACCATCGACCAGGATGCTGAGTGCAAGCCGCCGCCGCGGTGATCCGGGATCTTGAGCCCAACCGAACGCGCGACCGTCGACTACCGCCTCAAGACAACCTCGAAGCCCACTGACGCCTGTACCGGAGCCTAGGTCGTCGATCACCTCCTCGGCGATGGGGGCAGCGATCGCGGCAGTGACCTGGTCGAACTGACCTGGCGTGAACTGGGTGGGGTGCCACCGATCACCAGGGGGGCTCTCGCCCACGAAGTCCTCGCCGACGCCAAGCGACGTGCCACTGGCAGGCGCCACTACGGCGATCGTATGAGACATGCCATCCCGGAGAAACTCAGGCAGCGCGATGCTAAAGGCACACGCACCGTCGCCGATGCCGGCCGCTCGCAATCCCTCCCTAAAGGTCGCAGCCGTCTTGCTCGCGACCTGCTTCCCGTCCACCAACAATGAAAGCTCGAGACGCTCCTCGACGCCGGGTTCCCACGCCCAGCCAGTTGCCCGGCCCCGGGTAGCGGCCGATAGACAGCCCTGGACTCCCTCACAACAGCCGCTCACGGCAAGAAGATAGCCGAGCCCCTCAAGCTGACTCGGGCAACTGTTACGCACTGGTTACCTGCGCTGATCGCCGTTCAGAAACCGGTTAACCTCGCTCGGGTTGGATTCTCGGGCCTGCTCTGCCGTCCCGACTGCTCACGATGCTCCTCGACCAACCCGTACGCGACATCCGTTTCGCAGCCCCGTGGCGGAGTGGCGATGAGCTTGCCCACATCGAGCAGGTCCTGGAGATAGGGCCGCTGTTCGGCGCCGGACCGTTCAACGAGCGCTGCTCAGCATGGCTGCGCTCCTACAGCGGTGTCCCGGCAGCGCTGACCACTCCGTCTGGCACCCACGCCCTCGAGCTCGCCGCACTGGTCCTCGGACTCGAGCCGGGTGACGAGGTGATCATGCCGTCGTTCACCTTCGTCTCGACGGCCAACGCGGTGGCCCTGAGGGGTGCCGTGCCCGTGTTTGTCGATATCCGATCGGACACCCTCAATATCGACGAGACCCGTGTCGAGGAGGCGATCACAGCGCGTACTCGCGCGATCGTACCCGTGCACTACGGCGGTGTCAGCGCTGAGATGGATGGGATCCTCCAAATCGCTCGCGCGAGCGAGATCGCAGTGATCGAGGACGCGGCCCACGCGATCGGTTGCAGCTATCGAGGACGCGTCCTGGGGACGTTGGGGGAGCTCGGGTGTCTTAGCTTCGACGGGCAGAAGAATGTGACGTGCGGCGAGGGCGGCGCGCTGCTGGTGAGAGACGAGGCACTCGCGGACCGCGCCCTGAACATACAGAGCAAGGGCACCAACCGATCTCAGTTCCTGCGAGGCGAGGTTGACCGCTACGAATGGATCGAACTCGGCTCCTCGTTCATGCCCAGCGAGCTCACCGCGGCGCTCCTCGCCGCGCAGCTCGAGTGCGTCACGGAGGTCAACTCCCGCCGCCGACACCTCTGGGAGCTCTACCACCGTGACCTTGAGGAGATGGAGCGCACCGGACGGCTCAAGCTCCCTACGGTTCCTGACGGCTGCGAGCACAATGGCCACCTGTTCTACGTCCTCCTGGAGGACCCAACCCGCCGCGCGAGATGCCTGCAACGTCTCAGGGCACGGGGAATCGAGGCGCAGTCGCACTTTGTACCCTTGCACTCCTCGCCCGCCGGCCGGCGGTTGGGACGGGTAACCGGATCGATGGCCTGGACCGACACGGTGGCGGAGCGCCTGATTCGCTTGCCCATCCATCCGGGCCTCAGCGACCAGGACGTCAGCTACGTGATCGAAGCGCTGCAGGACGCGCTCTGCGGGTAGTCATGCAGTGGCGCACCCGGAGTGCGTCAGCCCGGCAGCACCGCCGATAACAGCTTGTCGAGGCCGGGAAGGTCGACCGTTATGTCGCGGTGGGCGAGTGGCACCTCGTCCATCCCGGGTGTGAATCGGCATACGACCTGCGCGAAGCGCTGGTTGCGTGCGGCGCAGAGATTCCACAGATAATCGGTCACTCCGGACCGCTGCTGCTCGGCCGCAAGCTCGACCACAAGGGTTCCAGGAGAGCTGAACAGAGCCCCCGTCATTCCCGACCCGTGTGGTCCCGCAACGACCTCAGCGCCCCCCAGCAACTCGAGCTGCTGATCGAATGGCAGTGTCTCTGGGCAGACCACCAGAAAGCCATGGCGCTCGAACAGCTCGGCGACAGCGCTCTCGTTGCTGACCCGCCTGACGTTGGATCGCTCACGCGAGATGTACAGGCGACGTCCCCACGGCGCCGGCTCCCGCTGGGCAGGCCCGCTCGCGAGCGCGGCCAGTGCATCGATCCCCGCCGGGATAAATTCGCTCATCGTGGACATCGCCCGGGAAACAGCGATCACCTCGCGAAAGCGCACCGGCCCACCCGGCTCAACCTCGATGATTCGATCGGCGGGCACCCCCGCCTGCTTGAGCGTTTGACGCTGCCATGCATTGAGCTTGGGGGTCAGGTACTGCCAGCTTCCGTCGTCGAACGGCCTGAACAGCAGAGCGCGGGCGACGCTTTCCAAGAGCCAGTGACTGAAGTTGTAGTTGGTCTGGGCACCCAACACGACCACCCTCTCGCCCCTCTCTGCGACGCCCTCCACGTCGCGCACGACACTCCCGTCGTCTTCTGGCGAGTATCCGAACCAGGGCAACAGGCCGTAGCCCCTCACCGAGTCGCTCAGATAGTGATGCTCGTCGGGGCAGATCATGAACGCGGATGTGTCCACGATCGCGTTCGGAAGGCGGCAGATCGCCGCACGCCGAGCCAGGTAGGAGCCGTCCCGTCCAAGCCGACCCTCCCGCTCGCCGAGCGGATCGGCCACGCCCGGTTGAACGGCGAGGCGCACAGGATCGGGGCGATCGATCCGCACGTTCTCGGACATGAAGATCGTCTCCGGCTCCCCGATGCCCGAGAAGCCCTCGACCGGCTCGCGCCGCAGGAAGTGCGCCTCGTCGCACGGTCGCAGCCGCAATCTCAGGGAGCGCTGCAGATCTTCCGAGAGGGGCTCGATGACCCCCGCAGCCCTGACCTCCGATTGCACTCCCACCGGAGTCCCCGGAGCCTGACTGTCAGCCGTGAGCCGCGCCTGCGACCACTCGGGGGCGTCCTCCCAGTGAACCTGAAGGGGGTGGCTCACCGGAAGCGGCTCACCAGTGGGCAGCAGCAGTGCGATCGCGTGCTCCACGCCGTCGCGAAGGCGGCCTGGAAGGTTGACCGCGAATGCGTGACGCCCGTCCCCGACCCCGTCTCGCACGAGCGACGGTCGAGTGAGATCAGCGACCACACGCCCAACCCGTTTGCCGTCCACAAGCAGCTCCAGGGCGACCCTCCTCCCGGGCGCCGACGAGTCAAACGCCCAACCCAGAGCCCGGCCGTCGATCACGGCCTCAAGACGCCCGAGGAGGGCCACATCCGGAGCTTGCGTGAACCCTGTCACGCTCGTCAAGCTAGCGCCCGCCGGACCGTGGGTGTTCGATGCCCTGACACGTCGGTAACAAGCGGGGCATTTTGGGGCCCTATCCTTGGGGCGTCAGATGCACTGGTTCCTAAAGCTCGTCATTCTCCCGCTGCTCGACGCTCTCAGCCCCAAGGTGATCGTCGAGGTTGGAGTCGAGGTCGGGGCGGTGACCCGCCCCCTGCTCGCGTGGGCGCAGGAGCATGACGCGCTCCTTCACTGCATCGACCCCGATCCGAATCTGAACGTCGACGAGCTTCTCGCCGAGTACGGCGAGCGGCTGCAGTTTCACAGGGACAAGAGCCTCAGCGTGCTCGGCGAGCTCTCCGCGGTCGATCTCGCGCTGATCGACGGCGATCACAACTGGTACACCGTCATCAACGAGTTGCGTGCGCTTGAGCGGCGCGCGCTGGACGACGAGCGCCCGCCCCCACTCGTGTTGGTGCACGACATCGGCTGGCCCTATGGCCGGCGCGACCTCTACTACGACCCGCAGAGTATCCCCGAGGCCCATCGCCATTCCCATGCCCGCCAGGGGATCGTCCTCGGCCAGGCCGAGCTCGGACTCGGCCTCAACGAACATCTCGAGAATGCCGTAATCGAGAACACGCCGGCGAACGGCGTGCTGAGCGCCGTGGAGGACTTCGTCGCGGACTCCCACTCCGATTGGCAGAGCTGGTCGATCCCCGGGCTCAGCGGACTGGCGATCGTGGCCACCCGCGAGCTGCTTGCCGGCAATCCCGACGTCGCATCCGTCCTCGCCCGAATCGACACCCCGGAGTTCCTGCGCGCCCAGTGCGAGGCGATCGAGTACGCGCGGCTGCAGGAGGAGCTCAAGCGTGCCCAGCTCTCGCGGCGACTCGCAGAGACCCAGCTCAAGCAGGTGATGCGTCGTGTCGATCCCGAGGAGCTTGTCGGGCTACACAGACGCGTACGCGAGCTCCAGGACCAGCTCCGCGACGCGGAGCTCGAAGGCCAGGCGCGTGAAGAGCTCGAGGCCCAGGTGAGCCTTCTGGCGGGAGAGCTCGAGCGCGCAAGTGCGGAGTCCGCGCACCTGCGGGAAGAGTTGGCACGGGCACAGATGCCCGGCGAGAGCACACCGCTCGAGCCGCCGGCGCCGGCGAACGCCATCCCTGCCGGCGCCGGGGGTGCAGCGACAGACGATGCCGCGGGCGCGGCGGCGAACAGCGAGCGCGAAGCGCGTGCGATCTTCCTCGAGCAGTTCATGCCGGTCCTGGAGCGCGCCTTCCCGGACTCGACGGGACGGGATCCGCTGGCGCTGCCCGCGCCGCTTGACCCACTGGGAGTGCTGGTCGGCGGTGGCGAGCTCCAGCTGCCCGATGCTCCCACAGTCGATGTTGTGGTGTGCGTGCACGACGCACTCGAGGATCTTCGTCGATGCCTGTGGTCGCTCACCCACAAGACCGGCCGGCCGTTCAGGCTGATCGTGGTCGACGACGGCAGCGAGCAGGCGACGAGTGAATACCTGGACGCCTTCGCGGCCCGCTTGCCGGCGGTGGAGCTGATCCGCCGCACACAGCCGCCTCACGGCTACACGCTCGCCGCCAATGCCGGGCTGAAGGCGTCTCGCTGCGACTACGTGGTCCTGCTCAACAGCGACACCGTCGTCTCGCCCGGGTGGCTTGAGCGGATCCTCGCCCGCGGCGAGCGCGACGAGCATGTGGGCATCCTTGGCCCGCTCTCGAACGCCGCCAGCCACCAGTCGGTGCCCGAGCTGCGCGAGGACGGTGCATGGGCCACGAACCCGCTGCCGGACTGGTTAACGGTCGACGGGGCAGCGTTCGCAATCGAGCGCGGCCCCCGCGTCGGAGCGCTGCTGCCGTTTCTCAACGGCTTCTGCTTTGCGATCAAGCGCTCCGTGATCGACACGATCGGCTATCTGGACGAGCAGACCTTCCCCGGTGGGTACTGCGAGGAGAACGACTATTCCCAGCGCGCCCGCGACGCCGGCTTCGAGCTCGCTGTCGTCGACGACGCCTACGTCTATCACTCCAAGTCGAGGTCGTTCGGGACCGGTGGGCGCGAGGAGCTCGCACGCGGCAACTACGAGCTCTTCCGAGCCAAGCACGGCCCCGAGTTGATCGACCGACTTGTCAGCGAGATGGAGGCCGAGACAACGCTCAGCCCCTCCCGCGCCGCGTTCGCCGAGCTCACGTCCGGACCCGGCGCGCTGGCTTCGTCACTCACCGCGAACGGCGAGCGAGAGCTCCCGATCGTCTTCATCCTGCCCGGACTGCCCTACGGCGGCTCCGGTGGGTCGCACTCGGTCTACCAGGAGGTCAAGGGGCTGCGGGGGCTGGGCATTCCCGCGCAGATCGCCCTGCCGAGCTGGGACTGGGAGCGAGCCCAGGCCGCCTATCCCGATGCAGATGAGGTCTTCCGGACATTCACCGACAGCGACGATCTGGCCGCCGTCACTGCGGACGCCGCAGTGATATCGGCCACCCACTACCGCTCCGTTTCGCTCGTCAGGGAGCTGCGGGAGATGCGCGAGGATTTCCTTCCCGCCTACTACGTTCAGGACTACGAGCCGTTCTTCACCGCACCCCACGTCGCCGAGGAGGCGGTCGCCTCCTACACCTCCGTCCCGGGCATGGTCCTGTTCGCCAAGTCGCACTGGTTGTGCAACGTCGTTGCCGAGCGCCACGGCCTGCTTGTCGAGAAGGTCGAGCCGAGCATCGACGAGGGCCTTTTCACGCCCGGTGGGCAGATGCGCCGCCGGTCCGGCCCGCTGCGGGTGGTGGCGATGGTCCGCCCCCGCACGACCCGCCGCCAGCCCTCCAGCACCGTGGAGGTGCTCGAGCGCCTGCACAGTGAGCTCGGCGAGTCGGTCCAGATCACCACGTTCGGCTGCTACGCCGATGAGCTGGGGGAGATCGCACCGGCGGCCCGGAACACGCTGGACGGCCACGTGGGCCTGCTTGCCCGCGAGGAGGTGGCGGAGCTTTTGAGGCGCTCTGATGTCTTCCTGGACATGTCCGTGTACCAGGCATTCGGCAGGACGGCGCTGGAGGCGATGGCGTGCGGCTGCACGGCGCTGGTACCGCAGGTCGGGGGCGCCTGGGAGTTCATCGAGCAGGGAGAAAACGGGCTGGCCATCGACACGCTCGACCCCCACAGCGCCGTCGAGGCGCTCACATCGCTGGCAGAGGACCGCGAGCAGCTGGGGCGTCTGCAGGCCGGGGCCCGGGCGACGGCTGCCCCCTACTCGATCGCCAGGGCGGCTCTGTCGGAGTACCTCATGTTCGAGCGTGCCCACAGGGCTCGCTTCGGTGGCCCCGATCACTCCCCGGCAGCCATCGGCGCACGCTCGCTGCTCGCACATGAGTAGCGCGGAGCGGCTCACTGGATCAGCCGGCGAGGTGTGAGAAGTTCGGCCACAGGGTCAGGTCGATCTCCGGGAAGCGATCTACGAGGCGGGCGACGTCGTCGCGGTAGGCCTCCACGAGCGCGCGGCGGGCATCGGGGTGCAGAGGGCGCTTGCCAGGCTGGCGGTTGGGATGGGCCTCTAGGTCAAGCGTGAAACCGGAGTGCTTGAGCCCGAGGAACTCGTAGCTGCGGCGCAACTCCGCCAGCGGCTCGCGCGTGCAGCGCTCATACTGCTGAACCAGCAGCTGGGAGCGATCAAAGTGAGCGAGCAGTGCTTCCAGCTGGGCGCCGTAGAGGCCTCGGAGGTAGGCATCAAGCGGTGCGGCCGCGTCGAGCGGACTGCGATTGAATTCAGCCTGGCGATGGTGGTGCTGCAGTCCCGAGATGTAGCGCTCCACGGGGTCCCGCAGCAGCACCAGCAAACGCGCCTGCGGAGCGGCCTGCGCCAGCATCTCCGGAACCCAGAAGGCGGCAAGGTAGAGCGGTGTCCACTCACCGGTGAGCTTGGGCTCGGGGCGCGGGAAGTACTGGTGGTAAGCGGCAGCGTCGGGCGCAGTGAATCCGCCGGCGTGGAAGCGGTCAAAGAAGTGAAGCTCCTTTCGAAGGCCCGGCGGCGCAATCACTTCGGGGTGAGCGACGATCAGGTCAAACCAGCGTGTCGTTCCGCACCGCTGTGCACCCACTCCAATGAAGTCCGGCGGTCCCGTTCGCCACCCGGGCGGGCAGTCCGGTGGTGGTGGTGGCTCCCTGATACCCCTGTAGGCCAGCGTCGCCGGCTTCACCTCCGGATGGCTCATCGCGACTTCAGGTTGGCTGCGCGCTGTGGCCGGTTCAGCAAACGCCCGCAGGTTGGTCACGATCACCGATGCGTCGTGCTCACAGGCACAACGCACGACGAGCTTGCGAACCGACGGCCAGGCTGGGTCGCCCTGGCCGCGGAACTGCTCGGCCACCGCCTTGGCACGCTCGCGCGTCAGGCAGAAGTGACCTGAGCCGCTTCCCAGCACTCCGGGCACAAGGTTGAAGTAGAAGAGCTCGCGGTCCTCCTCGTCGGCGAAGACGAACTGCACGCTGATCTCCCCCGGCTGCGCGCTGAGCGCCAGCTCGCCGGTCAGGAAGAAATGTCCCACCTCCTCTGGCCAAGGTAAAGTGCGGGAATGCCATCCCGGTCCGTCCGCCTGGAGAGCGATCGGACCGTCGGCGAGCTCGAGCGGAAGATGCTCTGGTGTTATCGCGGGACTCGGGCCGCCTGGATAGAGCGGGTGTTTAACCTGAAAGGCGGCTCGGTCGCTTGCGATCTGGGCGTGCAACCAGGTTCTGTAGCCGTCATCGGGATGTTCGAGGTCAACTGTGCGGCTCTTCTCATGACGAATCTGTGACTCCGGCACGTACACCGGTGGCACGCCCGCGGCGGAGAGGCGGAGCAGAAGGTCGGTGTCGGAGTACCAGACCGACAGCGCTGGATCCAGAAACTCACCGGGTGTAAATGCGAAGCGCTCGAGGGTCTCCCGTCGCAGCGCAAAGCACCACGCCTGGAACTGGCCGTTGCGAACCCCCTGGCCGTCACCCGCGGTCATCGGAAAGACCACCGGATTGTCCGCGTCCAGCGCACGGGCGAGCGGCTCCCACCAGCCGTCCAGTACCTCCACATCATCGTTGAGCACGACAAGGTAGCGACCTCTGGCAGCGCGCAGGCCGGCGTTGACGGAGCCGGTGAAGCCCTGAGGTGGTGCGCCGTTATCGATCACGATCACCTCGTGGGGAACGGGCATGGTCGCCTTGACAGCCTGGACGCACTCGTGCACCACCGGTGAGTTCACATCGAGGCTCGGGATAACGACCGACACCTCGACCTTCGCCCCGTAGGGATGGCCGCTCTTGGTCGCCTTGCCCGCGCGCTCGTTATCGCTGTCCTCGCCGACCATAACGCAAATCCTAACGGTGAACCGGCAGGTCCTCGGCTACAGTGCGAGCCCGTGAGCGGGACCTTGGACTTCATCGTCATCGGTGCCCAGCGCTCGGGGACCACGTCGCTCTGGCGCCACCTCGACAGCCACCCACAGATCCAAACGCCGCCGTCCAAGGAGGCGCCGTTCTTCAGCCACCCGACCTTCGTCCGGGGGCTTGAGTGGTACCTCGGCGAGTATTTCGCCGACGCCGCGCCCGATCGGCGGTGGGGCACGGTGTCGCCCCAGTACATGATGGGCAGCAGGGAGGCCGACGAGCACGAGCTCGCCCGCAGGATTCGCGCAGCGGTACCCGCCACGAAGCTGATCGCGCTCCTGCGGGACCCGATCGAGCGTGCCCGGTCACAGCACCGGCTGGAGGTGCATCGCGGCCTTGAGCAGCGCGAGTTCGCGGTTGCCGCCGAAGCGCTCCTGGAGCCGGAGGCGCTACGTGAAGCGCGCCGCCCGGGCGCGGCGCGGCGCGGCTTTAAGCGTTATCTGGTCGCCGGCGAGTACGGGCGCATCCTCGGCGCTTACTTCGACGAGTTTCCTCCCGAGCAGGTGCACGTGCTGCTGACCGACGAGCTCGCTGACTCGCCGGCCGAGAGTCTGGCTGCGATCTTCAGATATCTGGGCGTCGATCCAGGCCATGTGCCTGCCGATCTCGAGGCCCGCCACAACCGCGGTGGGCGTCGGCGGCGCTTGGGTCCACAGGACGAGGCCACCCTCAAGCAGTATCTGAGCAGCGAGGTGTGGGCCAGGACCGACGCTCCACGAGTGCACGAGCGCGCATTTGACTTCTGGTTCATGGAATGGAACATGATCCCCGATGAGCACGCGGGCTCAATCGAGCCGACTCTGCTTGCACGCCTGCGCGAGCATTTTGCAGAAGACGCGCTGCAGCTTGAGCAACTCCTGGGGCGCCCGATCCCCTGGGCACAGGACCCCTGAGCGGACAGGGCCTTAACGACCGTGGCCCGTCGCGAGTATGCGCGACGGGCCACTTTGCCAGGCAATAGCTGCCCTGGGCTGTCAGTTAGAACTGTCCTCGGTCATCAGTAGCCGATTCCCGGGGACACGGCCTGGTTCACGTGGGCTTGGAACGCCGACGGGAATCGATCCAGATCGTGGCTCTGCACTTCTGTCTGGCCCTGCCCGACGATGTATTCGAACAGGTCTTTGACTGTATTTGCAACTTCGTGTGCTGCCGTGGTTTTGCCGAACAGGTTGGTGTTGGAGTAGTGGTGCCAGACCAGATCGTAGGTCAGCGAGCAGATCGGGTAGTCACCCGGTGCCGCGTCTTTAGCGATGTTCGGATCTGTCGCCACGATCCCGTACCACGAGTCGGTGTATGAGTAGGGGAACCCTTTGTCATACGGAGTCAACTTCGACGACTCGCAGTTGCCGGAGGTGCTGTTGCTCGGCGGCCCCAGCAGGGGATCGGCATATGCCGCTCCCGTGGTTGCCTTGCCGTTGTCCTGGATCTCCGCCCACAGGATCTGGTGGGCGGTGGTGGTGCCTCCGCCGGTTCCGAACGTGGTGCTCGTGGCCGACCCCGTGAACCCACCGTTCGCTGCGGTTGCAGCGTCGGGCGCCGCGACATAACCCACCGATCCGGGGTTGGCTGCCGTGTTCTTGGTGATCTGGCCGTTGCCTTCGTTCACCAGCGACCCCTGGCCTTTGGTGAGCGGGTCGGACTCGACCACAGCACTGCTCGGCCAGTTCGGGAAGTCATCGGCGTACTCACTCCAGACCGAGAAGTTGACCTGGGCAAGATAATTCTTGAACGAGTACGACAGTC